>Ga0187894_10000353_pt1 | contig 62586 bp, 50 predicted proteins | sample GBC1701081metaG_FD_136650 | JGI IMG/M metagenome (GOLD analysis project Ga0187894, IMG submission 136650) | White microbial mat communities from a lava cave in the Kipuka Kanohina Cave System on the Island of Hawaii, USA - GBC170108-1 metaG ... | reverse complement strand
GGGCACCGGTGGGAAAGTTGATTCGGACGTCGAGCTCAAGCCTCGGTACTTCGCGCTCGCGCTTAACTCACGTCGCTCCTGTGAGTTGATGGAAGCGCTGCTCCATCGCCGCCTCGCCCTCGCCCAGCGAGGACACGGGACCGTCGAGAACCAGCCGGCCCTGAGAGACGACGAGCACGCGCTCGGCCACGGCCTTCACTTCGCGCAGGATGTGGGTCGAGAGCAGCACCGTCTTCGTGCGGGCCAGCGAGCGCAACAGGTCGCGCACGTGCTCGACCTGATTCGGATCGAGCCCGGCGGTCGGCTCATCGAGGATCAGCACATCGGGGTCGTGCAGCAGAGCCTGCGCCATGCCGACGCGCTGGCGGTAGCCCTTGGAGAGTTTGCCGATGGGCTTGCCGATCACATCACCGATCGCGCATTCGTGGATCACGAAATCGAGGCGCTTGCGAAGGGCATCGTCGGAGAGGCCGCGGGCGCGGCCGAAGAAACTCAGCAGCGAGCGCGGCGTCATGTCGGGATAGAGCGGGCCGTTCTCGGGCAGGTAGCCGAGCCGCTGGGCCGCGGCGAGGCGGTCCTGAGCGACATCGATGCCGGCGATGAACGCCCGCCCGCTCGTTGCGGCGAGCGTGCCTACGAGCAGGCGCATCGTGGTGGATTTGCCGGCTCCGTTGGGCCCGAGGAACGCGACCACCTGCCCGCGCGGGATCGAAAACGAGATCTCGCGCACGGCGTAAAAGTCGCCGTATGTGCGGGTCAGACCTTCGGCCCGGATCATGGCGGCGTCGGCATCCGGCGCGCCGCCCGGGCGCGGACGCGACTGGTGCGAATGTCGGGGCTGCTCAGCCACGGCTGCTGCGCTCGATGAACGCGACAGTTCGGCCATCGGTTTGGTCCTTGTGTGGGCCGCCCGCGGGCTGCGCGAAGCGACCGATCGAGGCTTCAGAGTAATGCCCCGGAGTCTGGCCTACAAGCGTGCGGAATCGGGGTTGCATCGTTGGTTCAATGCGATTCTTCGGGGCCCCGAGCCGTCCTATTCGACTGGTTCGGAGAGCAGGGTTGCGGGCACAAGCGACTAGTTGAACCGGCGCGGCGTGAACACCCGGTGTGCGTCACGACGCGGCGGGCTTCGGTGGAGCGCCGCGCAAGCCACACTCGGGACAGCGGCCCTCTGGAGTGCCCGACAAGTCGTAGCCGCACTCACCGCATCGCTTCTCGTGACTTCCCCGGAGTCGACTGAGGCGCCGCCAGCAAGCGCGTGCAATCAACGCAGTCAAGACCAGACCCGATGTGCATAGAGGAAAGAAGACGATTCCGACGGCGTTCATGGCATGGCCTGAGTTGAGCGCGCGAGTTGCCGTGACGGCGCTGACCAACTGATGGATCATCGCTAGTACCACGAATGCGGCGATGCGGTCTTTTGTCACCGCGCGGTTCCTGGGGAAAAGGAAGCGCCCAAGTAGCCAGTGGGGCGCGCACGCAATCGCGCTGATGAGGACCGCTGGCGTGACGGTATTTCGGATCCAGGCCCAGAACCCTCCACCCGTCGCTGCCCCTGAGCTGCCGCTCGGGATTGCGAGGGTGATCCAGAGTTGCAGCACCGCCACAGCACACGCGAGCATCACGATTCGTCTGCCCTTCGTGCGTGCACTGGCCATGTTGCGACCTCTCGGTTACTCCCAGCCTGATCATGCGGGCTCAGCGGTCGAACTGCCTTCGCCGGCGGCGGTTCCATCCATCCGCCGACTCACCCAGACATACGCCACGCCCACGCCGAGCATGAGCAGGCCCAGTCCCAGCACCGCCAGGGCGCGCCAGCCGAGCGTGACTTCGGTCAGGTCGAAGACGAGCGCCTTGGCGGTCGCGACCACCATGAGCAGCAGGCCCGCGATCCGCGCCGGCGCGATGCGCCGCCAGAATCCGGCGCCGATGAGCGCTACGCCGAAGAGGCCCCAGTAGAACGAGAGGGCCGCCTGCCCAATCGTCTCGTCGGTCACGAACATCTGGGCGCCGCGGGCCACCTCGAGCGATGATGCGATGAAGAAGACCAGGATCGACGCGGCGAGCACGGCGAAGCCCAGCGGCACTCGATCCTCCGATAGTCGCGGAATGCCGATGTGCCACACCACGATCGCGGAGGCGGCCAGAAGGATCGCAGTCCAGAAGTAGGGCGCGAGCCCGAGCGGCGTGCCGCTCATACGGCCGGACAGCGCGCCCAGCGTCTCCAACTGCACGAGCCAGAGAACGGCCGTGATGACGAGCGCCACGATTCCCGCATGCCCCAGACGCAGGCGCGGCAGGGCGAGCGAACCCAGAGCCGCCGCGAGCGCGATCGCGCACCACGCCGCGATGACCGATGCGTACGACGCTGAGCCCATGCTGAGGGCGGGGAGGAACAGCAGCACACCCACGAAGGCGGCGAAGATCGCGCGACCGGGCATGCGTGCGTTGTTCCGCACGAGCAGGAGCGCTCCCGCCGCCACCCATGCCGCGGCGGAGATGATCGCGCGCAGGCTTCCAACCGTGACCACCAGCCCCCACTGCTCCATGAGCACCTGGTCCACGCCCGGGTCCGGCAGCGCGAAGCCGAGCCAGACGCGCGCCGTCCCCGCGCCCAGCGCGATCAGGCCGTAGTAATCGAGCGGGCGCGACTCGACGGCGCGAGCGAAGGCGATCGCGGCAAGACCCAGACCCATCCATGCGAGCGCCTGCGCCCAGCCGGTGAGCGCGAGGCCGAGCGTGATCAGCAACAACGCCAGAGCCTGGAAGCCCAGGCATGCGCCCAGGGCTTCACGCACGGTGCGCGGCCGGTCGTGGAAAAGGCGGATGTGGCCCGCCTGGAGCACGCCGAGCACGAGCGTTGCCGCGCACGCGACGCCGGGCACGAGCCAGTCGGAGAAGGCCCCCCACTCCTGCGCGATCCAGATGCCGCCGGAAACTGCGAGGGCGGTGGTCGAAATCGAAGATGAGAGCGGGCGCAGGAGGCGGGGATCGATGTGGATGCGACGCCGAAGGGACCGGTCCTCGTCCGCCGCGGGCTCGAGTCTCCACGCCCAGAGCACGCGGTCGGCGTGTGTGATAGCCCAGAACGCGCCGAGGAAGACCAGCGCAGCCGGACGCAGGTCGCCCCGCGCTGTATCGATGATCCAATACGCGCCGAGCAACGCCGTGCCCCACCACGCCACGGAGCGCAGGGCCTCGAATCCGCGCGAATGAAGACTCTCCACTCCCGAACGGCCCCGCCAATGAGCGACGATGCACGATGCGGCCTGGAGCACGAGCACGTAGACCGGCAGAAAGAGCGGCGATGTATCGGACCCGCCGAGAAGCACCGGCGCGATGTACGCGCCGATCACTGAGAGGATCGCGACGCTGGCGAGGCCCGATGCGGCGCTGACGATCACGCCGAGGGCCGCGACCGCCGCCAGCAGCCCCATCGCGCCGGGCTTGCCGATGAGCGCGAACATCGCGTGGGCGGCGTAGGCCGAGGCGTACATCGCGCCGACGCCAGCGGCCGAAAGACCCGCGGAAGCAGTCGCGTTGATCCGCCGGCGCGCGACCTCGCCCGCCGCCAGCAGCACCACGCCCAGCCCCGCGCCCGCGAAGCAGCGGACGGCGGGAGTCAGCAGGCCGAGCCAGCCCTCGCGGTAGGCGTACATGAGGAAGAGGGCCAGACCGATCACGACGACGATCGCGCCGCCCCATGCGAAGAGCCGCGCGCCGATGCGTCGCTCGAGATCCGGCGGGGCGTATGAATCGGCGAGGGGCTTGGCCGTCGCCTGGCGCGATGTGGGCGGCGCATCACCGGGGCGAACTGGCGGGCGCGCAGGCGGAGACTCGGCCGAGACCCCCGCTGCGTGCTGCTCGCGATAGGAACGAGCCCAGCGTTCGGCCGGGGGCGTTGGCGGCGATGGCATGGAGGCCGAAGCCGGCGGCTGGTACGGCGTGAAGGGCGCCGCCCGCTCTTCCAGCCGCTTCAACCGGGCTTCGAGGTCTTCGAGTCGCCGGAGCAGGTGTGCCAGTTCGCCGGGGTCCACCCAAGGCCTCCTTGGCGAAAGTTAGTAATTGCTAGCAAATTGTAGACCCTCGTCCCTCCGGTGGTCAATCGGCGACTTATCACTCGGACATCCCTCGATTCTGAGCTAGGATCGATTCGGTGCGTGATGGTGGGACCCGCGGACCACAACACCCCGAAGCGTCGCGCGTTCACGCTGATTGAACTCCTGGTGGTCGTCGCCGTCATCGCCTTGCTGGTGGGGCTGCTGCTGCCCGCCCTGGCCAAGGCACGCGGCTCGGCTCGCGGGACGGTGTGCCTGTCAAACCTGCGACAGATCGCGTTGTTCTGCCGCGCCTACGCGGCGGACAACCGGGGCATCGGGCCCGGCGTGAGCGCCCCCTATTCGCGCCTGCCCTATTGGGGTTTGGTGGTGCAGGTCGGGGCGGAGGCAGAAGGAACCACGGGCGAGTCGCTCTACTCGCGCATCTCGGTGCTGGTGTGTCCCGGGGCCCGGGCGCAGTACGGCCCCGGCATGACTCGCACTTACGCGGCCAACGTCACGGGGCATGCCGGTCAGAAGGGCGACCCGGACAACTACGAAGACGACCCATCGGTCCACATCAACTACGACCGCGTGGCCCGTCCCACTGAAACACCCATGACCCTGGACTCCACGCAGGCTCCCGTTGTAGGCACGGCCGCGCCTTCAACGCGGACCGTCAGCGCGATCGACTTCCGGCAGAAGGAACATGTCGCGGTGCGCCTCGGCTGGTTCCACGCGGGGGGCACGGCGTTCCATGCGGGGATGTTCGACGGCTCCGCCGCTCCGAACCACGAGATCGACCCGTGGTGGCTTCGCCCGCTGCCGTGAGTCGGAGCCTGGGACGAGAATCCCCATTACGAAATCACGCTGATCACGATCGCTCCCCAGATTGCGTGAACGCATCCGACGCCCAGAAACACGGCTGCCGCGCTGCACCATTGGCGCCGCCGCGGCCTCCCGGCCCAGCGGTAGCGCTGGCGGTAGAGCACCCACACGGTCGCAGCCATCGCGATCGCCAGTCCGGCGAAACCGGCGACGATGACGAAGAAGAATGGGGGCGGCAGGCCGAGGTTGAGGATGCGGGCGCGGACGTACGCCGCCGTCATGAGCAGTGCCACGACCGCGTCAAAACCCAGGCCCATCGCGAGGCTGACAATCGCGACCACCCACGGGATCGGACGCGGGTCGTGGACGCTCACGCCCAGGCGGAGCGGCGCTGCGCATTCGGGGCAGGCCGGCGTGGTCAGGCCACGCAGGCTGTAGCCGCACGAGGGACACGGTGCTTCGTGCTCGGCGAGCCAACCGATGAGCCCGGATTCATCCGGTGCGGCCACTTGAGGTTCTACGTCGGGAGAAACGCCCATGTGCGGCCAACTCCGGGCGTGCGGAAGTCGAGCTACGCGAGTGGAAACGAAAGCACGGACGCTTGGGCGTCCGTGCGATTTGGGGCTTGTGCTGAAACGGCGTGACGTCGGCGCTTATGGCATTCCGTCCACCCAAACGAATCCGGTGGGGCCGGTTCCGCCGCCGTTGTTGCCGCCCAGCCAGTTGACGCTGCTGGTGGCGGGCATGTTGGTGTAGGTGAGTTTGTCGGGGATGCCCTGTCGCCAGATTCGAAGGAACGCGTTGCGCCGCTGATCGATTCGCTCGGGCGTGCCGCCGCCGGGCTGGAGCGTGTACTCGTTGGTGTCGTCCACGAAGATGTTGTCCGCCTGGCTGGTCCCTCGCGTGGTCGTGCCGTAGACGACCTCCTTGGGATCGGCCTTCTGCTCGAACGAGACGTGTCCGTCGTTGTAGGCCACGTTGCCTTCCCAGGTGTCCTTACCCCCGTGGATGAGCAGAGAGATCGAGCGCACGCCGCCCTCGCCGCCATAGAGCGCGGTGTCCAGTTGCCACTCGCCGCCGGGCTGGGGACGCCGGCCGATGTCGTACACGGGACCACGGTTGGCCCAGATGGGGATCGTGGAGAGCTGGTTGACCGAGGACCAGAACTCGTCGTAGCGGGCCGACATCAGCGGGATGTGGGCGTAAGAGTTGTTGCCGAACTGGGAGTTGCTCGACGGGGCGCCCGGCCGGTTCGTGTCCTTGGGGCTGCCCTTGAACTTCGGATCCCAGACGGCCTCGTAGCCGCGTCCCTGCGGGTGGCTCGGGGTCGTCGTCGGGTTGCGGTACTGGTATTCGGTCTCGTCGATGACGCGGATGAACGGGTTCTGCTCCGCCGGGCTGACGCAGACATCCACGCTGATGACCTTCTGATAGATCATCAGGGAGAGGATGGCGCCCGTGCGGTTCTTGCTGGGCGAGCCGCCGCCGGCCGGGGCTTCCTCGGTCCGGTGATGGGGATCGGCCAGCGTAGGGATCGGATAACGCTCCTTGTTGTCCTGGGCCCAGGCGACGCAGCCCTGCATGATGCCGCGGACCTGGGTGCCGTCCTTGACCTGCTGAGCGGTCTTGCGGGCCTTGCTCAGCGCGGGGAGCAGCAGGCCGATCAGCAGCGCGATGATGGAGATCACCACCAGCAGTTCGATCAGAGTGAAGGCTCGAGTGCGACGGATTTGCATGTGCGTTGGCTCCTGTCGGGCGCGGCGCTGGCGGCGACGCGCCCGGCGATGAGGGCGAACTCCCGGGTCACTCCCCGTCAACCCACACGTAGGTCTGGTCCCAGGCGATGTGCTGACGGTCGAACGGCTTGTCGGTGTCGATGCCCTTCTGCCAGATTCGCATCAGGGCGTTGCGCCGGGTCTGGAACGCGTTGGCGGTGCTTCCCTCGTTGGTCTCGTCAACAAACAGGTTGTCGCGCTGGTTGACAGGGTCGGTGGTCGACAGCTGGCGGTCCACGAAGGTCATGGCCTCGGGGTCCGGATCGGTGCTGAAGTCAACGCGCCCGTCGCCGTAGGAGACGTTGCCATCCCACCTGTTCTCCGCGCCGTGGATGAAGAGCGTGATCGAGGAGACGCCGACTTCCGCGGGGTTGTCGTTGAGCTGCCACGTCTCGTTCGAGGCGGCCCGGGGCGTCGCGGTCTGCTTGTAGACCGGGCCACGGTTTGCGACCACGGCCTGAGACGAGGAGAGAGTGCCGCCCCACAGCGCCGAGCGCGCCCCCTCCATCGGGTTGTGGGCGTAGGAATTGTGCGCGGTGCGCTCGTTGCCGATGCCGGAGGTCGGCGGCGTCGCGGCGAGACCCTCGGTCGACAGGTCGTCCTTGGGGCAGCCCAGGAACCACGGGTCGTAGACCGCGTACTCCTTGCGGATCGCGGCCTGCGGCTCGCTGTATTGGTAGGACTGCATGATCTGGATCTTGCTGTTGGCCTCCGCGGGGCTCCAGCAGACCTCGGGCGTGATCGACTGGGCGTAGATCATCAGCGAGAACACGCTGCCGGTGCGGTTCTTGGTGACGCCGTTGGCGGTCTGGTTCGACTTATCCGCGACCGTGGGCTTGGGGAAGATCCCGCGGTTGTCGTTGGACCAGTTGATCATGGACTGGGTGATGCCGCGGACGTTGGTGCCGCACTTGAGTTGCTGCGCGTTCTTGCGCGCCTTGCCCAGCGCGGGGAGCAGGATCCCCACGAGCAGGGCGATGATGGCGATGACGACGAGCAGTTCGATCAGCGTGAAACCGCTCTTGCGCCTGATGGTCATGTCGTTTCTCCGGTGAATGAGCCGTCGCTCCAAAGACCTGGGCTCGCGCGGGACACCCCGCACGCGCCCGATGGTGCCGTCTCCTGGCGCTTCCACGACCGGCGCGGCATCCGAACGCGGCTGGGACGCGGGCGACCCGGTTGAGCAAACGGGGCCACGAGCGCTGGGCCGCTGAGCCTTGCCAGAGGTGAAGCTGATTGTCGGCGAGCGACTGACCCTTCCCCGTGAATCACGGGACCCGGCCGAACGGCCGGAATGAGGGCGGCATGGATCAGGAACCGAGGACGAGCCGCCGCGCGCCAGAACCGTCCACGTACGATACAAACGCCGGTACGCAAGTCAAGACCGGGCGGTTGCGGCAACCCGGCAATGCCGACCGGGGTCCGAAACGGGCGATCGCCACCCCACCCTCCCCACGGAGTCCAAACCATGCCAGACCTCGTGTCCCGCCTTCAGCAGATGGGGCTGGCACTTCCGCCGGCGCCCAAGCCGGTGGCGTCGTACATCCCGGCGGTGCTCGTGCCCGGGGGCGTGGGAAACCTCGTGTTCGTGAGCGGGCAGATTCCGATGCGCGACGGCGCTCTGATCGCCAGCGGGTCCGTGCCCTCGAGGGTCTCGATCGAGACGGCCCAGCAGTGCGCGCGCCAGTGCGTGCTGAACGGGCTGGCCGCGCTGAACGCCGAGATCGGCTCTCTCCAGCGGCTGCGCCGCGTGGTGCGGTTGGGAGTCTTCGTCGCGTGCGAGCCCGAATTCACCGATCAGCCGAAGGTGGCCAACGGGGCGAGCGATCTCCTGGTCGAGTTGCTGGGCGAGGCGGGACGTCACGCGCGGGCCGCGGTCGGTGCGCCGTCGCTGCCGCTGGGGGCGCCGGTGGAGGTGGAGTTTGTGTTCCTGGTCGATTAGGCGTCGCTCAGCCGCCAAACGCCTTCTTGTAATCCCCCACGAACTTCTCGAGCCCGATGTCCGTGAGCGGGTGGTTAAGCATTTGCTTGATGACGGAGAACGGCACCGTCGCCACATCGGCTCCGGCCAGCGCGCAATCGACCATGTGCTTGGGGTGCCGGATCGAAGCCGCGAGCAGTTTCGTTTCATAGCCGTAGTTGTCGTAGATCGCGCGGATTCGGCGGATCAGGTCCATTCCGTCTTCCGCGATGTCGTCCACGCGCCCGATGAACGGGCTGACGAGGAACGCGCCGGCCTTGGCGACGAGCATGGCCTGAAGCGGCTGGAAGCACAGCGTCATGTTGGTCCGGATGCCCTCGCCCGTCAGCGTCTTGCACGCCTTGAGCCCGGCCGTGGTGATCGGGAGTTTCACCACGATGTTCGAGGCGATCTTCGCCCTGTCGCGCCCTTCGCGAAGCATGCCGTCATAGTCGGTGGAAATCACCTCCGCGGACACGGGGCCCTTCACCACTTCACAGATCTGCGCAAGGCGCTTCCCGTAATCGGTCTTTTCCCTGGCGATCAGCGAGGGGTTCGTGGTCACCCCGTCGAGCACGCCGAGGGCCGCGGCTTCCTTGATCTCGTCGAGATTCGCGGTGTCGATGTACAGTTCCATGGCGGCCTCCTCGCGGTGCGATGGCGCGCCAGTCTACTCGTCAAACGCGTCGAAGCGTTCGCCGATCAGCTGCGGAACCAGAAACTCAGGGCCAGGAGCGTGATCACGAAGGCGTAGCAGGCCGCCCCGATGGCCAGCCACAGGAGCAGCGGATTCACGCCCCGGGCAGGCGTCGCCGGCTCGGCCTGCACCAGGGCCGGCGCGGTCTTGAGCGTGTGGCTCTGCACGGCTTCGAGGATCGCCGCGGCGGGGACTTCCTTGTGCGCGATGGGCGGGCGCTCGCCGCGTTTGACGGCGCGGAGATCGATCAGCAGTTCGTGGCAGTTCTTGTAGCGGTCCTTGCGGTGCCGAGCCATCATCCGCTCGATGACCTCGCTGATGCCCGCGCTGAGTTTGGGGTTCACGTGGTCGGGCGGGACCAGCTCCGCCTTGAGGTGCTTCTGCATCACCTCCTGCGGGTTCTTGCCGTTGTAGGGCACGTTGCCCGTGAGCATGTGGTAGAGCGTGGCGCCGAGCGAATAGATGTCGGCCTGCGGGCCGATATCGACCTCGCCCCGGATCTGCTCGGGGCTGATGTAGTAGGGCGTGCCGTAGGCCTTGCCGGCCTCGGCCAGCGCCGCTTCCTTGTCGCCGATGGCGCGGGCCAGACCGAGGTCGGCCACTTTCACGATGCCGGCCCCCGCGATCATGATGTTCTTGGGCTTGATGTCGCGGTGGATCAGGCCGCGGGAGTGAGCGTGCTCGAGCGCCTCGGATGTCGCCGTCGCGATGTCGAGGGCTTCCTGCTCGTTGAATCGCTTGTTGGCGACGATCAGGTCGTGGACCGTGGCCCCTTCCACATATTCCATGACGAAGTAGTGGAATTCGCCGGACTGGCCGACGTCGTAGGCCTGCACGATGTTGGGGTGATTCAGTTGCGCCGCCGCCCGGCCCTCGGCGTAGAAGCGCTCGATGAACTGCGCGTTGTTGGAGAACTTCCGGGGGAGAATCTTGATCGCCACAAGCCGATCGAGGCTGAGCTGCCGGGCCTTGAAGACCGTCGCCATCGCCCCGGCGCCGAGTTTGGCGAGCACTTTGTAGCCCGCGATCGCCTGGCCCTTCTTTTCCTCCTCGGCCATCGTGCGCAAGCGCTCGATCTGCCGGTTCGTGACCACCTCGTTGTCCACGAGGATCTGGGCCAGGCTTCGCTGGTTGGGATCATCGGCCTCGATCTGAAGCCGCTTGGCCGCCTCGACTTCTTCATTGGTGGCGAGGCCCTGCTCGATGACCATCCGCCCGACGATGGTGTCGTAGGAGGTCGCGGTCATCGTCGAGGCGCTGGTGCGCGGTCCGGTGGAGCCGCTCTTGGCCCCGAACGGGGTCGGCGAATCGCCCGGCGAGCGGGGCCCGTTGCGCGCACCATCTCCCGGCATGGGGAGCTTCGATTCGGCGTTTGGATCGGTGTTACTCAGACCGCCCCTTGTCGGTGCCGGGGTCGCGCCCGGGTTGCGCCCGTGCAAACTAGAACCGGACCCGTCCAGTGTCAAAGAACCGGCGGATGAATCAGCGCGATCGAAACTGCGGCTCTGTCCCATGGGAACGACGCGGACTCTCCCCACCGCCGGCGGCCATCGGGACCACCGGCGCCTCATTGGCCGCGGCCCGAGCAGAGCAGCTCCGGGCGGCGGGGCGGATCCGCCCCTGACGACTCGAGGGGCGCAGATCAGACCGCTCGTCTATTCGCCCGCGTCGGGGGGGTGTGTTCCGGGTGTTTCGGGGGCGGCGGGTTTCCGCCCCTGATCCCGCGCCTAAGAACTGCCAAAAGGCAGTTTCCGGTCCGGCCGGCCACCCGCCGCTCAACGGAAACTTAGCGCGGCGGCCCGCCCGCCCGAGCATCCTCGCCTGTCGAACCAGCCTGGCCCGGCACCCGAGCCCCCATGTTGGCGCCGCTCGCCGGTGGGTTCGTTCCATCATTGGGGCCGCCCTGACTCATGACTTCGAGCATGGTCCCGATCAGCGCCACGGTTTCCGGCGATGCTCCGTTGCCAGATCCTGAGCCGCCCGAGACCATCACGCGCGGTGTGATCTGGATGCCGCGCTCACCCACCACCTTGAGCATCTCGAGCAGCGCCGCGTTCCCTGAGCCGATCTGCTGGGCGATCTCGCGAAAGGCGGAGGCCTGCGCGCCGGCACGAACGCGGATCGCTTCGGCTTCCGCGCTGGCATCGATGATCCGGCGCAGTTTGTCGGCTTCGGCAATCTGCACCTGGTAGTTGGCCGTGGCGAGGCGCTTCTCTTCCTCGGCCTCCTGCTGCGTGCGGGTCAGCGCCTTCTTCTGTTCGGCGGCCTTCTGCTGTTGCTGGAAGGTGAGTTGCTCCTGCAGCGCGATCTCGCGGTCGGTCTGGGTCTTGAGGAGCGGCCCGAGGGTCTGCTCGTTGCCGATGTCGCCGATGCGGACGGCCGTGACCGTCACGCCGTAGTTGGTCATTTCCCTGCCCAGCGCTTCGAGGGCCTGCTTCTCCTGCTGGGAACGCTGCTGGACATAGTCGAGGGCCTTCACGCGCTCGGCGCTGTTGCGGAAGATGGCCCGCACGGCGGAATTGAGCACGTTGGCGAGACCTTCCTTGTCGTCGCGCAAGGTGGCGACGACCAGCGGCGCGTTCTGGGCGTCGATGAGGTATTCGACGCGGACATCGACGGGGAATGTGAAGCCGTCGGCCGAGCGCACGCTGATCTCGCGCTCGTCCGTCCCGGCCTTGCGCGCGGTCGTGTACTCCACGACGTGCGCCCTCGTCGAGATGAGTGTCACCTCGTGGGCGCGTGTGTTGAGGTAATACTCCTGCGGCGGGAGCGGCGTGCGCCAAACACCCCGCTCGCCTCGATTGACCAGCACCCCGTGCCCGTGCGGCGCCTCCTTCGGCTCAAGCCCCACGTTGGACTTCACGACTCCGACGGCGGCCGGCGGGATATTTACAACCGCGACCGACTCGGTGGTGAAGAGCTTGGGATTCAGGCGATACGCGCCGGGCGTGAGCACCGAAGCCTGCGGGCCCTTGTGGCCCTTGCCCGCGGTCAGGAAATGCTCGGCGTCGAGCATCTGCTGGAACTGAGACTGCTCCCACTCCGGCGCGTAGATCTGCGCGGGAGGGAGAGGCAGCCCGTCGGATGTCTTGAGCAAGCCGACTTCGCCGGCCTTGATCACCGTCACCGGATGAAGCTCGATGTCGTAAATGCCCGGCCACAGACCCATGTGCCAGCCGGGCGGCAGGATCCTCGCCTGCGGACCCATCTCACCCTCGGTGGAGATGATTTTTCCCGGCGGGAGTTTCGGCCCCAGCGCGTTCTTGATCACCACGCCGAGACGGTCCTCCGGCACGAAGCGCACGGAACTGAAGAGCACGCCGACGACTAAGAACAGCAGCGCGCCAACGGACGCCGCGGTTCGGGCTCCGGAGGATTGGATTCGGGGCAACGTGCCGAGGATCGCCCCCGCGATGACGACACCGAGAACCACAGACATCCAGCCCATGGCGGCTCCTTTCCGGCCGGAAAAGGGGCGCGCTCGCTGCACCCCACGCCGACCGACAGCATGGTACGGCCCACGATGCGCGTGGACGCGCGAAAGGCGATGCCGCGTTGACCCTTCAGGTCCGCCTGATGACCGTCCGGCTCTCCAGGCTCAGGAAACCCCGTCCCTTGCGGCCATGTACTTGATGAGGTCGATGCAGCGAGCGGCGTAGCCGGCCTCGTTGTCGTACCAGGACACGACTTTGAAGAATCGTTTATTGAGTTCGATGCCCGCCTTGGCGTCGTAGATCGAGGAGCGCCGATCTCCGATGAAGTCGCTGCTGACAACTTCCTCCTCGGTGTAGCCGAGCACGCCCTTCATGGATCCTTCCGCGGCGCGCTTCATCGCCGCGTGGATCTCGTCGAGCTTTGCATCGCGCGAGGTGCGGAACGTCAGATCGACGGCCGAGACATCGGCGGTCGGCACGCGGAACGCCATGCCCGTCAGGCGTCCCTTGAGTTCGGGGATGCAGAGCGTGACAGCCTTCGCGGCTCCGGTCGAAGCGGGGATGATGTTCATGTACGCGTTGCGTCCGCCGCGCCAGTCCTTCTTGGACGGGCCATCCTGAGTCGGCTGGGTGGCGGTTGCCGCGTGGATGGTGGTCATCAGGCCTTCTTCGAGCCCGAACTGATCCTGGATCACCTTGGCGATCGGCGCGAGGCAGTTGGTCGTGCAGGAAGCGTTGCTGACGACGGTGTGCCTGGACTGGTCGTACTTCTCGTGGTTCACGCCCATGCAGAGCGTGGGTACTTGCGCGGGTTCGCTCTTGGTCGGCGCGGAGATTACGACACGCTTGGCTCCCGCCTGAACGTGCAGATTCGCCTTCTCGAACTCCGTGAACAGGCCTGTGGATTCGAGGACGTATTGCACGCCCAGTTCTTTCCAGGGGAGTTTGGCCGGGTCTTTTTCCGACGTGGCCTTCGTTGGGCGCCCATTCACAGTGAATGAATTCTCTGTCGCCGAGGTCTCGACCTGCTTGCCGCCGACCGTGAAGCGCCCGTGCATCGTGTCGTACTTGAGCAGATACGCGAGATTGTCGGCGGGCACGATGTCGTTGACGGCGACGATCTCGACGCCCTGCTCGAAGCCAATTCGATAAACGAGGCGGCCGATTCTTCCAAATCCGTTGATGCCGACGCGGATGGCCATGGCTGTCCTTTCTGCGATTCTTCTTCGGCCGCCCATGGCCGAGGGGGAGTGTGATTGTAGAGGCGGGCCGCGAGGCCGTGATACTCTTGCATCATGCGCGGAGCGCATGGCCGATCGTGGCGGCCCGCGCCTATTCTCGTTGCATGCCGGGCCTGTCGTTCACACAACATGTCATGGCGATCGAGCGCATCGAGCAGCGACTGCGGCGTGTGACCGGAGCTCTCGATCGCGCCGGTATTCGCTATGCCGTCGTCGGCGGCAACGCCGTGGCATCCTGGGTGGGACGCGTCGACCCCTCCGCGACCCGAGCGACAAAGAGCATCGACCTTCTCGTGCGTCGTGCCGATCTCGAGTGCATCACTTCGACGCTCATCGCATTGGGACTGCGCCGAGAGGACCTGCGTGGGCTGGTGCTGTTCGTGGACCCGGCAGAGCCTAGTCGGCGCTCGGGCGTACATCTGGTGTTCGCGGATGAGCGCGTCCGGCCGTCGTACGAGTTTGCGGCCCCAAGCGTTGAAGAGGCGGTCCGAGACCCTGAGGGCTTTCTCGTTCTGGACCTGCCGGCCCTGTTACGGATGAAACTGACCTCGTCGCGCGATATCGACCGCGTCCATGTCGCCGACATGCTTTCAATCAGGCTTATCGAGAGCCATGTGCGATCTTCGCTTCCGCCGCGACTTCGAGAGAGGCTCGACGAGATTGAGCGTTCCATCCCCAGCGACTGAACGCTCTATGGCAAGAGGCGTTCGAGAACCTGAAGCCCGCGCTCGATGGTCTGATCCGGAGCGGCGAACGACAGGCGCAAGTGCGTGTCGCGGTCGGAGAACACGCCGCCGGGGATCAGCAGCAGGCCATGCTCGACGGCCTTGGTCGCAAACTGAGCGCCGGTGAGCCCGAGGCGCGACGGCACTTCCATGAACGCGTAGAACGCGCCGCCCGGCTTCTCGATGCGCGCCAGCGGCGAGAGACGCGCCAGCACGTTGTCGCGGCGTCGCTGATACGTCGCGATCTGCTGGCTCATGTCGCAGTCGAAGGCCGCGATCGCGGCGTGCTGCATCGGCGCCGGCGCGCAGACAAACGAATACTGCTGCATCTTGGTCATCTCGTCGATGAGCCGGCGCGGCCCGGCGATGTAACCCAAGCGCCAACCCGTGCACCCGTAGGTCTTGCCGAAGCCGCGGATAAGGAGCGTGTGGTTCCACGCGCCGTCGCCGCGGCACGGGCTCGGGCAGCGCAGCTTCGGGCCAGCCCCCGGCGGCGCGACGTTCTCGCGCCCATCCTCAAAGCAGAACCGGTCGTAGATCTCGTCGGAGATGAGGAGGACGCCGCGGCGGGCGCACAACCCGGCGATCTCGCGGCATTCGGCGCCGGTCAGCACCACGCCCGAAGGGTTGGCCGGCGAGTTCATGAGCACCGCCTTGGTGCGGGGACTGATGAGAGGCTCCAGCCGCCGAGCCGTCATGCGGAAATCGGGATAGGTGTCGCAGCGCACGGCACGCGCCCCGCACAGCGTGGCCATGTAGGGATAGGCCACGAAGTATGGATCGGGGATGATCAGCTCGTCGCCGGCATCCAGCAGCGCCAGCATCGCGATGTGCAGCGCGCCGGAAGTGCCCGAGGTCACGATGATGTCGATCTCGCTGTCGGGCTCTCCGGAATCGGCGGGCCAGCCGAGGTCGTCGGCCAGGTCGGCCGCGATGCGCCGCCGAAGCGCGGTGATGCCCTGAGTGAGCGTGTAGCCGTTGTGATTGGACTCGATCGCACGGATTGCGGCCTGTTTGACCGGCTCGGGCACCGGGAAATCCGGCTGTCCGATCGACAGATTGATGGGGTCCTTCAGCCGCGCGCCGAGCTCGAACACCTGCCGGATGCCGGAGGCGTTGATGGCCCGGCTGCGCTTCGCGATGAGTCGCTCCAGGTCCACGCGCGGCTCCGATCGCCGGCCCATGCGCCCCGCGCATGAACATCGGCGTTCGTCGATGGTACAGGAAGCCCGAAGCGCGCCCGCGCGACCGCTCAGCCTCGGCTGAATTCCGCGTTACTTGGCGACCTTGGCCTTGCGGCTGGCCGTCTTGGGCAGTCCGAGCACGGGCTTCTTCTGCGAGTCGAAGCCGCTCGTTTCCTTCAGCCGGTTGATGCGCTCAGCGCGCGAGAGCACGTTGCGATGCTGGGTCAATCCACCCGACTGTCTGAGGGAGCGATCTAGGCTCATCGTCACGTGCTCCTGGGGCGCCGCATCAGGAGACCCGGCGGCGCCGAGTTCCCGGCTGGGGGGAGAGACAATACCCGAGTCCCGTGTACGAGCCAAGCGCGGGTCGTTGCGAGGTCGTTCCCTAATGCGGCTTGCGGGCCGAGGCCTATGGGAGCAACTCCAGCAACGAGATGATCAGAGCAATTTCGTTCATCAACCAGTTTTTCTCGGGGCTGTCCACCATCCAGTCGGCCGGATGGGGCTCACCATCAAACCGGTTGTCGAGCATCTTCGTCAGAATGAGTCTCGCCGCGCCGTAGTGCCCCTTGGAAACCAGCTTCGCAACCCCGAGCAGCCGGTGACAAAGCACGTTTCGCCGCGCCGCTCTGACGTTCTGGGTGATGCCCTTGAACAAGGAGAGGTCGTACGCGCAGACCGAGGCCGCCGCGGCCTGGAGCGCATCCTCGATGTAGCTTGCGGGCACGCCGGGGTTGGTGGGCGTGGGGTCCTGCGCGTCGCCGACGCCGTCGCCATCGCTGTCGGCGTTGCACGGGTTGGTGCCGCCGGCAACTTCGTCGCCGTCGGAGAGCGTGTCGCCGTCGGAGTCGGGGTTGGTCGGATCGGGGCAGCCGCTTCCCAGCGCCGTGTCCACTTCGGTGCCGTCGAGCAGTCCGTCGTCGTCGGTATCGCGATTGAACGGGTCGGTGCCGAAGCCGGGCTCGTCGGTGTCGTCCAGGCCGTCGTTGTCGTCGTCGGCATCGCCGGAGTCGCACAGACCGTCGGCGTCGAAATCACCACCATCGTTGCCGGTCGCCGGAGGTCCGCCGCTCACGACGCAGTCGTCGCAGCCGTCGCCGTCGCGGTCGCCGCAGCTGAAGCGGTCGAAGGGGTTGCTGCCGTACGTGAAGATCTCGTCGAGGTCCGCGACACCGTCGCCGTCGTCGTCGAGGTCGCTGAAGTCGCACATGCCGTCGGCGTCGAAGTCCATGCCGTCGCTCGCCGGGTCCGGGAAGCCCGCGGTGCTGCAATCGTCGCAGCCGTCGCCGTCGGCGTCTTCGCACACGAACCGGTTGAGCGGATCGGCGTCCGCCCCGTCGGGCACCGTGTCGTTGTCGTCGTCGGGGTCGCCGAAATCGCAGATCCCGTCGGCGTCGGTGTCGGTCCCGTCGTTCGCCGGATCGTCGATGCCCGAGGTGCAGTCGTCGCAACCGTCGCCATCGGCGTCGCGGCAGGCGAAACGGTTCAGCGGCTGCTCGTCCTGAGCATCCGGGACCATGTCGTTGTCGTCGTCTGGGTCGCAGGCATCGCCCGTGCCGTCGCCATCGGTGTCGAGTTGATCGGGGTTGGCCACTGCGGGGCAGTTGTCGTCTTCATCGTCCACGCCGTCGCCGTCGGCGTCATTTCCGGCATCGACGCAAGGCGGCTCGGCATCGGTGGTCACGCAGAAGACGGAGGCTGAGCCCTGGTCGGCACCGGCCGGGCCGTCGTACGCGTTCGCTCCCACGACGATCACGTCGGATGAGAGCACCGTGCTGCCACCGAAGCCGTGGAGTGCCCCCGCGTCCGGCTCCGTGAGTTTGGAGTGTTCCGTCCAAACCGAACCGGATCGAGTGAAGACGTACGCCGAGCCCTGATCCGTTCCCGCCGGGCCATCGTCGCCGACGGCGCCGATCACCGCCGTCTCGCCGGACACCGCCACGCTCGTTCCGAAAGAATCGGCGGCGGCGGCATCGGCAGGAGTCAGCTTGGCCTCCTGGGTCCAGATCGTGCCTGAGCGCGTGAAGACGTACGCAGAGCCCTGGTTCGACCCTGCGGGGCCGTCATCGCTGCGTGCGCCGACAATCGCCGTGTCGCAGGAGACGGAGACGCTGATCCCGAACTCATCGCCCACCGCGGGATCGGTCGGCAAGATCTTCGCCTGTTGCGTCCACATCGCGCCCGACCCGGTGAACACGTAGGCCGAACCTTGATTGGAACCCGCGGCCCCATCGTCTCCGCTGGCCCCGACGAGAATCGTGTCAGCCGAGATGGCAAGGCGGACGCCGAACTGATCGCTTGCGGCGCCGTCGGAGGCGGCGATCTCGGCATCCTGCGTCCACGAGGAACCGGAGCCGGAGAAGACATACGCCGAGCCGGAGTTCGCGACGGCGCCGTCGCCCGCGATCGCGCCGATCACCGCCGTGGTTCCCTGGAGCGCGACGGCGAAGCCGAATTGATCGCTGGCCGCTGCATCCCCGGCGACGAGCTTCGCTTCCTCCGTCCAGACGGAGCCGGCGCGAGTGAAGACGTAGACGGAGCCCTGATTCGAGCCCGCCGGCCCGTCGTCGAGGCGCGCCCCGATGAGGGCGGTGTCTCCGTCGATGGCGACGGCATCGCCAAATCGGTCGAGCCCCGCACCGTCGGAGGCGGTGAGCTTGGCTTCGAAAACGTACGCGAAGCCGTCCCAGCGATAGACGTAAGCCGCGCCGGGGACCCCGGAGGGTTGCGAGGCCCCGACAACCAGCGTGTCACCGCTGATTGCGACGGCCGCGCCGAAGAAGTCGAGCGCAGCCGCATCGGAGGCTGTCAGAAAGAACGGCCCGCCGACACACTGGGCCGCCGCGGGCACGGGGTTCATCGAAGAAAGTGCCAGGCAAGCGAGTGCCGGCAATACGAGGGTCGATGATCGGCGACGAATCCTCATATGTTCCTCCCCTGACGTGATGCGGTCAGGCGCTTCTTATGCCCGCATCGGCCGGATCGTTGTTGCGACAACAGAAACGGATTGGACGGGCATTCACCTGCAGTGTGCCCCAATCCCGGTCACTTTCCATGCTTCTTCCACCACGGGTCACGGAACACGGGCGGTCCTTTGGTTTGCGTTTGGTATTCCCGCCCTAGTGACTTTATCTGTTCTTCCAGGCCCTTGCCCTCGGGCCCGTACCATTCCTTAGGTCCAAAGCCGCGCAAGATCACGACCCAGCGTTGAGTCGATCGGCCGTCGGTCGGAACGACCGCGACGGGCAGACCCTTGGCGGCAAGGAACGACGCGGCCTTCTGCGCCTCATCTACGGGCAGCGTCGCCACAACGAGATAGTTCATGTCCCGCTGGCGCGGGTCGTCGGCGGCCCGCTCCACCATCACCACGCCGGGCACACGCGAAGCGCCGTCTGGACCCGAATTCGCTCCCGCGCCGGATGATCCGGAAGGGCGAGTCGGACCGGGCGCGGAAGGCTGCTTCGATCGCGTCGCCGGCTGATTCTGCACGAGACCCGGGTTCACCGGAACCTGAACGAGCGGATCGACCGTGCGGTCCAGATCGCGCGCGACCTGGGCCTCCGTTTCGCGACGCTCCTCCACCTTGCGGATGTTGTAGCCGAGCATGTACCCGATGATGAGAACCGCCAGCACGAGCAGCATGCCCGCCGCGAAGTATCCCGGCGGCAGTTTCACACGGGTCCCCGGGAGGCGCCAGCCTTCGGAACCTGAACGCGATTGCCCGTGCGACGCGGGTACATCCGGCGCGTGCGTCGAAGTGGACGTGGGCGGGGGCGCCGATCGCCACCCCGGCGCGGGTGCAGGAGCACGAGCCGGCGCTGCGGGTGGCGTATGGATGGGCGTCGGGCGGATGCGCGACCGATCTCCGATGAGTTCGTAAAGCGCGGGGGCTTTCTTGTCGCGCCGCATCGCCCGCGATTATCGGTTCGACCTCGTGCCGGAGCAACACAAGCCTTGGACAGACCGGGGGTTGCGCGACCCGTGGACCCGCCCCCAGGTCATTGGAGGGCGGCTTCCCCGGAGGCAATCACGGTCGCCACGGCGTGTGTCGGAGTGTGGCTGAGCGACACCCACCAGGAACGAACGCCCAGGCCCGCCGCGATGCGTCCCGCTTCGCCTTCCACGCGGAGCATGGGGCGCCCGGCGGGATCGTTCACAACCTCGACATCCGTCCAGGAGATACCGTGCCGCCAGCCGGTGCCCAGAGCCTTCAGCGCGGCCTCCTTGGCCGCGAAGCGCGCCGCCAGGTGCTCGGTGCGCCGACGGGAGTCAGCCGCTCGGGCGCGCTCGCCGGGAGTGAAGCAGCGCTCGAGGAACCGGTCGCCGTGTTCCGTGAGCGAGCGCTCGATCCGGGCCACTTCGACGAGGTCCACTCCGACGCCGACGATGCGCATGGGGCGATGGTAGCCTCGCCCGGCACCGGGCCCCGAGGCCCGGCCGGGCTCCGGAACGTGGCGGATCTCTCATCCATTCTGGCTCAGGCGCGGCAGCACTGCGCCGCGCGTCGCTTCGACCAGGCGCGGTCCGTGCTCGCGCGCCCCCTTCAGAAACACGCCGACGACGCGGATCTCAACAGCGCCATGGCCTATGTCGCCGGTCAGCAGGGGCAGGTGCAGCAGGCGCTGTTCTACGCCCGTCGTGCTTACAAGGCCCGCGCGAACGACGCCGATTTCGTCTGCAATCTCGGGCACATCATCGCCTGGGGTGGGCAAGCCGGCGAGGCCGCGGAGATGTTCAAGCGGGCCATTGCGCTGCGCCCCGATCATCTCGATGCGGCCGTCGGGCTTGCCGGCGCGCTGGAGCTGGCCGATCGCACGAGAGACTGCATCGAGGTGTGCCGGGAGGCGTCTGTCCGGCACCCAAATGAGCCCCGCCTCGTCTACCTGCACGCCGCCACGCTGCGCCGTCTTGGGCGGATGCCCGAGTCCAACGAGTTGCTCGAGCGCGCCCTGCGCGCTCTTCCGGATCACGTAAGTCTCGCTCAGGAAGTGGCGTTCAATTCCAACTACACGAGCGGGCTGTCGCCCCGCCAGGTTTTCGAGGCGCACCGGCGGTTCGGTCGTCTGATCTCGGCCCAGGCCGGCGCCTCGACCCTTCGCGCACACCGACCTGAAGACCCCGAGCGCCGCCTGCGCATTGGCTTCATGTCACCGGACTTCCGCGAGCACTCCGTCGCCTACTACGCCGAGCCGGTGATCGAAGGTATCGATCGGTCGCAGTTCGAGGTGTTCTGCTATCACCTGTACGGGTCCAGCGACGAGGTGACGGCCCGCTTCCGCCGGCTTGCGGGCGTTTGGCGCGAGTCCAACCTGCTCAACGATGACGAACTGGGGCGCAGGATCGTCGAAGACCGGATCGACGTGCTCGTTGAACTCACGGGCCTCACGACACACGCACGCCCGGCTCTTCTGGCGCGCAAGCCCGCGCCCGTCATCCTCACGTACATCGGCTACCCGAACACCATCGGGCTGCCGAGCGTGGACTACCGGTTCGTCGACAGCCTGACCGATCCGCCGGGCGATGCCGATGCCTGCGCTGTGGAGCGACTCGTTCGGCTCGACCCCTGCTTTCTTTGCTATCGCCCGCCGGCAGCGCCGCCCGCAGTCTCAAGCCCGCCCTCGCTTGGCGCGGGTTCGGTGACGTTCGGCTCTTTCAATTCGCTGCTGAAACTGAGCGACGAAGTGTTGGTGCTGTGGTCGCGCGTCTTGCGCGACAGCCCCGGTTCGCGCCTGGTTCTCAAGAACTGGGACCTGGCGTCGCCGGACGTGAGAGAGGGATTGCTGGCGCGGATGTCGGCGGCCGGAGCGGATCCGTCCGTCATCGAGTTGCTGCCGTACGAGAAGAAGGGCGCGGACCATCTTGCCACCTACGCGCGGATTGACATCGCGCTCGACACATATCCGTATCACGGCACGACGACCACATGCGAAGCGCTGCTGATGGGAGTGCCCGTGGTGTCGCTGATGGGCGACCGGCACGCCTCTCGCGTGGGCCTGTCCCTGCTGTCCGCGGTCGGGTTGCCGCATCTCGCGGCCGCGTCGCCGGACGAGTTCGTGCGCACCACAGTCCAGCTCGCGCGGGACCGCCAGTCTCTCGCCTCCCTTCGTGGCAGCCTGCGCGACCGGCTGCTCCGATCACCGTTGTGCGATGCACCGTCGCATTCGAAGCGATTCAACTCCGCGCTTCGCGACATCTGGCGGGCGGCCTGCGGCGGTGCCGGCGGAGCGGGCGCCGGCCGGAAATCGGTGCCGCATGGCTGATGCCAGCGAGTCTCTCGTTCGTGCGCGGGAACTCGCCGCGGCAGGTCGCGCGGGGCAGGCCCGGACCATCCTGTTACGGGCGCTTCAGAAGGACCCTGCCAACGCGGAATTGTCTCTCACACTGGGAGAGATTCTCGCCAAAGCCGGCGAGAGCACCCAAGCCCGCTACTACGCCGAGAACGCGCTGTCGCGCCGGCCGGACGACGCCGCGGTCCTGGCGGGTGCGGCCAACGTGCTCGCATGGGCCGGGGCGGGAGACGAAGGAATCGCGGCCTTCCGGCGCGCGCTCGCCCTGCGCCCGGAGATGCTCGATGCCTGGATCGGTCTGTGCGGATTGCTCGTGCTCTGCGAGCGGGCGGGCGAGCTTCTCGATGCCGCGCAGCGCGGCCTGGAGCGATTCCCGGATGAGCCGCGGCTTGTGTTCTTTCTTTCGCAGGCGCTGCGCAGGACGGGCGAGCCGGAGCGGGCGATGGAAGCCCTGCGCCGCGCCGCGGCGGTGCACCCAGCGCATGACAGCCTCGCGCTCGAACTCGCATTCACCGGAAACTACGCCGATGGCGTGAGTCGCGCCGAGTCCTTCGCCGCTCATCGACGGCTGGGAGCACTGCTCGAGCGCCGCCACGGGCCCCCGCTGCAACCGCCGCCGCCGCAAGATCCATCCAGGCGACTTCAAATCGGGTTGCTTTCTCCAGATCTGCGTCGCCACTCGGTCGGCTGGTTTGCGCTCCCGCTCGTGGAGCATTTGAATCGCGACGAGTTCGACGTTACGGCGTACTACAGCCATCCGGCCGAAGACGATGCGACGAAGCGGTTTCGCGCGCTGATCCCGCGATGGCGCGATGTCGCGTCGATGTCCGATGAGGAGGCCCTTCGCACCATCGTCGGAGACCGGATCGACATCCTTATCGACCTGGCGGGGCTGACCAGCGGCCATCGTCCGGCGCTCCTTGTGCGAAAGCCGGCGCCGCTGATCGTTACTTATCTTGGGTATCCGAATACGCTCGGTCTTGGCGCTGTGGGATATCGATTCGTCGATTCGCTCACCGATCCACCCGAATCGTCCGATCCGTGGGCGGTCGAGCGCCTCATCCGCCTCGACCCCTGCTTCCTGTGTTATGCGCCGCCCCACGATGCGCCCGAACCGAGCACAGCGAGAATCGATCGGGGCGCGGCCCCGGTGTTCGGATCGTTCAATGCGATGGCAAAGTACAGCGACGCCGCACTCTCACTCTGGGCGCGGGTGCTGCAAGCCGTGCCGGGGTCGCGCCTGATCCTCAAGAACATCGATCTGGGAACGCCGTTCGTGGCGTCGAGGACGCGTGACCGCCTCGCGGCCATGGGCGTGGCACCTGAACGCATCGAGATGCTCGGCTTCGAGAAAGAACAGCGCAGCCATCTCAGCGCCTATGACATGATCGACATCGCGCTTGACACACTCCCGTACCACGGGACCACCACCACATGCGAGTCGCTGCTCATGGGCGTGCCCGTTGTCACGCTCGTGGGGGATCGGCACGCTTCGCGCGTGGGGCTCTCGCTGTTTTCGGCGGTGGGCCTGCCTCAACTCGCCGTTCGCTCGCCCGATGAGTTTGTGAGGATCGCTTCGTCCCTTGTGAGCGACCGGGCGGCGCTCGCGTCGCTTCGAAAGAGCTTGCGCGCCCGGTTGCTCTCATCACCGCTTTGCGACGCCGCGTCGCACGCCGGCCGGTTCGGCGCCGAGCTGCGCGGCATTTGGCGGGCCGCGTGCCGGGCGCCCTCCCGATAGGATGCGGGGCGATGCCGCCGGATCTCAGCGCACGATTGAATGAAGTCCGGGTGCTGCTGAAGGAAGGAAAGAAAGATCAGGCCCATTCGCTGCTTCAGCGCATGGTCCGGCAGCACCCGGAGCACCCCGGGGTCAATCAGCTGATGTGCCTCAATCTGGCGACGCGCCTGGAATACCCCCAGGCGCTCTACTTTGCTCAGCGCGCTGTGGCGGCGGAGCCCAAGTCGCCGGAGCTGCTCATCAATCTTGCCAATTGCCTTGCGTTCTGCGATCGGCGGCGGGAGGCGATCGACGAGTACCTGCGCGTGCTCGATCAGCGCGCCGATCATCCCGGGGCGATCGACGGTCTGGCCCACGCGTACATCGAGGAACGCGAGACTTCCGAAGCGCTGAAATGGCTCACGAGGCTGATCGAGATCAATCCGCGCAACGCTCGCGCCGCGCGTTCGCTCGCGGGGGTTCTGCTGAGCATGGGAAGGCAGGAAGAGGCCGTTGCGGTGCTGCGCAGCGGTCTTGAGCACAACGCCGACAACACCGAACTGGCCTCCGGGCTCTGCTCGACGCTCAACTATCTCGACAGCGCGGATCCGCGCATCGTCTTCGAGGCCCACACGCGCTTCGGCGCCATCATCGAGCGCGTCGCGCGGCCGGTAGGCTCGAGCCCTGCCGTTCTTGCAGCCGCACCGCAGCGACCCGCGCGTGATCCCGAACGTCGCTTGCGCATCGGGTTTATTTCGGCGGACCTGCGCGCTCACTCCTGCGCGTGGTTCGCAGAGCCGCTGATCAGGCACCTCGATCGCGCCAGGATCTCGATCGTCGTCTACTTCGGGCACCTGGAGCCGGATGCCGTGACGGCGCGGTTCAAGGCGCTGGCCGACGTGTGGCGCGACACCGCCCGTCTGAGCGATGAGGAGCTTGCGGCACTCGTTCGCCGCGATTCAATCGACATCCTCATCGACCTCCACGGACACACATCGGGGCAGCGCTTCCCGACGCTCGCGCGGCGCCCGGCGCCGGTCCAGGTCAACTGGCTCGGCTATCCCAACACGACGGGGTTGCGAGCGGTCGGCTACCGGCTCGTGGACAGCATCACCGATCCGCTCGGCGCCGCCGATGGCCTCGCGGTCGAGCGGCTTGTGCGCCTCGACCCCTGCTTCCTCTGTTACGGTCCGCCGAGCGATGCGCCCGACCCGGCTCCGCCGCCCTCAACGACTGGAATAAGCGGGCGCATCTCGCTCGGCTCGTTCAACGCGCTTCAGAAGCTCACGGCGCGGACGGTGAGCCTTTGGGCACGCGCGGCGCGGCGCCTCGAGGCGCGCCTCGTCCTCAAGCACCTGGACATGGGGGACGAACGGACTCAGGCAGAGGTTGCGCGCCGGTTTGTCGACGCCGGCCTCGCCCCGGACCGGATCACATACCTTCAGCCAACGAAGGGCCTGCGCGAGCACCTGTCCGCTTACAACGAAGTGGACATCGCACTGGAAACATTCCCCTATCACGGCACGACCACAACCTGCGAAGCGCTCTGGATGGGTGTGCCAGTGGTCACGCGTGCCGGCGAAGTCCACGCCTCGCGCGTCGGCTCATCCCTTCTGACCAACGTCGGCGTGCCCGAACTGATCGCGCACACCGACGATCAGTTCGTGAGCATCGTGGAGTCCCTGGCTTGCGACCGCACGCGACTGGCGGGGCTGCGTTCGTCGCTGCGAGATCGCATGCGCCGCTCGCCGCTGTGCGATGCCCCCGGATTCGCCCGGCGCTTCGGTGAGACGCTGAGAGCGCTCTGGCGGGAATCGTGCGCGCAGCCGGATGCACCGGGCTGAGCGCATGAGCCGTAGACTCTCGGCGTGACCAGCGAATCCACGAGCCGTCACCGCGAGGCCGCATCGCGCGCCGAAAGCTCCCGTTCCGTCGCCTGCGCTGTCGTCACCGTCTCGGATACGCGCACGCCCGCGGACGACACCGGCGGTGACGCCATCGCCCGCCTGTTGAAAGAAGCCGGGCACTCAGTTTCACGGCGGACAATCGTGCGCGATGAGCCCGACCGGATCCGCGCCGCAATCCGCTCCGCTTTGGACGACCCGAAGATTCAGGCGGTGCTGACCACCGGTGGCACGGGAATCGCCGGCAGGGACACGACGATCGAGGTGGTGCGCTCCCTCCTCGCCACGGAACTGCCGGGATTCGGCGAACTCTTCCGCGTCCTCTCGTGGGAGCAGGTGGGCGCGGCCGCGATGCTGAGCCGCGCTGTGGCCGGCCTGGCCTCGAGCGCCGCCAATCGCAGCGGCGTGTTCATCTTCGCGATGCCGGGCTCGCCCAATGCGGTGAACCTCGCCATGTCGAAGTTGATCGTGCCGGAACTCTCACACCTTGTGTGGGAGCGCGAGCGCGGGCCGGTCGAAGCCCCGCGCCCCGGGCCGACCAATCCTGCATAATCTCGGGATGGTGCTCGCGGCCGCCGAACCCCTCGCCACGGCCACGCTTCTTGCCGTGTTCGGCGCGCTGCTGGTCGCGAGCGTCGTGTTCGCGCGCGCCGCCGAGCGAGTGGGCGTGCCCATCGTGCTGCTCTTCCTGCTTCTGGGGATGCTCGGCGGCTCCGAGGGCATCGGCGGCATCGCGTTCGACGACTACGGGTTCGCGTTCCGCATCGGCACGGCCGCGCTCGTGCTGATCCTCTTTGACGGCGGGCTCGCGACTTCCTACGCGTCGGTGCGCCGGTCGATCGGGCCCGCCGGCGCGCTCGCCACTCTTGGGGTCATCGTGACCGCGGCGATTACGGCGCTGCTGGCTCGTCTGCTCGGGCTGTCGTGGCCCGAGGCCGCGCTCATCGGTGCCGTCGTCTCCTCCACCGACGCGGCGGCGGTGTTCGCCGTGCTCCGCGGCGGCAACCTCCGCCTCAAGGACCGCGTGCGCAGCGTGCTGGAGGTGGAGTCCTGCGCGAACGACCCGATGGCGGTGGTGCTCACCGTCGCGGTGATCGAGGCCATCCGCACCGGCGGCGGCCTCGGTTGGCGACTCGCGCTGGAGATTCCGTTGCAACTGGCGATCGGGTTCATCGTTGGAGCGATCATCGGGATCGGCGCCTCGCGCTTGTTGGCGCGCATCCGGGTCCCCTCCGTCGGCCTCTATCCGGTGCTCACGCTCGCGGCGGCGTTCGTCTCGTTCGGGCTCGCGACGCTTCTCTGGGGCAGCGGATTTCTGAGCGTGTTCGTGACCGGAGTCGTGCTCGGCAACCGGGACCTGCCCTATCGCGCCGGCCTGACGCGCGTGCACGACGCGATCGCCTGGCTCTGCCAGACCTCGATGTTCCTCATGCTTGGCCTGCTCGTGTTCCCCTCGCGCCTGTTGCCTGTGGCGTGGACGGGGCTCGCGCTGGGCCTGGGCCTGGCCTTCATCGCGCGCCCCGTGGCGGTGGCTCTCTGCCTCGTGCCGTTCCGGCTTCCGTGGAAGGAGTTGTTGTTCGTAGCATGGGTCGGGCTGCGCGGCGCGGTGCCCATCGTGCTGGCGACGTTCCCGGAAATGTACGGAATCCCCGGAGGCGACCGCATCTTTCACATCGTCTTCTTCATCGTGGTCGTCAGCGCGCTGGCGCCGGGCGCGAGCATCGTCCCGCTGACACGACGGCTCGGCCTCGATGAGCCGGCGCGCCCCACGCCCAGCGCGGCCCTGGAGATCCACTCCCTGCGCCCGCTGGGCGAGTCCATTCGCCCGTTCCACATCGATCGCTCGCTGGCGGTCTGCGGCGCTTCGCTGTCGCAGATCAGGTTTCCGCCGGCCGCCTCCGCCATTCTCGTCGTGCGAGGAGATCAACTGATCGCCGCGCGCGGCGACACCGTCTTGCGGGAAGGCGACCATATTCATGTGTTCTTTCGCCCGGAAGACCGGCCTTACATCGAGTTGCTCTTCGGGCGTCCGCAGGATGAATCGCCCGCGCGCGGGTGACCGCTCGCGCTCGTGCGGAAGGAACCGTCTCAGCCCGCGCCCGCCGGTTTCTTGCGCTTCTTCGGCTCCGGCGCGGGGCCAGCGCCGCCGCCGCCGCATTCGCCCGCCGGCTTCTTGCCGCAGGCGCACGTTCCGGTGTGGGTGTGGCCCTTGTCGGGCTCGGCCTTGGAGGGCTTCGTGTCGGCATCCGCGGCCTTCTTGTACGACTCGGACCGGTAGTCCGTCTCGTAGAAGCCGCCGCCCTTGAAGAGGATGCCCGCGCCGAGTCCGATCTTGCGCTCCAGCGCAGGGCGCCCGCACTCCGGGCAGCGGCGCAGCGGGCGCGCCGTCATCGACTGGAATTCCTCGAATTCATGGGCGCAGGAGCGGCAGACATACTCATACGTCGGCATGGCTTGGTCTCACTTAATCTTAGGTCGGCGGAGGCTCCGCGGCGGCTGAACCTTCCTCACGCCCCTTCGCGATCCCCACCTTGGCCGGGCGCAGAATCCAATCGCCCATCTCGTAGCCCGTCTGAAGCAGCGATGCAATCCGCCCGGGTTTCACGCCGGGGGATTCGATCTGCACGACCGCTTCGTGCCGGCGCGGCTCAAACTCGTCGCCGGGTTCCGGCGTGATCGGCTTGACCCCGAGTGATGAAAGCGCCTGCGCCATCTGATCCCGGATCATCGACACGCCGCGCGCCATCGATTCGGCGCCGCCGGACGCCGCATCGTGCCTGAGCGCCAGGTCAAAGTTGTCCAGGACCCCGAGCAGCGATGAAATCGCTGAGACCGTTCCCTGGCGGCGCGCATCGCGCTCGTTCTCGATGGCGCGGCGCTGGTAGTTGGCGAAGTCCGCGAGGCTGCGCTGGTACTTGCCCTTAAGGTCCTCGATCTCCGCGCGCAGGCCCGTTTCGATCTCCTCCTGCGAGATCGGCTTCGGTTCCGGCGCCGGTTCCGGGTGGCCGTGCTTTTCTCTGTGGTGCTTCATCACTTCAGCCGTCGCGATTGTCTCTTCCATCCGCCCGTTCGCTCCCTACGAGCCCTGCTTTTCTCCAGCGAGCAGGTCCTTCATCTTCTTCCAGAATCCGCTCGTCCGGGGCAGGATGCCGCGCTCCTGATCATCTTCGGCCATCTCGCGCAGGAGCCGTTCCTGTCTCTCGGTGAGTTTCTTGGGGATCTCGATCTGGGTCAGGATCACGAGGTCGCCGCGCCGGCCCGACCGCAGATTAGGCAGGCCGGAGCCCTCGACCTTCAGCACAGCGCCGGGCTGAGTGCCGGGCGGCACGATGACCGAAGCGGGCCCGTCGAGCGTGGGCACTTCCAGGTGCGCCCCCAGCGCGGCCTGTGCGAAGGAGATCGGCATGTCCATCACGAGATGATCGCCGTCGCGCCTGAAGAGGTCGTGCTCCTCGACTCGCACCACCACGTGCAGGTCCCCTCGCACGCCGGCGCCCTCGGGGCTCGCTTCCGGCGGCGGCGGCTCGCCCTCGCCCGGGATGCGCACCGCCTGGCCGTCGCGGATGCCGGGCGGGATGTTCACGCTCAGCTTCCGCTTCTTGGCCACGCGCCCTCGTCCGCGGCAGGTGGGGCACTTGTCGCGCACGATCTCGCGCCGACCGTGGCAGGCGGGGCAGACCGTCTGCATGCGGAACATGCCGCCGAGACCCGACTGGATCACGACGCCGTGCCCCCCGCACGTCTGGCAGCGCTGCGGCTTGGAGCCCTTGGCCGCCCCGGACCCTGAGCATGCATCGCAGACATCGGCGCGCGAGAACTCCACATCATGCTCGACGCCCGCGAGCACCTGCTCGAGCGTGATCGTGACTTCGGTTTCGAGGTCGTAGCCGCGGGCGACGCCGCGCCGCGAGCCGCCGCCACGCCCGCCCCCGAACGCGCCGCCGAAGATGTCGTTGAACATCGAGAAGATGTCCTCGACGTTCATGCGGGAGAAGTCGTGCGCCACACCTCCGCCGCGCGATCGCAATCCCTCATGCCCGAACTGGTCGTAGATCCGCCGCTTCTCCTCGTCGGCGAGGACCTCGTACGCCTCGGCGGCTTCCTTGAACTTCGTCTCGGCCTCGGCGTTTCCCGGGTTGCGGTCCGGATGCCACTTCATGGCCATGCGCCGGTACGCGCGCTTGATCTCCTCACCGTCGGCCGTGCGCTCGACGCTGAGGATCTCGTAATAGTCACGCGTCGTGGGCATGGCGGAACCTAACTCACCGCGGAGTCGCGGAGGGCGCGGAGACCACGCTGTGATGCCGGGAAGCCCTGACGTCCGGCCCGTTCTTGATCCAATCGAGCTCTTCTCTGCGTCCTCAGCGCCTCTGCGGTTGCATTCCGTTACGCGGTCGCACCGGCCACCGGCTCCGCCTCCTCCTTGAGTTCGCTCACGAGCACATCGGTCGTGAGCATGAGGCCCGCGACGCTCGCGGCGTTGACCAGCGCGGTCTTGGCCACCTTCGCCGGATCGATCACGCCGGCCTTGACCATGTCCACGAAGTCACCCTTGAGCACGTCGAACCCGTGGTTCGTCGGCAGTTCCTTGACCTTCTCGACGGCGAGATCGCCGTCGAGGCCGGCGTTGGCCACGATCTGGTACAGGCACTTCTCGACGGCCTTGGCGACGATGTCGTAGCCCAGCGCCTCGTCTCCCTCGGCCTTGGCGCGCGCCTTCTTCACCGCGGACTGGGTGCGCAGCAGGGCGACGCCGCCTCCGGGCACGTAGCCCTCCTGGGCCGCGGCGCGGGTCGCGTGCAACGCATCGTCCACTCGGTCCTTTCGCTCCTTCATCTCGGTCTCGGTGGCGCCGCCGACGTGGATGATGGCCACGCCGCCGGTCAGTTTGGCCAGCCGCTCCATGAGTTTTTCGCGGTCGTAGTCGCTGGTCGAGCGGTCGTGCTGCGCCTTGATCTGGTCGGCCCGGGCCTGGATCTCGCTCTTCTTCCCGGCGCCCTCGATCACCGTCGTGTTGTCCTTGTCCACGACGATCTTGCGGGCCCGTCCCAGTTCCTTGAGTTCGATGGATTCGAGGGTGCGCCCGAGGTCCTCGGAGAAGAACGTGCCGCCCGTGAGCACGGCGATGTCGCCGAGCATCGCCTTGCGACGATCGCCGAAGCCCGGCGCCTTGACTGCGCAGATGCGCAGCACGCCGCGCAGACGGTTCACAACCAAGGCCGCCAGCGCCTCGCTCTCGACCTCTTCGGCGATCACGAGCAGCGGCTTGCCCGCCGTGGCGATCTTGTTGAGGAACGGCAGGAAATCGGTCAGGTTGCTGATCTTTTTCTCGTGGATCAGGACGTACGCGTCTTCGAGCACGCACTCGGCGGTCTTCGGGTCCGTCATGAAATAGGGCGAGATATAGCCCTTGTCGAACTGCATGCCCTCGACGTAATCGACCGTCGTCTCGGCGGCCTTGCCCTCCTCGACCTCGACGACGCCCTCGGCCCCCACCTTCGCGATGGCCTCGGCGATCATCTCGCCGATCTGGGCATCGTGGTTGGCGCTGACGGTCGCCACCTTGCGGTAGTCGTCCTTGCCCTTGCATTGGATCGCCATCGCATCGACGGCTTCCGCCGCCACACGCGCCGCCGCGTTGACTCCGCGCTGGAGCGCCACGGGGTTCGCGCCGGCGGTGACGTGGCGAAGACCCTCGGTGAAGATCGCCTCGGCGAGGATCGTGGCGGCGGTGGTGCCGTCGCCGGCGTCGTCGTTGGTCTTTTTCGCGACCTCGATGACCATCTTCGCGCCCATGTTCTGCATGGGCTCGGGCAGGCTGACTTCCTTGGCCACGGTGACGCCGTCTCGCGTGACGGCGGGCCCGCCGTAAGACTTCTGGAGGGCCACGTTGCGCCCCGAGGGGCCCATCGTGACCTTGACGGTCTTGGAGAGGCGCGTCACGCCCCGCTTGAGTTCAACCAGGGCCGCATCGGAAAACATCAGTTGTTTGGCTGTCATGTGGATTCGCTCGCTTCTCAGAATTCACCGCGGAGGCGCGGAGAACGCGGAGGTATCAAGGGTGTGCTGAACACAAAGCCGTTCTTTGTTTCTGTGCCTCAGTGGTGATTCCGGTCCCTCACTTCTCGAGTACGCCCAGGATTTCCGACTCGCGCAGGATCAGGTGCTCCACGCCCTTGATCTCCACTTCCGACCCCGAGTACTTGCCGTAGACGACGGTGTCGCCGGACTTGATCGACATCTCGGCGCGCTTGCCGTTGTCCAGGCGCTTGCCCGGCCCCACGGCCACCACCTTGCCCTGCACCGGCCGCTCCTTGCTCGACTCGGGCAGGTAGATGCCCGACTCGGTGCGGCTCTCTTTTTCAAGCGGCTTCACAAGCACCCGATCTTCCAGCGGTCGCACTGCCATGGTCTTGATCTCCGATTCCTTGTTCGTGTTCTCGTTGTCGCAAACCAGCGCCTCTTGCCTGGTGCCTCGTGCCCATTGCCTGATGCCTCGTGCCTCCTGCCCTTCCCCTCAGATCGCCTGGATCAGCGTCTCCTCGACTTCCTTCCGCCCCGTCGGCACGTGCATTCCCTCGCGCTTGTAGAACCCGAAAGGTGTGCGGTGCTCGGGGCTCGCGTCGTCCTCCGAAACGAGAGCGCATTCCACGCTCGTGATCATCAGCGGCGAGACGCACAGCGCCGTCGGCACCTCGTCGTCCCCCACGCCCAGAAAGAGATAGCCCGTGATGATGTCGCAGATCGCCTCCCGCTCGTTCCAACGGCTGGGCTGGATCGTGCACTTGCCGCGGGCCACGTGTGCCAGGACCTGGCGAACCGAATAGACCCGCCCGTCCGCCAGCGCCACCCGGAAGGACAGCCGCTCGTGGTGCTCCTTGGGCACCGCGTGCTTCATCGCGGCCATCGACCTCGCGAACCATTCGTTCCACGTGACCAGTTCCTCTTCGCGCCCGAGATCGACGGTGCGCTTGACCAGGCCTGAACGCTTCGCCGGCTTTGTCGGTGGCTTGGCCATGCTTTCGCCGATTACTCCGCCGGGTGCCACTGGTCGGGGCCGACTCAGTCGGACCAGACCAGTGCGCCTTCTGCATCAGCCCTTCGTCTTCCCTGTCATCCGCTCCTTCTTCATCAACTTGCCGCTCCCATCAATGCACAGGCACCAATGATCGCCGCCGCCCGTTCGCGCAGTGGTGATGCAGTAGCACTTCTCGCCGTCCGTCGAGCACGTGGCGGCCGATTCGATCGCCGCTCCGCCGGCCTCGGCCCGCGCCGTCGCCTCAACGGCCGGCGGCAGGTCGTTCACGGCGAGCGGCGTCTGCTCACAACACGCCGCGCCCGCGGCATCCGCCGCGCAGCACTGATCGCTCGCGCAGCCGGTGAGCGAGACGCCCGCGGAGAACGAGAGAAGTCCGAGCAATGCGACACGCAGATTGAAACTCCACATCACTCTTTTCTCCTTGCCGAACCGCTCATCGCGACACGGGTCTAAACACCATGCCACATCGAAGGCAAATCCACCGTTGCCGCCAATCTCTAATCGCTGCCCGCCAAAGAACTTTCTGCACAATTTCGTAGATGATCATTGCGACCAGCAACAGCCCTCCGCCGATCAAACCAAGCCACGGCAATCCTGTCTGCTTTGCGACCGGCATTTGGCCGGCTTGGCTTAGCTCGTAGAGTGACCAAACGATCACGCCGAGTGCGACTGTGCCCCAAAAGGCAGCCGGACCATGCTCCAACGTGGGTGGCGCAATTCTCCTTGCAAAGTCCGTGTGTTGCCGACCACGTGACAGTCCACCCCCCAGGCCGACTCCAAAGGCGCTCGCGCCGACTCCAATCGCTCCACCAAGAGACGAAGATGCTCCCTGTTCGTACGCAACCTCGACGCGCTGAACGTCGGAGGAGCCGCATTGCGAATTGGGACATGTAGTTGGCATCTGCCTGTCCAATCTCGGTCACGCAAAGTACTCAGGAAACTGCGAACGAAGTGCCGCCACAGCCGTGGCTGCCCCTGCCTGAACCAGTAGTTCGCGAGCAAAATTGAGGGATGCAGCGATGATTTGCGACATGGGGCGCTTAGCCTTGACTTCGCGCTCGGCGTTGTCGAGCCGAGCATCAAAGTCGCGACGATCAGCCTGCTCCATTGAGACCGCCGCACCGGCTTCTCGCAGTGCCTGAATAAATTCCACAGTTCGCTGCGCTTGCTCCTGTCGTATGACGACATCCACGCTGTTTGCCACGATGCTCGAACCCGAAACATTTCCAAATACGATCACCGATCCCGGACTAGGTAGGTCTTTGGGCGTCGTCTCCGGCAGGATGACATTCTCTGCGCGCCGTATTCCTGCGGGTGTCACCCTGAATCCCCAATCACCGTCATTGGATCGGGTGACCACTTCGCAGTGCCCCTCTAGTTCAAGTGCATTGAGTGCGGCGTTCACACTTGAGTCGGTCGCACTCTCGATTCGACTGACTATGTCGCGCGTGGTGAAGTACACGTCGCCAAGCCCCGCGTCAGATAGTCCATGCAGTTTCCGCAAAATGGTTTCACGAAGCGCGCGCTGGTGCGCTACCTGTTGCACTTGAGGATCGCCCGAAATAACTGCTGTAGTGGTCAAGTGAGCTTCCCCCCCGCTGGCAGGCTTCTTTGCACGACCTTGTAAAGCTGTCCGGCAATCATGTGAAGGTCCAAATACCGGATCTGTGTTGAGACGGCACCTTGGGCATCGAGTGAGAGAGGGTTCGGCAGGATCTCAGTGAACTCGGGGAGTAGCGCTCGGGCACGTTCCAGCAACCTGTTGAACTGCTCGATGATGGTAATCGTTGCGAACTGTGAAAGACTCGACGCTTGCGCATTGTTCAAAACGCTGATGTAAGCGCCGACGGCCGAACTCAGGTGCCAGAGCTGCTCTCGATCCATCGATGTTCCACTCGTCTGAGGCATAGATGCGTCAACCAATCACCACGCCGCCCATCGGCAGCCGGTTTTGAATCACGGCAAAAGTCTGATTCGCTGCGATGCGCAGATCGACATATGTCACGTGAGTGGAGCAAGGGCCCTGTGCGTTCGTCGGTAGTTCGTTTGGAAGAAATGCACTGTCTTCGGTCAAGAGCTCTTTGGCAATGGACAGCAGCTTGTTGAACGATTCGATCGAGACAATCATCACGGGCTTGCTGGCCGCACTTGCAGGCAGTTCCGAGAGTTGGTTCACGAATGCGTGAACAGCGAGGTGCAGTCTTTCGAGACGTTGGTGGTCCATCAGAAATCCATCCCGCCCATGCCACCCATGCCGCCCATGCCCATCCCGCCCATGCCGCCGCCCGGCGGGCCGTGCGCATGACCGGCGTGATCGTCCTTCGCCGTGGGCTTCTCGGTCACGATGCAGTCGGCGGTGAGCAGCACCGTCGCGACGCTCGACGCGTTCTGGAGCGCGGTGCGGTCCACCTTCGCGGGCGTGAGCACGCCCTGCTTGAGCAGATCGCCGTACTCCAGCGTCAGCGCGTTGAAGCCGAAGGAAGCGCCGATCTTGGAGTTCCCCTCCTCGACCTTCGCCACCACCACCGTGCCCTTGACGCCCGAGTTGTCCGCGATTGCCTGCAACGGCACGACCAGAGCCTGGCGCACCAGTTCGATGCCCGCGGCGAAGTCGTACTTCACCTGTCCTACATCCTCGGCCGTGATCGTCTCGTCCTTCCCGAAAACCGCCTTCCACTCCTTCAGCGACTCGACGGCCCTGCGGGCGCGGATGAAGGACACGCCGCCGCCGGGCACGATGCCCTCGGCGACGGCCGCGCGGGTCGCGTGCAGCGCGTCCTCGACGCGCGCCTTCTTTTCCTTGAGTTCGGCCTCGGAAGCGGCCCCGACCTTGATCTGGGCCACACCGCCGGACAGTTTGGCCAATCGCTCCTGAAGTTTCTCGCGGTCGTAGTCGCTGGTGGCCCGGTCGATCTCGGCGCGGATCTGGTCGCAACGGGCCTTGATGTCCTTCACTTGCCCGGCGCCCTCGAGGATCAGCGTGTTGTCCGCGTCGATCTCGATGCGCTTGGCGATGCCCAGGTCCTTCAGGCTGACCTGATCGAGCTCGATGCCCAGGTCCTTCATGATCGCGCGGGCGCCGGTCAGGATCGCGATGTCCCCCAGCATTTCCTTGCGCCGATCGCCGTAACCCGGGGCCTTCACCGCGCACACCTGCAGCGTGCCGCGCAGCTTGTTGATGACCAGCGTCGAAAGCGCCTCGCCCGTGACATCCTCGGCGATGATGAGCAGCGGCTTCTTGGCCTGCATCACCTTCTCAAGGAGCGGGATCAGCTTGTTCACGCTCTCGAGCTTGTCCTCGTGCACGAGCACGAGGCACTTCTCGAGCTCCGCCTTCATCTCATCCACGTTCGTCACGAAGTTCGGCGACAGGTAGCCGCGATCGAACTGCATGCCCTCGACAACCTCGACCTCCGTGTCGCGCCCCTTGCCCTCTTCGACGGTGATCACGCCGTCCTTACCCACCTTGTCAAAGGCCTCGGCCATGATCTTGCCGATCTCTTCATCGTTGTTGGCCGAGATCGAGGCGATCGCCTGAATGTCGGCCTTGCCCTCGACGGGTCGCGACTGCTTCTTGATGTCCTCGGCCACGACCTCGACCGCGCGCTTCATGCCGCGAACGAGCGCGTTGGCGTCCACTCCCGCCGCGATCGATCGCAGGCCGCCCTTGAAGAGCGCCTCGGCGAGGATCGTCGCGGTCGTGGTGCCGTCGCCGGCCTGATCGCTCGTCTTGGTGGCCGCCTCCTTCACCAGGAGCGCGCCCATGTTCTCGGCCTTGTTCCGAAGTTCGATCTCTTCGGCGACCGTGACCCCGTCCTTGGTGACGGTCGGACCGCCCCAGGACTTATCGATCACGCTGTTCCGCCCGCGCGGGCCCAGCGTCGCCTTCACGGCCTTCGCCAGTTTCTCGACGCCCGCGGCCAGGGCCGCCCGAGCCGACACGTCGAACGCCAGTTCTTTGACTGCCATCTGCGGTCGCCTCCGTCATGCCTCTTCGAAGTTGCTTCAGACCCTCAAGCCACGCGGGCCGTTCCAGGCGACCTCGCGCGTCCCCGCGCCGGGCGGGGCAGGACGGGCGCAAACCAACCGCGCCCGCCTGTCCAATGGGCAACGACCATGCCACGGTTAAGTGATGGCCCGCCTGAAGGCGATGGCGCAACACCCTTGTTCCACGCCACTTACAGCGCGCGGTCCTGAACCTAGTTCAAAGCGCGCTCTGACAGTCTCTAGCGCCACAGCCTGCCCGCCTGCCAAGGTGGCAGTCGATCCGCATTACCGAGTCATGGCAGCTGATCCAGGGAGGAACCAGCTCGCGAGCGTCTCGAACGCGGCGACCGGCGAAATCGCAGGCATTGCACACCCGCTGTCGAACCCCGTAGCCCACCGCCTCGCCACCCGATCGGCCCAACATCGATTCAGGGGCTGCCGCTCTCTCCCGGCCGACCAAGCACCTGACGCAGCGATGGGCTCGGCAGCAGGATCGCGCCGCGGATGCGCCAGGAATCGATCAGGCACCCGATCGCGCCGAGCGTGAAGAGGGCGGTGCCGATGCCGACCGTCAGCGACCCGATCATGCACACCGGCGAGGTCTCGTTGAGCCCCGAGAGGCCCGCGGCCAGGCGCACCACGTCGCCCGCCGCGATCACAACGATGCAGACCACCAGTCCGAGCAGCGTCTGCCGGTCCACGCGCCCGGTGCGCATGGCCAGTGATCGCTTGACCAGGTCTCGGGCGTGCGGGCGCAGGCCGAGGATGATCACGATCAGGCTCGCCTCGATGATGAGCCGGGTGTAGATCCGCTCGGTGTCGATCGGGCCCGAGCAGTACGGCGTCGAGCGGAGCATCGGCCCGATGGTGAACGCGATGTGCCAGAGCCCCCAACAAAGCGGCGCGTACGCGGCGACTCCGATCATCGCCGACACGCTCTTCCACCACGATCCGCCGCGCACCGGCCTGACTAGGCCGATCGCGCCGATCGCGGAGAGCGCTGCGCACCCGACGACCGCGTAGCCGGCCCACTCCAGGCGCGGCACGTGAAGGCCGACCATCCCGAGAACATCCGCCCCCACCGGGAACCACGAAGCGAACAGGCTGATTACGCCCGTGACGGACCAGACGACCAGCGCCATCGCCGTCAGTCGCGGCGAGGGCAGCGGGCGGAACTCTTCCGCCTGCGGGTCGACCTGATAAAGGATGGCGGCCCGTACCGCCGTTCCGCACTCGGGGCAGACGGCACGAATCGACAGTCCCTGCAGGTTGTATCCGCAGACCACGCAGGGCAGCGCACCGGTGAGCGCCAGGTCGAGGTGCCCGCCGGGACCTGATCCCGAAGAGATAGTGTTCCCGTCCGCGAGGCTCGGGCGCGAGGCATCCACGCCTTCAGTCTATGAACCATTGGGAGTTCGCCGGGTCCCGCGATCCGGTTCCTCTATCGAGCCTGGAAGCGCCGCTTCGAATAGTCGATGCAACGACTGGCAAGTTCGGCCCGAATAATCGTTCGAAGTGATCGGCGAGAACACCAAGAAGGACCCCGGGGTTTCGAGGCCCGATGCGCCCCTGGCGCCGGACTCGACCCGCGATCCCGCCCTCTATACTCGCCCCGGCATGATTCCGGACCAGATCGGCGCGCTCATCGAGCGCCTCCGCGCCAACATCCAGCGCGTCTTCATCGGCAACCAGGAGGCGGTGAACCGCCTGATCTGCGCGCTCCTGGCGCGCGGGCATGTGCTGATCGAGGATGTTCCGGGCGTCGGCAAAACAGTCCTCGCGACGGCGCTGGCGCGCAGCATTTCGGGCACGTTCAGCCGCATCCAGCTGACCCCGGACATGCTCCCCAGCGATGTGCTCGGGGTGTCGATCTATGATCGGCAGACGGGCGAGTTCAATTTCAAGCGCGGCCCGATCTTCGCCAACATCGTTCTCGCCGATGAGATCAACCGCACCACGCCGCGCACCCAATCGGCCCTCCTCGAATCGATGAACGAGGCGACCGTGTCGGTCGAGGGGCGCGTGATCCCGCTCGAGCAGCCCTTCATCGTGGTCGCGACTCAGAACCCCTACGAGTTCGAGGGCACGTACCTGCTTCCCGAGAACCAGCTGGACCGGTTCCTCGTGCGCATCAGCCTCGGATACCCCGAGCCGGATGATGAAGCGCGCGTCATCGAACTCCGTCCCGCCGAGGCGCCCCTGCACGAACTCAAGCCCGTGCTCGGGGCGAGCGATGTGCTGACCCTCCAGGGCGCGGTCGATCGGGTGCGCCTCGACCGCTCGCTGATCGATTACATCATCGCGCTCGCCGCGGCGACGCGCCGCAGCGATCAACTCCAGATCGGGCTCTCGCCGCGCGGCACGCTGGCGCTCGCCCAGGCCGCGCGGGCCACGGCCCTCATGGGCGGGCGCGACTATTGCATCCCCGAAGATGTGATCGACAACATCATCGCGGTGGCGGCCCACCGCGTGGTCAGCCGCGCGTACCTTCAGACGGGCGACATGCGCGTCTCGATGCAGGTGCTCGAGCGGATCAAGGAGACGGTGCCCAGTCCCGCGTAGATGAACTCTGTTTACATCCGACATCCGACATCCCACATCCGACATCACCTCCCGCGCCCCACTCCCTCGTTCAACATCCGCATTCGATACAGCCCGCACCGCGCCGTCAGGTAGAGCGTCCGACCGTCATCGTCGCCCCACGCCATGTTGGCCGGCAGTTCCGGCGCGACGATCATCCCGAGATGCCTGGCCTCGCTGGAGATGATCCACACGCCTCCGGGCCCCGACACGAACAGGTTGCCGCGCGAGTCCACCTTCACGCCGTCGAGCGCTTCCTCGCCTGGTGCGCCCGTCATGTCGAAGAACACGGTGCCCCCGCTGAGCCCGCCGTCGGGCATCACGTCGTATCGCATCACGATCTTGCGCGATGGGTCCCAGTTCGCGACAAAGAGATGCTTCTCGTCGGGTGAGAATGCGATCCCGTTGGGGCCCTTGAGGTCGCTCGAGACCCGGCGCAGCACGCCGTCTTTCAGGCAGTACACGCCGAATACGTTCAGCTCGCGTCGCGGGTCGTCGTAGACCGTGGGGAGCCCGAAGGGCGGGTCCGTAAAGTAGAGCGCTCCGTCCGAGCGATACACGAGGTCGTTGGGGCTGTTGAGACGCTTGCCCTCGAAGCGGTCGGCGAGCACCGTGACCGTCCCGTTCTTCTCGATGCGCGTGACGCGCCGGTTGCCGTGTTCGCAGATGGTCAGGCGTCCCTCGCGATCGACGGCGAGGCCGTTCGACCCGGGCTGCCGGTAGATGCCGATGTCTGCGCCGGCGTAACCGCTCTTGGTGCGGAACACCGAGACGCCCTCATCCTCGCTCCAGCGTTGAATGACGTTCTGATTCGGATCGCTGAAGAGCAGGTACGACTGCTTCGAGAGCGAGTCGTTCACCCACACCGGCCCTTCTCCGAAACCGAATCCATCGGCGAGCCGCTCCAGGCGCGCATCGCGCGGCACCACGGCGTCGATCGCCGGATCGAGGCGCATGACCTGAACCGGAACCCGCCGTGCGCTGTCGAACCGCCCGGGTGCGTAGAAGTCGAGCGTCATCGAACGAATCCAGATGAAGTTCGACGGTGGATCCGACAGCGGCCCGTTGCCGACGAACACCGCGACCTCGACTCTTTGTCCAGGCTTCGCGTCACGCGCTACGACGACGCGCTGCGGCGTGTTGAACCCCGAGATCATCGGTCCGCCGGCCTGGGCCAGCTGGATCGGCAGGTTCCCATCCACCCACACTTCCGCGTAATCGTCCGCCACGCATTCAAGAATCACGGTGCTGCCCGATGTGTCCTGTTCGCCGATGCGAGTTGGGATCGTGATGCTCGTTCGATACCAGCCGAACGACAACTTGCCTCCGCCGCGACGGTCTTCGAGTGATTCGGGAGTGATGATCGGCCAGGCGCTGTCATCGAATCCCGACATGCCGGCCTTCGGCGCGATGTCACTCGTCGTGTTGGGCTTGCCCGACGCCTTGCGATCAGGCCCCGGCTCGCGGAACGCAGTGCGTTCGATGCTCGCATCGCGATACCGCCACGCGGCGCCGACAACCTCGCACCCGGCTGACGTGCGCAGGTCCAACACCGCATCGGGCACCGGCGGCGAGTGGCGCAGAACCGGCTCCGCCGTCGCAGCATTCGCGCAGATTGCCACAACCCACAGTCCCCGCAACCGAACAGTTACACCGCGATTCATGAAAGGGTCTCCCGTTCATCGCTGTACCGACCAATGCGCGGACGCGGATCGAGGTCGCGCGCCCGCACGGGGTGGTGGCCCGCTCGCGACCCTCGCGCGCGGAACCTGGAGTGTTCTCACTTGCAACCGCCGGCGCTGAGCCCCGGCCAGTTCATCGAAGCCTTCGCGTAGCTGCCCGGCACATCCTTGTTGAAGAGGTCAAGGGCCTTTTTGGTGTGCTGGAGCACGAGCCGCCCTTCCACGACCTGGAAGATTGTTGGGTCCACCGTCGATACTTTGTTGATCGACGCGGCGTAGCCGCAATAGCCGCCGAACTGCGGCTCGTACTTCCGCGGGTCCTGGTCGAACATGCTCTTGTGCTCGGCCGAGGCAAAGCGATAACTCGCTCCGCGGAACAGGCTCGTGTGCTTCGCATCTCCCTTGACCGGCTCGCCGTCGGTGAAGTACGCGACGGGGTCGTAGCCCTCCAGCGCGAGTCCGGACTTATCCACGTTGACCAGGCGAGTGATCGGCTTGCCGTTCTTCTCCGCGAGGCCCGGCCAGTTCGAGTCCGCCTTCTTCAGGTTGCCCGGAGCATCCCTGTGCCAGAGATCCCACGCCTTCTGGTTGTGCTGCAGGACAAGCCTGCCATCGAGGATCTCCCAGAAGTTCGGATCGATCGGCGAAATCTTGTTGATCGACGCCGCGTAGCCGCAATAACCGCCGAACTGCGGCTCGTACTTCGCCGGGTTCTCTTCGAACATCCTCCGGTGTGACTCGGAGGCGAAGTAATACGTCGCGCCCCGATAGGCGGAGCGAACTTCCGGCTTGCCTTTGACCGGTTTTCCGTCGGTGAAGTACGCCACGGGGTCGAATCCCTGAAGCGCCAGGCCCACCGAATCGACGCTGACGAACACCTTGCCCGACGGTTCGGCGAAGGCCGTCAGCGCCGGGTCGGTCAGCCCGACCTCGCGGCACTCCGCGTTCGCGAAGCCTGCCACGACCATGCTTGCGCACACGACTCCAACACTCATTGCGTTGCCGACTCTCATCGCTTGCTTGCTCCGTGATTGGCCCGTCGACGGAATGGGACGGAGATCGTTTCCAGATGCGCCAGCATCTGAAGACAGTTCAGTAATCACATCCGCGCCCTTGGACTGGGCGCGCGACTTCAATCCATGGATCAGTTTCCGGTCGCCGAGGCGGTCGCCTTTGTCACCGCCGCCGCCCCCGCCATCGCGATCTCTTCATCCTGCTGCGCGCTGGCGGCGCCGCTCACGCCGATGGCGCCCACGACCTGCCCATCGACGAAGATGGGGATGCCGCCCTGAAGCGGCGTGAAGTCATCCAGAGCCACCATGGCCGTACGTCCGTCGGCGATGGTCTTCTCAAAGTCGCGCGTCGGTTTCTTGAAGATGGCCGAGGTGCGCGCCTTTCCGATCGACACCTTCGCGCCCGCGGCGAACGTGCCGTCGAGCCGCTCGAAGCAAAGCAGCGTCCCCGACTCATCAACGATGGCGATGGAGCCGCTGGCCCGGACCGAGGCGGCGTGCGCCGTGGCGGCGCTCATCACCTGCCGCGCACCCTCGATCGTCAGGCCCTTCTTCTCGATCACCGGTCCGCCGCCCAGCGCCGGCACACACAGGGCGATCACCGCCGACAACATCGAAGCCGTCCTCTTCATTCCTTGGTCTCCGTGGAGCGCGCACCGATCGCGCGGGCGCGCCGATGGCGCTCTGTCCGCCCTACTTCATCTGTTGTTCCAAAGTCCCGCCGCGGCGTCCCCGCCGGGCCGTCCCCACTTGCGATGCCGCGCTCCGCAGGAGGTTTCGTCAAACCGACGTTACGCTCCCTGTATCGGTTTCCGTTCTTCTCCCTTCGCGCCGTCGTGCCTCCGTCCCTTCATTCCTTCCGGAGGTCCCATGCCCCGCCTCATCCGCCTCGAAGCGCTCGGCTCGATCAAAATCCAGCCCGACCAGTTCCCGCGCGACGAGCACGGGAACCTCAAGCACATCTCGATCTGCGCCTGCGGCCTCTCGCAGAACATGCCCTACTGCGACCATTCGCACCGCAAGGCCCGCGATCTCGAGCCGCCCGGCAAACTCTGCATCTACGACCGCGACCGGCGCAACATCATCGAGCAGCGGGAGGACGTCTAACCCGTGCCGACATCGCTCGCGAGGCGCCACCGCCCGGCACTGAGTATGGTCGGAATCCCGGGGCGGTCGCTGCCGGTTGAACGCAAACGGCGATTCTGGCCAGCGGATGGCACAGGCCAGCATCCCGCGCTTCGCTCGGATCACGTGCCATCACTTGCCATGCCCGGTTTTTGGGTCATGCTTGGATGTAATGCCGCATGAGTGGCGGCTTGCGGGCCCGTCCTGCGACATTCCAGAGGAACTTATATGGCAGCCTCGAGCAGGAAGCAGCGCCGCCGAAGCGTGGGGTTGGCTACTTCAGTCGCCGCTCTCGTCCTGTTGACGACTCCCTCTGAGGCGACAGGTCCCGAAGAGAAGTTCTACTCGGTCAAGCTCCATGTCAACATCTACAACGGCGCGGGGACGACCGTTGAGGAGGTGAAGGCGGCCGTCAAGCGCGCGAATGAGATCCTCAAGCACGCGATGGTCCGCCTCGAACTCACGGACGCGTGCATCCGCGAGAACGTCGATATCCCCGGGGGGAACGACGGCGGTCTCACGGCGGAGGAGCGCAGGACGGCCCGCAAGGAGGGACGCGAGGAGGTCGCGGGCGAGGACGGCAAGGGTAAGGGCGTCAAGGCTTCGTTCATAATGAACCCACAGCAGAAAGACATGGACGTCAACGGACTCGCCGTCGAGGGCGATCCCACGATCATCATGCGCGAGAACGCCGCGGGGAACGAGAAGACCGCGCAGACCATGGCCCACGAGTTCGGACACGTCTTCGGCCTCAGAGATCTCTACGACGCGGGCACCGAGGGAAGCATCATGCACGGCTATTCAGCCGAGCGAACCGGCACGGCCCTCTCGGAAATGGAGATCGCGACGATCAAGTCCAACGCCAAGGGGTTTGGAAACGAGATCTCCAGAAAGACCGATGGCGCACCGGCCGAGCGCACCCCCGAGGAACACGGGGCCAAGGCGAATCCCGCGCCGACCACCCCCCCCGGCGGGAGCGAGAAGAAGATCGCTTTCGCGCGCATTAACCGCTTGGAGGGGGACCCCGACTACCTCATCAACATCGAGATCGATGGCATCATCCCGGTGACCGTGCCCTCGCGCCGCTATCACGTGCTCTTCGACTTCGACAACGACACCGCGACAGGCTCCACCCAGTTCGCAAGACCCGGCATCAATGGCCAAGTCGTCGTGATCGTCAACGGCGAGAACTCCATCACGGGGTTCTACCAGGGCTTCGTCCCGCCCTCGAGCGCCCCTGTCACGATCACGCGCTTCCGCGGCCTCGAGTGCTTCAACGATGAGGCGCTGGCGCCTCCGACCCAGCCCACGTTCAGCGCGGAGCACGACTTCCTGCGGATCCTCGTGCCCCAGAATCTGCTCGGGTTCACCAACGGCGACGAGTTCGATGTCACCGTGCTCGCCGCCAACACCACCGACGGCGTCACCGACCAGTTCGACGTGCGGTTCCATCGGCTGTTCGGAGATCTGGGCGACATCGGGCTCACGACGCAGTTGGGCCATTACCGCGGCGGGGAGACCGCGCTGCTCGCCGCCCACGGGTTCCCTCCCTCTTCGATGGCCAATCTGTTCCTCGATGACACGCACATCGCAGACCTGCCGATCGACGAGTCCGGCTCCTTCTCGGGAGGCGTCGAACTCCCCATTGTCGCGCCGAACTTCTACTTCCTCGTTCTGCACACGCCTTCGACGCGAGCGGCAGGAGCGCCGGCCGGTGACGCGTTCGCGACAACCGTCATCACCATTGCCCCGCCGTTGTGCGCCGGCGACGCCGACGGCGACAGCGATGTCGACTTCAACGACATCCTGTCGACGCTGGCCAACTTCGGAGCCGATTACACCCCGGACACCGGCCCCGGCGATGCCGACGGCAGTGGCATCGTCAACTTCGCCGACATACTCACGACTCTGGCCAATTTCGGCGCACTGTGCGAGTGACTCGCATCGCTCGATGCACCGTTCAAGGCTGAGCCGCGCCCATTCGGGCGCGTCGGCCGGCTAACCGTCGACGCGGCGCGACTCGCCCGCGCGCCAGACAGCGCGCCGCCCGGAGGGAGGCCATTGAAGGCCCTGGGGCGTTCGGCTTTCCGGTGTCCCACTCTTGCCCCGCGCCGATTCTTGAGTCATGCTTTGGAATGAGGACCGGCCGAAGGGCTGTGTTTTCGACCCCCGGCCCGCCCGGGAGGGCCGCACATGAGAAGTCGATGCAATCGCCGGCATGGCGTGCGCCCGCTCAGCGCAGCGGCGTGCGCGTGCGTTCTTTCGCTCTCAACAGTCCCGGCGTTCGCCACGGGTCCCGAAGAGAAGTACTACTCCATCAAACTCTTCGTGAACATCTACAACAACGCGGGGACCACGGTGCAGGAGGTCCGGGACGCCGTCAACCGCGTCAACGAGATATTCAAGCCCGCCATGATCCGGCTTGAATTGACGGACACGTGTATCCGAACGAACGTCGACACGCCCGGCGGCAACGACGACGGGCTGGACTATTTCGAGCGCGAGCAAGTCTACAAAGACGGCCGGACCGAGATCGCCGGCGCGGATGGAAAAGGAAAGGGTCTCAAGGTCGCGTTCATCCAGAATCCATCTCAGAGTACCCCGAGCATCAGTGCCATGGGATCGTCGCACGATCGCACCATCATCATGCGCGAGAGCCCCGCGGGCAACGAGGAGACCGCCCGCGACATGGCTCACACGTTGGGGACCATGCTCGGCTTGAGCGACTTGTTCGCGCCAGATACCCAGGATCGACTCATGCACTGGTATCCCAGCCAGCAGACCGACACGAAACTCACGCCGGATGAGATTGCGATCATCAAGTCGAACGCCAAACGCTACGGCAAGGAGATCTGCCTCAGCCTCAAGAAGGCCAGCACTCCGGCGGTCCGCACGCCCGAGGAGCACGGCGCCAAGACCAACCCCGCGCCCGTCACTCCCGGCGGGAGCGAAAAGAAGATCGACTTTGCCCGCATGAACCGCCTCGAGGGTGAGGCCGATTACCTCATCAGCATCCAGGTCGGCGGCCTCATCCCTCCCATGACCCCACAGCGTCGTTACGACGCCCTCTTCGACACCGACAACAATCCTGCCACGGGCCTGACATCATTCGGCCGGCCGGGGATCAATCACCAGGTCATCGTGACCACCACCGGCGAGAACTCCATCTCTGCGATTCTCTTGAACCTCGTCACATTCCAGACCACTCCTCTCGCGTTCGCGCGTGTTCGCGGGTACGAGCAATTCTCCGATCCGACCGTGATGCCGCCCGCTCAGCCAACGTTCACCCCGGTCGCCGATCACGTTCAGATCCATGTGCCGGCCGCGAGCCTGCCGCTCTCCAACGGAGACCACTTCGACGTGACCTTTGTCGCCTTCAACAGCACCGACGGCGTCACCGACCAGTTCAACATGTCGTTCGATCGATCGTTCTCGTCGCGCGGGCCGCAGATCTCGACTCAGTACGGCAAGTACCTGCCTGGGGCCGGCGTGAGTTTCTCGGGATCGGCGTTCATGGATTCGGTGTTCTACCGGATGTTTATTGATGGAGCCGCGGTCGGCGATTTCGAGTCCGATCCGACAGGCGCGCTCTTCGGCACGATCTCGCTCGACACCATGCCACCCGCCAACTTCTACTTTGTTTCGGCCACTCGTGTGCCGGCGAGGGCACGCGGCGAGCCGGCCACGGAGGACGAATTCGCATCGACCGTGCTCCGCATCGTCGCGCCCCCGTCCTGCGCCGGCGATGCCGACGGCAGCGGCGTCGTGAACTTCGCAGACATCTTCTCCACCCTGGCCAATTTCGGCGCCGATTACACGCCGGGGACCGGCGAAGGTGATGCGGACTTCAACAGCATCGTGAACTTCGCCGATGTGCTGGCCATCCTCGCGAACTTCGGAGCCGCCTGCGAGTGAGTCCGAGATGCAACCGCCCAGGCGCTGAAAACGTTGAGACTGAACCGAATCGATTCCCGGCGCGGGATCACAATCAGACTTTCATATCACACTTCCGTGACCTCGGTGATCCCTGGCTCGAATCTCTGAATCCCTGTGCGTCCTCCGCGCCTCTGCGGTTGCATTATTGGTTCAGCGCCACGATATCCGGCAGGTTTCGGTAATACCCGTTGTAGTCGAGCCCGTAACCGACGACGAACTCATCCGGAATCTCGAACCCGACAAAGTTGGGCCGCACATCAACCGTGCGCCGCACGTTCTTCGCCAGAAGAACGCAGATCCGCAGCGACGCCGGGTTCTGCTCGAGCACCAGTTCCTTCACCAGCGCCAGCGTGTGTCCGCTGTCGAGGATGTCGTCCACGATGACGATGTGGCGGCCGCCCAGGTCCTGCGGCAGCGCGCCGCGCAGAGCCGCGCCCTTGCTCACCGTGGTCGCGCCCGGGTAACTGCTCACCGTCACCAACCGGATCGACATCTTGAGCGGCATCTCGCGGATCAGGTCCGCCACGAACACAACGGCGCCGGTCAGGATCGGGAGCATCACCACCCGGTCGGGATGGTTCTGCGACCCGTTGCCCTCGCGCTTGAGTTCATCCTCGAGTTCGATTGACAGTGTGCGCCCGATCTCGCGGACCCGGGCCCCGATCCGCTCGCGGTCGATCAGCACCGTCCCGGGCGCATGGTTCATGCGCCGATCTTACCCCGACCCGCGTTTCTCCTGCGCTGCGCAGATCGCGCGCACCAGGCCTTCGGGCAATGTCCCGCCCGTTGGGCCTTGGAGTTCCGCGAACGCCGCTCTGCCCATCGCCACCGTTCGCCTGTAGCCGTCCAGGTATGCCTCGCACGATGGACACACCGCCAGGTGACGCTCAAACTCCGTCCGCACCGGTACCGGCAGCGCGCCATCGAGATATTCAGCGATGAACTCGATCGCCTCGCGGCACGTCATCACCGTTCGAGCCTTCACGCGAATCCCTCCGCGAAGTACGGATCGAGCAGACTCTTCAGGGCCTGCCGCGCCCGGTGCAGCCTCACCTTCACCGCGTTCGGGGTGACGCCCAGGACCTCCGCGGCGGCCTCGGTGTCCAGGCCCTCGATATCCCTCAGCGTCAGCACGACTCGGTATTGCTCCGGCAGTTCGCCGATCATCCGGCGCACCAGTTCGCGCACCTCCCCCTGTTCGATGCCGCTCGGGCCCGCCGGTTTCCAGGATTGCGAAGGCGTCTTCTGGTGCCCGTCGTCCCGGAACTGGGGCAGCAGGTCCTCGATCGACCGCTCTGGCCGGCGCCGACGGGACCGGATCTTCATCAGACAGGCGTTCACGACGATCCTGTGCAGCCAGGTCGTGAGGCGCGATCGCCCGTCGAACCGGTCCAGCGACTTGATCGCGCTCAGAAAAGCCTCCTGCACGGCGTCTTGAGCATCATCCTCGTTCACGAGCATCCGCCGGGCCACCGCCAGCATGCGCCCGCCGGCCTCTCGCACCAGTTCCTCGAACGCATCGGCGTCGCCGCTCTTGATCCGCAGCACCAGACCCGCATCCGGGGAGGAGTCCGGCGCCTCGACTTCGGGCGGACTCGGCTCCGGTCCGTGCGGAAGCACAGCGGTCTCCCAAACGTGCGTATTCATCGCGTGGTCTCCTCGAGCAATCGACTGACATAGAGCGACCCGTCGATCAGCCGGCAGCCCGCTTCACGGAGCCGCAGCAACGCCCTTCGTCCGGCCTCATCGATCGATGTGAGCCCGGCGAGCCGGATCGTGAGTTGGCCCGGGGGCCCGCAAGCCGCGGCGAACAAGTTGAGTTCCGCCGCAGCACTCGCATCGAGCCGCCCGTCCACCCGCACGATCACTCCTCGCCCGTTCGACTCTTCTCTGGTCAGTCTCATCACGGCGTGTGGCTCCATGCCCCAACATTGGCAACGCGCATGCCACACCGGTAGCCCTGTTTCTGACCTGATTCGAGGGGGCCAGCAGCATGCGCGGCGCGGCCAGTCGCGCCCGGCGCGGCCGATCGTCGCGTCGCCTGCGCGCCCCGATCACCACGCGCCGTCGGTGATGCCCGAAGCCGGCGGCCGCAGCCCGCGCTCGCCGAAGCCCGGCGGCGCGCCGGGAGGGGTGTTAGGCCTTGATGCCCAGCCGCTCCATGCGGCTGCGCAACGTGCTCGGCGGCATGCCGAGAATCTTGGCCGCTCCGCCCGGCCCGGCGATCGCGCCACCGGTCTGGGCGAGAACTGCCCGGATGTGCTCGCGCTCGACATCCTCCAGCGAGCGCGCCGAGGGGCCCGGCGCACTCGCCGCAAGACCAAACTCCTTCTCGTCAACTCTTAGCGTCCCCTCACCGGCAAGGATGACAGCCCGTTCCAGCACGTTGCGCAACTCCCGGATGTTGCCCGGCCAGGAGTATCGCGCCAGCCGCGCCATGGTGGGCTCGTCGATGGAGGAAATCTTCTTGCCCACCGCCGCGGCCAGTTGCGTCACGAAGTACGCCGCGAGCAGCGGGATGTCCGCTGCCCGCTCGCGCAGCGGCGGCACCTCGATCGGGAACACGCTGAGCCGATAGAACAGATCGGCGCGGAAGCGCTGGGCCTCCACATCCGCCGAGAGCTTGCGGTTCGTGGCGGCCACGACCCTCACGTTCACCTTGATGGTCTGCGAGCCCCCGACGCGCTCGAACTCGTTCTCTTGAAGCACTCTCAGCAGCTTCACCTGCACATCGGGCGCGACCTCCCCCACCTCGTCGAGGAAGATCGTGCCCCCGTCGGCGAGTTCGAACCTGCCGCGTCGCGACCCGACAGCGCCGGTGAAGGCGCCCTTCTCGTGCCCGAAGAACTCGCTCTCGACCAGCCCGGCGGGCAGCGCGGCGCAGTTCACCTTTACGAACGGGCCGTTCCGGCGCACGCCGCGCTCGTGGATCGCCCTCGCCACCAGTTCCTTGCCCGTGCCGGTCTCGCCCTGGATCAGCACCGTTGAATCCGTCGGCGCCACCCGCTCCACTGCCTCCAGCACACGGGTCAGCGCGGGGCTGCCGCCCACAATCTGGTCGAACCCGTGCGCCGATCGGATCTCTTCGCTCAGATACCGGTTCTGCGCCTGGAGGCGTGCCTGCTCGCGCTCCATGAGCACGCGCTCCGTGATGTCCACAAACATCGTTCGCGTGTAGGCCCCGCTCGGGTCGGGCTTGGACCACCACTGGATCCAGATCGGCTTGCCGTTGTCCCGGCGCCGCAGTTCCAGGACCACGCCGCTCGTGTCGGCGCCACGCCCGACCGACTCGAACGCCTCCTTCAGACGGCGTTGGTTCTCCGGCGTATCCGCGACGAATGTCCGCCCGTAGGTCCCCTCGACCTGGTCCGGCGTGATCCCGAGTATCCGCATCGCCGCCCGGTTGGCGCGGATGAACCTTGTATCCAGCCCCTCGTGCACGTACGCGATCGGGGCCTCGTCAAACACGTCCTTCAGCCGTTCCTCATTCTCGCGCAGCGCCCTCTCGAGCCGCAGGCGCCCCAGTTCCGCCGCCGCGCGTTCCGCAAACAACCGCATGAGCGCGAGGTTCCTCGGCGCTCGAGCCATGGGCTTCGTGTCCATCACGAACAGATGCCCAAGCACCCCCTGCTCCTGCGAGCGCAGCGGCACTCCAAGGTAACTCACCGCGTTCAGTTCCCGCAGCGTGGCATCCTTCGGGAAAGACTCCTGAAGACCGTCGGGATGATGGATGAACTGCCCGTCGATCACGCCGCGGCACGGCGTTCCCGTCAGTTTCCAGGCAGGAGCGTCCAGGAAACCGTTTCCCGCCCAGAACACCAGCGGGCGCGCCGATTCGCTTGCGGAGTCGAACTCTGCAACGACGGCGTACTTCACGCCCAGCGCCTCCGCCAGGCTCCGCGCCATCACCCGGAAGCACTCTTCACCGGCAGAACTCGAAACGCTGCGGAGCAGCGCGTAAAGCGCCGAATCCTCGGCCAGCAATTCCGGTCTCAGACCGGGGTCGAGGTGTGCGGGCACGACGCCGAGCGGCTCACTCTGCTTTCGACCGCCTCGCGCCGATTCCGCTTTCGCCATCGCCGACGGACCTCCCGCTCGCGCGGACGCCCCTCGAGGGTAGAGAACGAGCCATCCGCGCGCTTCCCCGGCATCCGAGTATTCATCAATGTCGCCGCTTGGCCTCCCGAGTGCAACAACGGCGATCCCGGGGTCTAGCGGCGCCACTCCGGTCGCCGACCATAAGTCAGCCACCGCCACAGGTACTCGAGCGGGCCGTACGCGAAGTGCGCCGACCAGGCCACACTGAACAAAACCTGCCAGATCCAGATCAACAGCGCGATGATCAGCAACTCATGGCGCGCGAGGCTGCCGATGAGGCCGAACCCTGTGCCGCTCAGAAGCACGATGTAGATCACCGATTGACCGAGGTAGTTCGTCAGCGGCAAGCGCCCCGCCGCGGCGATCGCACGCCAAGCCCGCGCGAGCGTCCCGAAGCGAACGAGGAGTATCACCAGTCCGATGTACCCGATCACAATGAGCAGTCGCTGCAGTTGGTAGCTCCACGAATACGAAGCCCAGAGAGGCGAGATGTGCTCCGCGTGGAACCCGGACCTACTCCAATCCAGCGGGCCCAGCGCCGCGATCGCCCAGCCGATTGGAAGGCACAGCGAAGCGCACAGCGCATAAAAACGCCGGCTCCGACTCCCTGAGAGCACACCGGCGCGCATCAGTCCCATTCCAAGGAGCATCATGCTGATCGCATCGACCTCGAAGTAAAGAGGAAGCGACTGAATGTCCTTCGTGATCGGGGCGAGGGTGACCACGTTGCTGAAATACCCGCGCCGGCGCTTCTGAAGCTCTTTCTCGACGTCCTCTCGGGGCGGGAAGTCCTCTTCCAGCCCCTCGTTCCACTCTTTCAGAGTCTCCTGTTGCTCGCGCGTCAGCGCCCCGCCCGAAGCCTGCGTCGCCCGGATGGACATCACCTCGTCTCGCTCGGCGATCTCGAATTGCCTTTGCACAAGCCCGTAGCAGATGCCGATCGCGATCAGAACAATCGACGCCGTGATGAGCGCCTTCGCCGAGAGTTTTCGCAACGGGTAGAGCAGGAGCCCGCAGAGCCCGTAGAGATAGATGATGTCGCCGGGCCAGATGAGCAGGTACGAATCGACGAGCCCGAAGGCCATCAGCCACAGCATGCGCCGGTAATGCAGGTCCGCCGAGCGCGCTGCCCCCTCCAGGCCCGAGGACTCCGCGCGCGACGTCATCAGGATGACGCCCGCCCCGAAGAGGATGCTGAACAGCGCCCGTGCTTTGCCATCAATGAAAACGCACGACAGGAACCACGCCCACCAGTCGATGCCCGTGCTCCCGCCCGCGACGGTGGGCACCCACGCGGCCGATGCGGGAAGCCCGGCGTACGGGATGTTCATGAGCACGATGCCGAGCAGCGCCACCCCGCGCAACACGTCGATTACGACAATCCGTTCCGCGGGCGCGGTCGGTCGAGGCAGGCCCTCGCCGCTGCGCTGATCCGATCCGGATGGCCCTCCGAAGAACCCCATGCGCGATCCCGATCCTCAAGCCGGAGTCCGACGGAGCGCGCCCACTCTGCTCCGCCCGCGCCACGAGCACGGGTCTTCGGGCGCAATCCGACCGCGGAAACGTTAGCAGAACTCCTTGTACCGGCGCCGGGGCGGCTTCCCACCCACGCGTATCGGTACGCTTGATTCCCATGCTCACACTGCACTACGCCAACTGCCTGTCCGATCGCGTGGGCGCGCACGGCCTCGAGCCGCGGACTTTGGAAACCGGCTCGCAGCCCGCCAAGCGCATCACTGAACTCACCGCTTCACTCGAGAAGACACGCAACACCGGCTGGGAGCGCTGGCGCGGTCTGCCCTTCGAGCCGATGCGCCGCGCGCACGTGGAAGGCGTGCGCCACGCCGCGGAGCAGTGCCGCGGCCGCTTCGACAACATGATCGTCCTCGGCATCGGCGGCTCGGCGCTTGGCAACATCGCGCTCCAGTCGGCACTCAATCCGATCACGCACAACTTGCTCCCCGCATCCAGGCGCCGCGGCCCGCGCATGTTCGTCGTGGACAACGTGGACCCCGCGTATTTCGGGCGCATCCTCCGCTTCTGCGAAGAGGACGGCGGCGGCATCGAGAAGACGCTCTTCAACGTCGTGAGCAAGTCCGGCGAGACCGCCGAGACCGCCGCGCAGTTCATGACCATCCGCGACCTGCTCATCAAGCGCCTCGGGCGCGAGAAGCACGCAAAGCACATCGTCGCCGTCACCGACCCCGAGAAGGGCACGATGCGGAAGATCTGCAACGACAATGGCTACACGACCCTGCCCGTGCCCGACGGCGTCGGCGGGCGCTTCAGCGTGCTCGCGCCCGTCGGGCTCTTCTCGGCCGCCATGTGCGGCATCGATATCGAGGCCCTCCTCGACGGCGCGGCCGAGATGGACAAGCGCTGCTCCGATCCCGACATCTCCAAGAACCCCGCGGCGATGATCGCGATCCTGCTCTGCCGCTTGGGACGCGAGGTCCCCGAGCGCAAGCCCATCCACGTGATGATGCCCTACTCCAACGCGCTCTATCTGCTGGCCGACTGGTACCGGCAGTTGTGGGCCGAGAGCCTCGGCAAGCGCGTGGACAGAGAAGGCCGCGAGGTCTTCGCCGGCTTCACGCCGGTCAAGGCTCTCGGCACGACCGATCAGCACTCACAGGTTCAGCTCTACCGCGAAGGCCCAAACGACAAAGTCTTCTGCCTCGTCGAAGTGCAGGACTTCGGCAAGGACGAACTGCCAATCCCCACCGGCCTCGGAGTGGACGCCATCAAGTACCTCGAAGGCTCAACCTTCAGCCGCCTGCTCAACGCCGAGAAGCGCGCCACCGAGTATGCCCTCGTCGAGAGCCAGCGCCCCAACTTCACGATCACGTTCCCAAAGATCGACGAGCGCCACGTCGGGCAATTCATCTATCTCTGGGAGATGGTCACCGCCTACTGCGGCCTGATCCTCAACATCGACGCCTACGACCAGCCCGCCGTTGAGACCGGCAAGGTCGCCACCTTCGGCCTGATGGGCCGCGCGGGCTACGACGAGTGGAAGACGAAGGTCGAGAAGGCGCTGGCGCCGTCGAAGCACTCGATTTGACGAGCGGATGCCACGGCGGTTGCCGGCGAGATGCCGATCAGCCGTGCCTCAGGACTCAAGCGTTAGACCTCACGCGCTATCCCAGCAGCTGCAGCGCCGTCTGCGGCGAGGCGTTGGCGATCGTCAGGACGCTCGCCGCCGCCGATACCAGCACCTGGGCCCGCGTCAGTTTGCTCGTTTCATCCGCGAAGTCCGTGTCGCGGATGACGCTCTCGGCCGCGGTTGTGTTCTCCAGAGCGATTCCGAGGCTGCGAACCGTGGAACCGATGACGTTGGACTGGAAGGCGCCCAGCCGCCCGCGCAGGCTGGTTACTTCCTTGATCGCATTCGAGAGAACCTCCTGCGCGCCGTTGAGGTTTCCGTCCACGAGGTTGAGCGCGCGCCCCGCCCCGATGTCGGCGAGGTAGTGCGTGCTCTGCGAGCCGGACACCGTCACCTGCGTGCGCCCGGTGTTGCGCACCGCGAAGTTCGGGATACCCAGGTTCACTTCGCCGCCAATGTCGACGCGTCCGCCGAGTTGGAAGGCCGCACCGCCGCCGGTGATCGTGAACGCCGTGACCGCGCCGAGGCGCTGGGCTTCCGCGCCGCTGCTCGTGCCGGTCTTCAGGTCCACCTCCACGTCGAGGAAGTCGGTGTTGATGCGCACCACCGTGCCGTTGGTCGTGGCGGCGATGCCGTTGATGGTCGCCTGCACGTCCTGACCCTCGTCCGTGATCTTGTTGTTCGCCGCTGAGAAGAGCGTTTGTGCGCCCGCATCGGCCGCGCCCGTGTCCGCGGCCTCGAAGCCGTAGACGCCGGCGTTGGCCTGCGCGGTGTTGATGGAGCCGTCGTCGATCACGCGCACCGAGACGAACTCCGCCGAGCCGAACCCGGTGCTCGTGAGCACCGCGCCCGTGCCGGAGGCCGCCGCCGCCACGCCGGTCACCTGGGTGAACGAGTTCACCGCCGCGACGATGTCCGCGACCGTCGTGCCCGAGGCGAACGAGAGCTCCCGCGACCCGCGCGAGCCAGCGACCTCGACGACGAACTTGTCGGTGATCGCGCCCAGGTCGAGCGCGGCCGCGCCGAAGGAGAGCAGGAACCCGCCCACCTGCGCCGAGCCGGTGACCACCACGTCCACGTCGCGCGTCTCACCGAAGGCCAGTTTCGCCGCGTTGATCGAGAAGCCCGCGATGTTCGGTGAGATGCTCTCGGTCACGTAGTCCTGGTTGCCGTTGAGAAGTTTCAACCCCTGGAACGAGGTCGCCGAGGCGATCCGATCGATCGTTTGCAGGATCGAGTCCACCTGCAACTGGTTGGCGCGCCGCTCATCCGGCGAGATGCCGCCGGTGCTGGCCGTCTGCGTGAGCAGGCCCTGCACCTCGGTCAGCAGTTCCGAGATCTCCTGCAAGCCGCCCTCCGCGATCGAGACCACCTGGTCGGCGCGCTCGGCGTTGCCGATCGCCGCGTTCACGGCCTTCTTCTCGGCGCGCAGGTTTTCCGAAGCGATCAGCCCGGCCGGGTCGTCCTTGCCCCGGTTGATCCGCAGGCCCGTGCTCAGGCGTTCGAGCGAGATGCCCAGGTTGCCCTGGTTCAGGCCCAGGACGCGCTGCGCGATGAGGGAAGAGACGTTGGTGTTGATCCGACCCATGGTTGGCGGCTCCGCTTTGGTCCCGGCGCGCCGGAACGCTTGCGGATATCGGGCCACCCTGCCGCGGGTCCAATACCGCGCTCCGATAACCACCGCCCCGAACCGCTCAAAAACGAAACCGCCCCGGACGGCGAGTCCGGGGCGGCGTGATTATCGGGCGGGGTTGAGGAGGTCGTTTTACCCGAGCAACTGGAGCACGGCCTGCGGCTGGGCGTTGGACAGCGTCAGAATCTGCGACGCCGACTGCACCAGGATCTGGTTCCGTGTCAGGGCCGCGGTCTCGCTCGCGAAGTCCGCATCACGGATGACGGACTGTGCGGCGGCCGTGTTCTCGGAGGCGACGCCGAGGCTGCGGATCGTCGCGCCGATCACGTTCGACTGGAACGCGCCGAGGCGCCCGCGGAGCGAGGAGACCTCGCGGATCGCGGTCTCGATCACCTTCTGCGCCGAGCCAAGGTCGCCCGTGACCAGGTTCAGGTCGCTGCCGGCGCCGATGTCGGAGAGGTAGTAGCTGTTGGAGCCGTCATCGGTGCGCCCGATAGTCCGGGCCGCGATGTTCTGGATGCCGATGCTCACCTTGCCGGCGATGTCGACGCGGCCTGCGAGCTGGAAGTCGGCTCCGCCGCCGGTGATCGTGAAGCCGGTGATCGAGCCGAGGCGCTGGGCTTCAGCGTTGGCGCTCGTGCCCGTGGCGAGGTCGATCTCGACGTCGAGGAAGTCGGTGTTGATTCGGGCCTTCGTTCCGGCCGTGGTGGCCACGATGCCGTTGATCGTCGCGGAGACGTCCTGGCCCTCATCCGTCACGGCGTTGGACGCCGCGGAGAAGAGGGTCTGGCCCGAGGTCTGAGCCACATCGGTATCGGCGGCGCCGAGGTTGTACACGCCGGCCTGAGCGACGGCGGTGTTCAGGCTGCCATCATCGATCACGCGCACCGAGACGAACTCCGAAGAGCCGAACTCTTCGCTCAGCAGCCGGGCGCCCGTGCCGGAGGCCGTGGCCTCGACACCCGTCACATCGGTGAACGAGTTGATGGCGGCGACGATGTCGGCCACGGTGGTGCCCGAGGCGAACGAGAGCTCGCGCGAGCCCTTGCCGCCCGTGACTTCGACCACGAAGCGGTCGGTCGCCGCGCCGAGGTTGATGCTCGCGCCGCCGAAGGAGAGGAAGAAGCCCGCCACCTGGGCCGAGCCGGTCACGACCACATCCACGTCGCGGGTGTCGCCGAAGCCGAGTTTCGCACTGTTGACGCGGAACGAATCGACGTTGGCGTGGACGCCGGAGGTGGCGAAGTCGAGCCCGCCGTTGAGCAGTTTCAAACCCTGGAACGAGGTCGCGGACGCGATGCGGTCGATCGTCTGAAGGATCGAGTCCACCTGAAGCTGGTTGGCCTGCTTCTCCTCGACCGAGAGGCCGGAGTCGTTGGCCGTCTGCGTGATGAGCGACTGGAGTTCGCCCAGCAGGTTCGAGACCTCATCGAGGCCGGACTCGGCGATGTTGACGAGCTGGTCGGCCCGCTCGGCGTTGCCGATGGCGGTGTTGATGGCCGCCCCCTCGGCCTGCAGGTTCTGGGACGCGATGAGGCCGGCGGGATCGTCCTTGCCGCGGTTGATCCGCAGGCCGGTGCTCAGGCGCTCCAGCGACGTGTTAAGGGACTTGATGTTGAGTCCCAGCACGCGCTGAGCGACGAGCGAGGACACGTTCGTATTGATGCGACTCATCCGCGATCCTCCGTGAGAAGCAGCCGCAGGCTCACCTGGCGCGGCTGTGCCCTCCGTGGCGGCGTTGTTGAGCGCCGGGGGGCCTGACGTGCTGCGCCGGGCCCGAACACCGTGGCCCGGCTCTCTCATGCGCGATGTGCGGCTGACAATCCGCACCCGGCTCCGGGGGAATCGGTGCGGCCGGCGCAACTCTTCATGACGCGAGGGTTTGCGCCCTTCGCGACGGCGGCGCAGACGGGAAACTCATACACCCGCAGGGGCGATAAGCGCAGGCGGGGTGCGCTTGGGGGCTTGCGGGCTTGGGGCTTGGGGTTAGCGGAACCGTCGGGGCGCACTGGGCCGGGAGGGAGCGCGAGGGATAGCGGCCCTCGAAGAAGGTGTCGAGGTGGCAAGGTGTCAAGGTGTCGAGGGAAGGCACGGAGGCATGAAGGACTCGTCAGGTGGGGGCGCGGGAATCCGGAAGGGGATGAACCGCGGAGCGCGCGGAGGACGCGGAGGAATCCTGATGTTCGGGAACTTGGACGGAGAAGGATCCGGAAACCGGAGTTGAGGATTCGGGAACGGGAGTTTCAGCGCGAGCGGCATCCGAAAGCGAAGGCGACGTCTGGGACGAGCCCCGAGCGGAGCGAGCGGGCCAGTCGTGAGAGGGATGAGACGGCGATGAGGTGAGAGGGTGAGACGGTGAATGGGATGTCGGATGTGCGATGTCGGATGTCGGATGGGTGGAGCCGGAGTGATGCCGCGGAGCGTGGGGACTTCGGCACTGGTCTCGCTCGTCCGACCGAGCGCGACCAGTGGCACCCAAGGGAATTGAGAGGTCTTTCTTGAAGGCGAGGTTGATGATGGTGGTGGCGGCGCGGCGGGCCTTTTCGGTGCCGGGGCACTGATTCATGGTGGTGATCAGGCCGTGGATGGAGCGCGGGATGGAGTCGAGGGCGATGAAGCGGGCGCGCCACTCGGAGATGCGGCGGCAGGAGGCGAGGAGGGACTGGACTTCGTCCGATTCGACCCAGGCGTTGAGGGCGGAGAGCGGGACGTTGTGACGGGCGGCGATGTAGGGGAGGAGGAACTCGCCGGCGAGCAGATCGCAGAGAAGATCGGAATTCACCACAGAGAGCACAGAGGACACAGAGGAAGGCAGAGAACGACTCTCTTGTGGTGTGGAAGAAGAAGTGTTGAACACAGAGGTCTCGGGGGAGCACGGAGAGGAATCGGTGTGGTTTGGGGAAGAGGCGGAGCCATTGCGATGCGGCATCGCGTGGCCGTTGAGGGTGATCGGAATGGGAGGGGCGATCGCCATGTCGGATGTCGGAGGAAGGCACGAAGGCACGGAGGCACGAAGGCACGAAGGGGAGGCGACGCAGAGTCGAGGGGAAGGTGTCGAGGTGTCTGGGTATCGAGGTGTCGAGGGGAGGTTCGGGACTCGGGACTCGGGACTCGGAACTCTGAACACACACTCCCTCTACAAAGGGGTGCGCGGATGGGATGGTGCGCACAAGGGGTTCCGCGCGAAGGGTGGCGGAAGCGCGCAAGTGGTTGCGGGGGCGGGAATAGAAATTATTTCGCGCGATGCGCGAGAAGGGGTCGACACCGTTGCGCCGGTGTGCGCACGAGTGAGGTAGATGCGCGGCTACCGCTTGTTGCGACAGCCCGAATCCTTACCCTGGTCGTTCGCGGCCATCGGCACGTCGCCTAGTCGGTTCCGTTGTCCACAATTCCGAACCGCTGCTTCAGCCGCTCGACCGTGAATTCCCACTTCTTGGCCCGCGGCTTCGCGGCGGAGTTCTGATTGCCAAAAAAGCCTTTCTCTTTCACGGCATCCTTGAGTGGCACGGTCTTAATCCACTCGACACGAACCATGTGCTCGGCCTTTTCGGGGTTCTGCGCCATCCTTGTGTGCTTGGCGGCGCGAACGGGAAGGGTCGTGATCGGCACCCTCTTACCGTTGCCGTTGTCCACCATGAATTCGTCGATCGGAACGACGGGGTCTTTGACGATCCCGACGCCGACGTAGCCGACGCCGCCCGGGATGTTGACCCAGACGCGGCCACCCGGTTCAAGCAATCCGAGCGTGCGCGAGTACCACACGCCTCCACCAGCGGAGATGAAGCTGTACTTGCGGGCCTCCTCCCAATCTCGGACTTCGTCAGCTCCGAAAGAGGCGTAGAACTCACCGTTCCAAGGCAGTTTCTGGCGTTTGGCTTCGACCTTCGCCTCTACCTGTCCCGGGTCGGTCAACCACGCCCGGCTCATGTACTCGCTTTGGCCGTCGCGGAACACGCGGAAAAACACGGCGTTGATGGAGACGCCGTACTCCTCGGCCAGGTAGGTGATGATCCGTTCGGAACTGTCGTCCAGTTCGCTGGCCACAAGCACGAGCTTGTGCGCCTCGTTCAGCGACTCCGGCATCTCCTCGACCTTGAATCTCTCGCAGAATGCCTCATCGAGCGACGTAGCTTTGTTGTCGGCGTGGTACTTGTTGACAAACGTCTCGAAGATCGTGGCGATCTCGTCGTCCTCTAGGTTTCGCACCCAGGAGCCGTAGTCGAGGAGTTGGGCCACCACCTCGCGCGGCGTCCGGTTCTTCTTCAGTTCGATCACGATCAACTGACCCTCGACGTCAATCGCCAGCAGGTCTATGAACTTGCCGAACAGGGTCGGCACCTGGCGCCCGATCAGCAGCCAGCCCGGGTCCACCACGGTGATATCGGAGGCGAACACTGCCTCGAGCCGGCTCTCGCTGTCCATGCCGGTGAACGTGACCGGCTGTAACCGGTCACCAAGCCGCCATAGTCCCACTTCGATTGGCATGGTTCACCCGTGATTTGTCTCGCTCTCCTAATGTCCGTCGCGCCTTCTTCTCGCTGAACAAGGTCATTCTTTGACGTGTTCTTCCGAGCCCTTTCGTTCTGGAAGACCGTTGAAAGCACGAATGGTAGCAAAGCGTCCAACTCGCCAAGGATCTCGGCCTTCGCGTTTCTCAGGTGCAGAGTCTGTGCACATTCTCGCGGCCGAATCCGTGTAATGATCCTGGGTGCTTCCGGCGAAGTGGCCGGACCGCTTTCAGGCCGGCAGACCGTCGACACCATAGAGTCGAAAGACCGCCTCATCGATTCGGGCTTCGAGGGCTTCGACTTCGGCTTCGAGGGAAGTCCGCTCGCGGTCGGAGAGACTTGGAGCGCTCAGACGTGTCTTGGCGTTCATGATCGAGCGAACGGACTCGACAATGCGGACGGCTAGGTTTTTCTCATCCGCAGACGCGGGCACCTTGATTGGGATGTTCTCCAGATACTGCTTGTTGGCTCCGAAATAGCCGCTATGGAATCGGCCCGCTTGGGTTTTGAACCAGCGGTGAAGCAGCTTGCTTGAAAGCAGGGCACTCAAGTAACGCATATCTACCTGGCTCGTGCGAATACCGAAACCGCCTGTGGTCACGTTCACGAAGTAGTGGTCGCCCAGCTCGTCAAACCACGCGGACAAGTCGGTGATCATGTAAGGCACCATGACCTTGGGCGATTCCCATCGCCCCAAGTTCTTGCGCATCAAGCCATACCACTCGGCATGGTTGAACTTGCCTGACTCGCGCCCGCGCAGCAGCCTTTCGTTCCCCTTCAGATAGCCCCACGCAAGGGGGAACTCCAGCTGCATTCGCTCCGCCGGAATAATCGTGGCGCGCCCGTCCTCAACGGCATAGGGAAAGAGCACTCGAGCTGTCGGGTTGGCCCAGTACCTGCCAATCTCACCGCTTCGCACAACTGGGCGGAGCAGCTCACTTTCTAGTTGAACCCAATTCCCCAACTGCTCACTCTTCACGTTGGTCGTGCGGTTTGCCTGGCTGATCGATTCGAAGACGAAGACGGGATCCGCACTCGTTTGTAGTCCCACGAAAATGTCGGGAGCGAGGTCGACCAGCCGAGATGTTCCCTCAGCGAGCTTGCGGGCCCAATCCTCGTCGGCAAGGCGTTGCAAAACCCAAGGGAAACCGCTCCGTGGCGCATTCGCCTGGAAAATGGCGACACCAGGGATGGCCTGATGGCCATTTGAATCGATCGCAGCGCATTGCAATGGTCCGTCCTGCAACTCGCTCACCGCGGCGACATCAACGGGACCTGCGTGGGGCGTGCGCTGAAAAATGTGAATCGCCGTATACGTTGTCGCCCCGGCAAATACTTGCTGATCGGTGAAATCGAGCACGCTTCGGAGACTTTGTGCTTTCGCGATGAGAGCTCGAAGTCCCTCCCCGTACTGTGCGTGCCACCACTTGTGTGGCATGATAAAGCCGAGGAGGCCATTGGGGGCCAAGAGGTCCATGGCGCGCTCGACGAAGACGACGTAGATGTCGTAGTTGCCCTTGGCAGCGCTCTTGTACTTCCACTTGTAGAACTCGCACTCCTCAGAGGCCCACTTGTTGAGTTCCTGGACGCGGATGTAGGGCGGGTTGCCGATGACGCAATCGAAGCCGGAGCGGCCACGCGCGCGCTGGGCTTCTTCGCCGATGATGCGCCCGAAGCCGCGACTCTGGCTAGACCAGTCGAAGCGGTTGATGCGGAACTTGGTGTCGGCATCCTCGGCGTAGAGTCCCCTCTTCTTGAAGGTCAGGTAGACGTCATAGGAGGCCTCGTCGATCAGGGAGTTGCCGCAGAGAATGTTGGAGTCGAGCGGGGGCAGGAGTTCGTTTTCGAGCCACTCTTTCTGCCAGTTGGGCGGCAGGTCGCCTTCGAGCATCTTGAGGTAGAGCGACATGACGGTGACTTCGACGGCCTGCTGGTCGATGTCCACGCCGTGGATGCAGGACGTGAGAAGTCTTGCCTTGAAGTCGGGAGCGAGTTGCCAGTTGCCGCGTTTGTCCTTGAAAGCGATGTCCTTGCGCTTCTTGCGGGCTTTGGGCGAGGCGGGGACGGTCGCGAGGGAGGGATCTGCACGG
>Ga0187894_10000352_pt1 | contig 62591 bp, 57 predicted proteins | sample GBC1701081metaG_FD_136650 | JGI IMG/M metagenome (GOLD analysis project Ga0187894, IMG submission 136650) | White microbial mat communities from a lava cave in the Kipuka Kanohina Cave System on the Island of Hawaii, USA - GBC170108-1 metaG ... | reverse complement strand
TTCTTGAACATGCCGTTCACGGTGACCATCACCAGGAACAGGCAGCTCATTGCCACCAGGTAAGGCCACTGCGTCAGCGGCACGCCGTCGAACAGCGTGATCGATCCGGTGTCGGACAGGAATGACGGCACCGGTATGGCGAAATGCAGGAACGTCACCTCGGTGGCGGTCTTGAACGCCTTGCCCTCGATGCCGTCGTTGACGATGACCTTGGGGATGCTGAGCGACGCAAAATAGAAGATCTGCGCCACCACCACGAGGAGCAGAATGATGAGCTGTTCGTGGCGGCTGTACCGCCAGATATATTTGAACAGGTTCTTGTCCATTCCCCGATCCACGCCGAACGCGCGGGCCGCTACCGAGCCTGTCGGCCTAGATTAGCCGGTAGCGCCCATCCATGTCTTGTCCCTTCGCCCGCCCTACGCCCCCAGGTCGCCGGCGACGGCCCGGCGCAGGGCCGGCGTCACCGTGGGCTCGGTGCCGCCGAACCAGGCGGCAAACCCCGGACGTCCCTGATGCAGCAGCATGTCGAGCCCATCGACCGTCGGATTGCCGCGGGCCTGAGCCCGCGTCAGCAGGTCGGTGCGCAGGGGAACGTAGACGGCATCATTGACGATCGCTGTCGACGGCAGGCGATCGAGCGCCAGCTCCAGCGGCGGCTGGCCGCGCGTGCCCAGGGACGTCGTGTTGACCAGCAGCCCGGCGTCGGCAAGCGCCGATTCCCGCCGGCTCCAGTCCTCGACCGCAAGCGTACGACCATCGTCGGGCGTGAAGTGGACGGCGAGGTCGATCGCGGTCTGCCGCGTGCGGTTAACCAGCCGTACCTCGGGTACCCCGGCATCGACGAGGGCTGAGACCACGGCGCGCGCCAAACCGCCGGCGCCCAGCACGACGGCCGGCGCCGCCGACGGCTGCCAGTCCCGTGCGCCGGCACGCAGTGCCGAGATGAAGCCGAACGCATCGGTGTTGCGGCCTTCCAGCTTGCCGTTGTCGCGCCGGACCACCGTGTTGACCGCGCCGATGCGCGCCGCCGCCGGCGCGACATCATCGAGCAGCGCCAGCGCCTCGATCTTGTGCGGCAAGGTCAGGTTACAGCCGCGCGCCATCGGTGTGCGGCGGATGAAGTCGAACGTCGCCCGCAGGGCCGCGCCGCCCGGCTCGACAGCCAGACGGCCGTAGTAGCCTTCGACCTTGCGCCGCTTCAGCCAGTAGCCGTGCAACAGCGGCGAGCGCGAGTGCAGGACCGGCCAGCCGACGATGAACGCGAAAGGCCGGCCGGTGGCCGCTGACTGCAACGAGGGGAAGTCCGGCGATGCCATCGTCAGCTCCGCAACACGCCTGCGGTGCGTAACCAGCCCAACAAGGGCAGCAGCGGCAGACCGAGAATAGTGAAATAATCTCCCTCGATACGCTCGAAGAGCTGGGCGCCCAGCCCCTCCAGGCGATAGGCGCCGACCGAGGTCGTAAGCGCATCACCGCTGACAGTGATATAGCGCGCCAGGAAGTCGTCGGAGAACGACCGCATCGTCAGTTGCGCCGACGCGACATGCCGCCAGGCGACCACACCGTCGCGCGCGACCGAGACTGCCGACAGCAGTTCGTGCACACGCCCGCGCAATGACCGCAATTGTTCGCGCGCTGCCGTGAGATCGACCGGCTTGTCGAACAGGTGGCCCTCGCAGGCGAGCGTCGAATCCCCGCCGATCACAAGCGCGCCGGGCGTTCGTATCGACACGGCAAGCGCCTTGCGATCGGCCAGCACCGTTGCCAGCGACGCCGCATCGGCATCCGGGAACTGAGCTTTTACCGCGGCTTCATCGACGCCGGGAGCGACGGCCGTGAATTCTATTCCGGCCCCCTCCAGCAGCATGCGCCGGCTCATGCTGATCGACGCCAACACGACCGGCGGCGCCACGGCGCCATGCAACAGACCAGCTTCGACCATCACGTGTTTCTACCGGGCGCACGGTGTCGGCGCAACGCCTTGGGAGCGCCGTCGTCTCGCCCGCTCATGCGCGGCGCTACGCGCCGATGCGGGCGGGGACGCCCGCGCTCCCAGGGATTATGCCGGCTCGAGGCGATGGAGACCGCCATTGTCGCTGCGGGTGAGAAGGTACAACAGTCCATCGGGACCTTGCCGGACGTCGCGGACGTCGAACATGTCGGCCAGCAGCCGTTCTTCGGAGACGTAACGCTCACCATCCAGTTCGATGCGAACCAGGGCGCTGCCCGACAGCGCACCCGCGAAGAGCGAGCCGCGCCACGCTGCAAACGCATCGCCGCCATAGAACGCCAAGCCACAGGGTGAGATCGACGGGACCCAGAAGCGGACCGGATCCTCCATGCCGGGCAGCGATTTGTGGTCGCTGATCTTGGCGCCGCTGTAGTCGATGCCGTACGTCGCCAGCGGCCAGCCGTAGTTGGCGCCCGCTCTCAGCAGGTTGAGTTCGTCACCGCCCCGCGGCCCATGCTCGACCGCCCACAGCCGGCCGGTCGCGGGATGGACGGCCAGACCCTGCGGGTTGCGATGGCCGTAGGTGAAGATCTCCGGCCGCGCGCCGGAGCGGCCGACGAAGGGATTGTCGGATGGCACCGAGCCGTCGTCGCGCAGCCGCACGATCTTGCCGCCGAGATCGTCCAGGCGTTGCGCACGCTGCATCTGATAGCGCTCGCCGCACGTCACATACATCAAGCCGGCGCGATCGAAGGCGATGCGCGAGCCGAAATGATTGCCGCCGCTGCTGGCTGGCGCGGCGTCGAAGATCGGGGTCACCTCGGCGAGGCCGCCCTCGCTCCAGCGCGCTCGCACCACGCGGGTCAACGCGCCATCGGACACCGGCGCCGACAGCGAGAGGTAGAGCGCACCGTTGCGCGCAAAGCCCGGGTGCAGGCAGACGTCGAGCAGTCCACCCTGGCCGCGCGCCCTGACCTCCGGGACGCCGGCGACCGGCTTCGGCTCCAGCTTGCCGTTGGCGAAAATCCGCAGTCGGCCGGGACGCTCGGTGATCAGCATCCTGCCATCGGATAGGAAAGCGATGCTCCACGGCTGTTCCAGGCCGGATGCCAGGGTCACCAGCCGGAAGGATGCCTTCTGGCTGCGCAAGACACGGGTTTGCGCGCGCAGCACCGCCGGAGCCGCCAGCGTACCGGCACCCGCGAGGCCACCCGCCATGAACCCGCGCCGCTGCATGCCCAACCTCCCGTGCGCCTGGATAGGGATTGGATATGTGTGCCGCCGGCACCGGTCGCAATGCCTCGACCCTGATTGTACCAGGGGGCTCAGTGCTTCATCGTGCCGTGATCGGGCGCCGGTCCGGCGAGCTTCTCGACGGTGATCTCGACCGTGATGGCGCCAGCCTTCTCGAAAGTCAGCGTCAGAGGAAAGCGGTCGCCGGCTTTGAGCGGCGCCTTCAAGTCCATCAACATGACGTGATAGCCGCCGGGCTTCAGCTCGACCTTGGATTTCGGTGCCAGATCGAGCGCCGGCACTTCGCGCATGCGCATGACATCGCCGTCCTGGATGACGGTGTGGACTTCCGTGCGCGCCGCGACGGGCGACGCGGCCTTGAGCAGCCGGTCGGGCGTGCCGCCGGTGTTCTCGATGGTCATGAAGGCGCCGCCAGCGCGCGCCATGCGCGCGGTCTCACGGGCCCAGGGACGCACGATCTTCAGATCACCCTGCGTGACGTCTTGCGCCCAGGCAGCGGGCATGGCGAGAAACGCGGCGAGCGCGAGCACACCGAAGCGGGAACTTTTGAGCATGAAAACACCTGTCGTCTGAAAGCAGCATAGCGATTGATTCGAGCGGTTCGAACCGTGACGGCGATATCTTTTTCAAACGAGAGGCGGGCCACGCGGCTGATGGGATCGTGCACGGACCACGGTTCGCACAGGCGCCGCTGACACCACGATGGATGAAGCGATCCGCGATGCCGCTGGCGGCACCAGATCCGGCGGCGGTGGTATGTCACCCGCCGCGCTCGTGCCCTGGCAAAGCGGGCAGCCTGCCGGCCCGGTCGGTGTCACCGGCGGCGCACCCTCGGCATCGTCCGTGGCCAGCGGCGCCGGGTGGCCCGGCAGGCAAAAGGCGGCGACATCGATGCGCTGGCCGGTCTGCGCGGCGTGCAGCATCTGCAGGCGTGCGTGCAGCAGCGGCAGCAGCGCCTGCAGCAACAGAGCCAGCAGCATCACGCCGACGAGATGCGCGCGCGCCCCTGACAAGGGCCGCCGCGGGATCGTCGTGGGATCGATGCAGGGCATGGGCCGTCAGGCTTAGTCCAGCACCACCGCCGCGGCAAGCCTGCGGCCAGAGCCTGTAACAATTCTACGCTGTCATCTGGCCGGTTGGCGGTAGCGAGGCCCGCAGCGGCGTACTAGGCTGCGCGCCCGCGCGAGATAGGGAAGGTCGACCGCGCGTTCGGTACGACAAATGCCAAGGAGCACATCATGGTGAAAGCCGTCCGCATCCACGAGACCGGCGGTCCAGAGAAAATGGTTTATGAGGACATCGAAGTTGGCGATCCCGGCCCGGGCGAAGTGAAAGTCAAGCACACCGCGATCGGGCTGAACTTCATCGACGTCTACACCCGCAGCGGCCTTTATCCGGTGCCAACGCCCAACGCGATCGGGCGCGAAGCGGCCGGCGTCGTGGTTGCCGTCGGCAAGAAGGTGAAGGGCTTCAAGAAGGGCGATCGCGTCGCCTACGCCGGCAGCGCGCCGGGCGCCTACTGCGAGGAACGCAACGTGCCGGCCGAGATCCTGGTGCCGGTGCCCAAGGGCGTGTCGGACCGCGAGGCCGCCGCGATGATGCTGAAAGGCATGACGGCGGAATACCTCATTCGCCGCACATACAAGTGCAAGAAAGGCGACATCGTGTTGTTCCATGCCGCCGCCGGCGGCGTCGGTCTGATCTTCGGCCAGTGGGCCAAGGCGCTGGGCGTCAAGGCGATCGGCACCGTGTCGTCGCCGGAGAAGGCGGCGCTCGCCAAGAAGAACGGCTACACCTGGGTCATTGACTACAGCAAGGAAGATGTCGCCGCCAAGGTGAAGGAGATCACCAAGGGCAAGGGCGTGCCGGTGGTCTATGACGGCGTCGGCAAGGACACGTGGGAGACATCGCTGAACAGCCTGTCGCCGCGCGGCCTCATGGTGTCGTTCGGCAATGCGTCGGGCCCGGTGGCGCCGTTCTCGCCCGGCGTGCTGAACACCAAGGGCTCGCTGTTCCTGACCCGGCCATCGCTGGGCGCCTACACGGCCACGCGCAAGGATCTCGAGGACTGCGCCAAGCAGCTGTTCAAAGTGGTCAAGAGCGGCAAGGTCAAGATTACCATCGATCAGACCTATCCGCTGCAGGACGCCGCCCAGGCCCACCGCGACCTGGAAGGCCGCAAGACCACCGGTCAGACGGTGCTGCTGCCGTAGAGGTTTTCTCGTCGTCCCGAGCGCGGCGAAGGACGATGTGGCGAAAGATCGGCGGCGCTGACGATCGTCAGCGCCGCCGTTATTTTGGCCTCACCGCTTGCAGGATGTCACGCACAGGACCTGTCGCCCGTCTACGGGTTAGATCATCGAAGACGGAGACGCAGGTATGGCACGGGTTCTGATCATCGGCAGTGGATTTGCCGGCATGTGGGCGGCATTGGGCGCGGCGCGAGCGCGACGCGACCTCGGTGCGGCGACCGCGTCCATCACCATCGACGTCGTGGCGCCGACATCCATGCTGTGCCTGAAGCCGCGGCTGTACCAGCGCGATGAGCCGGTCTTCGAGGTCGACATCGCCCCCCTGCTGGCGTCGGTGAATGTCGGGTTTGTTGCCGGTACCGTCGAGGGGCTGGACACCAGCAAGCGCACAGCCACGGTTCACCTGGCAACGGGCACCGTGCTCGACACCCCGTACGATGCACTGGTGCTGGCCACGGGCAGTTGCACCACGCCGCCACCGGCCGCCTGGCGCGCGCATGTCCACGTGCTGGACAGCGCAGCGGAAGCGTTGCACCTGCGCCGGCATGTGACGGCATTGCCGCAACGCGCGCCGTCAGCCGGCCGCTATACGGCCGTGGTGATCGGCGCCGGCTTCACGGGGCTGGAGATCGCAACCGAACTCGGCGGCTGGATGCGCGAGCTGGCTGCCGGCTCGGGCGAGACCGCGCGCACCCTGCTGCTGGATCGCACGTCGACGGCTGGCGCCACGCTTGGCACCGCGCCCCAGGCCGCGATTGCCGATGCCCTGACAATGACCGGCGTCACCTTCCGGCCGGCGGCGTCGGTGCGGACCATCGCGGCCGACAGAGACACGGGCGATGTGCACATGGACATGGCCGACGGTGAGCGCATTGCTGCGGCAACCGTCATCTGGACAACGGGTATGCAGGCCCATCCTTTGGGCCGTGTCGTGGGCGCGGTCGACGACGATGGCCGGCTGCCGGTGGATGCCGCGCTGCGTGCTCCGGGCCACGTCGCCGTCTTTGCTGCCGGCGACATGGCGCGCGCCAGCACTGCGCCAGGCCACGACACGCTGATGTCGTGCCAGCATGCGATGCCGACCGGGCGCATCGCCGGCCACAATGCCGTGCGCGTGCTGGCTGGGGTCGATCCCATCGCCTATGCCCAGCCGATGTACGTGACCTGTCTTGATCTGGGTAGCGCCGGCGGACTGTTCACGCACGGCTGGAACCGCAGCGTGGTGTGGACCGGGGCCGAAGCCAAGTCCGTGAAGCAGGCGATCAACGGCTGGCTGATTGCACCGCCGCCGGCCGGCCAACCCGAGCTGGCCCTGCAACTGGCCGACCCCACGCCGCTGCCCGCCATTGGCCCCGATGAGGTGGCGGCCCGTTGGCGCTCGATGCTGGCCAGCCGCGCGGCTTAGCGAAGCAACAGCCATCCCAAGCGTAGCCAGCGAACAGCGCACAGTACTCTCTTCGCAGGAGATCCCTCGCTACGCTCGGGATTGACGGTAGGCCAATCTCACCCCGCTTCCGCGCGGTGCAGGGCCACAAGGTCCGCCAGGCTGGCGACTTCGGCATCGGGCCGTACGCTGGCCGCCGGCGTGGCGCCGCCGCCCTCACGTCCCTTGCGGCGGTTCACCCACATCGTCTTCAGGCCCAACGCCTTGGCCGGCACGATGTCGTGAAACAGGCTCTGCGCCGTATGCAGGATCTGCTCCTTGCCGACGCCCAGCGCCGACAGCTCGCGCAGCAGATAGTCGAAGTTGCGCCGATCGGGTTTGTAGGAGCCGATGTCTTGCGCCGTGAACACCCGGTCGAAGTCGACCTTCAGCTTTTCGTTGCTGTGGGCAAAGGAAGCGCGATCCACGTTGGACAGGATCACCAGTTTGTAGTGGCGCTTCAGGTACTGCAGGCTCGCCGCGCTATCGGCAAACGCTGGCCAGCGGCCGACTGATGCGCCGAATGCCCATGCGTCGTCCTGGCTTGCCGGCCATATCCATTGCTTGGCCATGGCCAAAAAGGCATCCGCGAGGATCTCCGGATAAAGGCTGCCGGGCGTGGCTGCCTGGCAGCGCGACTCCTCGCGGCCGAACGCGGCCAGAAGGTCGTCGTCTGACGGGTGTGTGGCCCCTTTGGCCACCCACGACCGCAGCTCGGCCAGCAGACCGCTCTCCCAGTCGATCAGCGTGCCGTAGCAATCGAACGTCAGTGTGGTGAAATCGGATAGTTTCACGAGTTATCCCCCTCTAGCCGATTGAATCTGTTGGAGAATACCCTAGAATGAACTTCCTTACGCAGGAAGTAAGGAATGCGGGAAATCAGCCGGCTGACCTCGAAGGGACAGATCACCATTCCCAAGGCGGTGCGCGAAGCACTGTCGCTGGGCGAGGGGGATCTGGTGGCCTTTGCCGTGTCCGATGGCTTGGCCACCATGCGCAAAATCGCCATGCGTGTCGAGGTCGGCGACCGAGACGCCGCCAACGCCCAGCTCGAGGAATGGGGCGGCGCGGCCGACGAGGACGCCTATCGTGATCTATGACCGCTTCGACGTCGTCGCAGTGCCCTTTCCGCTGGGCACGACGACGCCGACTGGACGGCGGCCGGCGCTGGTGCTGACCACCCGCACACTCAACATGGCGCAGGGACACACGGTCTTCGCCATGATCACGTCGGCCGAGACCGCGGGCTGGGCCACCGACATCACCATCGGCGACCTTGAGGCCGCCGGCCTGCCGGCGCCATCCGTGGTGCGCCTCAAGCTTTTCACCCTGGACAATGCCATGCCGCTGGGGCGGCTGGGCACCTTGGTCAAGAAGGACGCCAAAGCGGTGCGCCGTGCCCTGCGCGAGGCCATGGGGGAGGACGACTGAGCACCATGTTGATCGTGGGACTGACTGGCTCGATCGGCATGGGCAAGTCGACAGCGACCCGGCTGTTGCGGCAGATGCGAATCCCCGTCTACGACGCCGACGCCGCCGTTCACGCCGTACAAGGACCCGGGGGCGAAGCTTTGCCGGCCATCGAAGCGGCGTTTCCCGGCAGCGTGCGCGACGGCGTGCTGGACCGCGCTGCGCTGGGCGCCAAGGTATTCGCCGACCCTGCTGCGCTGCGCCGCCTGGAGGCGATCGTCCATCCGCTGGTGCAGGCCCGCCAGCGGGCGTTTCTCAAACGCCATGCTGCCGCCGGCACGCCGATCGTCGTGCTCGACATTCCGTTGCTGTTCGAGGGCAATGGCCACCGCCGAATCGATGCCACCCTGGTGGTGAGCGCCCCCGCGTTCCTGCAGAGACGCCGCGTGCTGACCCGGCCCGGCATGACCGAGGCGAAGTTCCTCGATATCGTCAGGCGTCAGGTCCCCGACCGCACCAAGAGGCGCCTCGCCGATTTCGTGATTCCCAGCAACGGCGGTATCGCCCCGACGCGCCGGGCACTGGCCGCGGCGCTCGAAGACCTGTCCAATCGACGCGGCATGGCCTGGCCCCCCAAACCCTGGCGCGAACGCTGGACGGCCCAGCTGGCGCGGCAACGCAAACGATAGGAACCGGCATGCGTGAGATCGTGTTCGACACGGAAACCACTGGACTCGATCCACGTGCGGGTCACCGGCTGGTCGAGATCGGGTGCGTCGAAATGGTGCACGGCCTGCCGTCGGGTGAGACGTTTCACACCTACCTGAACCCGCAACGCGACATGCCGGACGAGGCATTCCAGGTCCACGGGCTGTCGAGCGAGTTCCTGGGCGACAAGCCGCTGTTCGAGATGGTGGCGGAAGCGTTCGTGGCCTTTGTCGGCGACGCGCGGCTGGTGATCCACAACGCCCAGTTCGACATGGGCTTCATCAATGCCGAACTCGACCGGTTGGGCATACCGCCGCTGAAGAATGAGGTGGTCGACACGATCACCCTGGCGCGCCGCAAGTTCCCCGGCCAGCGAGTCGGCCTGGACGCGCTGTGCGAGCGCATGGGAATCGACAACACACGCCGCACCAAGCACGGCGCGCTGCTCGATGCCGAATTGCTGGCCGACGTCTACATCGAGTTGACCGGCGGCCGGCAGCGCGGTCTCGACCTGTTGGGCGCCGCCGCTGAAACCCAGGTCAACGTGCTCGTGAACGCGACGCAACTCGAACGACGGCCGCCGCGGCCGCACGCGCCGAGCGCTGCGGAACGCGCCGCTCACGCGGCATTCCTGGCGAAGCTCAAGAATCCGATCTGGTTGTTGCCGGTGGCGGCTTAGCTATTTTGGACCGCGGGCGTCCACGCCCGCATCGGCGCAACGCGCCGACCGCGCCGAAGATCGCCCTCCGCTTTCGCTACGGACGAATGCGGGCGTGGATGCCCGCGGTCCGAAGGAAGACCTATGCCGTGCCGACCGGCGGGCTGCCGGCCTGCTCGAGCTGCTGGCGATAGAGCGCGGCGAAATCGACCGGCGAGATCTGCAGCGGCGGGAAGCCGGCCTCGCGCGTCGTGTTGGCCACCACGGCCCGCGCGAAAGGAAACAGCAGCCGCGGGCACTCGATCAGCAGCAGCGGCCCCACGGCCTCCTGCGGCACCTCACCCAGCGTAAAGACGCCGCCATAGATCAGCTCGAGCATGAAGACGACCTCGCCCTTGTCGGTCTTGGCGTCGGCCTCGACGACCAGGGCGACTTCGTAGGTGCTGCCTTCGAGCTGGCGCGTCTTGACCAGCACATTGAGGCCCAGCTGCGGCTGGCCCTGTTCCATCAGGCTGTGCGGCGAGCGCGGATTCTCGAAGGACAGGTCCTTCACATACTGCGCATGCACCGTCAGCGGCGGCATCGGGGCGTCGGCGGGCTGGGCGTCGCTCATGCGGGATCCTGTCGGCGAAAAGGTGGCGGTCGGTAGCATGCGCCTTGCATCAGCACAAGCGAGGTGCGGTGGCCGGTCTGCTATGGTGCGAGGCCTGGTCGCAGCGAGAACACGCCATGGTCAAGATGGGCCGATATGCCGGCTTTCTCCTGTGCGCTCTGCTTGCACTGCTGAGCGCGTGCGGTCGCCTGCCCAACACGGCCGTGCCGGAGGCAGCGGCGGAGCGATACTACGGCGCTCTTAACGCTGCGACCCCGATCGCGAGCTTGATGCGGCAGTACGATATTCGGCCTCTCGATCCGTCATCATGGTTACCGCCGCTTGACCAGGCCGCCCGCGAGCTGCGGAAGACCGACCCCGCGAACCGCTACGTCGGCATCACGTACAGCCTGACGAAGGGCAACGCCCTGGATGCGGGCTGGCTGGTGCAAACGCCCGCGCGGTGGAACCACAGCGCCGCGGATCTGCCTTTCTACCCGCTGCAATGCGAAGGCTGTGTTGGCGACGTCGATCTACCTCGCTGCCGCAGAGACGCCGATTGCGCGAATGGCGGCAGCTGTCGCGCGCTCGCGAGTCTGGTCACCCGATCCGATCCGGCCGACCGCAAAGTGTGCGTTGGCCACTCCGACGCTGTAGTGGACCGGGTTTACAGTCTGGTTGCCCGGGCCCGTCAGACAGTGGATATCGCCGTCCTGCAACCGCCACCCGATAGCCGGTTTCTTGCCGCCGTGCGCCGTGCGGTCGTGGCGCTGGCGCGCAGTGCGCGTCCCGTACAGATCCGCATTGTCGTTGGCCACTATCCACCTGTTGGCGTCGATCCCCGATCGCTGTCGATCGTCTTTGCGCGGGATCTCGCGAGTCTACCGATGTCCCGCGTTACGCTGCAAGTTGCTGCCGTCCGCTCTTGCGCCGGTGAGGCGGACTGCGACAGCTACTCGTGGAATCACGCCAAGATCATCGCGGTGGATCGCCACCATGCCCTGGTGGGCGGCCACAACATGTGGACCCGAGACTATCTCCTCGACCACCCCGTTCATGATTTGTCGATGCAAGTCCAGGGCCCGACGGCGGCGGACGCGGCAGCCTTCATGGACGCCATGTGGCGGTTCGCGTGCGGGACCACTGGCAAGTCGCCAGCTGTTGTCCTGTCGAGCCTGGCTGCCGGCGGAACCGAACCGCATGACGGCTGCCTCGCGGCACCCACACCGCCTCGGCCCATGTCGGCAGGAACCATACCAATCCTGGCCGTCGGCCGCCTGGCCGCGGGCATCACCAAAGATTTCGCCAATCAAAGCGATCTGGCGCGCGACCTGCTGCTGGGCTCGGCGCGCCGCAGCATCCGCATCGTGCAACAGGACCTCGCCTTCACACTCGGCCGGCTGGATCCGCTCTATCCCGAAAGCACGCTGGAACGATTGGCAGACTTCCTCCTGTCCGGGACGGGAGACTTGTACATCGTGTTGTCCGCGCCGAGTGCCGTCGGCAACAGCGGCTCCAGCTATGGCAACGGCGTCAGTCTCGAAACCGTGGCGCGCAAGATCCGGCAGGTGACACGCGCCCGCAGCACCCTCGCGGATTCGACGCTTGATGCTTTGCTATGTCGACGCCTGCATCTGGCGCCGTTCCGGTTCGGGCCGGATTCCGCCTGGCCCGACAAGCAAGCGTTCGCCAACCACGCCAAATTCTGGATGGTCGACGATCGTCTCTTTTACATCGGCTCGGACAATCTCTATCCGGTCGATCTGCAGGAGTTCGGCTACGTCGTCGATTCGACCAAGGCGGCGTCCGACGTCCTGCGTGAGTACTGGACGCCGCTGTGGCGCTGGTCGCGCGCGGCCGCTATTTCCGGCGCCGATGCATCCGGCTGCGTCTTCGAGAGGCCGGCCGATCGGCGCGACATCTCACGGTGAGGCGGTTGAACCGCGTGCCACGGCAGCAAGTCCGACAAAGGCCGCATCGGGCCTCAAGATCACGTGCACGGGGATGGCGGCAAGATAGTCGTGAAACCGCCCCTTGGCCTCGAACTGGGTGCGGAATGTCGAGTGCGTCAGATGGTCGACAAACCGGGGCACGATGCCGCCAGCGATGTAGACACCACCGCGGGCGCCGAAGGTCAGCGCCAGATCACCCGCGACCGTGCCCAGCATCGCGCAGAACATGTCGAGTGCCTCACGACAGACCGGACACGCATCGGCAAGCGCTGCTTCGGTGATCTGCGCCGGGCTGCGCGCAGGCATGGACCGATCGTCGATGGCGGCGATCGCGTCGTGAAGATTCACCAGCCCGTCACCCGACAGGACCCGCTCCGACGAAACATGGGTGAAACGCGTGCGCAGATGCTGAATGACCACGTCCTGGCGCTGATCGGTGGCCGGCGCCGTGGCGTGGCCCCCTTCGGTCGCGATCGTGACGGGTGGATCGCCTGGCACCAGACAGGCGACGCCCAACCCAGTACCCGGCCCCAGTACCACACGCGGCGCCGTGCGGGCGTCGCCACCACCGACAGCAAAGAGGTCGGCGGGCTCCAGATGGGGCAGCGCGTGCGCCGTTGCTTCGAAATCGTTGATCACATGGACACGGCGAAAGCCAAAGGCGGCCGCGAGCTCGGCGGCATCTACCACCCAATTGCTGTTGGTGAACGCGCAACGGCCGTTCTCGACGGGCCCGGCGACACCGATCGCCGCCACTTCGATCGGGCCCGCCGTCTTGTGCCGCGCGACGAAAGCGGCAACCGCGTCGGGCGCGCGCGCATGATCGGCGACAGCCTGGACGTCGATGGGTCCGATGACACCGCCGTCGAACAGCGCGAAGCGGGCGTTGGTTCCGCCGATGTCAGCCAGCAGATATCGCGTCAATGATGCAACCTCTCTCGCTGCTGCCGGTAGATGATACCGGAACCTTTCAAACGCCCATGCCGTTCGACCACTGAGGCAACATCGACAGAGTCGGACGGCCATGGCAACCCATCCCCGCACTGACGCGAGCGAGCAGGCGCCGCCCGCCACGGTAAGTCCGGACGACGCGCGTTCGGCCGTTAAACTTCACGTGATGCGCTACGTGCTGGCGACCTCGCTGGGGGCTGTCATCGTCGGCATGGTTCTCGCGTGGCTCTATTTCGCCCAATAAAACAGTGGTCGGGCGGCGTGCGCTGCAGCAAATCGGCCAACAAGCGCGTTCAGGTGCCAAGAACGTGATTTCATTCGCCTTTCCAGGCTGTTGCGAATTTCCGCCGGACCATTTTCTGACAATAGGCTGACAACAGGGGTATTGATAATTCTACAACACTTGCCAATATGTCTCGCGATATCTGGACGCGGCGAGAATCCGTGCCGAGGAGGCTACGCAATGGCTCAATGGGATAACAACGCGAACGCCTACGGCCAGCCACGGCCAGCTTATGGCGGCGCTACGACGATCGACCAGGCGCAATACGACGCCGGTCTGCGCGCACACATGCTGCGCGTCTACAACTACATGGCCTCCGGTCTGGCGCTGTCGGGCATCGTCGCCCTCGCGGTGTTCAACATCGAGGCGTTGAACGCGCTGTTCTTCAGCGTGACCCAAACCGCTCGCGGTCCGGTCAGGGGCCTGAACATTCTGGGCTGGGTCGCCATTCTGGCGCCGATCGGCCTGATCCTGTGGGCTAGTTTCCGGGCTCACGCGATGAGCGCGGGGACGGTCAAGGGCATCTACTGGGCCATCGTGGCACTGAACGGCGTCGGCTTCACGCTGCTGCTCTACCGCTACACCGGTGTCAGCGTCGCGCGGACGTTCTTCATCACGGCCGCGGCCTTCGCTGCGCTGAGCCTGTATGGCTACACGACTAAGCGCAGCCTGTCGGGGATGGGCACGTTCCTGTTCATGGGCCTGATCGGCATCCTGATCGCGGGCGTGGTGAACATCTTCGTCCAGTCCTCGATGCTGCACTTCATCATTGCGGCGGCGGGCGTCCTGATCTTTGCCGGCTTCACCGCCTACGACACGCAGCAGATCAAGGAGCAGTATTCGGAGTCGTACGGGACCGACGTGCAGGAGAAGATGGCCATCTTCGGTGCGCTCAACCTGTACCTGGATTTCGTCAACATGTTCCAGATGCTGCTGTCGCTGATCGGCGATCGCGAATAGCCCTCAACAGCGACGCGTCTAACGCGACGCCCGGACCGCAAGGTCCGGGCGTTTCGTTTTGCCGTTAGTGCTACAATCCGTCATCCCGAGCGCAGCGAGGGATCTCGGGCGCAAGCGCTCGGAATGACAGTTCAACCGGCCACACTGGGTAGCGTTTTCGTCATGCACCGTGCGGTGTACCGATTCTTCCAATCCGATGCGGCACCGGGGATCGTGCTGATCGCAGTTGCCGCCATCACCATCATCCTGGCCAACACGCGGCTGGAGCCGTCGGTAGAGGTTTTCCTCGCCACCAAGCTGACCCTGAGCTTCGGCGAACTGGGGTTGAGCAAGCCGCTGGTGCTGTGGATCAACGACGGGCTGATGGCGGTGTTCTTCCTGCTGGTTGGCCTCGAGATCAAGCGCGAGGCGCTGGAAGGCGCGCTCTCGCAACCTTCGCAGATCGCCATGCCCATCGTGGCCGCGGCCGGTGGCATGATCGCGCCAGCCGCGGTCTATGCCGCCCTGAACTGGAGCGATGCCACGGCGCTGCGCGGCTGGGCGATTCCGGCGGCGACCGACATCGCTTTTTCGATCGGCGTGCTGGCCGTGCTGGGCCGGCGCGTGCCACTGGCGCTCAAACTGTTCCTGACGACGCTGGCCATCGTCGACGATCTAGGCGCCATCATCATCATCGCGGCGTTCTACACGTCGGATCTGTCGGGAACGGCGCTGGTCCTGGCGAGCGTCTGCGTCGTCGCCATGGTGGTGCTGAACGTCGCCGGAGTCCGCAAGGCCGGCCCCTACCTGCTGCTCGGCGCGGCGTTGTGGGTCTGCGTGCTGAAGTCGGGTGTGCACGCGACCTTGGCCGGCGTGGTCACTGCATTCTGCCTGCCGCTGCGCGGTGGCGATGAGGCACCGGAAGATCGCGCCTTCATCCACCTGGAGCACGCGCTGCAGCCCTGGGTAGCGTTCTTCATCATGCCGGTCTTCGCCTTCGCCAATGCCGGCGTATCGTTCGCCGGCCTGACCGCGGCCCACCTGGTCGAACCCGTGACGCTGGGCATCGCGGCCGGCCTGTTCGTCGGCAAGCAGGTCGGCGTCTTTGGCGCCGCCGCGCTGTTCATCCGACTGGGCTTCGCGGCGATGCCGGCCAACGGCACCTGGATGAAGCTCTATGGCGTGTCGCTGTGCGCCGGCATCGGCTTCACCATGAGCCTGTTCATCGGCACCCTGGCCTGGGACGATCCGGCCTATGCCGCGCCCCTGCGCATCGGCGTCCTGGCCGGCTCGATCCTGTCGGCCCTGGCGGGCTACGCCGTGCTGCGCTGGTCAGCGCCGGCCAAGGCGGCACCCTAGCCTCACAGCCGCCAGAACCACTTGCGGCATTCGGCGGCGCGTTCCGCCGGGGTGATGCCGATATCGGCCAGCGCCCGGTCATCGACCGTGCGCAAGGCCCGGCGCGTCCGGCTGCGATGGCACCAGAGCGTCATCACGGATCGCAGCCAACCCGGCCCCATCGATACGCGGACGCCGAAGCGCCAGTGCAGCACGTCCATCGACGGCAATCCCGCCATCGCGCTGCCGTTGCGTGCGACCATCGTCTTGAGAGCAGTCATCACCGTCACCCCTCGTCTGGGCGCCGTGATGCCAGATTGTGCGTGCACGTTGTTGCGGCAACCGCCGAACCGCCGCCGATCAGCCGAGTCGACATTCGCCAGGCCTTGCCCTAGGTTCCGCGCGCCCGCGAAAGCCCACCGATGAGCCGACCGAACCCCGTCTACTGCGCTGTCGACACCGTCGACCTGGCCGAAGCCGCCAGCCTGATCCGGCACCTCGCCGGCGGGTCGCGCCCGGCCGTCGGTGGCGTCAAGCTGGGGCTGGAATTCTTCCTCGCTCACGGCGCACCCGGCGTGCGTTATGCCTTTCCCGATCCGGTGCGCCTGACCGGTATCGGCTTCTTCCTCGACCTGAAGCTGCACGACATCCCCAACACGGTGGCCGGCGGCATCCGCGCCGTGGTCGACCTGGCGCCCACCTACATCACGCTGCACGCCGCCGGCAGTCGGGCGATGATGCGCGCCGCGGTCGAGGAGGCGGGCGCCCAGGCGCTGAAGGGCGGCCTGCCGCGCCCGAAGCTGCTGGGCGTTACGGTGCTGACCTCGCTCGACGGCGGCGATCTCGCCGCGACCGGCGTTGGCGGCGAACCGCTGGACCAGGTGAAGCGGCTGGCGCTGCTGGCCCGCGAGAGCGGACTGGACGGCGTGATCTGCTCGCCGCATGAGATCGCGCCACTGCGCCGCGAATGCGGTGCCGACTTCGTGCTGATGGTGCCCGGAATCCGGCCTGCCGGCAGCGCCACCGGCGATCAGAAGCGGGTGATGACGCCGCGCCAGGCCGTCGAACTGGGCGCCTCGCATCTGGTGGTCGGCCGACCGATCTCACAGGCGGCCGATCCGCGCGCCGCTGCCGAGGCGATCGCGCGCGAGGTCGGAGTCGACAATGTCTGACCTGGACGCTTGAGATGGCCATCGTTGCCAAGATCTGCGGGCTGCGCACCGAGGAGGCCGTGCAAGCGGCGGTCGCCGGCGGTGCCCGTTATGTCGGCTTCATGGGCTATCCGCCATCGCCGCGCCACATCGCCTTCCATGAGGCGGAGAAGCTCGCGGCAGTGGTCCCGGCGCATGTGCTGCGCGTCGGAGTGTTTGTCGACCCCAGCGACGACTTGCTGGGTGAGTGGCTCGAGGGTGGCGCGCTCGACATGCTGCAGCTGCACGGCACCGAATCGGCCCAGCGTGTCGCGCGCATCCGCAAGATCGCCGAACTGCCGGTGATGAAGGTCGTACACGTGGCGACCCGCGAGGATGTCGAACAGGCGATCGCCGTCTACGGACCGGTCGTGGACCGGTTTATGTTCGAAGCCACGCCGCTGGCCGACGATCCACGGGCGCTGCCCGGCGGCAACGGTGTGCCCTTTGACTGGCGCATCCTGGAGGGCGTCACGGTTCCCAAGCCGTGGATACTGGCCGGCGGCCTGACGCCGGAGAACGTCGCGGCCGCGGTACATGCCACGGGCGCCAAGGCGGTCGACGTGTCGTCGGGTGTCGAAAGCACGCGTGGCGTGAAGTCAGTCGAGCGGATCAAGGCGTTCCTTGCCGCGACGGCAAAGCTCTGAAGGGGAGAAGCGCACCATGAAGACCGAGAAGCGTCTGAAGGAACTGGGCATCGAACTGCCGCCGCCGAGCAACCCGATCGCGACCTACGTCAACGCCGTGCGCACCGGCGACCTGCTGTTCCTGTCCGGCAAGGGCCCGGGCGTGGTGCGCGGCAAGGTCGGCGCCGACATGAGCTGGGAAGACGCCAAGACCCATGCCCGCGCCACCGGTCTGAACCTGATCGCGGTGATGAAGGACGAGCTGGGCGACCTCGACCGGGTAAAGCGCGTCGTGAAGGTGCTGGGCATGGTCAATTGCACGCCCGACTTCACCGATCCGCCCAAGGTGATCAACGGCTGCTCCGACCTGTTCGTCGAGGTGTTCGGCGATCGCGGCAAGCATGCACGCTCGGCCGTCGGCCTGGCCGCGCTGCCCAATGGCATTCCGGTCGAGATCGAGTGCATCGTCGAGGTCGGCGACGCCAAGAAGAAGGACGGGAAAAAAGCCGGCAAGAAGAAGCGCTGAGCGCGGCAGTGCGGGCCTCTTCAGCCGCGTGCCCCGGCGTGCTAAAGGCCGGCCCGGAGAGAGAACGGGATTGTCATGAATGTCCTGAACAGCTACCGCGGCGGACCTGACGAACGCGGCCATTTCGGCCTTTTCGGCGGCCGCTACGTCGCCGAAACCCTGATGCCGCTGATCCTCGAGCTGGAGCAGGCTTATGAGGCGGCCAAGAAGGACGCTTCGTTCCGGACCGAGCTCGACAAGCTGTTGGCGCACTATGCCGGCCGGCCGAGCCCGCTCTATCACGCCGAGCGGCTGACGCAGCACCTGGGCGGCGCCAAGATCTACTTCAAGCGCGACGAGCTCAACCATACCGGCTCGCACAAGATCAACAACGTGCTGGGCCAGGTGCTGCTGGCCAAGCGCATGGGCAAGACGCGTGTGATCGCCGAGACCGGCGCCGGCCAGCATGGCGTTGCCACCGCGACGGCCTGCGCGCTGTTCGACCTGCCGTGCGTGGTCTTCATGGGCGCCGTCGACGTAGCGCGCCAGGCGCCCAACGTGTTCCGCATGAAGCTGCTGGGCGCCGAGGTACGGCCGGTGACCTCGGGCTCGGCGACCCTGAAGGACGCCATGAACGAGGCGCTGCGCGACTGGGTCGCCACGGTCGAAACCACGTTCTATTGCATCGGCACGGTGGCGGGCCCGCATCCCTATCCGGCGATGGTGCGCGACTTCCAGTCGGTGATCGGCAACGAGACGCGCGAGCAGATGATGGCCGCCGAGGGCCGCCTGCCCGACACGCTGGTCGCTTGCATCGGCGGCGGCAGCAACGCCATGGGCCTGTTCCATCCCTTCCTCGACGACCCCGGCGTGCGCATCGTCGGCGTCGAGGCGGCGGGCAAGGGCATTGAGACCGGCGAGCACGCCGCGTCGCTGAGCGGCGGCCGGCCCGGCGTGCTGCACGGCAACCGCACCTACCTGCTGCAGGACGCCGACGGCCAGATCACCGAGGCGCATTCGATCTCGGCCGGGCTCGACTATCCCGGCATCGGGCCCGAGCACGCCTGGTTGAAGGAAGCCGGTCGCGTCGAATACGCGGCGGCAACCGACAGCGAAGCGCTCGGTGCATTCCAGCTGCTGTGCAAGCTCGAAGGCATCATCCCGGCGCTCGAGCCAGCGCATGCGCTGGCACACGTGATGAAGCTGGCGCCGACGCTGCCCAAGGACAACCTGCTGGTGATGAACCTGTGCGGCCGCGGCGACAAAGACGTCTTTGCCGTCGCCGAACGGCTGGGGGTCGAGCTGTAGGTGGAACTGGTATCCCGTTTCCGTGAGGTCAAGATGTCCCTAGCTTTTCCGCGACAAGACCGCATGTTCCTCCGCGAGGCCGTCGAAGTGGCTTTCGTCGGTGACAATGACGGCGTGGTGGTCCCCTGCCGCATCGGGGGTGACGCGCTGGCGAAACTGTCCGGCCGTCACCGACCTGTCGGCGACGTCGCCCTCGATATCTTCGATGCCTTCCGGCCGAAGATTGAGGATATCGCCCGCCGACTGCATGCCGAGGGGCGCATCGACAACGCCATGGTGCGTATCCGCCGCGCCGATCTGTGATGCGGGTTTGGCTGATTTCGCGGGAGGACGGCTGATATGAGCCGCATTGGCAGCCGTTTCGAAAAATTGAAACGGGAAGGGCGCGCTGGCCTCGTCACCTACGTCACTGCCGGCGATCCCAACCCCGAAATCTCGCTCGAAATCCTTAAGGGCCTGCCCAAGGCCGGCGCCGATCTCATCGAGCTCGGCATGCCGTTCACCGATCCGATGGCGGATGGTCCCTCGATCCAGGCGGCGGGCCAGCGGGCGCTGAAGGCCGGCATCACCATGGACAGGACGTTCGACCTGGTGCGCCGCTTCCGCAGCGAAACCGGCGATCAGGACACGCCCATCCTGCTGATGGGCTACTACAACATGATCTATCAGCGCGGCGCCGAGCGGTTCTGCAAGGACGCGGCCGCCGCCGGCGTCGACGGCTTCATCATCGTCGATCTGCCACCGGAAGAAGCCGATGAGCTGAAACCGCACGCGGCCAAGGCCGGGCTCGATACCGTGCTGCTGACGGCGCCCACCACCCACGCCAAGCGACTACCGGCGATCCTGAAGTACGCGTCGGGCTTCGTGTACTTCGTCTCGATCCTGGGCATCACCGGCACCAAGTCGGCGAGCGAAGAGGCTGTAAAAGGCCACGTCGCACGCCTGCGGGCGCAGACGGCGCTGCCGATCGGCGTCGGCTTCGGCATCAAGACACCCGACCAGGCTGCCGCCGTGGCGCGCCACGCCGACGCCGCCGTCGTCGGCTCCGCCATCGTCGATCGCGTCAAGGCGGGCCTCGATGACAAGGGCCAGCCCAAATCAGACCTGCTGCCCGGTGTCTTCGCCTACATCCGCGCGCTGGCGGACGGGGTGCGCGGGGCGCGGCAAGGTTGAAAACGACACCTGGGCGGCCTTATCCTCAGGTCATGGACCAGAAGGTCGTGCCGATTGACGAACTTGCTGAGGGTCTCCGGCAAGGCATAGCCGCTGCCGTCGGGGACGCGTACGCTCGCGGGCTTCCGATCTTTGAAGCGGACGACACAACAATCTATGCCGTCTATCCGGACGGACGTCGCGTTGCGGTGGAACGCCTGCCGCACGATCGACCTGATCCCAAGGCCGCGTGACATCGCCCGTCCTGATCATCCTTGCCGGCCCGAATGGCGCGGGAAAGACGACGTTCGCGACGCACAATCTGGAGTCTTTCATAGAAGCCGGCACGTTTCTTAACGCCGACGAGATCGCACGCACAGCTCATCCTGAAGATGTCGATGCGGTTGCGGTGCAGGCGGGCCGGAGCATCCTCAGTGAACGTCGCCAGTTGCTTAGTCACCAGCTCTCCTTTTGCATTGAGACTACGCTGGCGACACTCCGTCGTTTCATTCTGGATGCCCATGCAGAGGGATATATTTCGCGGCTGATTTTCCTGTTTACGCCACATCCCCAACTCAATGAGCTTCGCGTGAAGCAGAGAGTGATGGCGGGCGGCCATAACATTGATACCGATACCATCCGTCGACGCCATAGGCGCGGCTTGCAGTTGCTCGCCGACTACTGGGACATTTGCACTGAAGGCATCGTGTTCGATGTCCGCACGCGGCGGCCCAACGAAATCATCCGCAAAGACACGCAGGGCACCCGGATCACAAGTGAGGCGGCCTGGAAACTACTAGGTCACAGGATCCAGGCCTCGGGTGGTCGGGTTCTGAACAAAGGGTAACCTCGGCAGGTCTCGCCTCTCAGAGGAGACAGTGACAATGGACCACCCCGCGCGTGGTGATGTGTCGGCCTACCAGCGGTACTTCGCTGGCATGGATGCGTCGATGGACCAAAAGGCTGCCTTCCTGGCGGCGCATCTGGTGACCGATCCGGGCGCACGCATTCTCGATCTCGGCTGCGGTTCGGGCGCCTTGTCGGCGCGGCTGGCGTTGCTGGCTCCCGGCGCACGCGTGGTGGGCATCGACATCGATCCGCAAACGGTGGCGCTGGCCGGCGAAAAATATCAGCTGCCCAACCTCTCGTTCGAAGTGGGCGACGCTGGTGCCGTCCATGCCGGCGCCGACGCCGTCGTCTCGTGCTCTATGCTGCATCACGTCTATACCTACGGTCCGCGCGCCTACGACGAGGCCGCCGCCGAGGCGGCGGTGCGTGCCCACATTGCATCGCTGCAGCCGGGCGGACTGCTGGTGCTGCGCGACTTCTGCGTCGATGGCGCGCCGGAGGAAACCTGCCTGCTCGATGTCGGCCCGGCGCCGGGCCCCGACGGGCGCTCCGACATCGACATGCTGCGCGATTTCGCGATCCGCGCCCGGCCGCTCGATGCGCTGGGCAGCGGCTTTCCTCTCGAGGATCTCGGTGAGACCGGTGACGGCTTCCGTCGCTTCCGCCTGCTGCGGCGATGGTCGGCCGAGTTCCTACTGCGTAAGGACTATCGCACCGACTGGGAGATCGAGCTGCGCGAGCAGTATGCGTTCTGGACCGTGAGCGAGTTCGCACGCGTCGCCGAACGCGCCGGCACGCGCGTGATCCGCGCCGCGCCGATCCACAATCCGTGGATTCTGCAGCATCGCTTCACCGGCCGCGTACGCCGCTTCGACGAGCGCCTGCGAGCACTGCCCTGGCCTGCCACCAACGTGGTGCTGGTGGCGCAACGCGTGGCTCCGGGCCGGGCGCTGCGTCTGCGCGAGCAGCGGCTGGACGATGCGCCGCCGAGCTATCTGCGCCAGACGAGCTGGGGCGGGACGGACGAGGTCTATGACCTGATCCAGCGGCCGACTGGCGCCGTCGATTTCCTGCCCTACACGATCACCGACGGACGGCTGCGCGTGCTGGCACGCAGCGGCTGGCCGCGGCCGTCCATGGTGATGATGCGCCGCGGCGGCGATGTCGGCGAGGAGATCCGATCGGGACATGCCGTCGAGATGATCTCGCTGGCGTCAGACGGGAGCGACCCCGGCGCCGATTTCCTGGCACGGTCGGGCCTCGCGGTGCCGGACACGGTACGGTTCGAACGGCTGCTGACGTTCCTGTCATCCGCCGGCATGGTGGACGAAGCGACGCAAGGCATTGCGATGCGCCTCGATGACCTGCCGCCCAGCCGGCCGGCACCGCGGCCACCGGGCCTGGTGTTCGACGCCGGCACGCTGCAATCCTTCGACGCGCAGAGCCTGCTGCGCGCCGCCGAGGTCGGCATGCTGCCCGAGGGGCGGCTGGAGCTGATGATCCGTGCGTTGTCCCATCAGCTGGGTCTGTCCTGCGGCGCCTGGGCCGGCGAGGACTTCACGCCACCGGTTGCTGACCCGTCCGTGACACCATGGCACGAGATCGGGCGCACCGCCGGAACGCCGTTCGTACCAACGGACAACAGCCCGGGGTTCCTGCGCCGTATCCGGTCGGTGTTCAGCGAGGAGCTCTCCGGCCCCGACGGTCCGGTACCCGGCGCGCGCCAGGCGCTGGAGATGGCGGTCCCGGCTCGGCACGGCACATGGACCGTCTCGGTGCTACCAGTGTGCCGCGACTCGACCGGCAGCGTCTTGATCGGCATCGAGCGGCGCGTCCTGCCGGCCGCGCAACTGCGCTTTGGCGATGCCGGCCTGCCCTGCGTGCCAGCGTGGCGCGTTGCCCTGCTGCCCGATGCGCCCGATCCGTTGCGTGCCGCGGCCGCCGGCGCGGTGGGTTGTCCGACGGAGGCCCTGGTTCGCCTCGGCGCCCCCTACCACCCCAGCCTCGGCATCACGCCCGAGCGCGTGCAGCCCTTTGTGGTGGCCGCCGGTGACCTGCCGCAAGCGCAGCGCAGCACACTGGCATTCGCGCCGCTGGAGTCCGTGCTGGCGCAGGCCGGCGCTGTCCGCGACGGACATCTCTTGATCGCCGCCTTTCGTCTCGCCGGTATGCTCCGTACCGGCTGATGATCACTCGCGGCTGCCGTCGAAGCGCAGGACGTTGCCGAACGGGTCGTTGATCGACACTTCCTTGTCGTTGGGGTCCGGGCGCGAGAAGCGAGCCTTCTTGTCGTGCAATGCGCGCAGGAAGTCGCCGATGCTCTCGACCTTGATATAGACGGCGCTGCCTGGCGTCCCATCGCCGTAGTGTTCGCTCAGGTGAAGCTTCACGCCGCCGCGCGACACCTGGGCGTAAAGCGGCCCGTCGGGACCGAAGCGATGCTCCCAATCAAGCGTGAAGCCAAGGAAGTCGAGATAGAACTCCTTGGCCTTGGCGACATCGAAGATGCGCAGGATGGGAATGGCGGGATGCAGAACCGCGGTCATGGCGCGTCGTCCTCGAACAGCATGTCGCAGACAAACGGGTTGGTCTTGCGTTCCCAGCCGAACGTCGAGGTCTGGCCGTGGCCCGGCACGAAGCCGATGTCGTCGCCCAGCGGGAAGAGCTTCTTGCGGATGGAATGAAAGAGCTGATCCTGGTTGCCGCGCGGAAAATCGCTGCGGCCGACGGAACCGCGGAACAGCACATCGCCGACAAAGGCGACCTTGGCATCGCGATGGACGAACACCACGTGACCCGGCGTATGACCCGGGCAATGCACGACGTCGAAGGTGAGCTTGCCCAGCGCCACGGTATCGCCGTCCTGTAGCCAGCGGTGCGGGCGGAAGGGCTTGGGCACCGGGAAGCCGTATTTGCGGTTGGACTCGGGCAGGCCTTCGATCAGGAACAGGTCGTCCTCGTGCGGCCCCTCGATCTCGACGCCGTAGTGCTCGGCGATGGCACCGGCGCCCGAAGCGTGATCGACATGACCATGTGTCAGCATCACCTTGCCGACCTGCATGCCGGTCTCCGCGACAGCCGCCTTCAGACGCTCGACATCGCCGCCGGGGTCGACCAGGGCACCCTGGTTAGTCGCCTCGCACCAGACGAGGGAGCAGTTCTGCTGGAACGGTGTAACGGGAACGACGGCGATCTTGATCATGGCTGCCGCAAAAGACCTGTGGATCAGGCCTTTCCTAAGGCGGCGCCCGGCGCTTGCAAAGCCCTTCGCGTCGGAAAATGCAGACTGCATGCGTGGGTTGCGCTAGACTGCCGCGATGCGTTGCTGGCGTTCGATCATTGCCCCCGCCCTTTCGGCATTCCTTGCTTGCCTGGCCGCACCGGCCGTCGCCCAGTTGTCGCCGTTGCCGACACCGACCGGACCGCTGATCGCGGGTCCCTCGATCGTGGTCGACGCTCAGACCGGCGAGGTCCTGCACCAGCGCGATGCCGGGGCCCCGTTCTATCCGGCGTCGATCACCAAGCTGATGACGCTCTACCTGCTGTTCGAGGAGCTGAAAGCCGGCCGGATCGGGCTGCAGGACAAGATCGGCTTCTCCGACTACGCCTACAACCAGCAACCCTCGAAGCTGGTGCTGCCACGCGGTTACCAGATCACCGTCGAGCAGGCGATCCTGGCGCTGATCCTGCGGTCGGCCAATGATGTGGCCGTCGCCGTCGGCGAGCGCCTGTCAGGTTCCGAGACTGCCTTTGCCGAGCGCATGACGGCAACGGCCCGCCGGCTCGGCATGACGGGCAGCTTTTTCAAGAACCCCAGCGGCTGGAAGGATCCGGAGCAGATGACGACGGCGCGCGACATGGCGCTGCTGGCCATCGCGCTGATCCGCGACTTCCCGCAGTACTACACGTATTTCAATGCGCACGACGTGGTGATCAACAACGTGCGCATCGGCCACAGCGTGAGGTTCCTGGACAAATACCCCGGCGCTGATGGACTGAAGACCGGTTTCCTGTGCTCGTCCGGCTTCAACCTGGTGGCCTCCGCCATGCGCGACGGCCGCCGCCTGGTCGGCGTCGTTGCCGGGTTCCGCCGCGCCGACCTGCGCGACGAGGCGGCGGTGCGCCTGTTCGATGAAGCGCTGAGCGCGCGCACCGGCGGTGCTCGTCCCAAGGTCTGGCAGATCGACAACAGCGGCAACCGGCCCGCCACGGTGCTGTCCGACACCGATTGCGTGCCGGCGCGCTACGACTATCCCGGCGACGGCGCCTGGGTCGGCACGTTTGCCAGCGTGCCCGCCGCGCGCCAGGCGCATCAGGCGGCCCAGGCCAGGCTGGCGGCCGCCGGCCGCACGTGGCTCGGCCGCGAGTGGATCGTCGACATCGCGATGGGCAAGCAGCGCAGGTTCGCCACCGTCATCGCCGACCTCGAGCCCGGCGAAGCCGGCCGTCTGTGCGCGCTCTACCAGTCAGCAAAGCAGTTCTGCCAGGTCGTCCCGCCACAGCAACTCGTCCGGCCGTTCCACAATCTGTGGCGCTAACCTCAGGCCGCCGCCGACGAAGCAAGGCCAATCGATGACATACCAGCAGCGATGCCGCTCGGCGCCGCATCCAGCGCAATGGTAAAACGCGCACCGCCCTCGGCGCGGTTCTCGGCAGTGATCGTACCGCCCATCTGGCGGATGATCTGATAGCTGACCGACAATCCCAGCCCGGTACCCTTGCCCGTCCGTTTGGTCGTAAAAAACGGCTCGAATACCCGCGGCAGGACGTCACCCGGAATACCGTGACCGTCATCCTCGACGGTCGCGATCACCTTGCCAGTCGCCGCAACGTACTGCGTCCGCAAGTGGATCGTGCCGGGCTGCGCCCCTCCACCAGCGGCAACGCCGTGGTCCACGATGGCGTCCCGGGCATTGAGGATCAGGTTGATGACCACCTGCTGTAGTCGGCTGCTGTTGCCCAGCACCGGCGGGCACGCCGCATCGACCGCCAACACCAGATCGACGTCCGACACCCGCAACTGTTCTCGCAGCAAATGCGCCGCTGCTTCGAGCGAAGCCGATACGTCGAACAGGCCCGGCGCCTCATCGGATTTGCGCGCGAAGCCCTTCAGATCTCCGATGATCGTGGCAGCCCGATCGGTCTGGCCTATGATGCGCGACAGCTTCTCGTCGATCAGTGCCGCGGCTGCGGCCAGCGTCGTCTGCGGCGGCTTGTCTTTTAGATGTTCCTGCAGATTCTCGACCCCGAAGCGGATGATGGTCAGCGGCTGATTGATTTCGTGCGCAACGCCCGAGGCCATCTCGCCCAGGGTTGTCAGCCGCGAGGCGGCGAAGAGCTGCAGTTCGGCAGCGCGCCGTTCGGTTTCGTCGACCGAGAGAAACACGATGTGCTGAACACAGCCTTGCCCGTCGCGCACCGGGTTGGCGGTAATATGGTAAAGCCGCTGCCGGCCTTCGTGGTCTGTCCACACCTTTTCGTACTCGATACCGTTGATCGGCTCGGATGCCGCGGCAGCGAACCACGCATCGAAAACCGCCTGGTCGACCGGGCTGTTGATGACGTCGCGCATCGACCGGCCGATGACGTCTTCCATGGCCGCGCCGGGCATGATGCTCAGAAAACCCTTGTTGGCCATGATGATGCGCATGTTCCGGTCGACCAGCACGATGTGGGCGCCGGTCGACTGCACCACCGAATCCAGCCGCTGCACCTCATAGCGTAGGCGCTCCGCCAGCTCATGCTGGGCCTGCACGTCACGGATCGTGCCGGTGATCGCGAGTTCTCCACCGAGATTGTCCGGCGCATTCGGTGCCGTCATGCGCACTTCCAGGTGGCGGATCGTGCCGTCCTTGCATATCCCCCTGAATGTCAACGCGACGGGCACGCCACGCTCGCGTCCCAGGCGGGCAATGCATTCATCGAGCCGTGGCAAATCGTCGGGATGGAACACCTCGCGCGGCGCCCGCCCCAGAATCTCCTCCGGTGCATAGCCCAGCAATGTCTTGCCGCTGCCCAGATAGTTGATCCGACCGGAACGGTCGGCAGAAAACACCGTATCGGACAGCGACGAAACCAGCGCGTCGAAGTGCGCCTGTGCGGCGCGCGCTGCCTCTTCGCTGCGTTTGAGATCCGTAACGTCCACCCAGATCCGAATCGTACCTCCACTGGGAACACCCACCTGACTGATGCGCACGATCCGGTCGTTCGCCCACAGCATGTCGACGCTCTTCCGTTCACGGAAACGGCGCAGCAGATCTGCCCGCCAGTGCACCAGATCCAGGTCGGGAGCGATCGCACGGAAACGTGGTTCCAGAAGAGTCAGCACCTCCTCGAAGGAGAGGCCGATCAAGAGTTGATCCGGATTCTCCAGATACGGAACGATAACGGCGGCGGCCGAGTTGTAGAGGACCAGCCGCTCCTTGGCGTCATACAGCGCAAAGCCGGCCGGGATGGCGTCCACGGCGTCGACCAGGCGCTGATGGGTCGCCCGCACCCGCGGCAGTGCGGCGGCCGCCTGCTCGGCCGACTGTGCGTGCTCCAGGGCAAGACGCACCATGCGCCACAGAAGAACGACCGAGCAGATCCACCCGGCGGAAATCAGCACCGGCACCAGCCAAAGAGCGGGGGCCGGCGCGCTTGGTGCTGCGGCCGTAACGAGGATCACGCCCACAGTCGTGCAGGCGATCGCCAAGCCGGTGACGATCACCAGGCTGCCGACCCTGGCACGCTCGCGTGCGTCACCCAGCCGCTCAAGGAAGCCGATACTTTTCATGACAGTCGACGAACGGCACGTTCGTTGTGCGCGCCGGCTCCGACGTTGCGCGTGGTCGATGCAGCAGCGGCCCTGTTCGCGAGCACCGCATCGAGCGTAATCGTGAACCGCGTACCACCCTCGGCACGGTTGGCAGCGACGATCGTGCCACCCATCTGTCGGATGATCTGATAGCTGACCGAAAGCCCCAACCCCGTGCCCTTGCCTGTCGGCTTGGTCGTGAAAAACGGCTCGAACACCCGAGGCAGAATGTCGGCTGGAATGCCCGGCCCATCATCCTCGACGGCGACAACCACGTTGCCGGTCAACGGCACGTAGCGCGTCCGCAGCTCGATCGTACCGAACCAAGACCGGTCCGAGCTGGACGGGTCGCGCTCCTGAATGGCGTCGCGGGCATTGAGGATCAGGTTGATGATCACCTGCTGCAGTCGGCCGCTGTGGCCCAGCACGGGCGGACACGCGGGATCGAGCCCCAACACCTGCTCGATCCGCGCCATACGCAACTGCTCGCGCAGCAAATGAGCGGCCGCCGCGATCGCCTCGGACACGTCGAACGGTTTGGGCGCCTCGTCCGACTTGCGCGCGAAGCCCTTCAGATCACCGATAATCGCGGACGCCCGCTCGGTCTGGGCGACGATCCGCGACAGCTTCTCGTCGATCACCCCCGCGGCGTCGGCCAGCGTTGTCTGCGGCGGCGCCTCCAGCAACAGGTCCTGCAGGCCCTCGGCCGCGAACCGGATGACAGTGAGCGGCTGGTTGATCTCGTGCGCGACACCGGAAGCCATCTCGCCAAGGGTTGCCAGCCGCGAGGCGGCGAACAGCTGCAGTTCGGCGGCTCGCCGATCGGTCTCTTCCGCGGCAAGGAACACGATATGCTGCACGCGCCCCTGCTCGTCGCGCACCGGGTTGGCCGTGACGCGATAGACACGCGGGCGACCCTGGGCGTCCGGTGTGGTGTTGTCGTATTCGATACCGGCGATCGGATCATCCCGACCGGCCGCGAACCAGGCGTCAAAGACGGACTGATCGATGGGGCTGTTGATGATCTCCCGCATCGGACGGCCGATGACGTTCTCCGCCGACCTGCCCGGCACGGCATCCAGGAAACCCCGGTTCGCAAAGACAAAGCGCATGTTGCGATCAACCAGCAGGATGCGCGCGCCGGTCGACTGCACCACGGACTCCAGGCGCTGCAGCTCGTAGCGCAGACGCTCGGCCATCTCATGCTGGGCCTGCACGTCACGCAGGACACCAGTAACGGCGAGCTCACCTCCGAAATTGTCCTGCGCCTTCGGCGCTGTCATGCGCACTTCCATATGCCGCACGTCGCCGTCCTTGGCGACCGCGCGGAACGTCATCGCGACGGGAAGGCCGCGCTCGGCGCGCATGCGCGCAAGGGTCCGATCGAGCAGCGGCACATCGTCGGGGTGCACGACGTCCCGCGGCCCCAGCGTCACGAGGTCGTGGCGATCATGCCCCAGGAACTGGGTGCTGCCGAGGTAAGTGATGCGGCCGCGCCGATCGGTGGAAAACACCGTATCGGGCAGCGAATTCACCAGCAGATCGAACCGCGTCCGCGCGGCGCGAGCAGCCTCCTCGCTGCGCCGCAGATCGGTGATGTCGATAAAAATCCTGACTGTGCCGCCACCGGGAATCGCCGCCTGCTTGAGGCGCATCACGCGACCGTCCGCCCACAGGCTGTCCTCACTCGCAAGCGACCTGAAGCGTTGTAGGTATCGGTCCTTCCAATCCGGCTGGAGATCGGGATAGACCGCGTTGAACCGAGGCTCGAGCCGAGTAAGCAATTCTTCGAGAGTGAGGCCGATCAGCGTGTCATCCATGCCGACGTGTTGCCTCAGTTGCCGGGACGCCTCGTTGTGCAGGACAAGCCTCTCATCTGCATCATAAAGGGACACAGAGATAGGGATGACCTCAAGCGCTTCGAGGACTTGCCGATGCGCCATCTGGAGCTCTTGCTCCGATACGCGCGCGCGCACCGCCGCTTGCCGGCGGTGCGCGGCGATGCGCGCCACATGCCACAACAGTAGAACGGTGCAGGCCCATCCGACGGCGACCGTGATCGTCGCAAACAGCAGCCAGGCGGCCGCGAAGGGCGAATCGTGCGACAGCCACGCGGTGATGAAAACACCCGCGCTGGCGACAAAGGCGACAGCGGCGAGCCCACTGCCGGCCGCGACGCCCCAGGCCCCGACGCGTCCCAGAATTCGGCCCCATTGGCCGATGACGCCGGCGCTACCCGTGACGCCGACATTGAGCGGATTCGCAGCCACGGTGCCGGCCATCGAAAATCCCTTTTGCTGCACCCCGCTACCGGCTTTTTCGGTGGTCAACGAATCCGGGATGCCGCGATCCACAGTCAAAAAATCAATTCGAAATCATACGAAAAAACCATACGGCTTGACGCTTGGAAAGCCAATAGTCTCCCGGGCTCAAAGCCCGGTTGACAACGTGACAGTCAGGCGACCGCTGGCCTGATGGTGCGTGCCGACGCAACGCTGGCTGGCACATCCACCGGTGCCGCATCGAGCGTGATGGTGAAGCGGGCGCCGCCTTCGGTCCGGTTTTCCGCGACGATCGTGCCACCCATCTGACGGATGATCTGATAACTGACCGACAGTCCCAGACCCGTGCCCTTGCCCGTCGGCTTTGTGGTGAAGAACGGCTCGAACAGGCGCGGCAGCACGTTGTCGGGTATTCCCGGTCCATTGTCTTCCACGGTCGTGATCACCTTGCCCGCCGACGGCAGGCTGCGAGCGGCGATGCGGATCATGCCAACCTGCGGCGCGCCGTCCGTCATCGCGCGGCGCTCCTGAATGGCATCGCGCGCGTTTAGAATGAGATTGATGATCACCTGCCGCAAACGGCTGTCGTGACCGAGTACTGGCGAACACGCCGCTTCGACGTCCACGACCTCCTCGATGCGCGACAGGCGCAGCTGCTCGCGCAAGAGATGCGTGGCAGCCTGCAGCGTCTGGGAGACGTCGAACGGCTGCGGTGTCGTCTCCGGCCGCCGCGAAAAGACTTTCAGTTCCTGGATGATCCTGGCGGCGCGCTCAGTCTGCGCAATGATGCGCGACAGCTTGGTGTCGATCAGACCGGCGGCACTGGCGAACGCAGCATCCGGCGGGACGTCCTGTAGTTGATCCTGCAGGCTTTCAGCCGCGAACCGGATGACCGCGAGCGGCTGGTTGATCTCGTGCGCCACACCGGAGGCCATTTCGCCCAGCGTTGCCAGCCGCGAGGAATCAAAAAGCTGCAGTTCAGTCGCGCGCCGGTCGGTCTCGTCGACGGCGACGAACACGATATGCTGGACGGCGCCCGTCTCGTCGCGCACCGGATTGGCCGTGACATGGTAAACCCGGCGCCGGCCCTGGTGATCAATCGCCGCGTTCTCATATTCGATGGCCTGGATCTGATCCGATGGCGCCGCGGCAAACCATGTCTCGAAGACCGAATGATCGATCGGGTTGGCGATGACCTCTGCCAGCGGCTGACCGATGACCGTCGCGGCCGACCGCCCCGGCCTGGCGTTCAGGAAGCCGTTGTTGGCCATGATGATTCGCATATCGCGATCGACCAGCACCATCGCGGCGCCGGATGATTGCACCACCGAATCGAGTCGTTGCAGCTCATAGCGCAGCCGTTCAGCCATCTCATGCTGAGCCTGCACGTCGCGCATCACGCCCGTGACAGCGAACTCGCCGCCGAGATTGTCGGCCTTGTCGTGCGCCGTCATGCGCACTTCGATCTGGCGGACGGTGCCGTCCTTGCACAACCCGCGATGGGTATAGGCGACGGGCGTGCCGCGCGCATGCCGCAGACGCGCGATACAGGCTTCGAGCTGAGACCGGTCGTCAGGGTGGACGATATCGTGCGGCCGCCGGCCCACCAGCTCCGCCGGCTGGTAACCCAGCAGATGTGCCATGGCGCCGCCGACATAGCTGAACCGGCCAGCACGGTCGGTCGAAAACACCGCGTCGGACAGCGAGTTGACCAGCAGGTCAAAGCGTTGTTGCGCGGCGCGCGCCCGTTCCTCCCGTTGCTCGAGGTCAGTGACATCCGTGCGCATGAGAGCCACGCCACCGCGATCGGCCCGGTGCAACAGAACACTCGCGCCCAGCAGCCCGGCACAGCACAGCGCGAGAGCGGCCAGCATCCAGACCTGAAGGTCACTCCAATCGGGTGCAGCCGGCAGGCGTGACCACCATGCTACCACTAAAGCACCGGTGATCAGCATGCAGACGATTGCAAAGAGGCTCATCATGCGCACGCGCTGGTTGCTCGTCGCGCCAATCACTTGCTGGAAATCGCCCGACGCTTTCTCCGCGATCGGCTTTTCCACTGTTCGTGGTGTTTCGATCCCAGCCATGGATGATGCCCTACGCGAGCGCCGAAACCCTGCGGCGCACAGCAACTCTGTCTCGAGATATCGTCTAACGCTCTGAAACTGCATACTAAAGCCGGCGAACAGTATCACGCCCACCCGTCGACATAGATCGATTCCAGTCTAGATCGGACCAATGACGCTTTTTTGCCGCGCTTGTCGCGCAAGCCCGCGCAGCGCCACCGCTGCATATCGCAAGCATCTGATATATATAAGTAATTCCGCACTTTGCCGGTGCCGGCAATTCATGCGATACGGAGGCCGACCGCGGCCCCAGGAGTAGAGCCACGCCATGAACTGGCTGACCAATTTCGTGCGGCCCAAGTTGCGGGCACTGGTGGCGCGCAAGGAAGCGCCGGAGAATCTCTGGCTCAAGTGCCCCAACTGCGAGCAGATGCTGTTCCATCGCGACCTGGAGGCCAGCCAACAGGTCTGCAGCCACTGCGACCATCACCTGCGCATCAAGCCGGCCGCGCGGCTGGCGGCGCTGTTCGATGACGGCGCGTACGAGACGCACCCGCTGCCCAAGACAGTGCTGGACCCGCTGAAGTTCCGCGACCTTAAACGCTACACCGACCGGCTGAAGGAGGCGCAGGCCGAGAACGGCGTCAATGCCGAGGCCCTGATGGTCGCCAGCGGCAAGCTCGACGGCCATGCGACTGTCGTGGGTGCCTGCGATTTCGCCTTCATGGGCGGCTCGATGGGCGTCGCCGTCGGCGAAGGCCTGCTGATGGCGGCTAACCTCGCGATCGACGCCAAGGCGCCGCTGATCGTGTTCTCCGCCTCCGGCGGGGCGCGCATGCAAGAGGCGATCCTGTCGCTGATGCAGATGCCGCGCACCACCATCGCCGTACAGCGCGTCAAGGAAGCCGGCCTGCCCTACATCGTGGTGCTGACCGATCCGACGACCGGCGGGGTCACGGCCTCATTCGCCATGCTGGGCGACATCCATATCGCCGAGCCGGGGGCGCTGATCGGCTTCTCCGGCCAGCGCGTCACCCAGGGCGCGATCCGCGAGACGTTGCCGCCCGGCTTCCAGCGCGCCGAGTACCAGTTCGACCACGGCATAGTCGACATGATCGTGCACCGCCACAAGTTGCGCGAGACGCTGATCCGCCTTACCGATCTGCTGCTCAAGCGACCGCAGACCGCAGCGACACCGGCGGCCGCTTAAACGCCTCTCTTCGTCCGCACGGCGGCGAGTCAGGGATGTATCCATGACCACGGACGCGATCCTGGCGCGCTTGATGACGCTGCATCCGCGCGTCATCGACCTGGAGCTGGGACGCATCCAGCGGCTGCTGGACACGCTGGGCAACCCCGAGACACGGTTGCCGCCGGTGGTCCATATCGCTGGCACCAATGGCAAGGGCTCGCTGGTCGCCTACACGCGCGCCATGGCCGAAGCGGCTGGCCTCGCGGTCCATACCTATACATCACCGCATCTCGTACGCTTCAACGAGCGCATCCGGCTGGCCGGCACGGTGATCGACGACGATGCGCTCCTGGCCGTACTGGAAGAATGCGAGCAAGCCAACGACGGCCAACCCATCACCTATTTCGAGATCACCACGGCCGCGGCGTTTCTGGCCTTCGCACGCCACCCCGCCGACCTGCTGGTACTCGAGGTCGGCATGGGGGGCCGCTTCGACACCACCAACGTCGTGAGCAGCCCGACGGTAACGGCGATCACGCCGATCGGCATCGACCACACGCAGTTCCTGGGCACCACGCTGCGCCAGATCGCGCATGAGAAGTCCGGCATCTTCAAACGTGGTGTCCCGGCGGTGATCGGACGCCAGCGGGCTGAATCCGCGACGCTGCTGGTCGAGGACGCGCAGGCGCTCGACGTTCCGCTGTTCCGCATGGGTCATGAGTGGCGAACGACGCCAAACGGCGGCGGGTTTCGCTACGAGAGCAGCTCACTGGCGCTCGATCTGCCACGTCCCAAGCTGGTGGGTGCCCATCAGTTCGACAATGCGGCGACAGCGGTTGCCGTGGTCGAGCGCCTGCGCGCCAAGGGCATCGACATCGGCGACGACGCGATCCGCAAAGGACTGGCGACGGTCGAATGGCCGGCGCGCCTCCAGCAGCTGATGCACGGCCCGCTGGTCGACGCGCTGCCCTCGGGATCCGAACTGTGGCTTGACGGCGGTCACAACGAGGATTGCGGACTGGTGCTGGCCGAACAGGCGCGCACCTGGGCGCGCGAGCCGGGTGCGCTGCCGCTGTATTTGATCTTCGGCATGCTGACGACCAAGGATGCCGGCGGCTTCCTGCGACCGCTGGCGCGCCACGCCACGTCGGCGTGGGCCGTGCCGATCCCCGATCACGCCAGCTACACGCCGCAGGATTCCTGTCGCCAAGCTGACGATGTCGGCCTTCACTGCCTGCCGGCACCCAGCGTGCCCGATGCGCTGGAAGACCTGCTGGCCAACGTCCATCCGCCGTTTCGCGTGCTGATCTGCGGTTCGCTTTATCTCGCCGGCACCGTTCTGGCGAAGAACGGCTAGAGACCACGGAAAGACCACATCCGCCCCGATGACCGCACCATACACTTTGTCCGCAAACCCGATGGGAGCCATCTCGGTTGCAGGACGGATTGCAGCAGGACATGGGTGGTGTGGCGTCCGTCTCCGCAGGCGTGGGAGACCGGATGCATGGTCTTGCCCGTACGCTCTACCCGATCTGTCGCAGCATTTACCGGTGATGGGCTGCGCAGCACCCTGCGGGAAATCCAGCGCCTCATCCCTCTGACACTGCACGAGGTGCCGACCGGCGCGTCGGCCCTGGACTGGCAAGTGCCGATGGAATGGAACGTCCGCGCGGCTCGCATCGAGACGCTCAGCGGCGACACGATCGTCGATTTCGCCGACTGCAATCTCCATGTCGTCAACTACAGCACGCCAATCGACGCCGTGGTGTCACACGCCGAACTGGCGGACCATGTCCATACGTTGCCGGATCAGCCGACACTGGTGCCCTATCGCACCGGTTACTACGCCGAGCGATGGGGCTTCTGTCTGGCGCATCGCGTCTGGGAGAGCATGCAGGACTCGCACTATCGGGTGCGCATCGACAGCACGCTGGCGCCGGGCGCGCTGACCTACGGCGAGCTTCTGGTTGCGGGCAGCGAACAGCAGGAGGTGCTGATCTCCGTGCACTGCTGTCATCCCAGCCTCGCCAACGACAATCTCTCCGGCATCGCTGTCGCGACCGAGATCGCGCGTCATGTGCTGAGCCGCTCCAATCGCCTGAGCTACCGCCTGCTGTTCATCCCGGCCACCATCGGCTCGCTGACGTGGCTGGCCCGCAACGAGGCCGTCCTGCCGCGGATCGCGCACGGGCTGGTGCTGTCGTGCGTGGGTGACCGGGGCTCCTTCCACTACAAGCGCAGCCGCCGTGGCGATACCCTGATCGATCGCACCGTGGCGCATGTGCTGGGGCACAACGCGGTCGCGCATGAGATCATGCCCGTCTCGCCGTACGGATACGATGAACGGCAGTACTGTTCACCGGGTTACGATCTGCCGGTCGGGTGTTTCATGCGTTCGCCGAACGGGACCTTTCCCGAATACCATACATCGGCAGACAATCTTGATTTCGTGACACCGGATGCGCTCGAGCAAAGCTTCCGTGTCCTGCTCGACGTGATCGACGTCCTGGAACGCAATGTCATCTATGCCCGCGTCGATGGTCGCGGCGAGCCGCAGCTGGGCCGTCGCGGCCTCTACCGGGCGATCAGCGGCCAGAAGGACCAGGCCGCCGCGCAAATGGCCCCGCTGTGGGTGCTCAACCAGGCCGACGGATCGCAGACATTGCTGGATATCGCCGAACGGGCGGGTTTGCCCTTTGCGCAAATTGCCGCCGCCGCCGATCTCGCCCGCGAGGCCGATCTCATCCGGCGAGCACCGCAACAGGGTCCCACTGGGACGTCGCAGGCATCACACGAGGCGCCGCGGCTCATCAGCACCGGGGTGCGCTAGTCGACCTCGCAAGCTTCGGAGAGTGATCATGGCGAACATCTCGGTCTTCCTCGACGCGGCGATGACGGACGAGGAGCGGCGGGACAGGCTTTATCAAGGCGATATCTTTGTCTTCTCGCCGACGCCGGCCAGTCGCGACCTCATCGATCTCGCACGCTCGATGATCGAAGACGCATTCACGCCGCACGACCCGCGCCATGTCCACCAGCACCTGACGCCCGAGGCAACAGCGGCGATCTTGGCAACGTTGAAACCACAGTTCATCCATCATCCGGAATGTAAGAAGCTCATTCCGCGGATCATGGGCGAGCACGGCGTCGATCTCGACAAGCTCTATTTCGACGTTCCGCGGATGCGCTCAGCCTACCCACCAGACTTTCTTACGTCCGGAATCGCCTATGCGTTCCACCCGCATCGCGACACCTGGTACTCAGCACCGCACTGTCAGCTGAACTGGTGGATGCCGATCTATCCATTGCATCCGGACAACGCCATGGGCTTCTACCCGCGCTATTTCGGCCAGGCGATCGAGAACAACTCGGAGATCTATAACTATTACGAGTGGAACACGAAGAATCGGGCAACGGCCGCCCAGCATGTCCGCCAGGACACGCGCGAGCAGCCTAAGGCCCAGGAGGCCGTGGATGCCGTGACCGTACGGCTGCTGCCGCCGCCCGGCGGCATCATCCTGTTCTCCGGCGCACAGCTTCACGAAACGGTGCCGAACCACGCCGGCATCTCGCGCTACAGCATCGACTTTCGCACCGTCCATCTCGACGACGTCGCGGCGCACCGCGGCGCAACCAATGTCGATTCACGCTGCACTGGCACAACCATGCGCGACTACCTGCGTGCCCGCGATCTCGAACATCTGCCCAAGGATGTCGTGAAGATGTATGACGACGGCACCGAGATCGGCTCGAACATCCTCTTTTTTGGTGACCAACTCGCGCACGAGCCGCGCCGATCAAGCCCGTGAGATCAGGCTTCCGGATCCAACGCGATCCAGTCGGTACCTGCTGACTGCTGTGCAGCCGCTAGAACCCGTTGCGCTGTCAGGCCGTCGTGGAACGAGGCGTCCCCCGCCGCGAGCGATCCACGCAGGCAGGCATCGACGAAACTTCGCATCATGCGGCTCAGAGCATGCGTCTGCTCATCCCGGGCCGCATCCACCAGGGGCAACTCTTCCCAGCCCGGCGGCCCCGGCCGAGCGCGGTGCAGCGCGTCGAAGCCACCGCGCGACAGAAGAGCCTCAAGCGCGCCCTCGCGGCCGATGACCTGGACGGCGTTCGGCACGCGTGGCGGCGTGATCCGGCTGGCGTGCCAGTAGCCAGCTTGCCCCGACGCGAAACGAAGCCAGGCCGTCGCGATGTCGTCACTCTCCACATCCTGCCGCGGCACGTGGTGCGTATCCGCCCGGATCGCCGCGATCGGTCCCATGACAAAGCGCGCGAGATCCACCAAGTGCGCACCCGTGTCCTGAAGCACACCGCCTCCGGCCCCAGCACCTTGTCCGCGCCACCCGATCGCAGAACCCGGCCGAAGACCGTCCCAATGTTCATGGTGCGCCCGGAACAGCAACGGCTCGCCGATCTCGCCCGCGTGCACGCGGCGACGCAGTTCCTCTACGCCGTATAGGTATCGAAAGGTGAAGGCGACCTGATGCACCCGTCCGCTGCTCGCTGCCAGGCGCACCATGGTCTCGGCCTCGGCCACAGACAGTGCCAGGGGCTTTTCGCAGAAGACGTGCTTTCCGTGTCCCAACGCCAGCAGAGCATCCGCACAGTGAGATGCGTTGGGTGTGCAAATGGCGATGCCATCAATGTCACTACGGGCGCACAGGTCCGCCGGCTCGGTGGTGACTATGGCAATGCCGAAACGATCCGCCACCGCCTGGGTCCGGTCGCGCCGGCGGCCACAGATTGCCGCCACCTCGGCTTGCGGATGCGCCTGCAAACCCGGGATATGGCACGCTTCGGCGAAGGCTCCCGTACCGATGACCCCGAACCGCAGCCTCTGACGCCCGCTCATTGCGGCACGTCGTTCAGTCGATGGTGGAAAAGCATGACGCAGTGTAACCGCCGGCTGAACGCCGATGCAACGCGTTCGACCCGGTCGCGTCAGGATCACGTCAGACTAGCGCAAGATCCCGTCCTGATTTCTGAAGAGATATGAGACCGGATTTCTTATGGAATAGAATAAGATCGCCTGTTGCGTTCAAGCTGACGCCGGTCTGTCATATCTTGATCACTGGTGAATTTTCACCTGTCACTTAAGGTAGCAAGTAATGGACTGCCATCGTGCGTACGATGATTTGATGAATGGCAGGTCGCACCCATAAGGACGGATATGGTCCGTCGTGCCACCATCCCGGTTCGGAAATGGACCAAGAGCGATCACCGCAATCCGCCACCTCCAGGTTGACCCAGTGCCGCTCGTGCTCCGGCCAGCACCTGACAACATTCCTCGACCTGGGATCGCAGCCGATCGCCAACGCGTTGGTTGACGAGCAGCACCTGCGTGATCCGGAACCTTGTTTCCCGCTGGAACTGGCTTTCTGTCACGACTGCAGCCTCGTTCAGGTAACCGAGTCAATCGAGGCCGAGGTTCTGTTCGGCCACGACTATCCTTACTACTCGTCGTTCTCGCCCGCGCTCCTGGCGCACAGTCGTGACCATGTGCTCGGGATTCTGGAAGAACGTGAGCTGGGCTCGGACAGCCTCGTCGTCGAGGTTGCCAGCAACGACGGCTACCTGCTGAAGAACTTTGTCGACGCCGGTGTTCCTGTACTGGGTATCGATCCGGCATCAGGGCCAGTCACGGCAGCCCGCGAGCGCGGCGTTCCGACGATGCAGGCGTTCTTCGGCACCAAACTGGCACGCGAGTTGGCGGCGAAGGGACAGCACGCCGACGTGATGATCGCTAACAACGTCGCGGCTCACGTCGACTCGATCAACGATTTCATCGGTGGCTTCGCGATCCTCCTGAAGGAGGATGGATTTGCCCGACTGGAAGTGGCCTATCTGCGCGACCTGATCGAACGATGCGAATTCGATACGGTCTATCACGAGCACCTGTTCTATCACTCGATCACCGCGCTCGAGCCGCTGTTCGCCCGCCACGGATTGCATGTGAACGATGCCGAGCGCCTGGGGATCCATGGTGGCTCGCTGCGCATTACCGTGAGCAAGAGACCCGGTCGCAGCGAACGCCTCGCAGCCCTGCGGCAGGAAGAAGCGGCGCTGGGCATGGGCGAAATCGACTACTACCAGTCATTCGCCGGCCGCGTGGAGCAACAGCGCGAAGCCCTCAACAAGGCCGTGCAGGAGAAGCATCTCCAAGGGGCGCGGCTGGCGGCCTATGGCGCCGCCGCAAAGGGCGCGACGTTGCTGAACTTCATGCGTTTCGATCCCGGCGTCGTGGAGTACGTCGTCGACCGCAACCCGGCCAAGGTTGGCAAGTACATGCCAGGGGTCAAACTGCCGATTCGACCTGTGGAAACCTTGACCCGCGACCGGCCGGACTATGTGCTGATTCTCGCCTGGAATTTCGCCACGGAGATCATTCAGCAGAGCCACGAGTACGCCCGACTGGGCGGGCAATTCATCCTGCCGGTTATCGAACGGCTGATTGTCTGAGGGCAAAAACCAAACATCGAGGCTTCACAACGTCGAAGCGCGCACCGGCAAAGCCAGGTGCGCGCTTCGTGTCGGCTTGCTCAGGTCGACGGCCCTAGACCACCGAATTCAGCCACTGCGCCAGCTGCTGCTTGGGCGCAGCACCGATTTTGGTGGCGGCGACCTGACCGCCCTTGAAGACCAACAGCGTGGGGATCGAGCGGACGCCGTACTTGCCGGGTGCCAGCGGATTCTCGTCGATGTTGACCTTCACGACCTTGAGCTTGCCGGCCATCTCGTCGGCGATTTGCTCCAAGTGGGGTCCGATGATCTTGCAGGGACCACACCACTCCGCCCAGAAATCGACCAGTACGGGCGTGTCGGATTTCAGCACTTCTTCTTCGAAGGTACTGTCGGTCGCCTTCTGGGTCGCCATGAAATCTCTCCAGTTCCGGGGCGGGATATGCCCCTGTCTTGTCAGCCCGGAATCTAGGAATGGCGGGCCGAAGGGTCAAGGTAGCACAGCCGATAGCCCTGCGTCGGGCAGGGGCATCAAAAGCGGCGTGTCTGTCCACAGCAGAAAGCAGCGTACCGCCTTGTCCGGGTAGATCTGCCCCAGCAACGCCCGGTAGAGGGCCAGCTGGCGGCGATAAACCAGCGGTACGCCTACCGGATCGCGCGGCGGAGGCCGGTTGGTTTTGAAATCAGCGATCAGCACCTCGTGATCGGTCACCGCCAGACGGTCGATCTGACCGCTGACACTGTAGGGGCCAGTCCCCAGGATCACCGTTCCCACCACGGGCACTTCGCCGCGCGAGGCCGGACCGAACAGTGTCTCGGCACCCGCCAGATTGAGCACGGCCAGCGTCTCGGTGAGCCAGGCGGTGCGGGTGGCGTCGTCGATGTCGTTCGCCAGCGAACGCAACAGGCGTTCGCCCTCCTCGCGACGTCGCGGTGCTGGCAGTTCAGGCAGCACGCGCAGCAGGCGATGGATGATGGTCCCGCGCCGGAAACGATCTTCGCGGCCGGGCACGAACGGACCCAGCGGCGGCGGCTCGAAGACAGGCTGCCGGGCCGCGTCCGGTGCGTCCTCCACGAAGAGGCGCGACGGCGCCAGCGGAACCGGCGGCTCCGGTTCGGGCGCCGGTGCCCGGCGTGCCCAGCCCGGCAGCGCGGATACCTCCGGCAGCGGCAGTGACGGCTGGTCGGCGGGCAGCGGCTTGTCACCGCTTTGCAGCCGCCAGCCGTCACCGGCCCAGCCATCGCCCGGTCCCAGTTCAGGCGTGAAATCGAAGGCGTGCACTTGTGGTTGCGTGCGCGATGACGCGTCGGGTGCAGGGCCGCGTTTGAAGGCCTGCGACACCAGTTCGTGCCAGCAGCCGCGATCCGGTGCCTTGGCGCCCGCCCAGCCCGCGATGTATAGCCGGTCGGCTGCGCGCGTCATCGCCACGTACAGAAGCCGGTTCTGCTCTGCGCTCTCGCGGCGCTTCATACCGGCCGACAGGGCGCGTGCCGCGTCGCTGGCATCATCGGCGCGCGGCAGCCACAGCACCGTATCGCCATCGTCTGACCACAACAGGCGGTGCAACGGGTTGGGGATGCGGCTGGTGTCCGGCATATAGACTACGGGCGCCTGCAGGCCCTTGGAGCCGTGTACCGTGAGGACGCGAACCTCCGGACGGCGGTTTTCATCGAGATCGCGCTTGATGTCACTGCCGCCCAGTTCCAGCGACCGCAGGAAGCTCTGCAGCGACGGCGCGCCCGCCTGCTGGGCCTGCAGTGCCAGCGACAGGAACTCGTCGATCGGATCGGCCGCCTCACGGCCCAAACGTTCCAGCAACTTCTCGCGACCACGGCCGGCGCCCAGGATATCGGCGAAGAACTCGAACGGTGGCGTGTAGTCGGCCCGCGCCAGCCACTCACTCAGCATGGCAAAGGCCGGCAGATATCGGTTGTCGCCTGCCAGTGCCTTGCTACGCAGTGCGGCCCACAGACGGCCGGGCCGCTGCCACGCCGCGTCGAACAGTGCGTCCTCGTCGAGCCCGACCAACGGGGACTTCAGCAGGCAGGCCAGGTTGAGGTCATCCTGTGGCAGCAGCACGAACTGGCCGAGCGCCATCAAGTCCTTCACCGGCAGTTCGTCGAGCAGGGTCATACGATCGACACCGGCGACAGGCAGGCCCTCGCGCTTGAGTGCACGCACCAGCGCGATGACGAACGCATTGCGCCGGCGCACCAGCACCATGATATGGCCGGCATGAATGAGTGCACCGGTATTGGCCAGACGCTCGCCCCGGTCGATCAGGCCACGAGCGTGCTTGGCGATCAGCTGCGCCAACCGTTCATCCGGTGGCATTAGCGCATCCTGACGCGCATCGACATCGGTCGGATCGGCGTCACCCTCGATCGGGCGCACCACGGGCCACACCTCGACGAGGCCCGGCTCGCCGACACGGATCGGCACGTGCCGCAGGGCGTGATCGGCCACCACACCCTCCGCGGCCGGCGACGCTGCGAACACCTGGTCGACGGCGTCCAGCACAGTGCCGACAGAGCGGTAGGAGGCGATCAGCTCGACATGCTCAAAGGGGCGATCGGCCTGCTGCGCACGCTCGGCGAACCACTGGCGCATTTGCGCCAGCTTGGCGGGATCGGCGCGCTGAAAGCCGAAGATCGACTGCTTGGCATCGCCCACCGCAAAGATCGTGCGCTCGCGCTCCACGGCACCTTCGCCGGCAAAGAACTCATCGGTCAGGTAGCGCACCACTTCCCACTGATCGGGATTGGTGTCTTGCGCTTCGTCGATCAGCACATGGTCGATGCCGCCATCGAGCTTGTAGAGCACCCAGGCCGCGATGCCGGGCCGGCCCAGCAGGTCGCGCGTCCGCAACACCAAGTCTTCGTAGTCCAACGCGGCGCGACCGCGTTTGGTATCCTCATATCGGGCCAGGATGTCGGCGCCCAGCTGCAGCAGCGCGGCCGTGAGCTCGACCAGCCGCAGGCTGCGGCAGACATTGTCGAGGAGCTTCAGTCGCTCGGCTTCCCGGGTCAGGACCGCGACGATGTCGGGCATGGCGCCAACGGCAGCTTTGCTGGCCAGGCGCTTTTGGATCTCGCCTTCCTTGGTAAAGAAGGCGGTCAGATACGTATCGAACGCTTCGGCGCGCGCCGCCGGCGCTGCGAGCCATGCCGCCAAGCATCCGCTGCGTTGCCGGTCCTCCTTGCCGCCGGCAGCCAACGCCTGCACGGCGCGTCGCAGACCGATATTATCGAACGCGGTGTCAGCACAGCCAGCGGCGAGAAGCTCATCGGCGCTGCCATCTGCCGGCAGGTCCAGACGCTGGCGCAGTCGCGTTACATAGGCAGCCAGGGTCGCTGGCTCACCCGCCAGCCGTGTAATGCGGCCGCGCTCATTGAGCAACATGCCCATGATGTCAATGTACTCGACCTCCGCCACACGGCTGGCGACCGCTTTCAGCGCCGCGGCAAGCGCGGGCGGTGCTCTATCGCCGGCCAGCAGCGCGAGTTGCGCATCCTGCGCCAACCGCAGCAGGTCCACGGCTTGCGCCTCGTCGAGCACCGCGAAGCCCGGTGCCACACCGGCCTCGAGCGGAAAGCGTTGCAGCAGCGCCTGGCAGAAGGAGTGGATGGTCTGGATGCTGATGCCGCCGGGTGCATCGAGCACACGCGCGAACAGGCGGCGTGCCGTGACCATATCCTGCGGCGTGGGCTCGCGCTCCATCAGCTCGGTCAGCGCCGCCGCCAATGCCGAGTCGGTCGCCAGGGTCCAACCGCCGAGCTGGCTCTCCAGACGGTTGCGCATTTCCGCCGCCGCCGCCTTGGTGAAGGTCAGGCACAGGACACGCTGCGGCGCGGCACCCTCGAGCAGCAGCCGCACGATACGATCCGTGAGCACCTTGGTCTTGCCGGTGCCGGCGTTGGCCTCGACCCAGGCAGAAGCATGCGGATTGCTGGCGCGCCGCTGGCGCCGGCTGGCCGCAGCACGCGGATCGACGGGCAGCGACGCGACGCTCATATGTCTTCCTTGGCGCCGGTCGACCACTCGGTCACGCGCTCGAGATGGTCGTAGTCGTTGAAGTACGGACCGAACTCCGGCCACGGCAGTGGCGTATAGGGCGTTTCTTCGCTGTCAAAGCGTTTGATCATACGCAGCAACAGCGCGAACATGGCGTCGGCCAGATCGGCGCTGTCTTTGATCATTTCGATCTGGCCACCGGCGCCGCGGCCATGGATCTGCCAGTACGCGAGATCGACGCCGCGGGGTTTATCTGCCGTCACCGCGAAGGTGCCGTGCTGTGCAATCGCTGCTTCGAGCAGCAACTGCGGTGCAAACAGGGCCCGCATTTCCTTGGGCTGCGGGACACGACCGGTCTTGTAGTCGATGATCTCCCAGGTGCCATCGGGGAGCCGATCGATGCGATCGGCGCGCGCCGTCACCACGAAGGGGCCAGCGCCGGCGTTGACAGTGAGCTGCCCTTTTCCTTCATGCGTCAGGGTTCGCACGCCCGCGGCGCGGCGCGTATTCTCCTGGCGCACGACCCATGCCGCCAAGCGCTCCACACGCGACCACCAGAAGGCACGCTCGGCCGGCGATTTCAGCAGCTCGCCCAACGCCTCGGCACTGATCACCAGCAGCTGCTTCACGGCATCCTGCGGCAGCGTATCCGGATAGCGACCGAGGAAGGTTTCCAACGCCGCGTGCAATGCGCTGCCGCGATCGGCGGCGCCTAGCTTGGCCTCCAACGGATCGAGCCGTTGCAGGCGCAGGATGCGCCGCGCATAGAGTCCATAGGGATCGCGCCGCCATTGCTCGATCGCCGACACCGAGAGCGCACGCGGCCGGGCCTGCAGCGGTGGCCTGGGCTCGGGTCGCAGCCACGGAGCGTAGCGCCGTGCCTCGTCCAGGGCTTCGGCCCAGGCGACACGCGCATCACCGCGCTTGAGATACGCCGGACGTGTGCGTCCCGCGTCGGTTCGATCGCCCAGCAACGCATCGAGCCGTGCCAGCCAGCGGCTGGGAACCGTCGGGGCGCCACCGACACGGCCGGCGCGCGTGATGAGCACACTCGGAGCGGCAAAGGCTTGAGCGAAATCATGCGCCGCCAGGCCGATGCGCCGCTCCGGCTGCGGCAGGCCCAGCGCCGTCCGCATCGGACGGTTGAGCCATGGTCCCGCATCGACCGACGGTGGCCAGGTGCCTTCATTCAATCCACCCAGCACGACCAGATCCGCACGCTGCAAACGCGCTTCCAGCGGCCCCAGCACCGCCAGCCGCGGATGCGCCCCATGGCGAGGCCGTACCACGGCACCGGCGAGCAGCGCGTCCAGCAACGCGGGCAGCTCCGGCAACGGCAACGGCGGCAGGCTGCCGAGGTGCCGGCGCCAATCGAGGACCGCCAGTGCCAACGCCTCGCCGGCGTCGCCCCGCCACAGCCGATGGTCGCCCGGCATATCGTGTGTAGCCGCCATCTGCTCGGCAGCCCGTGCCAGCGCTTCGAGCCGTTCACCAGCGGACGCCGTGTCGTCCTGCGCCTGCAGCGGCGACACGTGCCCTTGCAGACGCGAAAGGAGATCAAGCACCGCGGCTCTGTCAGCATTCGACAGCGGCGCATCATCGATCCGCGCCTGCAACGCGGACAATCCGAGATCTGGCTTCGGTCCCCGCAGCACGCGTCGATCGAGCAAGCGTGTCGCGTGCAGCAAGCCCGGGCGTGCCAGACCAAGACCCGTCAAAGGATGCTTGAGCAAGGCCAGCAAATCGACCGGCGCGAAACCGCCGGCCAGCGCCTGGGCCAGCAGGCGCAGAAAAGCGCCGGGTGGCGTCTGCGTTAGCGCCATGCCGGCCGAATCGTCGATCACGATTCCCCAGCGCCGCAGCTCAGCGGCGACTCGACGCGCCATCGCGCGATCGGGCGTCACCAATGCAGCCGTTCGGCGCGGCGTATCGAGTGCCTCACGCAACGCCATCGCGGCGACGACCGCCTCCTGCTGCGGCGTCGCACAGTCGACACGCACGACGTGCTCCAGTGCGGCCGGATCAAGCGGCCCCTCTTGGCTCCAGCCTTCGCTGGTTTCGGCCGGCCGCATGAGCGCCGACAAAAGCCGGCGCGCGGCGGAGTCGCGCACCGGCACACCCGGCCAGATCGGCACCGTGGTGCGTTGCATGTCGAGCGCCGACAGCAAGTCGCGCAGACCCGCTTGCGGATGGGCCGGGTCCAGCACCGCCCAGCTGGCATCGTCGAGGACCTGATCGAGACCGGGCAGGACAACGCAACCTGCCGGCAGCGATGCCACCGTGGTCAGGAGTTCGCGTGTGGCGGGTTGCGTGCCGGTCGAACCGGCAGCAATCACCGGATGATCCGGCGGCCGGGTGCGCCAACGCTCTGCCTGCAGGCGCAGCAACCGATTGCGGCGGTCGACGGCATCGACGCAGCCGCGCTCGGCCAGGATGGCGGGCCAGTGCTCTCCCACGATCTTCAGGAACGAGAGCGTATGCTGCCAATGCTCAGCGAAACCCGCATCCACCACGGTCGCCAGGCGATCAAACGGCACACCTTCGATCTGCAGTTCGTCGATCAACCGTCCCAGCTCGCGCGCCAGTCCCAGCGCCTGCGCCAGCGATCCCGCAATCGGCTGGCCGTCGCTGCCGCGGAAAGCCAATACCAGCCGGGCCAGCAGCGCCTCGCGTGCCAGAGGCTCCATGGCGGGCGGCACCGTGATGGAGTCGTCAGCGTTCTCGCCCAGCGCGGTGACGCTGACCGAATCATCGTCCTCCTCGACGTCGCCAATCGGCCGCAGCCGGGGCAACAACAAAGGCCGGCCTTCGGTCGTACGCAGGAATGCCTCGCGCAGCGTCCGCACAGCACGACGGGTTGGCAGCAGCACCAGCACGTCGGCGAATGTCAGCGGATCGCGGCCATAGGCATCGAACAGGCCTTGAGCCAGGGCATCGACAAAGCCGGCGTCGGGCGGAATCGTATAGACGCCGCGCAGCGGTGTGACCGTGCCGCGTCGCGCTGCCACCGGTCACTCCATGGTGCGACGGTGACCACCGCCACGAGCGAAATAGTCTTCGGCATCCGCCAGCGCCGCCGGGGTACCGACATGGAAAAATTCACCGTCGTGCCGCACGCCCCAGAGACGGTCGCGCGCCTCGGCATCGTTCCACAGCTGAAGCTGGGAAAAAGGACCGTTCGGCGCCGCCTCGTAGAGCCGCCGGTCGCACACCGTGACGCCAGCGAACATGAAAGGCGCCACGCCGCTGCGACCGCGCCAGCGGGCATGTCCGTCGGGGGCGAGATGATAGTCACCCATGCCCTCGGCGTCGTAGCCGTGCGCGGCCACGGTGGCATGCAACAACAACAGAACGTCCATGCGCGCCGGGTCCCATTGGCGGGCCATGCGCGTCAGCATTGGCGACGGCCCATCTAGCCACAGCGCATCACCATTGACGGTGTAGAACGGCGCGTCGCCGAACCTGGCCAGCGCCTTCTTCACGCCGCCGCCGGTGTCGAGCAGCGTTGCTTCCGGTGACAGTTCGATGTGAGGCCTCGTGCGCTTGACCAGATGCGCCGTGATCTGATCGCCGAGATGGTGTGTGTTGACGACACAGAGCTCGACGCCGGCTTCCGCCAACGAGTCCAGGGCGTGATCCAACAGTGTGCAACCGGCGACAGACACCAGCACCTTGGGTAGCGTATCGGTAATCGGCCGCATGCGTTCACCCCGGCCGGCGGCCAGCAGCATCGCCCGTTTGACAGCCGTACCACTCATGTCGCGAGCATCCTTTTGGCCGGCGGAAGGTGACGATCCACCCAGCACCTCAGTGGCGTCAACGCCGCATGCGCCAGCGACCGCTCGAACAGGCGCCACACCCGCGGCAGGTGCGGCAGGTAGATCGGCTTGCCGTCGCGCTGCAGCAGCCGCACGAACAGGCCGATGACACGCGCATGACGCTGGGCACCCAGAATGGCGAAGGCCGTCTCGAACCCGGCGCGATCACCGACGCCGGCGCCAACGACGTATCTGTCCAGCATCGCCGCCCGCAAGGCCGGATCGATGTCGCGGCGCGCATCCTCGATCAGGGACATCAGATCGTAGGCGGTATGGCCGCGCTGGGCGTCCTGGAAATCAAGCAGGCCGCAGGCCCCGATGCCGGTACGATCGCGCAACCACATCAGGTTGTCCTGGTGGAAATCGCGCAGCAACAGCGTCTGGGGGTGCGCCGGCATCGCATGCAGCACGTCGCGCCAGGCCACACGATACGATGCGATGTCGTCCTCGGACGATGGACGCCCTTCGGCCATCGGCAGGTACCATTCCGGCAGCAGCATGGCCGCGTCGATCAGCGTGTCGCCGTCATACGCCGTCAATCCGGACGGCAGCGCGCGCGAGCCACAACCATGCAACGCCACCAGGACATCGGTTGCCAATGCATAGAGCGATTCCTCGTCACCGCCAGCAGGCACCGGTTGCGCATTCATGACTCGGGCGTAGGTGTCGTCACCCAGGTCTTCTAGCAACAGAAACCCGTTGAGAGGGTCTTCGGCGAGGATCGCCGGCGCGCTGAATCCCAGATCGTGCAGGTGACGTCCAATGACGACGAACGGCCGCACGTCTTCCAGCGGCGGCGGGGCGTCCATGACCACCGCCGACTCCCGTCCACGGCGCAACCGATAGTACCGCCGGAACGATGCATCGCCGGCCAGCAACGATTCGGCGGCATCGGACCAACCGGCGTGCCGCACGAAGGCCTGGCGCTGAACCGAGCGCTGCCGCTCAACCATGGGCGACCTCGGCCGCCAGCGCCTCGATGCGGCCAGCCCACGTGGCATCCACGGACAACGTGGCGCGACGGGCATCGCCGTCGGCGATGTGCAGCGTCAGGTCGAGGCGCTGCGCCGGCACCATGTCACCCAACCGCTGCGGCCATTCGATCAGCGTCACGCCGTCGGCCAGCGCCTCTTCCAGGCCCAGCTCCCAGACCTGATCGGGCCTATCGATGCGATAGAGATCGAAATGCCAGATGGTGCCGCGCGACGTGTCATAGGTCTCGACCAAGGTAAAAGTCGGGCTGGGCACGATCAATTCGTCATCGCCGGTGGCGGCCCGGATGATGGCGCGCGCCAACTCGGTCTTGCCGGCGCCGAGATCACCGTGCAGCGCGATCACGTCACCGACGCGCACGCGGCGCGCGAGCGCCGTGCCCAAGCGGATCGTCGCTTCGAGATCGGTCAGATCAAGGTCGAGCGCAGCCATGGGTCGCGGCAAGCCGGGAGGAACGCCATCCATCGCCCCTCTCTAGCATCCGGCGAGTCCGGACCGGAAGCCTGCTGTCGTCTCAAGCGACAGCGAGGGATCCAGGCATCACCCTAGATCCCTCGCCAAGCTCGGGATAACAGGAACTCAGTACCGGTAGTGGTCGGGCTTGAAGGGGCCGGTTTCCGGCACGCCGATGTACTGGGCCTGGTCGGGCCGCAGCTTGGTAAGCTTGACGCCGATCTTCTCCAGGTGCAGCGCCGCGACCTTTTCGTCAAGGTGCTTGGGTAGGGTGTAGACCTTCTTCTGGTACTTGCCCTGATTGGCCCACAGCTCGATCTGGGCCAGGGTCTGGTTGGAGAAGGACGACGACATCACGAAGCTGGGATGGCCGGTGGCGTTGCCGAGATTCACCAGACGGCCTTCGGACAGCAGGATGATGCGCTTGCCATTAGGGAACTCGATCTCGTCGACCTGCGGCTTGACGTTCTCCCACTTGTAGTTCCGCAGGCCTGCGACCTGGATCTCGCTGTCGAAGTGACCGATGTTGCAGACGATGGCGCGATCCTTCATCTGCCGCATGTGCTCGACGGTGATCACGTCGACATTGCCCGTCGCCGAGACGAAGATGTCGGCGCGCGGCGCGGCATCTTCCATCGTCGTCACTTCGTAGCCTTCCATCGCCGCCTGCAGGGCGCAGATCGGATCGACCTCCGACACCATGACGCGGCAGCCGGCGTTGCGCAGCGAGGCAGCCGAACCCTTGCCGACGTCGCCGAAGCCCGCGACCATCGCCACCTTGCCGGCCATCATCACGTCGGTGCCGCGGCGGATGCCGTCGACCAGCGACTCGCGGCAGCCGTAGAGATTGTCGAACTTCGACTTGGTCACCGAGTCGTTGACGTTGATCGCCGGCCACAGCAGGCGGCCTTCCTTTTCCATCACGTACAGGCGATGCACGCCGGTGGTGGTCTCTTCGGTGACGCCGCGGATGGCGGCACCATTGCGGCTGTACCAGCCCGGCTGCTCCTTCACGCGCTTGGCGATGGCGGCGTAGAGCACCTCTTCTTCCTCGTTGGTCGGCTTGGCGATCAGCGAGGCGTCCTTCTCGGCGCGCATGCCGAGATGGATCAGCAGGGTCGCATCACCGCCGTCATCGAGGATCATGTTGGGCGTACCACCGTCACCCCAGTCGAAGATGCGGTGGGTGTAGTCCCAGTAGTCGACCAGCGACTCGCCCTTGATGGCGAATACCGGCGTGCCGGCTTTGGCGATCGCGGCAGCGGCGTGATCCTGCGTCGAATAGATGTTGCACGAGGCCCAGCGTACATCGGCGCCCAGCGCGCTCAGCGTCTCGATCAGAACCGCGGTCTGGATGGTCATGTGCAGCGAGCCCGCGACACGAGCGCCCTTCAGCGGCTGCGTCTTGCCGTACTCGTTGCGGATCGCCATCAAGCCCGGCATCTCGGTCTCGGCGATGGCGATTTCCTTGCGGCCCCAGTCGGCGAGACCGATGTCTTTGACCACGTAGTCGGACTTGTCCTTGGCCATGGGAGTTCCTGTCGGAAGTACGCCGAAGCGGTGCGCGGCGACGATCTGGTGTGGGCCGCCAAACGCGACCCGATCGGAGAGCGCCCCTATACCAGCGCGCCCGACATCCGACAACGCGAGCGATATAAAAACATACTTATGTCTGCATGTGTCGGCGGGACGCTGCCGGGCGCGCTAATCCTCGCCGAAGCGGTCCTCCACCAGCTTGGCGAGCGCCTCGAGCGCCTCCGGCGCCTGGCGGCCACTGGCGGCGATCTGGATCTGCGATCCCAACGCTGCCGCCAGCATCATCAGGCCCATGATCGACAGGCCCGAGACCTCCTGGCCGGCATGGGTGACCTTCACGGCGGCATCGTACTGCGCGACCAGCCGCACGAACTTGGCTGCGGCCCTGGCGTGCAGACCTCGCTTGTTGGCGATGGTCAACGTCCGCGGACTGGCGTCGGCCATGAGTCGGAATCCCGGCTAGCTGGCGTCCTTCGCCAGCAGGCGCGACGCAACGGTGATGTACTTGCGCCCGGCATCCTGACAGGCCGCGACCGTTTCCGCCATCGGCCGATCGACACGTACACTGGCCAGCTTGATCAGCATCGGCAGGTTCACGCCGGCGATCACCTCGACCCGGGCCCGGTCCATGATCGAGATGGCAAGATTGGATGGCGTGCCGCCGAACATGTCGGTCAACACCACGACACCCTGACCCTCGTCGCATTCCGCGACACGCTGGAGGATCTCGGCGCGGCGCTTCTCCATGTCGTCGTCGGCCTCGATGCATACCGCGGCCGCCTGCCGCTGTGGTCCGACGACATGCTCCAACGCGGCAATGAATTCACGTGCGAGCTTGCCGTGCGTTACCAGCACGATGCCGATCATCGGCCTACCCCTTCTTTCCGGTTTTTGTCCGGGCGGCGGGCGCCGCCGGTATGATATCGATGTCACGATGAGCGAGCACCAGTGGTCTGCCCTGCCGTCGGATCCAATCCGCCAACTGTTCGGCCACCACCACGGATCGGTGGCGTCCTCCGGTACAGCCGACGGCGACGGTGAGGTAACTCTTGCCCTCCCTTTCGAAGCGCGGCAAGAGCCTGTCGAGCAAACTGGACACATCGGACACGAACTGCCGGTAGTCGGGATCGCGCGCGACATAGCGCCGCACAGCGGCATCCCGGCCCGTCAGGCCGCGTAAGTCTGCGTCCCAATAGGGATTGCGTAGGAAGCGTGCGTCGAACACTAAATCTGCTTCGCGTGGCAGCCCGCGCCGATACGAGAACGACATCACCGACAGCCGCAGGCCCTGGCCTGCGTGGCCGAAGCGGTCGAGCAACAGCCGCTTCAGTTCATGCGGCCCCAGCATAGACGTATCGATCGTCTCGTCGGCGTGGTCACGCAGCCGGCGCAGGGTGCGGCGCTCTTCGATGATGCCGTCGAGCACCGGGCGATCCTGGGCCAGCGGATGGCTGCGCCGCGTTTCGGTGAAGCGACGGAGCAACACATCGTTGTCGCAATCGAGGTACAGCAGGCGCGCGTCCAGATCGTCGCGGGCGCGCAGTTCACGCACGCAAGCCAGCGCACGCGTCACGTCGAAGCCGTGTGTGCGCACATCGACACCGATGACGATTGGATCGTTATCAGCTGGCGTGACGGATGACAGCCGCAGCAGCGGCGGGATCATCGTCAGCGGCAGATTGTCGATCGCAACGTAACCGGCATCTTCCAGCGCCCGCAGCGAGGTGGCGCGGCCGGCACCGGACAGGCCCGTGATCAGAACGACGGAACGGCGCGGCGATCGTGCCGACGCCCTTTGCCGGCGTGCCCGTGCCGGCGATGAACGCAATGTCTCGGAGCGTGCTCGGGCCACGTGCGAATCATGAAGCGCGCGACGCGCCAAGAGCAAGACGAATCTTGGCGGCAGTCGATGCCTCGAAGGCGGTCAATTGGCAGAGCGGAATACGGATCCCGCACAGGATGTCGAACAGCGTCTCGGGCATGCGCTCGACCGCAATCGCTGGCACGAGGTCGACGACCAGCCGCACCGCCACCGCCGCCAGAACCTGGTCGGCATGCAGGCGAAGTATACCGATGCCGCGCACTTCAATGAGTCCTGACAGGACGGCCGGAGGGCGCGCCATCAGATCACTGCCCTCGGACGTGAGGTCGGTGCGGTCGTCGGCGACCAGGCGCGCGCCGCCGCTGTCGATCAGGCGCAGGGCGAGGTCTGACTTGCCGGCGCCGGACGGCCCGCGCAGCAGCACGCCGCACCAGGCGCCATCGACAGGCAGCGCGATACAGGACGCATGTATGTTCAACGGCGGTGGGTCGGTCACCGGACTAGATGGCCAGAGGTGTGGCCGACCGTCAACGCGCGACCCGCCGCCACGCCATGGGCGCATTCCGGCGGCTGTGTTAAGACCGTATGACGGCGACGACCGGTGCACCCGTTCGGCCGCCGGGAGGCAGGTCGGGTGGACGGTTCACGAATCGATACGCCATCGCCGGCGGCCCTAGTCCCCGTCGACACGCCGGGCGAGACCGTCTCCCGCCAGGCGGCCACGGAGCGACGGCAGGTCAGGCGGATGCGGGTTCGCATCGTCACCGCCCTGGCGATCGGCTTTCTGGCCGTGGCCGTCATCGCCGGCGCTGCCTTCACCATCACGGTGCTGGGTGCCTCCGACAGCACCCTGCGGCTGATGCTCGACCGCAACCGGCGGGAGGTCGAAGCCCAGGCGCAGTTCCTGCACGACCGGCTCGACCCGGTGTCGACGCAGCTTCAGCTGATCGCCGCGCTGGCCGCACGCGGCCGCCTTGATGTTGGCGCCCCCAGCCAGCTCGTCGACGCGCTGGCCGCCGCCATGGAGCAGCTGCCGCAGATCTCCGGTGCGGGCTTCGCCTCGCTCGACCAGATGGTGCACCGGGTCTATCTGAAGCCCGAGGGATTGATGCGGGACCGCGTTCCCGTCAGTGACATCCCGGGTGCGTTCGACCGCTTCCGGGAGATGCAGGCCGCCCAAAAGCCTTTCTGGGGAGAGCTGCTTTGGGATTCATCGTCGCGGCAACCCGTCATCAACGTGCGTGTCCCCATCCGCCGCAATGACGGTGGCTTCGTCGGCGCGCTGGTCGCCACCGTGACCATGGGTGAACTGTCGCGGTTGATCGACAGCCACGACCCCGAGGGCCGGACATTCGTCCTGGTCGGCCGTGACCGCGTGCTGGCACACCGGACGTTGACAGAGCCCAGGCGCGTGGCGTTGAGCGAAGACCGCCCGTTGCCGCGGCTGAGCGAGGTAGGCGACCCCGTGCTCGCGGCCATCTGGCAGCCGCCGGTACAGAGCCGCGTGTTGACGCGGATGGTGGGCACGCTCGGGCACGTCATCGACATCAACAACCAGCGTTGGATCTTCGTCTATCGCCAGATCGACAGCTACGGACCTGAGCCGTGGCTGATCGGCCAGTACACCCCCTACGAGGAAGCCACGCGTGACGCCGAACGCCTGCGCGAAGGCATATTGGCCGGGGCGGCCGCACTGTTGTTGGCGCTGTTGTTGGCAGCTGTCATGGGCCTGCGGATGGCACGCGCCATTCGCAGGCTGGGCGTGACGGCGGCGGCACTGGAGCGCCTGGATTTCGAGGCTGGCGAGCCCATGGTGCATTCGCAGCTCAAGGAGATCGACGAAGCCGCCGAGGCCCTGGAGAAGGCCCGCGCCACGCTGAAATGGTTCGGGCTCTATGTGCCGCGGCGCCTGGTCGCGCGGCTGATGGCGGAAGGTGAAGGAAGCCTGATTTCGCGGCGCCGCACGGCCACGGTGATGTTCACCGACATCGTTGGCTTCACGCCACTGGCCGAGGACATGGACGAGCACAGCACGGCCGACCTGCTCAATCATCATTTCGCCCTGCTCGGCGCCGTGATCGAACGCGAGCACGGCATCATCGACAAGTTTATCGGCGATTCGATCATGGCGGCGTGGGGCACAACGTCGGGCCACGCCGACGCCGCATGCCGTACCGCCCTGGCCATCGCCGACGTGGTGCGCCACGACAATGACGCGCGGCGCGCACGTGGCCTGACGCCGGTGCGCGTGCGGATCGGCATCCATAGCGGCGCCGTGGTCATCGGCAATATCGGCACGCCCGAACGCATGAACTACACGGTGGTGGGCGACGCAGTGAACGTGGCACAACGCATCGAGCAACTCGGCAAGAACCACATGCTGGATGGCGACGAGGTGATCGCGCTCACCAGCGGCGACACCATCAACTGGCTGCAGGACCCGACGGCGCTCAGCGCCGAACCGGTCTTCGTCGGCGAACAGACCATTCGCGGCCGTGTCGTGCCGGCCAAGATCTACCGCCTGGTCTAGTTGTCGGGGCCTTACGATCGGCGCGCCGCGGCAATGCTGCGCTGCTCCAAGGTGACACCGACCATGTCGTCGCGACGCCAGACGTCGGCCGCCACGCACAATCCCAGCACCGCCAACGCGAAGCCGGAGACAACGTCGACTCCGTAGTGGTAGCGCAGGTAGACGGTCGACAGCCACAGCAACACGCAAGGCACCAGGTAGCGGCGGAACCATCGTGGCCGGTGCCTGAAATCGAACGCCAGGATGTAGGCCGACGCCGCGACGTGCAGGCTGGGAAAGGCATCGCAGCGGTTGGTGCCCAGCGGGTAGAGCGCGGTCAGCACGTCGGTGATCCAGTAGCCGTCCTGCGGCGCGGAGAACTGGTCGGCCATCGCGACATAGGGGCCGACCGCCGGCAACAGGGTGTAGCCGAGATACCCGAGGCCATAGATTGTAAAGAGGCCGCCATAGAAGGCGCGCGCCGTGCGTAGATCGCCCTTCGCATACTGGACCAAGGTCAGCAGCAGGCAGGGAATGAATGCCGCATAGGCGAAGCTCATCAGCTCGGTGAGGAGCGGCGTGGTGAAAGCCTCGAACCAGAGGTTGGGACTGCCGCCGAACAACGCCAGGTCCCAGCTCAACAGCAGGTCATCGTATTTCCCCGCGTGAATCAGCGGGATGGCCCAGCGCATGTGGAGGAAAAGGCCGTTGAGCGCGACGATGTAGAAGACAAACTGCAGTCGCCAGGCCCACGATTCCGGCCACCGGATGCGGGCCCCTATGGCCAGCGCATTGACCAGGACGACTCCGATGTAGACCAGGGTCTCCTCGTGCATCGGCCCAACCGCCATCAACAGCCGGACCGTGGTGATCACCAGGAACAGGCCAAAGACGATCTCGTGCGGCAACAGGCGGATCATGGGTCGACTGACGATGGCATCCACAGGCAACGCCGCCGCTGCCCGTTCGGACACCGAGACGTCGCATGTCACATGCCTGTCATATTAACCGTCGGCCGGCCGTCGACAAGCCGGGCCAACGGAATACCGGTCAGGTCATCTTGATCATGACGTGCCTCTGGTAGGCCGGCCGTGTCGCGAGCCGCTCGTACCAGGCGCGCAGATGTGGCGTCGCCGGCAGCCCGTCGCGCGAGAACGGCAGGTTGAACCAGCGGTAGGCCATGGCGCCGACGGGAATGTCACCCATGGTGAAATGGCTGCCCGCCACGTAGTCGCGCTCGGCCAGGTGGCGTTCGAGCCGGCCCCAGAGATCGGCGGTGGCAATGCGCGCCTTCTCGATGGCATCGAGGTCGCGCTTTTCCGGCGGCGTGCGGATCAACCCCCAGAACAATGTCGTCATGCCGGCAGCGACGGTGGAGCTCTGCCAGTCCATCCACCGCTCGGCATCCCCCCGCGCCTTGGGATCGCGGGGCCACAGCGTGCCGGCGGCATGGGTGGCCGCGAAGTAGCGCACGATCGAATTCGACTCCCACAGGGTGTAGCCGCCATCGTCGATCGTGGGCACGACGCCGTTGGGATTCATGGCGCGGTACCAGGGCTGATCGTTGCCGCCGAAGGCGCCACCGACGTCGGTGCGCTCATAGACCAGCCCGCATTCGTCCGCTGCCCACAACGCCTTCTGCACGTTGATCGAATTGGCCCGGCCATAGATCTTCAACATTCGGTCACTCCTCCTCTTTCATGGTGAGCTTGTCGAACCATGAAGCTCGGCGCACGACCGCCCGTGAGTCGCCTTCATGATTCGACACGCTCACCATGAAGGCTATCTAATGCGCTTCGGCCCAGGTGACACCGGATCCGACCTCGACCACCAGTGGCACGGACAGACGTGCGGCGTGCTGCATCGTCTCCTGGATCACGGCCGAGGCGCGTTTGACCTCGGCGTCGGGTGCTTCGAACACCAGCTCGTCGTGCACCTGCAGCAGCATGCGTGTCTTCAACGACGCGGCGCGCAAGGCGCCCGGCAAGCGGATCATGGCGCGCTTGATGATGTCGGCGGCACCGCCCTGCAGCGGCGCATTGATCGCCGCCCGTTCATGGAAGCTGCGGTGCGCCGGGTTCTTGTCGTTGATCCAGGCGAGATGCACCTTGCGACCGAACGGCGTCTGCACGTAACCGGTCTTGCGGCAAAACGCCTTGGTGCGCTCCATGTAGTCACGGATGCCGGGATAGCGCTTGAAATAGGTATCGATGTAGGTCCGTGCCTCGCCCTGCGGGATGCCGAGCTGGGCGGCCAGGCCGAACGGCGAGATGCCGTAGATGATGCCGAAATTGATCGCCTTGGCGCGGCGGCGCACCAGCGGGTCCATGCCCTTGACCGGAATGCCGAACACCTCCGCGGCGGTGATGGCGTGGATGTCGTCGCCACGCTCGAAAGCCTCCTTCAACGAGGCGATATCGGCGACATGCGCCAGCAGGCGCAGCTCGATCTGCGAGTAGTCGGCGCTCAAGAGCTTGTGGCCGGCCTCGGCAATGAAAGCCTTGCGGATCTTGCGGCCATCCTCGGTGCGCACCGGAATGTTCTGCAGGTTGGGATCGGTCGATGCCAGGCGTCCGGTCGCGGCGCCGGTCATCATGTAGGACGTGTGCACGCGCCTGGTCTTGGGATTGATCTCCGCCACCAGCGCATCGGTGTAGGTGCCCTTCAGCTTGGCCAGCTGCCGATGTTCCAGCAGCTTGCGCGGCAGATCATGCCCCTGCTCCGCCAGCTCCTCCAGCACACTGGCATCCGTGCTCCAGGTCCCGCTCTTGTTGCGCTTGCCGCCGGACAGTTTCATTTCGTCGAACAGGATCTCGCCCAGCTGCTTGGGCGAGCCGACATTGAACTCGCGGCCCGCCAGCTTGTGCAGGTCGGCTTCGAGCGCCACCATCCGGCGTTCGAAATCGCTGCTGAGCCGGCGCAGCTCGGTGGCATCGACCTTCACGCCGGCGCTTTCCATGGTGGCCAGCACCGAGATCAGCGGCCGCTCGATGGTCTCGTACAGACTCGCCATGCGCTCGGCCACGATCCGCGGTCTCAGCGCCAACCACAGTTGCATCGTGACGTCGACGTCGGCGGCGGCGTAGTCGCGCGCCTTGTCCATCGCCACGCGGTCGAACGTCACCTGCTTGGCGCCGCTGCCCACGACCTCGCTGAGCTTCATGGTCTGCACGTCCAGGAAGCGCTCGGCAATCTCGCTGCTGCCGTGTCCGTGAAGGCCACCTTCGAGCACGAACGACAGCAGCATGGCATCGTCGACCGGCGCCAGCGCAATACCGTGGCGGCCCAGCACCGTCCAGTGAGGCTTGATGTTCTGCCCCACCTTCAGCACGCCCGAATCTTCCAGCAACGGCTTCAGACGCGCGATCACCTCGGCGTGCGGCAGCTGGCCCGGCAGCAGGTCCGCCTTGGCGCCTTCCACCGGCGCGGCGGCACTGCCACCCAGATCGAGCGCACCCTGCGCCGATCCGGCGGGACCCGGTGAGCGATGCGCCAGCGGCACATAGACCGCGCGGCGGCGGCTGGCGCCGACATCGGCGACGGGACCGTCGGGCAACGCCAGGGCGATACCCACCAGGTTGCCGTCCAGCGGGCTGGGGGAATCGGTGCGGCACGCAATGGACAGTACGCCCACCGCGTGCGCCGCAGCGATGAAATCGTCGAGCGCCTCCAGGGTGGTCACCAACTCATAGTCGGCGGATGTGAAGGGCTTCTTGCGCGGTAGACGCCAGTCGAGGGCGCCGGCCGCCGTCTGCGCTTCACTGGCGTTGGCGTTCGCGGCCTCGTTGCCCTCGGTCGCAAAGGCCGGTGCCAGGGCTTCCTCCAGGGCGGCCGCGTCCGGCTCGGACCCACCGTTCGCCGCCGCAGTAGCGGACGACGCGCCGGCGGCCGGTGCGCCCTTCATGGCGCCATACTTGGCCAGCAGCGTGCGGAAGCCCTGCTTTTCCAGCCAGGGAACCAGCTTGCCGAGATCCGGCAGCTTCTTGTCGAAGGAGTCGGGCGCTTCCTCGATCGGCACGGTGTCGGTCAGCGTCACCAGCCGACGTGAGATGCGCGCCAGTTCGGCGTTGGCCAGCAGGGCCTCGCGCCGCTTGGGCTGCTTGATCTCGCCGGCGCGCTGCAGCAGCGTCTCGAGATCGCCGTACTCGGTGATGAGCTGGGCCGCGGTCTTGATCCCGATGCCGGGCACGCCGGGCACGTTGTCCGTGCTGTCGCCGGCCAGTGCCTGCACGTCGATCACCTTCTCCGGTCCGACGCCGAACTTCTCGATGACGGCCTCGCGACCCAAGGTACGCAGCTTGATCGGGTCGTACATCGAGACCTTGTCACCCACCAGCTGCATCAGATCCTTGTCGGACGAGACGATGGTGACCTCGGCGCCGGCGGCGACCGCCACGCGGGCGTAGGTTGCGATCAGGTCATCGGCCTCGTAACCCGGCATCTCGATGCAGGGCAGGCCGAACATCCGGTTGGCCTCGCGCAGCAGCGGGAACTGCGGCACCAGCGCCTCGGGCAGCTCGGGCCGGTGCGCCTTGTACTGCGGATAGATCTCGTTGCGGAACGTGCGCTCGCTATGGTCGTGGATGACGGCGATGTGGTCGATCTCCGGCCGTTCCAGCAGGAACTTGGTGATCATGTTGCAGAAGCCGTACACGGCATTGATCGGCGTGCCGTCGGGCCGGTTCATCGGCGGCAGCGCGTGATAGGCGCGGAAGATGTAGCCTGAGCCGTCGATCAGCCACAGGTGTTTGAGCGGCTTGTTCTCGCTGCCGACAGCAGCAACAGCCGGTGACGCGGCACCCTCGCTCTTGGCGCGGGGAGCGGGTGCAGGTGTGGCGGCCGGCTTGGCCGCAGTGGCGGGCTTGCGGGGCATGCCGATTGGGTAGCACGGCTGGACGCGGGCGTCAGCGGGGGATCGCCATGCTGGGGATGGATGGTGGGGCCGGGACCGACGTGCAACTTCCTGACGTTCGGCGCCCACGCGCCGTGTGTCAATGTTCCCGCCAAAATGCCAGAAACCCATCCTTGGCTGAGGTTCGTGGCCAGGATCTCGGGCGACCGGTCAAACCACCCGCCGCCTGTCCTCATTTTAGTTCCGACTAATTCCAGACATGCCGTGTTCGAAAACGCGTGACAACAATCACAACAATGACTGAAATCCCGCGCCGCCGTTCGGCAGGTCCAAGGCCTGTTCGACAGATGACAGGTGTGCGCACCGAGGAACTCTCATCCCCGCCTCGCCGTGTTTACTCATGGTGGAATGTGATCTTATGGCACACGATCGTTCAAAAGTCAAGTAATCCAGCAGTTTAGTACAAATACGGTCCAAGACGTCGCACCTACCGTTACAATAAAGCGACGAGCGATCATCGTGCTCGCTACGCGAACCGCTGTCAGGCCGGGCCACCGTTCGCCTTGCCCGACAAGTCCCGGGAGGATGCGGCGACGTCATTGCTGCTATCGGAGGTTCCTCTTGAAAAGGCGGCAGCGCTGGTGTCGGCTTGAGGCCAAATCAACAGTGTCGTTGCGAGCGCAGCGAGAAGTCTTTCGGCGATGGATGGGACCCGTAGATCGCTGAAAGATCCCGCGCGGCGCTCGGGATGACAGGGGTGGAGAATGACATGCGCTTGTCGCGCCGTGCCTTTGTTGCCGCCGCCAGCACCACGCTCGCGGCGCCCGTCGCCATCGGCACGGCCCGCGCCCAGGCATGGCCGTCGCGGCCGCTGCGCCTGGTGATCCCTTTTCCCGCCGGCGGCGCGCAGGACAATGTCGGACGGCTGGTCGCGGCCAAGCTATCGGAACGACTGGGCCAACAGGTCGTCGCCGACAACCGGCCCGGCGCCAGCGGCATCCTGGCGGCCGAGATCGTGGCGAAAGCGCCGGCCGACGGATACACCGTGCTGCTCGGCAACATCGCCTCGCACACCATCAACCCGCACCTGCAGAAGCTGCCCTACGATCCATTCGGCGATTTCATCGCCGTGGCGGCCACCGGTTCACAACCCAACCTGCTGTGCGCAAACCCGGCGTTCCCGCACGACACCGTCCCCAAACTGGTGGCTGCGGCCAAAGCCGCGCCTGGGACAATCAACTACGGCTCTTCCGGCACCAGCACGTCGCCCAGCCTGTCGATGGCGCTGTTCAAGCTGCGCGCCGGGATCGATCTCACGCTTGCCGCCTACAAGGGCGCCGCACCGGCTGCAAACGATGCCGTGGCGGGGCATATACCGCTGGTCGTCTCGAACTTCGACAGCCTTCGCGCCCTCGTTCAGGTTGGCAAGCTCAAGGCGGTTGCCACAACAGGCGCGGCGCGTTCGCCGGCGCTGCCCGACGTGCCGACGTTCGCCGAGCAGGGTTTTCCGGATCTGGTCGTGACGGCATGGACCATGCTGTTCGTCCCCGCGGGCACGCCGCGCGACGCCGTCGAGCGGTTGCGGGCCGAGACCATGGCCAGCGTCGCTGCGCCCGATCTGCGCGCGCGCTTTGCGGAGATGGGCGTCGAGCCCATGGACATGACGGAAGCGCAGCTGGTGCCCTATGTGCGCGCCGAATATGAACGCTGGGGTGAGGTGATCCGTGCCGCCGGCATCAAGCCAGACTGACAGAGTCATCTCGCCGCTGGTGCCCGATGTGCTGGCACGCGGCCTGGACCTGGTGTTCTGCGGCACCGCGCCGAGCCCGATCTCCTATCGCGAGCGCGCCTACTACGCCAATCCCGGCAACGGCTTCTGGCGCACCCTGCATCTGGTCGGCGTCCTGCCCGAGCGGTTCGAGCCCAAGCGCTACCCCGAAGTGCTGCACCACGGCGTCGGCCTCACCGATCTCAACAAGACCGAGTATGGCAGCGACCACGAGTTGTCGCCGATGGCGATGGACCGCGCCGCGCTGGCGGCCAAGCTGCAGCGCTACCGGCCGGCCGCCGTTGCCTTTACCAGCAAGAACGCCGGTTCGTTGTTCTTCGGCACCAAGACCATCGCCTCCGGGCGGCAGGGCGACGCATTGCTGGCCGCGTTGGACTCTGCGGCCCTGCGCAACATCGCGTACTTCGTCCTGCCCTCGCCCTCGGGGCGAGCCCGGTCGTGGTGGAACATCGAGCCATGGCAGGAAGTTGGCCGATTTATCGCCGAACGACGGGCGCAGCGGGGCTTGTCGTCCTGAGCGCAGAGAGAGAGAGCCCTGGATAGGGGTAGGGAGCGTCGAGTGACGCCCCCTCCCTCCGAACCGGACGTGCAGATCTCCCGCATCCGGCTCTCCGGTTGGTGGTCTTACCTGCGAGAGGACTGACAGGCCAAGGCAT
>Ga0187894_10000351_pt1 | contig 62648 bp, 56 predicted proteins | sample GBC1701081metaG_FD_136650 | JGI IMG/M metagenome (GOLD analysis project Ga0187894, IMG submission 136650) | White microbial mat communities from a lava cave in the Kipuka Kanohina Cave System on the Island of Hawaii, USA - GBC170108-1 metaG ... | reverse complement strand
TCCACGGCGTCCTGCTTGAACTCTGGCGTGAAACTCCGTCGCGGCTGGCCCATGAGGCACCTCCCTTCGCTGATTATGCACGGAAGGTGTCCACAAAATCAGGGGAAGACCAAACAACTAATTGATATTATTAGTGATTGTATAGTGTCAACATCTGAGGAAATTTTTCCGGATGGGAATGAATCCCGGCACCTTTTTCCCACTTATCTGCTAGGTTTTACTGAGGCAACATCAGCCGATCCGTTCAAAGTGGTGAACCATGAAGAGTGCAGCAATTTTAGCAGCTGGAGTTGTTGCCTTTGCTCTCCTTGCCTTTTTCTGTCTTCCTCACCATGCTCCGCCGGTAGCAGTATTGGCGACCCCCATCCCTGCTAATTTTCACGCGCGTGTCGAGTATGGGACACTGATCCTCCGTGGCTCGCTTCCCAGCGAAACCAGCAAGGCTGCCATTATTCATCGAGCCCAAGAACTCTACGGAACCGCCCCAGGGAGCGTCGTTGATGAGTTGACAGTGGATCCGAGAATGGGACCTGTCGCCTGGGTCGAGAATGTCTCTCAGATCATCCCCGCCCTAGGCCATATGACAGACCGCGGCGCCATCATCATCGACGGTCGCACGATTGTCATCAGCGGCCAGGTCGGCGGCAATCGTGCCAAGGCAGCCGTGCTACAAGCTATCGCTCCTCTGACAGAGACAGGGTTGGAACTCGAAGATCGTATTTGGGGGGGCTCATCCTTAGCGAGCCGCTCCACAAAAGCTTCCGCTTCCATGACTCCATCCCGGAAATCTCCAGCTGTAACGGCGCCTGTACTGACGGCATCGCCATCCCCAAATGTGCTTTCTACCGCAGGACCATCCCAGAAGGTTCTCTCTCCGAAGACGTCCTCCGAGGCGGTGGCACTCACTCCAAAGATTTCCACGTCCACTGCCCCATCTTCGAAGACCTCCTCCTTGTCAGTGGCCCTAGCTCCAAAAACTCCACCCTCGCAGGCAACTTCTTCAGCGGCAGCGATCTCTCCTGCCTCGCTTCAGAAGAAGTTGAATGAGATCCTCGCTCGTTCGTCCATTGAGTTTGAATCAAAAAGCGCCACGATGACTCCCAGCAGTCTTGCCACACTGAATCAGTTGATTGCCGAATTACGCCAGTCCCCTCGCACGGCCATTGAGATCGGTGGGCACACGGATAAGTACGGCGAGTCGGAATACAATCTTCAACTCAGCCAGCGTCGTGCCGATGCCGTGCGGCGCTACTTTACGAAGCATGGCCTGACCAATCAGGTCACCGCTGTCGGCTATGGCGCCTCGCGGCCGCTGTCGATGGCAGAAAACCGGGCCGGCCTCCAACGCAATCGGCGCATCGAACTTCGATTGAAAGGACAGCCCGAGCTATGAGCATAGTTATCAATGAACTGTTGGGTTGTTTAATTATTGCAGCGGGAATTGGTGGAGCGGTCGGATGGCTGCTGAGACATGTTTCTGCCGGCAAGAGCGCACACCTGCTCACCGACGTCACCGCCATGATGCATCTCAAAGGACAGATGTTGGAGAAAGCGCGGCATGAGCTGAGAGAGGCCACCGCGAAATTGCAGGCCATCGAAAATCCGGCGAACGCCCTTCAAGAAGTCGAGTTACAGCCGGCCGAACGGGATCGGCGCATCCGCGAACTCGAACGAGTCATTTTACAGCTGAAGATGCACGCAGAGGACAACGAGACTTGTCCGACCGACAAAGTGGCCTGATCCTACTCGGCAGCATCCTGGAAAATGATCGATGTATGATGGGAGAAGAATATGTTAGCTAGCTTCCCTGCGGACTTATCGTGCTGACGCCTTCGCAATCCTGAGCTAGTCATAAATTCTCGCCCATGGATCCCCTCCCAATAGGGCGACATATCGATTGAGGCGAGCGCGATCCTTCTCTTCGATCCTAATAAACTCGATGCCGAATTGAATGCCCTTGACCCAGCATACAGCGGCCCGAGACACACGCATGGACGGCTCGGACTTGTGAAAGGAGAGGCGCAATTGAAGTTGATCTCCTACTTTAACTGGTAGAGAGCTTTCCACTAAACATCCACACTCAGACATGTTAAGAGTCCGCCCCTCACCCACCTGCATGCCGCTCGCAAGAACGATGGAGCACTGGAACGCGAAGCGCTCACTAGCCCGAGAATCTCCGATCTTTTTTTTAAGAGCAACCACGGCCTGGCCCTCCTTCGACCTCTCGTGAACACTCGCACTATTGGTGGCAACTGCTGCGATGCATAAGGCCCTCGTCCTAGAAGAAAGCCTATCCACCGCATAGACTCTGTAAAAGACCTGAAGGAACTACCTCCAAAGGGGGGGATCAGGGAGCGGCCAGGTGCCCTCTAATGCCCCAATCTTCGCCAAGGAATGGCGCCTTCTCGTTCTTCCTTATAATGCGCAGGGTCATGAATCTCCGCCTCCTTTTTCGGTCCCGGCAATGTCCAGTAGTCGAGAGCAAACCACTCATTCGAGAGGGTTTTCAAGAATTCCATCTTGGCGCTTGGACGTTCTAGATCGTGGCGGAAGGCGGTGGAAAACTCGCTTCGCACATAAGCGTCGAACACGATCGGTTCGGCGAGAGACTGCCTGAACGGTGTTTGATGGAGGGTTGAGACCTTCCCTGTAATTTGCGAGATCGTCGCGTTGCGAGACCCCAAATGATCGAACACGTCGTAAAACCACAACTGCGCATGATCGTTAAACAGGCCGGCGAGGCCTCCGAAGACATATTTAGGCGGGCCGAGGACCAGGGTATCCAGTGCTGCAGCATAGGTATCGGCAACACCCCCTATTTTTGAGACGACGTCTTGAGCGTCGCCGCTGTCGGTGTTCAGGAAAATATGAAAGGCATTGGGAAAGCGTTGATCCCCATAGGCCTGACCGACATTAGGCCCGGCCACACCGAACACTTTCTGCACGGAGTATGCATGATTGGCAAGAATGCGTGAGGCGCTTGCGCTTCGCTGCACCTGGTCTATGCTGCCCACAATCCTGTGTCCTGTCCCCACTTATCACCGCCATAAATCCCACGAGATAAAAAAATCTTTTCACGGATGCGGCCAGGCTCTTACGCAAAATCCCAATCCATGCGCTTGGGGTTGATTACATCGAACGCTGGCACAATCCGCGACAGCGGCGACGACGCGAGAGGCAACAACAGGGGGAGAAACTCTTAACTCAACCGTCCGTGGAAACGGGGTAGAACCCCTCTTTTTCCCCCAACCTTGAACTCAACCTCATCTTGAGCCCACCCTAAACCTCAGCCGTAACCTTAACCTCCAGCTGAAATCGCGGGCCATTCCCTTACATTAGTAGGGGTAGACTGCCTTCGAGAGTTCTCGTATCATGGGAAACTTCATTGACCACAGATCATTCTGCCGATCATCAATAATGTCCAGAACAACGGAAACATCCTAATGCGTGATTTCAAGCCCGCCGGGAACATGTTGTGGGCCGTCCTGTTTTTTTTCGCAGTGACCCTCAATCTCTACGGCTGCGGCGACATCAGTAATGTGTCGGGTCCTCCTGCCCCTGCACCACCAGGACCATTGACGATTCTCACATCTTCCCCGCTTCCCGCTGGAACAAACGGGGTGTTCTATGACATCACGCTAGCCCCTAGTGGGGGTACACCACCCTATACCTGGAGCTTGGTGGCCCCTGGATCGCCGACATTGCCAAGTGGACTCGCGTTGGATCCATCCACTGGGAATATTTCAGGGATACCAACCGTCACCGGGACTAAATCTCCCGAGTTCAAGTTACAGGATTCGAAGGGAAATTCGGTCCAAAAAGTCCTCTCAATTACAGTCAATGTCGCGCCGACCCCTTTGGCTATTCTGACAAACTCACCACTTCCATCTGGCTCCATCAACCAGTTTTATGCAACCGCATTAAGCGGTACGGGCGGCACAACACCATATACGTGGGGCCTCAAGGCAGGCTTGCCGCCCCTGCCAAGTGGCCTCACGCTAACTTCTAACGGAGTCATCAGCGGGACGCCTACGGTGACCAGTAACGCCACCCACACTTTTACATTGACAGATGCGACATCGCTGACTGTCGAAAAACCTTTGCAATTGGTCGTCAATGCCATCCCTCTGTCGATCACGACCAACTCGCCGCTCCCGCAAGGAACGGCGAACCAAAACTATAGCGCGCAATTGGCAGCTACAGGCGGCACGGGGGCCTATACATGGGGACTCTCAGGCGTATCGCCCCCTCTACCGACTGGATTGACACTGAATACATCAACTGGATTGATCAGCGGCATCCCGACTGGCGCAAGCAATCTCAACCATACATTCACTGTCACTGATCAAACCCCACCCACACCCCAAACAGTGACCAAGACATTGCAGTTAATTATCGGCGCCGCTCCGCCGACACTCACAATCACGACGAACTCTCCCCTGCCGCCCGGTACCATACTTCAGCCCTATAACTTAGCGTTAACTGCCTCGGGAGGTACGGGCGCACAAACGTGGGATCTTGCCAGCGGCTCATTGCCAGTGGGCCTGAATCTGAGTTCTGCCGGCGTGATTACTGGGACGCCAACGACCACGGGAACGTCATCGCCCACTTTCAGAGTCCGGGATTCGGGAACCCCCCAACAGACAGCGACAAAACAGTTGTCGATCACGATTAGCAACCCAGCACCCCCGAACATCACGACTCCATCGCTTCCCACAGGAACATTCAATGTGGCCTACAACCAGACGGTTGCGGTCACGGGAGGCATAGGGACTCTAGTATGGGGTGTGACCAGCGGAGCCTTGCCCCCTGGCCTGAACCTCAATTCTTCAACCGGAAATATTTCTGGTACGCCGATTATGACCGGCCCGTTCACCTTTACCCTGCGAGTCACCGATCAGATTCCGCAATCCGATCAGCAGAGTTTCACGATCACCATCAACCCTCCGGCTCCACCAGCAATCACAGCTCCGGCGTCGCTCCCGACTGGTACCGTCACCCAGGCCTATCCCAATACAACCTTAACAGCATCGGGTGGTACCGCACCTCTCACTTGGGATCCAGTGGTAACCCCCGCTTTGCCCAGTGGACTATCGTGGAATGCAGCAACACATACCATCAGCGGGACTCCTCTCAACGGAAGTCAAGGCACAGCGAACCATACCTTTACCGTCCGTGATTCCACGAACCCGACCTTGACCGCTACGAGAACATATTCACTGACCATTAACCTTCCCGCGCCGCCGACAATCACGACCACGTTGCTTTCTAATGGAACAGTCACCCAGCCCTACGACCGAACCGTGCAGGCGACCGGAGGAACCGGTGCCCTCACCTGGAGTCTCAGTGCTGGCTCACTACCAACCGGTCTGTTCTTCAATAATCCCTCGCCGGGCCAGATTGCAGGCACGCCGTCAGCGACAGGCACGTTCAATTTCACCGTGCAGGTTACCGACACCCTCAACCAGTCTGATACCCAAGCCCTCTCCATTACAATCGTCCTTCCCCCTCCACCGAATATCACGACCACGTCGCTTCCGAATGGGACAGTGGCGTCAGCCTACAGCCAACCTGTGCAGGCGACCGGAGGAACCGGCGCCCTCACCTGGAGTATCAGTGCTGGCTCATTGCCAACCGGTCTGAATCCTATTAATCCCTCGACGGGCCAGATTACAGGCACGCCGTCAGCGGCGGGCACGTTTAATTTCACCGTACAGGTTACCGACACCCTCAACCAGTCTGATACCCAAGCCCTCTCTATCACCATCGACCTTCCCGCGCCGCCGAATATCATAACCACGTCGCCGCTTCCGAACGGGACCGCGGGAACACCCTACAGCCAGCAGGTGCAGGCTACGGGAGGAATCGGAAACCTTAGTTGGACAATTGTAAGCCCAGGAACAGGACCGTTACCGCCGGGCTTAGACATCGATCCGAATACGGGGGTGATTTCAGGTACACCAACTACAACAGGCGTATTCCCTTTCACAGTTCAAGTCACAGACACAATACCTCAATCCGACACACAGGACCTCTCGATCACGATCGACCCGTAACGTGACCCCTCTTGCTGACCTCACAAATAAATAAAGGCCGCTCTTAAAAAGAGCGGCCTTTTTGGTTTGAGTTTCTCGTTCGATGGTCCTTCCAAGCATACTCACGCGTTCCCTGCTCTTTATCCATTTCCAGCGGGCGGCTGGTGTTGTCTCCACCGCGCGCATTGAGCGCCGTGTCATCAATCTAATTGATCCTTCCAAGCTCGCTTGAAAAGAGATGGGGTCATGGCTTGACCTTGTACTTCGGTTCGTACCGGGATGAAAATGACTGGATCCCCTGAATCATTTCGCCGCGCGTGGCGGAATCTGGTTCATCTGGTTTATTTAGTTTCTATAGTTTCTTTGGTTTCGCTCAACAGGAGAAACAAGAGAAACCAAACAAGCTAGATAAACCCGCCTGGCCTCGCCGTCCTCCGATTTGTCGTTCGTAATGCTCATATCATCTTTTTAGTTTCCCTTATCCTCTTCCCCTTTGACTCATTCCACACCACTCATGGAAAAGCCTCCGCACCCCGCATAGCAGACTTACTTTATCAACGACTTACGATCTAATCATCGAGTGATAGAGTTCATATGGATCTGGACCACTCCAATCATGTAAACGATGTACACATTCTTGAAATTGCTCCAGGTACTTTTGCTGGTTCTGCTGGCCCTTCCAGCCTGGGGAGGCGACGAATCGGTTTCAGACTACGGTGCTCAACGCTGGGTTGGATTGTTCGCCAATCAAGATTCCCAAGCTGATTCGAAGCAGACCATCCCTCCCCTCTTTCAGACCAGCCTCACGCCCACCTTCTTTACCCCACCCGTGGCCTCTCCCCGCCTGCGCGACCTCGCCCCGGAGACCGATCAACCCCGCACGCAAGGGCTCCTATTTTCGACCACATGGCTGAACGGAACCTTCGTCACTGAAACGGAAGTGGCCCAGAATTATGGAGGAGCCGGTTGGCTTCAAAGCAGGATTCCCGGCGATACACGTGGCGATGCAGCCCAACGCATGGTCCGACTCGGTCTGACGGGCACAGCAGGATCGATCCGTTACGGGATGCTGTCCCGATCTTCAGGGCAGGCGTTCTTGAATGTGCCAGATCAAGAGAAGCGTGAGGCATGGGGAGAATGGAAGACCGCCTGGATCACGCTCCGGAGCGCGATCGGAGAACAGTGGAACAATGTAGCCGGAGATTCCACCCGCTCTCGGCTGGAGCAGACTTATGGACGAGTCGATCTCGCCTGGAAGCGTCCAACCTGGCCTGACATCACCCTGACCTACATACGCAATTCCCTGAACAGCGCGCTTGAACCACTCGGCATCGTTCCCCAGCGAAGCCACGCCCACACCCTGGAAAGCGCGCTCGCTTATGACGGCATGGGCTGGAATGCCCGTCTCGCATCAAGCTATATCCTCGGGAGCGATCTCCTTCATAATGGAATGGAGACCACGGTGAGGATGCAGATGCTCACGGCGGCCTTTTGCCCTTTGAACACCTTGACTATTTCCCCGACGTTGGGGTATCGGGAAGAGATACAGGATTGGTCAGGCGTTCGAATCCATTCGCCTTCGGCATCAGTCGCCCTACAGTATCGGCAAAGTCAGCAGGTGCTGATCAGTGCTACGGGCAACTACGCAGGCACACGCTCGAGCAATGGGCTGATTGACATGGAGCAAGTGGGCTGGAGAGGGAGACTTGCGTGGGATTTTCAGCGATCACAGTCATGGACGACGTTAATCTCTCTCGAAGCCGGCTATAATCGGATGGCGAATCATGTGACGCCGGCCGCCGGTAGAGAAGATATCTCCGGACTTTTACACTTCGTTCTTGCTGCCCTCTAACCCGCCACTATCAGCCCTCTACTTCGCCGGACTATTGCCTATGTCTCCCGCAGTCTCATGAAGCATCGTTCGTGGTTTGCCGAGTTGATCTGGTTCATCGCGTTTCTCTGGTTTCTCCGGTTCAACCAGAGAAACGAAACAAAAAAATTGGCGAGGGACACGTTAGGAGACAACCCAACCACGTGTTCCTTTAGACTGCGTTCCCCTTCATCAGTGCAATGATACTCGCCATAGTGACCGGATCGTCGTCGAATCCGCCGTGCGTCGTGCTTTTCGATTCTTTTCCGGGAGCACCCCAGGTATAGACATTTGGCAAATTCTTCGATGCAATTGTGTCGTTAAAATACTTTTCCATGCCGAGTATCGGCGTCAACTGCCCATGTTCGAGCGACTGCGACACGAGGTAGAGCAGTGAGCGACTGTAACCAAGAATCGGTTTGCAGGTCGGATCCTTCTGCTCCATGTCATCGGATAGATGGAACTGGTTGAAGCGCTTGACCTTGCCATTTTTGATGGCAGGGATCACAGTGTCTTCGAAGAGATCGACTCGTACCGCCGGCGCCATAAAGTTGACGGTTTCGAATGTCCAGCCCTGCCCTCCCAGACGGTCGACGACATGACTATGCAAGATCGCTCCGGCTGAGTGGCCGACGAGATGCACTCGCACCTTGGACAGATCGGCAAAATACGGCGATTGTCGGCAGGCTTTGTAGAGTTTCATGCCTCCACTTTCGGACGTATTGGAAATTGCGTCGGCATTCTGTTTCATCTCGCTCCAGATCGCCGTCCCCGGCGTGGCCAGGAGCTTTTCAAGTCGTTCGTTCCACCAACTCTTGACGCTATCGAACAAACCGCCGGTTGGGCGCGGTTGGCCCTCCAAGACATCTGCGAGGCGCCCCTTGAGCGTGGACCAGAGATCGGTTTCCCACATCAGAAAGATAGGAAATATTTTGTGCTCATATAACGCCGGAATCCATCTCGCTGCTGTTTCTCCAGCAGTATCCTCGGATGTGAGACCCCCATGTGCATAGATGGCAATGTCCACGGGATCATGCTTGCTCAAGCCCCAAGCTGTTCGTGCTTTACCAAGATGGTGTGTGACTAGTGCCGCGATGTCGGACTCCTGTGTGCGGAAATCACCGGTGTTGCTGAGGCGTCCGTTGTTCTCCATGTCGATGATGAACGGGCTGATCTCGCGCGTGCGTAACGAAGATTCGCTGGCGAGCTGCACCTTCCCCGTATCCAGACGCAACGTGGTCGATCGTGCGATCTCCAGATGTAGTTCGGTCACCACGCCCAGCTGTGCCACCCAACAGTCCATCGCATTGTCGAGCCAGTCTTCATACGGTAACACTGCGCGGCCCTTCGTACCCCAGCCCGTACCCCATGAGTTTTGAATGATGTACCCGTCTTGGTTATAGCCGACGATCGCAAAGGCATGTCCACCATCGCTGATGCTTGCCTTCTGCCGTGGAATCATCCAATACTCGCCTTTGGTGTGTGATGTGTTCGCGAATCCTTCATCCCAGCCGGAGTGGCAGACCGCGCTGGCATAGAGAATGCCGATCTCGTTGAGTGCGACGTGCATATCGGTGACAGACCGCGTGTCGACGCGGTAGTACGCCCCGAGGGGACGCTGAACGGCATCGAGCCACCAGTCGTCGGAGGACTTCGTCACTTGGGCTGTCGGCATGGCTTCAGAGGTCCACAATCTATCCGAGCAGGCGCCGTGTTTGTACCAAGCCTTCATCGCGCCGCGCAGACTCGATCCGTTATCGATGTCTGGGTCGCCGGGAAATTCGTCGTAGCGACGCGCCATCGAATACAACATGAATGGGGACACGCGATAATCCTTCTGCTTGCGTTTCGCGCTGTGTTGGAGATGATACACGACGCTTGCCAGGGCGAAGCCGGTACAGGCGTTAGTCTGTTCCTGATCGAGCACAGGAATGTGAGTCTTCGGAACTAACGTCACCCCTGGCACCACGGCCACCGGCGGCAGATATGGCCTGTCACGCAGATCGATGCGGTCAGGAACCGCACTGCGTTTCTGGATAGTTGCAGCAGTACGTTTCTTGGTTCTTCTTGCTGCGATCTTGTTCCTTGCCATAAGCGACTCCTTTCAAGGTGAGACGGAAGCGATCGAGAATCTGTTCATTGATAGTCATGCCGGCGAAAATCTAGCGCGTATTCTCAGCTGATTCACTCACTCCGTCAACCATCGATAGGCCGGATCGCGGCAGAAATACCAGTATTTTGTGAAGCTAAAGGCCAGTCAAAATAAACTCTTACGGAGTTATTCTCCCATGAGAGATGAGGACATGGTTCCTCATTCTCGTGCACATGCCAGGCGGTTCAGCATTGTTGACTTACACTTCCTCGCGCGCCTAGAATTCTGCTCCAAAATCGTACATAAGGAGGCGACATCTTGGCCAAAGAGCGGAAGTATAAAGGCGAAGTTCCCCTGCATGACAAATATGGTCCGGAGGCAAAATATGCTGTTGAAGCCGAGGCACTGCTGCCGACCACGAAACTCGAAGAAGAGATCGCACGAGGTCTTGAATTAGGGCTGCCCGGCGCCGACTCCATTAAAGACCGCCGGATTCCCACGTTCAGCCGGGGAGAACTCCCTCACTTCGCCGGAATTAACACGTTTGTCAAAGCTCCCTATGTCGAAGATGTCCGCAAATGCGGTCAGTATGACGTAGCCATTCTCGGAGCGCCGTTCGATGGCGGCACAACCTACCGGTCGGGCACGCGATTCGGCCCCCAAGGCATCCGCAAGATTTCGGCCCTCTATGGATCCTATAGCTTCGAACTCGGCGTGGATCTTCGGGAATCCATTTCCATGTGCGATCTCGGCGATGTGTTTACCATCCCCGCCAATATTGAAAAAACCTTCGATCAGGTCAGCAAGGCTGTCTCACACGTGTATGCCAGCGGAGCGTTTCCCGTGGTGCTCGGTGGCGACCATTCTCTTGGCTTTCCGACCGTGCGGGGGGTGGCCGAGAATCTCAAGGGCGGCAAGCTCGGCATTATTCACTTCGACCGGCATGTGGATACGCAGGATACCGATCTCGACGAGCGCATGCACACCACACCCTGGTTTCACGCGACAAACATTCCCAATGTGCCTGCAAAGAATCTTGTGCAGATCGGGATCGGTGGCTGGCAATCGCCGCGCCCCGGTGTGAAGGTCGGGCGTGAACGCCAAACGACAATCATGACCATCACCGATTGCGTGGAGATGGGAATTGAGACCGCCGCCAAACGGGCACTCGAGGTGGCCTGGGACGGCGTCGATGCGGTCTGGCTGAGCTTCGATGTGGATTGTTTGGACGCTGCCTTCGTGCCTGGAACCGGCTGGCCTGAACCGGGTGGGTTCTTGCCCCGGGAAGCACTAAAGTTTCTTCAGGTCATTGCGGACAGCAAGCCCATCGCCGGGATGGAGATCGTGGAGTGCGCGCCGCCCTACGACGCAGCCGAGATCACCAGTCTGATTTCCACTCGCGTGATCTGCGACGTGCTGGCCTGCCAGGTACGCTCCGGCCATCTGCCGAACCGAAAGAAACACTAGAAGTATAAATGGGCAAGATCGCGGGAGTTGGAAGTTTTGCCGAGTATTAACTTCCAACCCGTGATCGCGGGCGTGTCTCTGCTACAGCTCGTCACGCTCACCATTCGTGCACAGGCCATCAATGCAGGCAACTTCGCCTGCATTATTCACGAACGCTACTCCAACGCGCTTTCATCTGGCAGGCTTGCCGATGGGCTATTTGTATCCTAGCGAGTTAACGATACGTCGCGATCGTTCACCGTCAAGACATCCTCGACGTCTTGGCCATTCGTGACAGAGCCAAGTTCCTTTTCCAGTTTCTTTCCCGAGTGAAACTCCACCTCAAACTTATATTGTGAATCTGACCGTACTTTGTATTGAATGGTCTTAGTTTTCCCCTGCTCAATTTCGCCAAACGGAAACTTCTGACCACACACTTCGAGTCGGCCATTTTTTACCGGCTCTGTGGCAGCGTTGAGGATCAGCACTTGGCCGTCGTCGCCAAGCACAATCGATGTGAAATGCCAGGATGCCAGAAGGAAACACCCTATTCCGAGAACCGCAATTTGCCAGAACCTCATTGCCATGCTCTCCAATCAGGTCCGGTCAGTTTTACTGACCATGATATACAGAGTGGTGACACCCAAAATACTGCCCAGTACCAAGGGCACTGCCCAGAGCTGCCACCAGGGCGCATTGGGAGCCACCGCGTAGGCACGAGGCCAGGCGATGTTGACGAATTCAAACAGCGCCCAGAGGAAGGCCGTCACATTGATCGCCAATCCCCAGCCTCCCAGCTTCAACTCACCCAGTGCTGGATTCCAGCGGCCTGTGAGGCGGGTAAAGAGACCGACCCCGGTGGTCATAGCGAACATGGCGTACAACCCGCCTGTGCCAAAGGCAATAATTGTGGCCACTGCCCCATCGTTCAACCCGAACAACAGCCCAAGCCCCGCCAGCAGCACGACACAGATTACCGCATTGCGTGGAATCTTGGAGGCCGTCACCCGGCTGAACATCGGAGGCATATTACCCTCGCGGGCCATGGAGTATACGATGCGCGACGTGTATTGCACCATGGATGCCCCGCATGCCAGGAACGCGATCATGACGATCGCCAGAAAAGGCGCTTCGGCCCAGGCTCCAAAGTTGCTTGCAATCACAGGCGTAACGGGATCGGACGTGGCGCTGGCAGTCAGCAGTGTGTCACGATCGAAACTCAATGTCAGGGCGGAGGAATTGAAGAGCACTACCCCTCCCACCATACAAAGAGATAGAAAGATCGCGCGCGGAACCATCCGCTTGGGGTTATGGGTTTCTTCGGCGATGGTGGAGCAGGCATCAAAACCGATGAAGGCCCAACCAGAAATGGCGAGCGCCGCCAGAAAAGCGGCCGTTTGGCTGGGCGCGGTCCCTGTCCCTAGATGCTGGAACAATTCGGAAAATGAATGCTGTCTGAAAAAGAAAAACAACAGCAACGCCACGCCGAACGAACCGACTATTTCCGCATACACACCCAGGGAAATAACCAGCTTAAACACATTGACATGAACCAGGTTGAGCACCGTACAGAGCAACAAGAATATGGCGCCCCATATCACTAAAGTAAGGCCTCCTCCACTCTCAAACCCGAAAAAAAGCGCAAGCCACACCCCGCCGGTATAGGCGGTTGTGGTGAGCATGGCGATCGTGGAACTGACATAAATGACACCGGCATACTTCCCCGTGATGGAGCCTCCGAGCTGCCGTGCCCACTTATACGCACCTCCTGCAATTGGAATTTGCGAGGATAGCTCAGCATAGACCGTCGCCACAAACATCTGCATCACGAGACAGAGCGCCAGCGCGCCAAACCAACCGCCTCCCGTCACCACCGTCTGCACGCCAATGATGGCATAGAGCCCCGCCACCGGTGAAACGGTTGCGAAGCCGATCGTCAGGCTATTCCAGAGACTTAGACTACGGTTGAGTGTCTCGGCACCGGCCGTGGCAGTTATAGGAAGGTCCGAATCCAGACTTTCTTTGATTAGCATAATCGTCCTCCCTGACTTGGCAGCAGGTCAGACTGATCCGGCACGGAAAGAACTATGGGATGGAAGTGCATAACGAAGCCTCCTTGTCGAGCGGGTTAAATTCCGAGAAGGGCATGTACATCGAGTACATGATCTCCCGGGCTTTTATCCCTCCGTGGAGCCTCGTCATGCGAGACCGGAAACTCTTGGACCAGACACTCCCAGTAAAGGCAGCCGGAACCCTAGTTTCCCCTTCAGCGAGATATTACGATCTTGCGGCAGCGAAGTCACGAAAATTTTGTCTACACAGTGCCGTCACACTCTTCCGTTTGATTCATCTGAGCTCATGACTCGCACCTGTTATCCAGATAATCCCTTTTGTACGACACAGGCAGGCCGCTCATCCATCCAGGCCTCTTCCCATAATCGAAAGCCGCCGAGAAAAGCGTGTGTGTTGTCACCGAGACGGACGTGTTCCGGCAGACGTTTCAGCTTCGCGGCATTGCCACCGCCGAGCACCACATAGTCAGCTTGCAGCGCATCGTGGAGTGCCATCACCACATCGGCAACGTACCGGCGCCATGCCTTCTTGCCGTATCTCTTGAGTCCGCGCAAGCCGACATAGTCCTCGTACGTGCGGCCGTTTCTGTACCGCAGATGCGCGAGTTCCATCGGCACCAGCACTCCGTCGGTGATCAGCGCTGAGCCTAAGCCGGTGCCGAGCCCCAAGAACAACATGCGGCCGCCTTCATAACTTCCGAGAGCCTGCAAGGCCGCGTCATTGACTACCTTGACCTTACATCCGAAGGCTTTCTCAAAGTCGAATCCGACCCATCCATCGCTCAGATTTTTGGGTTCGGCGGCCGGCTTGCCACCCAGCACCGCTCCCGGATATCCCAGCGAGATGACATCATAGGACCAGTCGGCGGCAAGTTGTTTGACTGCCTCTACCATCTCTGATGCGGTCATTCCAGGACCGGAAGGAACTTTGCGCGGCTCGCGCTTGCCGGTGACGAGAATTTTCACGTTGGTTCCGCCCACGTCGATGACCAACACCTTGGCAGGACGGTAAGGGCTCTTCCCGTCGTTCTTCGTTCGTCTCACCGCCATGTTCCCCTCCCTCTCGCGGTACCTAGAACCAAGGTCTTTTGCACGCTTGAACACAGTCAATTGGCAGCCTGATCCGCATCCTCACTGGCTTTTCCACATCGAACGCGTCACTCTTCACCAATCAAGCCACCTCGAACTCCATCACAGGACAGCCTTCGTGCGCAAAGATGCGGAATCTCTACGGCAGCGTATAGGTCATCTCCGGCCAATGTGCGCTTCCATGAATCCGTCCCGTTTTCCCTTGTTCGATATAGATAACGGAGACGAACGGCGTCGTGCCCGCAATTCCCTTGAACCCCCCCTTTCCCCAGGCCCACGTCATCTCGCCCTTGCATTCACCCTTCACTCCGGCACATCGTATCTCGACGTACGCTACGTCCTTGTCATGGGCTCTGATGATGCAGACGCCCGTCTTCGGTCCCTCTTGATTCTCACTGATATGGAGAATCGCCTGGCAATCCATTTTGCCCTTATGAATCTGTGGCGGTGCCGAGCCTACGGGAAGATGTTTCACGAGCATGGTTCCGGTAATCGTGCCTCGAAAAACTCTGTCCCCATCGCCGAGATCATCGATGACACCTTGCCCCGTCCAACTCACAGTCGCATGGCCCGCGTCGATGGTTGTGGCCTCAGCTCCATAGAAGAGCCCCAGGCTCATGACGAGGAGGGTGACAGTCAGGATGATGGATTGTCTGAATTGCATGGCTACTCCCTTCATAAACGGCGTCGTTAGTCTCAGGCATAAAAGAGAACGAGCGCGCCGGTGAATAAAGACCCCCGCCTTTCCGGGAGGGGCTTTCTAAAACATCTGTCACTGCATCGTTTGACGCTTCTTGCTTCATGAAGTCGGATATATTTTTCAATCGTGGCTGCACCAATATGCCCTCGCGGCGGTCTTCACCGCACACGTCATTCTATTGGTTAGGTCCGACCTTCCTCGACAGTAATTTCGAGAGATCATAGTTGAGCAAGTCCCCGATTCGAGCGATCGTCAGGTCCGCCGGTGGATAGCGAGCTAGAGTCTGCCGGTCTAGGGCATAGTGGCCTTGGCAGGGAAACACGGTCGTGACGCGCGAAGCCCAGGTAGTTTTCACGGCCGAGAGAATACGCAGTTTGTCGTCGATCAACAGGTAATGCTCAGCAGGGTACCGCTGTTCTACATCGTTCAACTCCTGCTCTTTGTGAATATAAATCAGGACGTTCCCGCCGACGGCATCGAATATTCCGGATTGTTCGACCTTTCTCGGTTGGAACACGACATCCCCGTCGGAGAGGATGACGGCTCGCCCCCACTGCTTGACGTGTTGAATCACTTCGAGGGCATTGGGGTACAGGCGCTCGGCGAACGGATAATGAATCAAAAAATGAGAGACCGTCAGCAGATGCGGATCGCGGGAGTACTCAGCACGGTATCGCTGAAGAGCACCCAAGTAATCCGCATATCCCAACTCCCCTCGCAACTGCTCGAAGATGGTCCAGTATCGTTTCTGCCGTTCGTGGCCGACTTCGTGCTCAAGATAACCCCGTAAGTCTTCTGTCACTCGATCGTTGTCCAGCAACGTATTATCCACGTCGAAGAGAAAGACGATGCTCGAAGATACAGCCATGTCGGCTCAATAGCCTACCGTGAAGCGCCGGCGGATATGCTTCGGCTTTTCCACTTCATCGATCATCACCATCGCATAGTCCTCGACCGAAATGCGACTTGCTTCGTTTGCGTCCCTGATCAACTGGTCCGTGCCGAGGCGGAACGTCCCTGTGCGCTGACCTGGGAAGAGATCGGCTGAAGGAGAGAGGAAAGACCATTCAAGGCTCGCTTCTTTACGCAGCATATTCAGGGCTTCTCTTGTTGCCAGCGCCCCCTGCCTATATTCGGCCGGAAACTCCGGCAGATCCACCGATTGGATGCCGGGCTTCACTTCCAAGCTGCCCGCTCCGCCCACGAACAGCAACCGCTTCACTCCGGCTTTCTTCACACCGTCGATAATGGAGCGCGAGCCCTTGACCTGCTGATTGTAAATATCTGGATTGTTCCATCCTGGATTGAAGGCGCTGATCACCGCCTCGTGGCCCGTGACTAATCGGGCCACTTCATCCTCGTTGTAGATATCGCCTTTCTTCGGATGAAGCTTTGCATGTGGGGTCAGCTTATCTGGATTCCGAACGATGGCGGCCACCTCATGGCCACGATTCAATGCTTCCTTCAAAATTGCCGACCCGACAAAACCAGTTGCTCCGATCAATGCGATCTTCATGGTGCAGCTCCTCTCAGATTGTACAGATCTCCATAAGGCCGGCAGCTATCAGCCAGTTTTTCTTGGAACAATCAACTGCGGCAGTTGTATTCGCATGAAAACCCATCGCTTCTGTTACAACCGCAACGGCTTGATCGATGCGAGGACGGCAGCGGGATTGTTTTTCCATACCGACTCGTCCGCATCGACATACAGTTCGATTTCGTTGCCATCAGGGTCGTGAAGATAGAGACTCTGGCTCACCGTGTGATCGCTCATGCCGTCAATGGCGACCCCGGCTCGCTCAAGATCTTTCTTTGCCACGCGCAATTCATCGAGGCTGTCCCCGATTTTGATGCCGATGTGATACAACCCGCGATGCCGTCCGACTGGAGGGCCCGGTGCATCGCCAACTTGGATCAGCAGAAGTTCGTGATGTGTGCGGCCGCCGGTCAACGCGGCGGCCGCTCCATTGAAAATCCGTCCGACTTCCTGAAATCCAAGCAGGTCGCGATAAAAAATCAGCGACTGTTCCAGGTCCTTCACATAGAAGACAACGTGTCCGAGGTAATGAGCTTTCATCCGAATCACTCCTTGTTGGACAACGACTGCCGGAGCAGCCCCGTGAAGGCCGCGTGCGCCAACACCACATCAGGGTCTCGTTGCAGCGCATCGTGATACTGCCTGCCGAACCCGTCTCCCTCTTCCGTAGGCGTCAGGAGTGTCCGTGCCGACGTGAGCAGCTCGACGATTTCCGTACGGGCAGATTCGCCGCCTTCTTCCGTCAGTTCATCGAACCGTACCATCAGTTGGGACAACGGACGCAGCCAGGCAAACCACGCATCTCCCAGCACCAGCTGCAAAAACGCTCCATTGGACGGGATGCGCCCATGCACACGCTCATAAGACACTCGCTCGTCATCCAGCAAAGCTTTGTGCAGACGAAGCAACGCCTGAAAAAGATGATCGAGGTGCGCGTCTCTGTGACCTGGCTCCGAAATGATTCGATCTCTCCAAGGCTCACGTACGTTACCCGGTCGGCTCACTATCCAGCTGATGCGCCTTGCGGCCGCCGCGGATAAGCGGATGTTCCGGCACCTGGCCGCCGACCATGAGTTTCGCCATGTCCGCAGCGCGAGCCACCAGTTCCTGCGCCCCTTCACGCAATTCCCGGCTGTTCTGGACCTCGCTGACATTCCGTTCCATGTCCTCGGCACTCCAGCCTCTCGAATGCGCGATGAACGGGAACTGCGGGAACTGGCAACCGACTTCGGCAAAAAAAGTCATGAGTTGTCCGGCCACTCCCTGCACATTGTCTTGCCCTCCCATGATGATAAACGCCGCCACCTTGTTCTTGAGCAAATGTTTATTCGCGATGGTCTCTTGATTTTGGATGCAGTTCAGCCGTTCGACCATCTTGTAATACAAGCTGCCGGCGTTGCCCCAGCGGATCGGGGTTGAAATCAGGATGACATCGGCCCAATGCACGATGGCTTCATACACGCGGTCGAGCTGGTCGGTCGGGTCCATTTGCGTGATCGAGCAGGGCCAGGTGCAGGCCTGCGCCGATTTGGAATAGAAGCCTTCGCATGAGCGAAAGTTCAGCTCGCGGAGCTTAATGCACTGCGCCTCCAACTTGAGTGCGCTTCGGGCATGGTCTAACGCCACATCCAGCATGGCATCGGACGCGCTGTACCGTGGATGTTCCATCGTCATTGCCGTCGTTGAGATCCCTACTACGCGGATCGGGCCGGCCTGGCGCAACACCGGACGCGCAAGCGGGTGGGGTTTGTGTGGCTGCTTCTTCCGCTTCGTAGCGGACGATAGATCGATATAGAGCCGGCCGCTCTCGATCTTGGTGGTATAGCTCGGAACCTGATCTTGTTCGTGCCCGGGCTCTCCTTGACCGGTCTTGTGGTGGAATTTCCAGTAGTGCCAGGGACAGACGACGTAGTCGCCGTCGAGAGTGCCTTGGCCCAATGGGCCACCGACATGATTACAGACCCCGGAAATCGCTGAAAACAAGCCGTCTTTGTAGGTCAACGCGATCGTCGTCTTCCCGAAAGAAACTTCTTGCAAGGGCTTCTTCTTCAGTTCTTCAACATTTCCAACGTCCGTCCATTGTGAGTCCGGCATCAACGGCTCCCTCGACTATCAGATCGTGTCATATTCGGTTCCTCGCGCTTACGTTCTTCAGTTCTCTGCACCATGCTTGCGCATGCGGTGTCTCGTAATACCGTCTCAAAGAATCTTATCGTCCATTGCGGCGATGAAGCCTGTCGAGGATTCAAAAACGTCATATCGTCGCCGGCGTCTGTATCGTGGTCTCTCTTCACGGTGACGTCAAGATGGATCTGCTGAACCCGCGGGCATAGTCTCCCGGAGTTCTCTGCCTGAAAATCGGCTGCAGCGGATATGCCTCCTCCTGTAGAATGAGTGCATGACAAATCGGTCACGACACAGCCGATCGTTTTCAACCACAGAGGGGGTATCGTTGTTTCAACCGCTTGGCCTGTCCATTCTTCCATCCCGCAGGCAGATGCTCAGAGCCTTCCTCGCCAGTGAGCCCGGCGCCGAAGGCATCTTCTACGTGGCGGTGAAAAGCACCGGAATATTTTGTCGCCCGACTTGCCGCGCGAGAAAACCGAACGCGCACAATGTCGAGTTCTTCGCCACAGTGAGCGAGGCTGTTCATTGCGGTTACCGACCCTGCAAACGATGCCGCCCTATGGACCTGGTGAGACGTCCTCCTGAACTGGTCGAACGCCTGCGCGAAGCCGTGGAGCGCAACCGAACCGGGCGCATCACCGACAAAGACCTGGCCGTCATGAACATCGAACCTTCAACTGCCCGCCGGCAGTTCAAGCGATACGTCGGCATGACATTTCATGCCTATCATAGAGCTCGTCGAATGGGTCTTGCGCTCCATGACGTCCGCAACGGGCGAAGTCTCATCGATATCCAGCTCGATCGCGGATTTGAGTCAGGCAGCGCGTTTCGTGAGGCGTTCACAAAAATGTTCGGTCTTCCACCCAGCAAAGCGAAGGAGCGCGACTGTCTCCTTGCCCGTCAGGTGGAGACTCCGCTCGGCCCCATGTTGGCCCTCGCGAACGATCACGGGTTGCATGTCCTCGACTTCGTCGATCGGCAAGGGCTGGAGCGCAGAGTCCTGACGCTTCGCAAGCGTCTGGCCTGTGCAGTTGCGCCTGGCAACAATGCCCATCTCGATTCCATCGTGATGCAACTGCGTCAGTATTTCGCCGGCACGCGGATGAACTTCGATGTGCCGTTGACTCTCACCGGCTCCCCTTGGGAGCAACGCGTGTGGCGCCGCTTGCTCACGATTCCAGCAGGAAAGACGGTCTCCTATTTACATATGGCCAATGAGTTGGCACAGCCGAACGCCTGCCGCGCCGTCGGCCGAGCGAACGGCATGAACTATCTGGCCATTGTCGTTCCCTGCCATCGCGTGATTCGAGCAGACGGCTCGCTTTGCGGTTACGGCGGCGGTCTCTGGCGCAAGCAATGGCTCCTCGACCACGAGCGGCGCAGCCTTTTTCCATCATCGTAGACGTGACGCAAAGTGCAGATTCCCACTCCTTCGCGTGTGAAATCTTTACTTTGCAGAAGAAAGCTTCGGCTTTGCGCCGATACTGTCCAGCCCCGCCTGTGCACATGCTGCATCAAGATGTCCGCCGGGCGCGCCACCGACACCGATCCCACCGACGACTTCTCCATCGATCTCGATGGGGAGTCCTCCTGCCAGAACGAGAATATTATTGTTCATATCCCGCAATCCCTGCGCGGCCGGCATCTTCGCAACCATGTCAGCCAAGTCGCCGGTCGCTCCACGGAGAAATGAGCCGTCGCATAGTCTCTCTATGTCCCGGCCCCACCCGCTCCTCCTTCATTATTACGGGAGAGGCTCAGGGAGGAAGTCTACAAACCGTCATGATGATGGGGATGGGCTCCCTTTGTCCGCATCGACTAGAATTATGGAGTCTTCGCACACCGGAACCCGTAGTCTTTGTGCCGGTGTGCCGACCGGTGGAAGTACCGGAGCGTGGATCGTAGTTGTTGAGAACTGCTGTCCCACGAACCGCCCCGCAACACTTTGGATTCGCCTGAGGACGGCCCTGTCGGATTCTGCGAAGGACTGTTCTGGTAATAACCAGCGTCATACCAGTCGCTGACCCACTCCCGGACATTCCCGGCCATATCATAGAGGCCGTAGGGGCTCTTGCCCTGCTCTAATGTCCCCACCGCCGCCAATGTCTCATGGTTGTGCGACCCTGTTTTCCCATAGTGTGCGTGGTGCGGTGTCGGAGGATCGTTGCCCCATGGATAGAGTCGGCCATCTGTTCCTCGCGCGGCCTTCTCCCACTCCGCCTCCGTCGGCAGGCGTTTCCCGGCCCATGTGCAGTACGCAGCCGCTTCCGCCCACTCCACGTTGGCGACCGGACGTTTCTGATATGTCGGTTTGTTTACAGTCTTCCAGTCTGAAGGCAAATTGCCCCCTGTTGCCTTCAAAAAGGCCGCATATCGCATCACTGTCACTTCGTAGATATCGATGAGAAAGGCGTCTACATGGATCAGATGTGCCGGTTGTTCGTCTGCATCTCCCGTCGAACTGCCCATCGTGAACTCCCCGGCCGGCACAAGCGCCATCGATCCTTCCGGCGGTTGATCCGACGCCGGCTTCTCATGACGGTGGTTCTCTCCCGTGACGGATTCCTTGGTTTCCCTATCGATAGGCGCCGCAGCTATCGCCGGGTGAACAGCGAGCCCGATCAACGAGACCAGTACCAGTATCAATCTCATGAGGCGCCTCCACGCTTCTTCCTAATTCCCACTGAAGCGCTCATTTCTGTCAGAGATTTTTCCGCAACCGCACGACCCGGCCCCAGATACGCTGATGTTTCGTCATGGGAAAATCTTCATATCGCCGATTGAGCGGATGAAGAATCGCCTGCCTGTCGATTTTCTTAAATTGCCGCAAGAGTACCCCCTCTGGGCGACCGTTTCCACTCTCAATCAGCACGTAATGACCAGACTCAGTGGGAAGATCGGGATTGACAAACATGACCTCGCCTTCGTTAAAGAGAGGCTGCATGGAATCGTCTCTTACTTGAACAGTGAAGGTGCGCGTCCCTGGAACGTCCGTTTCAAGCAACGCTTCAGCATGGATGAGGCGAGGCGGCGCTTGGCGAGAAATCATCTGATCGATCTGATCCCATCTCAGGAGTGGCACATTCCTCATTGGGCTGAGTGGGGAGGCGTGGGCGCTTTCTGTGAGGTCGAACAGCCCTTCCGGGTGCGGCGGACCGCCGAATCGCCGGGAGTCAGCATGAATGCGAAAATGCCGGGCAAATGTTTCCCAGATCGCCGGGTCTTGCGGGAAGTTATCGGCCAGAATATTCGTGATCGTCTGCACAGAGACCCCAACCGCAGCGGCCAACTCCTTTTCAGTCATCCCCTCATTGATCTCTCGATAAACTAGGCTTTTGAGATTCATGGCGGAAGGCTCACTATCCGCAACGCGTCAGGTTTCTTTACCCTACTGTCGCGTGCTCGCGAGGCTGGTCTCGTTCCCATGCCGCAACTGTTTCTTTGACGAACGTATGGAAACAGCGGGGAAGATGACCGAGCACCTTCGCTTGCAGGGAAAAGTCTGGTTCACTTGACCGAAGCCCCCGGTGTTGAAAGAATTCGTACATGCGTTTCAAATCCTGGACCAACCAGCTCGGCAGCGTGTGCGCCGCCTTTTTCTCCCAGACATCGAGATCATTTCCGCCGTAGCGGACCTCGCGCCCGAGGGAACGGGTGTAGATGTTCGCCACGTCCTGACCGGTTAATACTTCCACCCCGATCAACGGATAACAATGGAACTCATGTCCTGTTTGAGTGAGAGTAGCGACCACAGCGTCTGCGATATCGCGTACATCGATTCGATTCAAGCCGATGTCCCCAATCGGCTGCGGGTAAATTCCTTCTTCCAGGATCGACTCGCGATACGCCAGGTCGTTCTGAAAAAAGTTATTGGCCATGATTACCGTGAACGCCATCCCCGAATCTCTGAGCGCCCGGTGGATCCCCATCTTGGACTTGAAATGGGGAATGTGTGGAGCCTGTTCCACATGATAGACCGACAGATAGACGAGGTGCCGAACACCGGCGCGATTCGCCGCCGCCACGACCGCCAATCCTTCCGCTGTTTCCGTCGGGCTGAGCGGTGTGATCAGAAATATACGATCGATTCCTCTCATGGCCCAGCGCAAAGTCTCCGGCTTGCGCAGATCTCCAATAATGCCACTGGCGCCAAGTGGAAAGTCATCGGCCTTGTCAGCCGAGCGGGTGAGGACGTACACCTGTTCTCCTTTGGCCACAAGACCCTGCACGACATGACGTCCAAGCAGTCCGGTCCCGCCAATCACGAGAATACTCATCGTGCCATGCCTCTTTCTTCTGGATTGCCCCAGTCAATCCAGAGAACATCCCTCACCTCCAAAACTGCAAGCTGAAGACTTCCTCGTTCAGCTCCGTTCTTCATTCCATCCTCTCTTCACGACGTTTTATAACTTTTCCCATTCGCCGATAGTTATGGCTCATGCATGTTCGCTCAAGAGGGCTGTCCTCCTGGAGTACCGTTGCCGCGCCTCTCGTACTGGTTGTTTTTCGCTCGGTGGCCGGATTAGATTCTGCAAGATCACGTGATCGACACGGTGACCGCATTGCACGCAACGAAAGGTCTCGATGCTGTGTTCACCGGTGCTGCTCAAGCCGTAGTACCACTCGCTCACGAGCAGGCCCGCGCAACGAGCGCAGGATCCAGTCGAGAGCTGCTCGTTCATGGGAAGGGATCGAATCATGCGCCCAGTATCGTGTTGCTTCACAGCTTCGCCACACTCCGGCTCTTTTGGCATCATTATCGGTTTCATGATTCCGCCTCCCGGTTGTTGGTTCGACGCGATAGGTATGTGACTTCAGAGCGCCACGCTGTCCTCAGCCGTTGATAAACTCTAACTCCGCCACATGATCGATCCATGAAAAGATCATGAAGAATTCTTCATCAAACCATGATTGGCTTGGAAACATGCGGCCAGGCATGGCTATGGCTAACCAAGGGAAAGAGGGTTCATCTACGGCGAGGGAGTTCTATTCAGGCAAGAACTGTGATCGATACCGTGGGATAGACAGGTCGTGTGCGAAGGCGCAGGCAAGGGTTTTAGGGCTCATGAACGGCTTTCTTCCTGTTCCTCGTGTCTCCATCGTGGGAATCGAAAAATTCCGGTGTCTGGTCGATCGAATGGACGAGGACTCGAATGACATCCTCAATTTCTCCTTGGTCCTTTACGTAATACTGCGCCCGAGATTTGGAATGCCGCCCCACGCGCACCCCCATGACGAGCCCTTTGGAAAGCTCGAAGACCTCCTCGTCCGTTTCGTCATCGCCGATGAAAAACAGACCGGTTTGCCGGAGATGGCGCATCAGGGCCAAGGCAGCCGGCCCTTTCCCGGCTTTCCCCGGTGGCAGGACATTCACTGATGCTTTCCCAAAGATCAGGCGAGGAGTCGGCGTGAGTTGATCGAGCAGGAGAAGAAGGGCCATGCGAACTCTGGCCGGCTCATTGGCTCCTCTATAGTGGAAGGTAAGGGTGTACCGTTTATTTTCAACTTCAACCCCATAGTTCTTGAGCGACTGGCTGAGGTCTGTTCCCAATCGCTGCATCCATCCCTCACAGATATGTTCAGCCCGAGACAGCATTGCGGGAGTTGTGAGCGGACTTTCGAGCCCATGATTTCCGATCAAATGGGGAACGACTCCGTCGACCCGCGAGACGAGATCATTGAGCGCGCGCCCGGAGACGATGGCGCAGGGAACACGTTTCGCCAACTCCGACAGCCCCTCATAAATGGGCAAAGAGAGCTTGACCGTATCCCGATCGTGAGAAATCCTCGCCAGAGTCCCATCGAAGTCAAACCCATGGAGAATGGGACGGCCTGCCAATGCGCGAAGCGCCAGGCGCCCTTCGTCAGAAAACAAGTACATCATGCTTGGCCCCCTGTGGCCGTTCGTGCGTCCTGCACTCCCGTTTGGCGGACGATGCGGGCTCGTTGCCGCATGTGGGCCGCATCCATGAGCATGCGCCCGGCCCACCGATACACGTTGAATTCCTGCACGATGCCGCGCATGCTGCGCATCCGGGCACGCTGCTCGATCGGCGGCATCGTCAAAGCCAGATGCAGGGCAGCCGCACACTGATCGATGTTGTACGGATTGACGATCAGCGCCTCAGGCAGCTCTGTGGCCGCGCCGGTGAATTGGCTGAGGATCAGCACGCCTTGCTCGTCGTCTCGCGCTGCCACGAATTCTTTGGCTACGAGATTCATGCCGTCATGCAGGCTGCTGACGATGCAGAAGTCTGCCCCCCGGTAATAGGTGGTGACGTCCTGCGGTTCGTGATGTTCGATCCGCAGATAGATGGGCTGGTATCCCTCTCGCCCGAATCGTCGGTTGATGCGTTCGGCCGAGGCGATGACCTGTTGTGTGAGTTGCTGATACTCCTCAATCTTGGAGCGGCTTGGAGCGGCGATTTGAATGAAGGAGAACGTGCCGACCCATTCCGGTTGCAGCTCCAGCAGCCGTTCAACGGCAAGAAACCGCTCGAGAATGCCCTTCGTATAGTCCAACCGTTCGACACCGACACCGACGCGATGCGCGTGGGGAATGCCGTTGATTACACGGATATGAGTCCTGCACTCGGATTCGGACGGCAGGTGCGCCTGCCCTCGATTGGGCCATGCGATGGAAATCGGGTAATGATTCACCGCGGTAAGTATGCCTTGATAGGAAATCAAGGAACTGTCCCAGTCGATCCTCGTTTCGAGAGAACGGTCCACGGTATTGATGAAATTTCTGCAATGGAATCTCGTGTGAAAACCGAGGATGCTGCTCCCCAAGAGCCCTTCGAGTATCTCGCGATACCAGGGACAGATGGCATAGCGTTCTGGGTCGCTCCAAGGTATGTGCCAGAACGTCACGATCGTCGCATTCGGCAGATGGTCGCGTACAATCTTCGGCACCAGAGCGAGATGGTAATCCTGGATGAGCACAACCGGATTATCGGTTTTGGCCTCTTCGATGACGGCCATCGCAAACCGCTCATTGACTTTCTTGTACTGTTCCCAGTCCGAGGATCGAAAGACAGGACGGACGTGGGCCAGATGACAGAGTGGCCAGAGCCCTTCATTGGCAAATCCATAGTAGTAGCCGTCTTCTTCCTCAGGCGATATCCAAATCCTCTTGATCTCGTACGCAGGATTGTCCGGCGGGACGCGGACATGATCGTGCGCATCGACGACCTCTCGATCAGCCGTGCCACTGCCATGCGCAATCCACACACCCGAACAAGCGCGCATGATCGGTTCAAGGGCAGTGACGACCCCGCTGGCCGGCACTTGGACTTCGATATGCTGTCCTTTCCGGTTGTGGAGATACGGCTCACGGTTGGAAGCGATCAGCACTTCATCTCCAGCCAGGTGATCGTGCAGGATCGTCTTAAGGGTGGACGGCTTCCAGCTCATCTGGCTCTCATCGCGCATACGCTTGTCAGATTCAAGTTCCCGAATCATCGCACGCAGATCCTGCGCGACCGGCTGCAGCTCTGAATCCTGCTGCTGCTTATCGCCGAGCAATGCGGCAAGCCCCTCGCCGCGAAGCATCGTCCGCACGCCGGCGACCCATCCTCGCCAGCTCAGGTGGGCTACCAGCACCGTCACGAGGGAAATCACCACGCCGATGATCGCAAACAGATAGTAGAGGTACCACTTGGTATCGCTGCTTCGACGTTCAACCCAACTCATGTCATGGACGAGCATGAGGCGTCCCCAGACGCGGCCACTCCCCTCGATTCTTACAGCCGCAACGTGGACGGCTCCTCGGGTAAGCCGAAGCAGGGCGGTCTGTCCGGCTTCGATGGTGCCGGTTCCATCGCACGGAATCGAATCAGGGTAGGTCAAAGTCTTGTACAGCAGTTTGCCGTCCCGGTCGCAGAACCCGATGGCGAAAAGCCGTTCGTCCTGAAGGATTCGATAAAAATAATTGTGGAGTTTTATCTTGGAATCCGCCGCCAGGAGATCGACAAGGGGATCTTCGACCATGCGGCCGATCAGTTCCGACCGGATTTCAAGATCCCGTACAAACCATTTCAATGTCAGCGTATCAACGAGCGGAATTATCGCATAGGCAAGACCGGCCAACACCAACGCCAGCGGCAACAAAAAACGAAGCGATAAGCGCATAGCTCACCTCTCGTTTACATCGGACGAAAAATCGCCTATGGTAACGGCATGTATCCTTACGGCCTTGTCGGCAATTGTCAACTCTCTGCGTTAATCGGACTGAACGGCGCAGTCGAATGGATGTGCGCACCGCGACCTGACAGCCCGCCCGTCTTTGGACGGCTGCTCGATCCAGACGGAGGGCATTTTTCAATCGCGAGCGCGATCGCTTCCACCAAAATCAAAACCGAACAGCGTTATCTCGCGAACACCAATATTCTGCTCACCACTGTCACATTGCCGAACGGCGACGCGTTTCAAATTACCGATTTCTGCCCGCGATTCGAGCAATATGGACGCATCTACCGTCCGGCGGCGCTCTTTCGTCTGGTCGAACCGTTGCAGGGCATACCGGCTATCTGCATGAGTTGCCGTCCGGTATCCGGCTGGGAAAAGACTCCCGTCCATCCCGTACGCGGCAGTAACCACTTGCGCTACGACATCCGCGGCGAATCACTCCGCCTCTTGACTAACATGCCGCTGACCTACCTTTGCGAAGAAACTCCCGTTGCCCTGACCCAGAAATTCTATTTCGGTCTGACGTGGGGCCTCGGCATCGAGGACGACCTCGTCAAAGTCACACACGACTTTCTCGAACAGACGATACGCTATTGGCGCATCTGGGTCAAAAACTGTTCCGTGCCGCTGCTGCATCAGCAGGAGGTCATCCGTTCCGCATTAGCCTTGAAGCTCCACTGCTTCGAAGACACCGGCGCCATATTGGCGGCTCTGACGACAAGTCTTCCGGAGCAACCGGGCGGAGGCCGCAACTGGGACTACCGCTATTGCTGGCTGCGCGACGCCTATTTTGCGCTTACGGCATTTCATAACCTGGGCCACTTCGAGGAGATGGAAGCCTTTCTCAAATTCCTGCTGAACATTGCGCATACGCATGAGCATTCCCGCGACCGCTTGCGTCCTGTCTATACATTGAGCCAAAGCCTTCCCCTGCCGGAAACCGAGCATCCGAATTGGGCCGGCTACCAGGGCGGGGTGCCGGTTCGCAGCCACAACCAAGCGGCGGAGCATGTGCAGAACGATGCCTATGGAGAAATGATTCTGACTTTTGCGCCGATCTTCTTCGACGAACGATACGGCGATTTGCGCAGCAACGATCTCGACACTCTCCTGGGCCATCTGGCGAAGTTGTGCGCGCGCAGCATCGGCCAGCCGGACGCCGGTCTGTGGGAAATCCGCAACGGCTGGCAGGAGCACTCCTTTACAAACTTGCTGTCGTGGGCCGGTCTCGAACGATTGGAGCGCATCCGACAAGCCGGGCATCTCCGTTCGATTTCCTTAGACTTGACCGCCGCGCGGATCCATGCGGCCGATGCTCTCCTCCGAGGTGTACATGGCGGCGCGCTCAAGAACGGCCCCGCCGATTTCAGCGACGATGCCGCTCTCGCCCAGCTCCCGATCCTGGGTTACCCAAACCGAGAGCTCTGTGAGTCCACAGTATTACATATCACCCGCGAACTATCGCTTCGGCGCGGAAACGAGGACACCGGGTTTTTTTACCGCTATGTGCGAAACGACGACTTCGGAAAACCGGAAGGAGCCTTCGTCATCTGTTCCTTTTGGATCGCTCAGGCGCTTGCCAGGCTGGGGCGCGTGCCCGAGGCTCGAACTATCCTCGATCGAGTACTCCTTGCCGCCAATCATGTCGGACTGTTCTCCGAACATTTCATGCCCGCGACGAACACGCAATGTGGCAATTTCCCTCAAGCATACTCACACGTGGGCTTGATTAATGCTGCCTTTGCCGTGAGTCCTCCCTGGAGCGATGTGCTCTGATCTGTCCTGTTCTTTCGCGCTCCTTCCACCGGTTCATCGGATCGATCTGTGAGCGCGACTCGCTCACAACGAAAACTTGAAAACGCCTTATTTTTGTCCTTATGAATGTCGCTGACCTCTCCCGTGTCATTCACGAAGATCTGCCAGGATGCCCCTCTCGGAAGAGCAGGGAGGAATGGCAGCCCGTAGCGAAGCGGAGGAAAATTCTCTCTTGGTTTACAAAAGCCCCGTCTAGAAGGGCGGGGTTCTTTACTTGGGCTGGAGGGAAAAGCCTACTTTCAATGTTGAGCCTGCTCGACGAAACGAATCGGATGTCAAATCACACGACCGCACACCGCTTGTGTGGAAGATGCCATAACGAGTCCGTACGAGCAGGATCAGGCGCGGTCACAAAAACTTGCTCGGAAACTGCTTCACCAATGCCTCTGTCAACGTATCCGCTATGACATAGACGTGTTCTCGCATCATCTTCCAGGTTTCATCTAGATGCGCATAATCCTTTTTCTTATACTGGTTGATTTGGAGCACATGGTGAGCGCCATGCGCGCCAAGCAACCCTCGAGCGGTGGATTCCGACAGATGGGGGTTGATTCCGCTCAAGAATACGCCGAAGTCGTTGGCATTGCTTGCCAAGCGGGCAAGCGCGGCATCCTGCTGACTCTTATTCCCCGCAGTGGTGGCTTCCGAGTACTCTCTCACCGCGTCGATGTTGACACCCAGCAGAGTCTGAAATTTCTGCGACGGGGCTTCGCCGTAGAATGGTATTAACACACTCGCAATCTGTTTCGTATTAGCGTCGACTTCCTTCTTCACGGCATCGCGCTCCACCGGACTGTTCTTCACGCTATCTAATACAGCATGCTGCACCCAATAGATGTGCCCAAGCCAGAGATCGCGGAGGGTCTGCCTCAGCTCCGCCACACTGTCAGGATTCGCCTTCCCGGCTGCGCGCGACTCGACGTCACAGCCCATTAGGCTCATGAGCGCAAGCCCCAACACCGCTGGTTGAAGTATCTTGTTCATACAACCCTCCATCGAATCCTTGATAATGATGCGAGACTCTGTGGAGCACAGTACAACCATATCATCAGCCGTATATGAAGAGATCGTGAACGGATCATGAAGAATTCTTCATGATCCGGAAGCAGCTTGGCGCTGCCAAACCCATGAGTAATGAAAACTATACAGCAGTTGGCTGTTGCGCCGGAAGCGGCAAACGCAGGGTAAAGATCGAGCCCTTGTCGACTTGGCTTGTGACTGAAACTGTTCCGCCGTGCGCCTCCGCAATTTCCTTCACGATAGGCAGACCAAGCCCGGTGCCACCGGCATCCTTCGCGCGCGCCCAATCGGTCCGATAAAACCGTTCGAACAGATGAGGGAGATGCTCCGGCTCGATCCCGTGGCCCGTATCCTCAACTGCTATAGCGACCCCACCCCCTGTCGTCTGTAATCGGACGGTGACAGCTCCACCGGACGGCGTGTAGTGCAGCGCATTGTCGAGGAGATTGATCAACGCTTGCTTGAGCCACTGCGCATCGCCGAGGACTGGTGGGACCGATTGAGATTCAAACGACACGGTGATTCGACGGTCATCGGCGAGCAAAGTCAGTTCTTCCACCAGATCTTGAATCAAGGGTTCCAGGGCGAGCGGCACGAGGAAAACCGGAGGCTTGCCGCTCGTGAAGTTCGCGAGAGTCAACAGGGAGCGGGTCAGGGCGATGAGCCGTCCCACCTGCTCAAGGTTGTTGATGAGGGCTTCACGATACTCCTCCGTGGTCCTGGCTTTCATAAGAGCGACATCCAGATTGCCCTGCAAGATGGTCAAGGGGGTTTTCATTTCGTGAGCGGCGATGTCGCAAAATCTCCGCTGAGTTTCACCGCTCCGTTGGAACCGGTCCATGACGGAGTTGAACGCCTGGGTGAGACGACGGAATTCCTTGTAAGGCGAATCCAGAGTGAGTCGTTTCCCCAGGTCAGCTTCGGACATCGTCTCGGCGCCAGTACTCAACACTTCGATCGGCGTCAACATTTGCTTGGCCAGCCACCCACTGCCCGCCCAGGAGATGAGAAGGATAACCCCGGATCCAAGGGTCAGTAGAAGTACAAGACCGTTCAGTGTCTCTCGATACACGAGCATGGAGGCTTCCGCATGCAGAATGTACCGTACCTGACCATGCATTCGGATAGGAAGGAACAGATGACGAATAGGCGTGCCATCGGCGGATTCAACGGTTTCAAACACCGTGTTTCCACTACGCACTCTTTCAAACACCGTCTCGTCAGGCGTCGGATGCTGTGCGACTCCTTCCGCGCCTTTCCAAAGCACCCGGCCGTCCGGCGAGAAAACAAGTAGCGAATGGGTGGCCTCCTGTAAGCCATGGTGTTCATTCCCGCTTCGGCTCATCTCGGCAGCAAGCGAAAAATTCTCACCGGACTTCTCGATAATGTTGGGGTTCTGCTCAACGATCTTGGCCATCGTCTCAGCCAAGGCCAACAGCCGGCCATCGACAAAGCGGTGCAATAACGCCTGGCTTCCGATGTATACGAGAGCGGAAAACACCAGGAGGAGTCCTGCCATCAAGAGAAGCGTGGACTGGCGGATCGAACTCTGCAGAGACTTCATGCGATTTATTCCGGCTCCTCGATCATATACCCTGCACCACGTACCGTGGCGATCAGCGGGGAAGAAAAATCCCGCTCAATCTTTGCGCGCAGGGCCCGAATATGGGCATCCACGATGTTCGTCATGGGGTCATAGCTGATGTCCCACACATGTTCGATGATCGCCGTTCGCGTCAACACCCGATTCTTGTTTCGCAAGAGAAACTCGAGCAGGGCATACTCTTTATTCGTCAGCGAAATTTCCCGCCCCGCCCGCCAAACACGGTGAGAGGCCGGATCCAGCTCCAGATCCACGGCTTTAAGTCGAACCAATTGTTGCGGCCCTCCCCGGCGCAGCAAGGCCCGGATTCGAGCTAGCATTTCTATGAACGCGAACGGCTTCGGCAGAAACTGATCCGCGCCGATATCAAAACCAGATACCTTGGCCTCCACAGTGTTGTGCGCGGTCAACAGCAACACGGGAGCCAGGTTTCCCTTAGCTCGAACACGACGGCAGAGCGTGAGACCATCAAGCTTGGGCAACATGATGTCGAGGATCAAAAGATCGTACGGGTTCGCCAAGGCCAATGCCAACCCTTCTTCCCCATCAGCTGCAAAGTCCACCGCATACTGCTCCTCCTTCAACCCCTTGCGGATGAATTGCGCAAGATTCAGGTCGTCTTCAACAAGCAGTATTCGCATGAGGCTCCCTAATTCCTATATTTGGGATGATCGGCAAAGCCGACAGCCCAATATCAACTGAACCAGTCTCTTTTTCTCGACATTATGACACCACTCACGCGGCAGGTCACTTAGCGTTTGTCCATCTGGAATCGTACGCGAGATACGCAATGCGTGCGCGACAGGCGCGATCCGAAGTTCGAAGGTTGAAGTCCGAAGGTCAGAATTGAGTTCCAAATCCGCCAGTCTTCAGCCTTGAGACCACCCCATAGGTATGCGTGCGATGATCGCCTGGCGGATGCGCGCTTCCATGGTCGGATTGCGGTGGGAGGCATAGGCTGCGGCCAGCCGGCTGATCATCGAAGGATCTCGCTGCAAGCGCCGACCGAGTTCTCGGGTATTCTGGTGGCTCCATTCACGAGCAAGATACACCAGCATGGCGCGGGCAGGGCCCAGGGCGCGCTGCCGCCCTGGGCTCACAATCTCTCTGGGCGTGACTGCATGCGCAGTGGCGACGGCGGCAAGCAGGGTTCCAAAGGCGACTCGTTGCGGGCGAGCGATCACCTCACGCATCGCGGAGGTGCGACGATCCACTTCCTCGATAAAACGTTCGTCACCGAGAAACCGTTGATCCACCGTCTCATAGAATCGGTCCTGATGCCCCTGTGCAAGGCCCTCCTGCATAAACCGCCGATAGGCCTGTCGCGCGGGGCCGATCTGCCGATAAAACGATCGCAAGACGGGCTCGGTGCTCACCTGCACCGGACTGGATCGCCCCACATAGGCGGCATGACTGCTCCATCGGTATGTCCACGGGTTCACTGGTTTGCGAATCCTGGCGGGGTTGAGATGGAGATACCGCACCAGTTCGAGGAGATAGGATTCACGATCGCACAAGATGGCCTGATACCGCCCCTGAAAAACATGGCCACTCTTGTCGTAGCGGCGATTGTAGTACTGACTATAAGTGAACTGGAGTGTCTGCATCGTACGCGACAGAGGCTGATCGCTTATCTCCAGCAGGAGATGTACATGATTGATCATCAGCACATAGGCATGCAGCGTGACGCCGTCGCGATGGCGATAGCGTTCCATGCGATCGAGGTACGTGTGGTAATCGGCCTCGTCATGGAAAATCGTGGCTCGTCGATTGCCGCGGGCGATCACATGGTAGAACGCACCAGAGAACTCGATGCGCGGTTTCCGAGCCATGCGAAGGAGCCTACGCACCGACGCCAAATAAGTCAATACTCATGCCTGACCCCATTTTCTTGACCCCATTTCCTCTGTATCTGACCCCATTTCTTCTGTATGGCGGGGAGGGGTTGGGGCCGTTACTCTTGCTCCGCGTGTCCCTTGTGTAGTATACGGTATCGTCGTATGCGCGATCATAATTCGACTACACATTGCAATCTCGATGTGTATTCATGAGGTGCCATGGAGATCCAGGTGGAGCTAGGTGAAGTCGCGCAGAATATGCGATTAGTCGCGGCGCTATAGGCTTCAACGTTGATGAGCGCCGTAGCCGGTGAGGATGGCGAGTTTTCATTTAATTCATGGAGAAACGATGATCATGTTACGAACTAAGAACGGCATCATGCTCGTGGGCCTGATCCTTTTATTTGGCATCTACGGGTGCTCAGCTTGGAGTCCCGGAAATCCTTCGACACCACCGGTGAAGTCTGCGGGGACGGACCTGACCCCCAGGCCAGCAGGCACAGATTCTCGAGGGGGATTAATTTTCCAGAAACAGGCCGATCAGCATGAGCGTGCAGTCGAGCGAAAGTGACGGATATGATTACGTCGCTCGGTGGGTTCTGTCATCGATTTGGGGTAACGTGGGTGTCATTCCGCCCCCTCATCGTGCGCGTCCCGCGAACAAGAAGGACTTCTGGCCGTTCCTCCTCTTCTCTCCGATCACGCTCGGTGCCTCTTCATTGAGCGCGTCGAACGAGCACCATCCATCCAATAGATCCTTCCAAGCTAGCTCGTTACCTCTCTAAGGATGGGGGCCGATTGATCTTCCACTGTGCGCAACCTTCTCACCCGCCCACCCACTGGCAATTATTTTTACCCACCCGGCCCTCCGATTGCTTCGCAATCGATTTCCCGAGACGTGCCATTAGCCCGAGCGAGGGCCTTCGGACTCGCTCCTCTTTCCTCCGAGTTCTCTTGTTGCCTCTCAGGGAGGGTGGCCTGCTTGATCTCCCACTGCACGCGTCCAACGAGGACCTTCTCAGGCCGCGCGTTGCGCGAGCACAGGAGATCAACGGGCCACCCCCCCTCTCCTTCGTTTGACTTCATCCCCCTGCCCTCCTAGAATCCCGCCATGGCTTCGTCCTTCGTGCATCTCCACCTTCACACTCAGTTCAGCCTCTTGGATGGGGCAAACCAAATCGACCCGTTAATCCAGCAGATCAAAGACTTTGGCCAGCCGGCTGTGGCCATGACCGACCATGGGAACATGTTTGGGGCCATCGAGTTCTACCGCAAAGCCAAAGAGGCGGACATCAAACCGATCATCGGTTGCGAAGCCTACATGGCCCCCGGTAGCCGCTTCGCTGCCAAAGACAGCGGCCTCGCCCACAACGACTACTACCATCTCATCCTCCTGGCTCGAAATCTGACCGGCTATCAGAATCTCATCAATCTTGTAAGCAAAGCATATCTTGAGGGATTCTACTATAAGCCTCGGATGGATAAGGAAATTCTCAAAGAACATCATGAGGGACTGATCGCCCTGTCAGGCTGCTTGAGCGGGGAAATTCCATACCTGATTGGCCAGAAAGATATGGCTGGCGCCATAGCTGTGGCTGGGGAGTTTCAGGAAATATTCGGGAAGGAACATTTCTACCTTGAGGTGCAGGCAAACGGGTTGGACCACCAGCGAGTCGCGAATAGCGGCCTGCTCGAAATCGCGAAGAAAATGGACATCCCTCTCGCCGGCACCAACGATTGCCATTACCTCAAGAAAGAAGATTTCCGTCCACACGAACTGATGCTCTGCCTGCAAACAGGCAAAACGATCAGCGACCCGAATCGCATGAAGTTCGATACAGATCAACTCTATGTGAAATCGACCGAAGAAGTCTCGGCCGCCTTTATCGAATTCCCCAATGCCGTCGCCAATACCTGCCGAATTGCGGACAACTGCGACCTCCAATTGGCGCTGAATAAAACGCATCTCCCGCAATACAAAGTTCCCGATGGGTTCACCAGGGAAACCTATCTGGAGCGCCTGGCGCTGGACGGATTGACCGCCAGATTGAAAGAGCGGCCCAGCCAGATTCTGCCGGCTGCTTATGAGCTGCGCCTGCGCGAAGAACTGACGATCATTTGCTCGATGGGGTTCGCAGGCTATTTCCTCATCGTATGGGACATCATCAAATTCGCCCGCTCGCGCAACATTCCAGTCGGACCGGGCCGAGGCTCAGCCGCCGGGAGTCTCGTCGCCTATGCGCTGCGCATCACGGACCTTGATCCCCTTGTCTACACGCTCTTGTTCGAACGGTTCCTCAATCCCGAGCGTGTATCCCTCCCGGATATCGACATGGACTTCTGTATGGAACGGCGGAGCGAGGTCATCAACTACGTAGTCGACAAGTACGGCAAGGACCACGTCGCCCAGATCATTACGTTCGGGACGCTTGGAGCCAAGGCCGCGATCCGGGACGTAGGCCGTGTGCTGGAGATACCCTATGCCGAAGTCGATCGCGTCGCCAAGCTCGTCCCGAATCAACTCAACATCACGCTCCAGCAGGCACTCGATCAAGAACAGAAACTGCGCGATCTCGTCGAGACCGATATCCGGGTGAAAGAATTGATGAGCATCGCCCGTTCGCTTGAAGGACTGGCCCGCCACGCCTCGACTCACGCCGCCGGTGTGGTGATCTCGGAAGGTCCGCTCACGGACCATGTGCCGCTCTACAAAGGAGCCAACGACGAAATTGTCACCCAATATTCGATGGGAGACGTCGAAAAGATCGGGCTCGTTAAGTTCGATTTCCTGGGCCTCAAAACCCTCACCATGATCAAGCGCGCGGAGGATCTGATCAATCATCGGCATCCCGACAATCCGCCCTTGGTCATGGAGCAGATGCCGTTCGACGACCCCAAGACCTTTGCCCTCCTCTCCTCAGGCAAGACGATCGGCCTCTTCCAGCTGGAAAGCTCCGGGATGCGCGACCTCCTGACCGGCCTGAAACCCGACCGCTTCGAGGATATCATCGCTATCATTGCGCTTTATCGCCCTGGCCCGATGGATCTCATTCCTGACTTCATCAAACGCAAGCAGGGCAAAATTCCAATCGTGTATGAAGTGCCTGAATTGGAGCCGATCCTAAAGGATACCTACGGGGTCATCGTCTACCAGGAACAGGTGATGGCGATTGCCAACAAGGTGGCAGGCTTCTCGCTCGGCCAAGCCGACATTCTCCGGCGCGCGATGGGTAAGAAGAAACCAGAAGAGATGGAAAAGCTCCGCGCGCAGTTCCTCGCCGGCGCCAAGACTAACAAGATTCCCGATAAGAAAGCGGACAAGCTCTACGAACTGATCCAGAAGTTTGCAGGCTACGGGTTCAACAAGTCGCACGCTGCAGCCTATGCCGTCGTCTGTTATCAGACCGGCTATCTGAAGGCTCACTATCCGACTGAGTTCATGGCCGCCCTCATGACCACCGACATGGGCAATGCCGACAAGATCGTCGGTTACTTCACGGAATGTCGTGACCTCAACATCAAAGTTCTGCCTCCGGACGTGAACGAAAGCCATAAGAACTTTACCGTGGTGGATCACGCCATTCGGTTCGGCCTGGCGGCCATCAAGAATGTCGGTGAAGGCGCCGTCGAGTCGATCATCGAGATTAGAAATGAGACCGGCCCTTTCAAATCCTTCTTTGAGTTTTGCCGCCGCGTCGATCTCCACAAGGTCAATAAACGCATGCTCGAAGGGCTGATCAAGACCGGCGCATTCGACTCGACCGGCGCGAAACGCTCTCAATTGGCCGCAGTCCTGGATCAAGCTGTTGAGGACGGCGCGGCTGCGCAGCGTGAACGGGATCTGGGGCAGACCAACATTTTCGGAGACGAGCTGAACGGACAAGGCTCAAAGGAACATCTGGCCGCCCTGCCACTGCCGAACATTCCTGAATGGGACCAAAGCGAACGGTTGAAACACGAACGGGAGCTGACCGGCTTCTATATCTCCTCCCACCCACTGGCCCGCTACGAGGGAACTATTCAGGCACTCGCGACGGCCTCGACCATCGGCCTGTTAGAGTTGTCGGACGGTCGAGAGGTAAAACTGTGCGGAATCATCACCACCGTCAAGAGTATGCTGACCAAAAAAGGAGACAAAATGGCCTATCTCACTCTGGAAGATCTCCAGGGCGTCGTGGAGATCATCGTCTTTCCTGATCTCTTCAAGACCGCCGCCGACCTCGTTGCCCCGGAACGTCTCGTGCGCGTCACAGGCACGGTGGACCGGGGAGATAAAGGCATGAAGATTCGAGGGAGCAAGATCGAACCGCTGGCCGAGGTTCAAACCCAGACGATCAAGCGGGTCCATATTCGACTAACGGATCGCCACGGTGTGACAGAACAATTACCGCGCCTTCGTGAAGTCTTTCTGCGCCATCCAGGAAACACGGCCATCTTGCTCATTTTTCGGACGGATTCATTGCTGGAAGTGGAAACAGCTCCTCTCCCCCACCTGACTATCACCCCCAGTGAACGCCTGGTAGCAGAGGTTGAAGAAGTACTAGGCAAAGGGGCTGTTTTTCTGCTATCGTAACCTGTGCTTCAGGGTAGGGCCGCTATACTCCCTCCCCTAATATTGATACCCATCGACACTATGCGCGATTACCTCGAGTTTGAAAAACCGATCCGCGAGATCGAAGAAAAGATCGAGAAACTCGCGGCTGTTCCTGCCGGGAAATCGGCCCCGCAGGATGAGATCCGCAAGTTGCGGATGAAGCTGGCCCAGGCCGAACATACACTCTACAACAAACTGACCCCCTGGCAGCGCACACAACTCGCCCGGCACCCCCAACGGCCCAGCACCCTCGATTACATCAGTTCTCTGTTCAGAGACTTTTTTGAGTTCCATGGGGACCGCTCGTTCGGCGACGACCGCGCCATCGTCGGCGGTTTTGCGCGATTCAACGAGCGCTCGATCATGGTCATCGGCCATCAAAAGGGAAAGACGCTCAAAGAGCGGATGCAAAGAAATTTTGGCATGCCAAATCCGGAAGGTTACCGAAAAGCTCTGCGTCTCATGAAGATGGCCGAAAAGTTCGGGCGCCCGATCGTGACCTTTATCGACACACCCGGCGCGTATCCTGGCATCGGCGCAGAAGAGCGGGGCCAGGCTGAAGCCATAGCCCGCAATCTGTTTGACATGTCCCGGCTCGCCGTCCCGATTATTTCCATCGTCATCGGTGAAGGTGGCAGCGGTGGAGCGCTCGCGTTAGGCGTCTCAGACCGTGTCCTGATGTTGGAGCATGGAGTCTATTCCGTGATTTCACCAGAAGGCTGCGCTGCCATTCTGTGGGACGATCCAGCTAAAGTTCCCGATGCCGCTGCTGCCCTGAAAATGACGGCGAAAGATTTGGTCGACCTCCATATCGTGGACGAAGTAATTCCCGAGCCACTCGGCGGCGCCCATCGAGACCTCAATGCCATCACCGATCGAGTCGCCAAGTCCCTCAGCAATCAACTCTCTCAGCTCAAGGACCTCTCCCTCCCTGAATTACTGGCTCAACGGGATCAGAAATACCGATCCATCGGAACTGTGAACGGGTTGGCCGCTATTCCCCAGTAAGCCCTGTGTCGAAGTCCTGAATACTTCGGCCTTACCCCTTTCGGCCTATCCTGCGCTTGGTGAGCCAATCCACCGCCCCAAGGCCGGCGGCGCGGCCAGTGGCGAAACAGGCAGTCAATAGATAGCCTCCCGTCGGCGACTCCCAATCCAACATCTCGCCGGCACAGAACACACCTGGAAGACTGCGGATCATCAACCGTGCGTCGAGCGCTTCGAACAGTACTCCGCCGGCCGTACTGATCGCTTCTTCCAACGGACGAGGCGCAATCAGTTTCACCGGTAAGGATTTAATCGCAACGGCCAATCGAGCCGGATCTGCGAAGTCGTCTTTTGAAACCACTTCACGAAGCAACCCCGCCTTGACACCTTCGATATTGGCCTGCCGCTGAAGATGCGCCGCCATCGTGCGCTTGCCGCGCGGCCGTGAAAGACTCTTAGTCAGCCTCGGCACATCGCGATCAGGCGCCAAATCAAGGCGCAAGGTCGCCGTGCCCTTCGCTAGGATCTCATTGCGAAGCGCGGCGGATACCGTGTAGATCACCCCGCCTTCTACGCCGGTTTCTGTGATGACAAACTCTCCCGGATGCCAGGATTCGATACCGGTATGACTCCGCACCACGGCGGCCACAGACTTGACCGGATGCCCGGCAAACTTCATCCTGAAATGCCCGCTCCAGCCCACATCGAAGCCACAGTTCGCCGGCTGCAACGGAGCGATCCGAACCCTGCGCTCTGCCAGCAACGGCACCCAGGACGCATCGGAGCCGAGTTTTGGCCAACTGCCTCCGCCGAGCGCGAGCACCGTCGCATCGGCCGCCACAGCGCGGTTTCCATTCGGCGTGGTGAACGATAATATCCCCTGCCCGCTCCAGCCGGTCCCCCGATGTCTGACATGGAATCGAACACCGGCCTTGCGTAAACGTCGCAGCCACGAACGCAGCAGCGGCGCAGCCTTGAGATCGGCAGGAAACACGCGCCCGGAAGAGCCGATAAATGTGTCGATGCCGAGTCCATGAGCCCAGGCACGGAGAGCATCAGGACCGAACGTCGCAAGGAGCGGCGCGAACTGTGTGCGCCGTGTCCCGTAGCGCGAGAGAAATTTCTCAGACGGTTCCGAGTGCGTGAGATTCAGGCCACCTTTCCCTGCCAGAAGAAATTTGCGGCCGACCGATGCCATGGCATCGTAGAGATCGACCTCCGCGCCTGCGGCACTCGCCGACTCCGCGGCCATGAGTCCAGCCGGTCCTCCGCCGACAATGACAATCTTCATTTGTTCTCGTTGGTGTGGCTAGCCCGCATTATTTATGACGATTCGTCGTGAAATCGCTGAGTCGCGTCGTGAGACCTGCGCGCGGAGCCGTGAGGACCCGAGGCGTACTCGTGCAGTACGGTGAGAGTCCGAGGGGCGAGCCCGCAGGCCGAAGGCTTGTCTCAACAGCGGATCGGCGATTGCAGCAGAAGCGCTCATGAATAATGCGGGCTACACAGGGAGAGGATGCTACATCAGGTCAACAGGTTGCTGAACCCTACATGCAGAACTGTCATGGGTCAAGCGCCTTCGCGGCACACACAAGATTTCACGGTCCAGGACAGGCTATACTCTCGCGCAACAATGGATGAACAAGAGCCCCTGCAAGTCGTTGAGCTTCGGATCAGTTACCGCTACGCGACCGCACACCCCTGGGTGGTCCAAGCCGTCGGAGGATTCTTATCGGCCTATTTCATGGAGTATCCAGGATTCCGAGTGCAACGTTACCTGGAGGAACTGGAATCAGGCACGCACTTATGGGTCTGTGAGATACCGCCCAATATGAAAGTCCTCAGGCTCTTGAAGCGGCTGAAGGAAGATATCCCTCCCTGCCACGCCCAACAGATCGCCACCGAACCGCCCGCGCGACCTCGCTATCTTATCGATTGTCCAGAATGAGACAGGTTGATCTGGTCTATTTGGTTTGTTTGATAGGTTTGTTGAATCCAAAACCAAAATAATGAGACTGATACCGGTGTGTCAGTTCTTGAAGCCGTTAGGATTACCACTCTGCCAGCGCCAGGCATCGGCGCACATCGCGCCAATTCCACGCTCCGCACGCCAGTCCAATAATTCAAACGCCCGTTGTGGGTCGGCATAGCATGAAGCCACGTCACCGGGACGCCGAGGGACAACCTTGTAAGGCACCGCCCGCCCGCTCGCCTGCTCAAATGCCCGCACAATATCCAACACACTGTACCCTCTGCCCGTGCCTAGATTCACGGTCAGACATTCGGCCCTCTCGTGCATTTCTTCCAAAGCCTTCAGTGCTTTGAGATGCCCCAAGGCCAAATCCACGACATGAATATAATCCCGCACTCCCGTCCCATCCGGGGTGGAGTAATCGTTGCCCCACACGTTGAGGCTGACTCGCCGCCCCACAGCCACCTGAGCTACGACAGGCAGCAAATTATTCGGAATGCCTTGAGGGTCTTCTCCTATCAGACCGCTGGCATGGGCGCCCGCCGGGTTGAAATAACGCAGAATGCCGATCTTCCATGAGGGGGAGCTGCGGTGCAGATCCCGTAAGATCTCCTCAATCATCAATTTCGTTCGGCCATAGGGATTCGTAGCAGAGAGTGGATGGTCTTCGGTCAGCGGCAACTTGATCGGATCGCCATAGACGGTGGCGGAGGAGCTGAACACCAGACTCTTCACTCCGCATTCCTCCATCGCCTCCAACACGCGCAGTGTGCCGACCACGTTATTGTCATAATAGGCCAGCGGCTGTGTCACCGACTCTCCCACAGCCTTGAGGCCGGCGAAGTGGATCACCGAATGGGCCCCACTCTCTCGCAAGGCCGTTACGACGGCCGCACGGTCGCGGATGTCACCTCGCACCAGCCACGGCTTTTTTCCGGTAATACGTTCCACCCGCGTCAATGCCTCAGGATGGCTATTGGAGAAGTTGTCGAACACCGTGACGTCATACCCTGCCTCAAGCAGCTCCACGCAGGTATGCGACCCGATATAGCCGGCGCCGCCGGTGACAAAAATCATCTGTCCTTGCCTCACTGAGAGATGACTGCAGCCTATCCAGGTGAATGCACAACGTCAAGAAACGAACGGGAACCGGTTATTTGTTTTATCTGGCTAGTTTTGCTCAACCAAACAAACAAACGAGACAAACCCAACAGACCCAATAACGTTTTCTATTAGCCCTCAGGCTTCTCTGATGCTGGAGGGGTGGAAGTGCCGGAGAATTTCTTCTTGAGAAGTTTTCGTCCGAGGATCGTAATCCCCAATGCGAGACCGAGCGAAAGCGGAACGAACAATGCTGAGGCAATATCCGCATTGGGCAACCATCCCACCTCATGAAGGCCCTTGAAGATATAGGCCATGAGCCCGCTGAGATAATAGGCAATCACAATGACCGACAAGCCTTCGACCGTGTATTGGAGGATGGCCTGGCTCTTCGTGGTCCTGTCGACGCTGGCTAAGAGCGTCAGATTTTGAGATTGCAGCATGAGGTCCACGCGGGCACGAAGGATGGAAATGATACCTTCAAAACCGCTGCGGAGAGTGTCTATCCGCTTCAACAATTGTTGATAACCCTCCGCGACACCCGTAATCCCACTGAGGACATAATCGGATATCGGGCGGTACAGGGGAAGTGTCCGTTCGTCGAGTGCCTCCAACGTCCGGTGCACGATCTTGTCGTAGGGAACAGACGCCGAGAGTTCGAAGTGCAGCCTTCCGGCTAACCGAGTAGTTTTCAACAAGTCTTGTGTCAGCCCATTGAGCCAGCGCTGGAGGGTCAGGGTATCAGCATGGCCGATATGTCCGCTGATGATTTCACGCTGCTTTAAGTGCACCTGCTCGAACTTGTACGCCTGATCGACGGCAGCCGAAAACAACGGTTTTTGCATGAGCAACAAGTGATAGTACGTCTCGATTCGGACTATGGCATCGACGATATCTTTCAGGTGAGACTTGCTGGACCTGCCAGACCCAACACTCACCCAGTAGCGCTCGCCTCCATGATCATCCGGTGTAAAGCTGGTCACCAATGAGGTCTCCTCATCGAGAATACGGCTCCCATACATGACGGGTCCAGGAAACAGCGGGCGCAATGCTTCGCTGCTTGGCAGGGGTTCAGCCATCAGCACGATGTCTAAACGACAGACTTCCACCCCGTGCGGCGTGACAGGAAAGCGATAGTCAGGAAAAGTCAGCGGGCCAAACGTGACTCTCCCGGCTTGAGGGGAGGGAATATGCCAGACTTGATAGCTGTAGTACTCCGTGTGCGCTTGCCAGATCATGATGAGTTGATCGCCATTCGCCGCCTTCTTGACTCCGGCGCCAAAGGCGTCATGGATGATGATCGCGTCATCGGGAACCTTGAACTCATCGAGGAGAGACCTGAACTCATCCCGGCTCACCGGCCGCTGTAGTGGTGGATCGCTCATGCGAACCGCTTTATAGTGGACGTGCGCAGGAGTTTGCAGATGCTCGGCCCAGAGCATTTGCGGCTGATCGTGCAGTTTTCGAATAAGCTCGCCTGTGTCCGGCTTGATACGATCGGGCTCCGTCATACGATGACCCTATGAAGTGACAGTGGGGAACGGAAAACGCTGCCAGGCTACTGTCTTGACGGCAAAGCTGTCAACAGATCGTTAGTCGAATAGACATAGACAATGAAAGTGGCATGACTCGAGTAACGCGGCGTTTTGTTGGGACACCATGGCTGCGGATTCCGTCCGGCAACGTGGAGCATTAAGTAAAGTGGTAGCTCGGCAAGGAGACTGGCCTACGAGAGTCGGATCGACGACACCTGACGAGATAAGACAAGAGTCACCTAAGAAGACCTCGCCCGATACCTTCGCAGCAGAACAGCCCCTTCTTATCCCGCCAAGCCCAGAACGTCGGACTCGCGGACGAGAACGAGTTCCTTGCCGTCCAGCTCGACGTCGGTCGTTCCATACTTCTCGTAAAGAACCCGATCGCCTGGTTTAAGGACCGTGGGCTTGAAGATCTTTTTCTCTTGTTCCTCTTTCCTTTTGGGTTTACTACCCGACTTCTTTTCCGGTGTTTCCCACCGCCCCTTCCCCACGGCCAGAACCTTTCCTTCGGCGGGTATTTCCTTGGCCGTATCCGGGATGAACAAGCCTCCACCGGTCTTATCCTTGGCCTCCGACGGTTCAATCAATGCCCAATCCTGTAATGGTTGAAGTCCCATGATGATTCCTCCTTCTGTGGTTCAAAAGCCAACGACAGGCTACGTCGTTCCGCAGATGACGTCAACTCACCTAGGGCTCGAACTCCAAGCCTCACCCTCCCTGCATAAGGCAGGGCCATTGAACGTGGTCTCCACTGTGCGCGTCGAACGAGGGCCTTCCGATTCTCTGTTCTTCTCTTTAAGGGAGTGTCAAGGCTGCCTTTACTGCGCGCATCGAGTGACCACAGTTTCATCGTGGGGGTTCTGCGAACAAGAAGGGCACCTGACCGCTACCTTCTTCTAGTTTTCTCCTCTCTCAGGTGTTACAACATGTCTCCGTTACCCCAGTGTCTCGAACTAGAGAAGGAAGATCTATGTCTTTGCCGATTGAGAAGGCGTCGTCCGATGAATTGGCGCGAGAAGTGGCCAGGCGGCGTACCTTCGCCATTATTTCGCACCCGGACGCAGGGAAAACCACGCTGACCGAAAAGCTCCTCCTCTACGCCGGCGCAGTGCACCTGGCCGGGGCTGTGCAAGCCCGGTCGCACCAGCGTGCAGCAAAGTCGGACTGGATGGAGTTGGAGCAGGCACGCGGGATTTCCATCACCTCCACCGCGCTCCAGTTCGATTATCAAGGAGTGCGGGTGAATCTACTCGACACGCCGGGACACCAAGACTTCAGTGAAGATACCTACCGCACGCTCATGGCGGTAGATAGCGCCGTCATGGTGCTCGACTGCGCCAAAGGTATCGAGCCGCAGACGAAGAAACTCTTCGCCGTTTGTCGTAAACGCGGTATCCCCATCATAACCTTCATCAATAAAATGGATTTACCGGGGCGCCATCCGTACGAACTCTTGGAGGAGATTGAGCAGACCTTGGGCATGACGGCGGTTCCCTTCAATTGGCCCATTGGAGAAGGGGCCGGGTTTCAGGGACTCTATGATCTTCGAGAACCGCAAGTCCTGTTCTTTCAACGGACACTGCACAATCAACGGCGCGCGCCGATGAAAGTCGAAATGTTCCCCCATCCGAGTCTGGCCGAAACGCTCGGAGATGCCTATGGCCCATTGCAAGAAGAGATCGCTCTCTTAACCGGCGCCGGGACGACATTCGATCACGCCCGCTTTCTCGCAGGCCAGCTCACGCCGGTCTTCTTCGGGAGCGCCCTGACCAACTTCGGCGTCGAACCTTTTCTGAATGGCTTCCTACAACTTGCTCCTCCGCCTGGACCACGCATGAGTTCAGAGGGGCCAGTGCGGCCGACAGAGGAAAAGTTCTCAGGGTTCGTGTTCAAGATTCAAGCGAACATGGACCCGCAACATCGTGACCGTATGGCATTTTTACGGATTGTGTCCGGTCGATTCGAGAAGGACATGATGGTTCATCATGCGCGGCTAAACCGCAAGATCCGGATGACACGGCCGCACCGGCTTTTCGGCCGCGATCGGGAGACGATAGAAGAAGCTTATCCTGGCGATGTCGTCGGACTCGTGAACCCCGGCCTCTTTGCCATCGGCGATACTCTCTGCTCCGGCAGTCCTCGCTCTTTTTATGCAATTCCACAATTTCCCCCGGAATGTTTCGGCGTGTTGCGAAGCCAAGACCTCACAAAGCAGAAACAGTTTCAAAAGGGACTCCAGCAGCTCGAAGAAGAAGGAGTCATGCAGGTGTTCTATTCACCCGATCATGTGCGTCGCGAGCCGGTCCTCGCCGCCGTGGGAGAACTCCAGTTTGATGTCGTTGCCTCACGCCTCGAAACCGAATATGGAGTCAAGACTACCGTTGAGCGGATGCCCTTTGTCCTCGCCCGCTGGGTGACGGGCGATCCCGATATCATCGCCCGTATCTACTGGCCACAGGACACGAGACGGCTCGTGGACAAGGACGGCAGCATGGTGATGCTTTTCGGCTCTGAAAGGCTGCTCGCCTACTGTATGAAAGAGTATGCATCCCTCAAGTTTCAGTTACGGGAGGAGGCTGGATTAACAGAAAACTAAATTGTCCTTGCTGTAGTCAAACGACTGCATTGTCTATCTTCCCAAAAACATGAGGATTACCTCAGCAATCTGCCAAGGTTTTATATTTCCCCTTCACATCACCATCGCTCCTCCTCTCCTCACCCCTGATTTTCTTGGTTTTCTCTCTGACGATTCTCCTCCTGCGACGGCACACACCTTGCGTAGTTACCATAGTGAAGAGGTGAACACGTCCCCTCTTCGATCTCTCCTCGGGTAACAGAGTCCGTTCTGCAATCCGATAGAACCCTTGCATGTGAGAAGTTACCTTCTCCAGGAATGGTCTGCCTATTTCCGGTGAGAGCCTAACATGGGAGTATCTATATGAACTGGGTAAGAGCCATCGTCGGAGTTCTCGTATTGTCATCTAGTACTGCGTGGGGTGCCACGTTGGCATGGACCCCCAACAGTGAGCCCGATTTGGCAGGATATCGCGTCTATCAATGCAGCCGACAACCCTGCACTCGATCATCTGGCCAGGCTTCGCTTCTTGCTTCGCTGGGAACAGTGACGAGTATGGATATCGGAACACCAGCAGTGACTCGGCACTACTTTATTACAGCGTATGATTCGTCTAACAATGAGTCAGGTGCGAGCGGCCTCGCGACCTTCACACCATCCGGTTCTCCACCACCGCCGCCCCCGGCAGCTCCGCCGATTCCAGGCGGCTTGCAAATCATTTCAGTAGAGTAAGTCAAGGATGAATTGGATGTTGGAGCCAGAAACGTGTGACTGCAGTATAGTTGGGTGAGACAGAGACACCGAGCAAGCGTGGCCTGGTCGATCCTCGATTGCGCGCAGCCTTCTCACCCACCCACCCGCTGGCACGCCGAGACGTGCCAGTAGCCCGGGCAAGCACATTCTGATCGTGCGCGTTCCGCGAGCAAGAAGGGCACCTGGCCATCAATAATCCTTCCAAGCTTGCTCGTTTACTTTACAGGAGGCGGCTGAGGGTTCCCCAAACTGCGCGCGTTCAACGAGGGCCTTCTCTGGCCGCGCGTTGCGCGAGCAAAGGGGACCTTCAGCTACCTCCCTCCCCTTGGCTGATTCAGAAACAATCTCACAGCTACCTTCTGTCCTTTGATCCTGGCACGACTGAGGGTCTCGATGATCTCGCGGGCCAGCACTTCCGGCACTTCCACCAACGAGAATCGATCCATCACTTCGACCGCGCCGATCACAGTCGAGTTGAGTCTGGCCTCGTTGGCAATGGCCCCGACGAGATCACCTGGCCGGATACCGGCCTCCTTGCCTGCGCCGATATACACCTTGGCCATACCCGCTGTCCGTCCACCACGGCCAGGCTGACTGAATGGCCTGCCCTGTCCCTCTCTCGGCATCACGCCGCTTGCCCGCCCACACGGATCTCCCATTGGACGGCGAGCCATCGACGGCCTCTCCGGAGGCCTGGTCGACACAGCAGGAATATCGTGTTCCTTGCGCTCCCCACCCTGCATGCGAAAGACAAGTTTCATGGCTGCCGCGGCTACCTCCAGGGGATCTCCCCTCTCTGCGAGCGATGCAGCTACGGCTCGGAACAGCTCCAGGTCGCCAGCTGCGAGCACCTCTTCAATCGCGCTCTTCGTTCGTGCCAGCCGCTTCGCACGGAGGTCGACAACGGTCGGCACTTGCGTCACGACGATTTTCGCTTTCGTGAGTTGCTCGATGTTCCACAATAGTCGCTGCTCGCGCGGGTCGATGACGGTGATCGCCACGCCCTCCCGCCCCGCCCGCCCGGTCCGACCGATCCGATGGACATAGCTCTCCGGCGACGTAGGCAGATCGTAGTTCACCACATGCGAGACAGATGGAATATCCAGCCCCCGCGCCGCCACATCGGTGGCGACAAGGAGTTCGGTCTGCCCGGACCGGAATGAATTCATCACGCGATCTCGCTGAGGCTGATTCATCCCGCCATGGATCGCTTCGGCCTTGTGTCCCCGATCTATCAACATGGCGGTGAGTTCATCGACTTCGATGCGCGTACGGCAAAACACGAGGGCCGATTTCGGCCCTTCCATAGCCAAAATACGAGCCAGCGCCGCTTCTTTATGCTGTCTGGCCACGATGTAGGCTGTTTGATGGACCCGCGGCGCGGCGCCGGCTTTGAGCGGCTCCTTGGCAATCTTGATCTCGATCGGCTCCTTGAGATGGCGTTTGGCAATGGCGGCAATCCGCGCCGGCATGGTGGCGGAGAACAACGCGGTCTGCCGCACTTTGGGTGTCTGTTCCAAAATGGCGTCCAGATCCTCGGCAAATCCCATATCCAGCATCTCATCGGCCTCATCCAGTACGACTGTCTGGATCGTCTTGAGCTGCAATGTTTTTCGGCGGATATGATCCAGCGCTCGCCCGGGCGTCGCCACAATGACATCGACACCGCGCCTGAGCGCATGGAGTTGGGGGCCAATTGCCTGTCCTCCGTAGATCGGGAGCACAGAGACTTTTAACTCTTTGCCATAGCGCGTCACGGCTTCGCCGACCTGTATGGCCAATTCTCTGGTCGGCACAAGGATCAGCACGGAGGGGCGATGTCGTGCAGAATGGGCAATGCGCTGGAGCAGAGGCAGAGTAAATGCCGCCGTCTTGCCTGTTCCAGTCGCCGCTTGGCCCAAGAGATCGCGGCCTGCCAACAATGGAGGAATCGCTTCGCGTTGGATCGGCGTGGGTTCTTCGTAGCCAAGCGTGTCGAGTGTAGTCAGCAGGGCCGCTTCCAAACCCAGTGCCGCGAAACCGGGAGAAAAACCCTTGGCCGGCATTTCCGCCGATGGGTGCGTGGCCTCGTGCTTCATAGAATACCTCTACCAACCGGCTGCATTGAGCTTCTCCTTCGCCCATTGCCACTCGACCATGCGTCCATTTCCTTTTCCCACCTATCACGAGTCTGATAGAGTCTCTCGTGTGACGAGCGAACCTATCATGTCTACACTCCCAATAGAAGATGTGCTACCGACCCTTCGCCGCACGCTGATGGAGTGCCACAATGCGCTGCTGACTGCCGCGCCTGGCGCGGGAAAAACGACAGGGGTTCCGCCGGCCCTGCTCGACGCGCCTTGGCTCGGAGGAAAGAAGCTGCTCATGTTGGAGCCTCGCCGGCTCGCAGCCCGAGCAGCGGCTTATCGTATGGCTGTCATGCAGGGTGAATCGGTTGGTGAGACAGTCGGCTACCGCATGAAGCTCGACACGAGGGTGGGGCCCAAGACGAGAATCGAAGTGGTGACGGAAGGCATTCTCGGCCGCCTGCTCCAGCACGATCCTGCGCTCAGCGAGTATGCGATCGTCCTCTTCGATGAGTTCCACGAACGAAGCCTGCAAGCCGACACAGGCCTGGCCCTCTGCCTCGAAGCGCAACGGCTTTTCCGCCCGGATCTCCGCCTGCTCGTGATGTCGGCCACGTTGGATTGTGGGCAGGTCTCAAATCTCCTCGGCAACGCGCCCATCATTGCCTGCGAAGGCAAGATGTTTCCCGTTGAGACCCGTTATCTCGATCAACCTCTCTCAGGCCATCTGGATGTCGCAGTCGTCCAATCGATCAGACGTTCGCTCGCGCAAGACCAAGGGAGTCTCCTAGTCTTTCTACCGGGCATGGCAGAGATCCGGCGTGTCGAGCGAAAACTGCTCGATCTGAACCTCGACCCCAACATCATCGTGGCGCCGCTCCATGGCGACCTGCCGCAAGAAGCCCAGGATCGCGCGATCGCTCCCACTCGACCGGGGATGAGAAAGATCGTGTTGGCCACCTCGATTGCCGAAACGAGTCTGACGATCGACGGAGTCCGCATCGTCATGGATGCCGGCTTGCTGCGCGTGCCGCGCTTCGATCCGCGATCGGGACTGACGAGACTGGAAACCATTCACGTCACTCAGGACTCAGCCGAGCAACGCCGTGGCCGAGCCGGCCGTCTCGAACCGGGCATCTGTGTTCGCCTCTGGACCTCTACGGAGCATCAGTCCTTGACTCCCCGCCGCCCACCGGAAATACTTGACGCCGATCTGGCACCGCTGGTGCTCGAACTGGCCCTCTGGGGCACTGCCAACCCAGCCGAGTTGTCCTGGCTCACTCCTCCACCGCCAGGAGCCTTAGCCCAGGCGAGAGAATTACTCATCGGCCTTGGCGCGCTGAATTCAGAAGGACATATTACCGCTCATGGAAGGCAGGTGGCTAAACTGCCGCTCCATCCCCGTCTCGCACATATGCTGCTCAAATCTGTGCCGTTACAACTCAGCCATCTTGCCTGTGAACTGGCTGCACTGCTCAGCGAGCGAGACATTTTGCGAGGCCCCTCCGGCCGGCGCCATGCGGATCTGCGACTCCGTCTTGATGTCTTGCACGGACAGTACGATCATGCTGCCGGTGCGACCGTGAACTCTGCGATCCGCCAGCGAGTGACCCGCATCGCCGACCTCTGGCATCGACATCTTCCGCGATCGGCTCGTTCGGATCGGCAGGACAGTGTTTATGAAGCCGGACTCTTGCTCGCACTCGCCTATCCAGATCGTATTGCCCAACGCCAAAGTGGGAGCGACACGCGCTATCTCATGACCAATGGCCGTGGCGCTCTCTTTGCAAACCCTGATTCCCTCGGCTCAGAAAACTATCTGGTCATTGCCGACCTGGATGGCGGCCAGCAATGGGCAAGGATAGACTTGGCGGTGCCGGTATCGCTTCAAGATATCGAGACACTCTACGCAGATCAGATTCAAGTACTAGATGAGGTATCATGGGATAATGCAACTCAGGCAGTTCGTGCGACAAGACAGCATCGATTGGGTTCGCTTGTTCTATCCAAGCAAGGACTCTCGAAGCCAAATCCATCAGCCATTTCGACGGCCTTATTGCAAGGCATTCGCCTGGCAGGACTCGACAGGCTGGCCTGGACTCCGGAACTCCGTCAATGGCGCGCGCGAGTGGCATTCCTCCGCCGAATCGAAGGAGAAGAGTCTCGATGGCCAGATTTGTCCGACGAGGCATTGCTACGGATGCTCGACGATTGGCTTGGCCCCTATCTCTCAGGGATCACCACGCTCGACCGAATCGCGCGGTTCGATCTCACCCAGCCGTTGCACGCTCTCCTCTCCTGGGAACAATCACGCCAACTCGAACGGTGGGCCCCCACCCATCTGATTGTGCCGAGCGGATCAAGCGTTCGTGTGGAGTATGAGACGCCCGATCTCCCCATCCTGGCCGTGCGGTTACAAGAACTGTTCGGCTGCCAGGACACACCTCGTCTTGTCGATGGGAAAATTCCGGTCATGCTGCATCTCCTGTCACCGGCACGACGACCCGTCCAGGTCACGAAGGATCTCTCCAGCTTCTGGAAGTCGGCCTATCTTGAAGTGAAGAAAGAACTCCGCGGCCGCTATCCCAAACATCACTGGCCCGACGATCCCCTCACCGCCCTACCGACCGCCAAAACAAAACGGCGTCCTTCTTGAAAACTCGGCTCTAAGCCGATGGGGCCACGGCATTTCTGCCGTGGAAATAGGGCAAGCCCAGCTTTCGCAGTGGGAATAAGCCATGCCTTCAATGGGACCACGGCAATTCTGCCGTGGAAATCTGACAACCACGTCCGCTTCGACACGAGCCGCCACGCTTCAATGGGGCCACGGCATTTCTGCCGTGGAAATCAGCGACCATCAATTCAGATACCGCTGCGGCTGACAGCTTCAATGGGGCCACGGCATTTCTGCCGTGGAAATGCAACTCACCTTAACCTGGAGGGCATCATGAGCAAGGCTTCAATGGGGCCACGGCATTTCTGCCGTGGAAATTCGAATCAGGCGGCGCGTCCCCCGCAACCGCCGATCTCGCTTCAATGGGGCCACGGCATTTCTGCCGTGGAAATGACGCCTGGTTGGTGCGGTAGGCCGTGGTGTTCGTGACGCTTCAATGGGGCCACGGCATTTCTGCCGTGGAAATGAGCGACGGCGCCCGCACCTGTACGGGCAAAAGGTGGGCTTCAATGGGGCCACGGCATTTCTGCCGTGGAAATGGAAAGATCTCTGGGATCGCCCGAGCCATGCGAATGCTTCAATGGGGCCACGGCATTTCTGCCGTGGAAATGGTCGGAGCGGCTACGCCTCCAGGCTAGCATTACAAAGCTTCAATGGGGCCACGGCATTTCTGCCGTGGAAATTCACCACTTTGGCGACCGGCTTCGGCGCGATCTTCAGCTTCAATGGGGCCACGGCATTTCTGCCGTGGAAATCTGGCTGACAAGATTGCCCTGTGCCGCCGTCTGCGCGCTTCAATGGGGCCACGGCATTTCTGCCGTGGAAATAGCTCTCACGGATATAGCTGTTCTTCTTCATGCTCTGACTCACAATACGAGCGCCTATGTCGATCCGCTACGAGAGATTCATGTCGCACAACGTACACAGCCTCCTTTCTTCAAGCAATCGATTCAAATTGAGATGGTTACAATCTCGCGAGCGGTTCCCGTACTTCCACCGGCATATGACCGCTCGCACCATCCGGCAGATGGAATCGGTTACACCACCTGAGCCTTCCGTTCAATCTGCGTGAAGGCCTTGCCTAACGATTCAATATTCTTGATCGACCTCCCCTCAGTTGGACCAAGATCCACAATCAACACATGGTCCTGCTGATGATTGATCACCTCAACCAATGCCGCCTTCATCTTGACGAAATCCATCTCCGGTAGCTCACACTGAAACACGGAGAGCTGCAGATGCGCGCCGAATCCTTTCATCGTCTTGTACACACGGCGCAACCGCTTCGCATCGCAGATATCGTACGTCACAAAGTACAGTCGTCGCATCGGTTACCGTGTGGTAAAAGCTGGGTACTCCTGGATCTCTCCGCACAGATATCGCCCTAGCAGCCGAGCTTGCACCTCCAAAATACGTCGATAACTCACTTGATACCCAAAGACCGGATGCGTAATCTCCTGGCTCATCCGCCGTTCATACGTCTCGATAAACCGCCGCCGACCTTCCGGTGTCAACGCAACGCTGCCCATCCGCTTGACAAAATCCTCCGACCGCACCTCACCGTTGTTGATCGCCGTCAGCACTATAGAGTCGGCAATTAACGGCCGGAACTCTTCCATCAGATCGAGCGCCAGTGCCGGTCGCCCATATCGAGGCTGGTGATAAAACCCGAGATAGGGATCGAGTCCTACGGCATGCACCGTCACCGTCCACTCGCGAGCCAGCATCGCATAGGCCAAGGACAAGAGTGCATTCACCGGGTCCTTTGGAGGCCGACGGTTCCGTCCGTCGAAGTCGAAATCAGGAAGTGAGCCGTCGGTTTTTAGCATACCCCTGAATTCTGAAAAATACCGGCGAGCTGCGGTCCCTTCGATGCCGAGCAGTTCCTCCAACGACTGCGCCTGAGCCGCATGCACCTGATCGCGCTTGAGATCCTGCAACACGGTTTCCGGCGCCGCCCTATGATTCCGTCGTAATATCGTCCGACAGTTGGCAGTTTTGGCCTGCACCAGCCGAATCGCAAACCTTAAACAGAATGACGGACTCGCCGCCGCGGCGTATTGCCGTCGCCGCAACTCCACGTTCTTATGCATCAAACTCGTCGTGATCCCGTAAAACCATCCGCCGCTGGACAGATAGGAGATGGGAATCTCCCGCCGACAGAGTTCCTGCACCACTTGCGTGCTGACCTGAACAGCACCGAACAACACAAGATGAGACACTTCCATCAAACGGGCCTCCACCAACACCTCGTCATGCTCCATGACCTTGAGGCAATCGCCGTTCTTTCCCACGCGCGCACCAGGCTGTTGGACATATAAGGGCAACGCATCGTGGCGGCCAGGCAGCAACCGTCGAAGCGTCGAGGCCGCCTGCTCGTTATCCGTGCAGTCCTGCCGCAGCCAGCCGATTTCATCCGGCAGGCAGATACGGACGAGCGAACAACGTGGACACTTGGGACTGTCCACCAGCGGAGGCGGTAGCGCACCGCTCCGCGCTATCTGCCGCATGTCTGCGATCAACCCCAGCGTACGCTCGATCAACTCCTGATCGAACGTGACGGCTACCCGTTCCCGCGACCCGACGAAATAGAGAAACCCGCCGTCGCATTCGTAGCCGTTCTCCCGCAAGAGAAGTCCCTGCGCGCACACCTGCACTCGCTCCGGCTCCCACGCGCCCTTGTCCACATGCGGCCGCTTACCACGCTTATAATCGACCGGCACAACCGCGTGACCGACGCCTTCCACCAGATCGATCTTCGCCGTAATTCCTAGCCGCTCGGAAGACAGCCAGAGTGATCGCTGATGGATCACCGTATCATCATCCTCATCACTACGGGGACAGGCACCAGCTTCGCCGGAGCCAGTCCCCACCGACCGCTTCGGAGCCGCATCCACGCGGCGATGGTGGAACCGCCCCTCCACCGTATCGGCGCTGTCGGCGAATTCACTCTGGACCCATTCCAAATAGGCCAAGCGTGGGCAATACGCGAATTCGTTCAGCATCCGCACAGGGAGCAACGGCTCCTCCGCCACCGAGAGAGGCATCTCACCAGGTCCGAGACTCATAACACCCTCCTTTCGCTATTCAGTTGTCAAAGAACAAGGCCGCGCATCACTCAACACATGGCCTGCACACATCCCTCCTGCACTCTGCTATACTGTGCCCAGTATCAAACCTGTGAGGCACATATGGAATACCCTATCGTCCTTGAACAAGATCCCGAAGCTGGGGGGTACGTGGTGTATTGCCCGACCCTCAAGGGATGCGTTTCACAAGGCGAGACTGAGGAAGAAGCCTTGGAGAACATCAAAGACGCCATCAAGACCTATCTCGAAAGCATCGAGGAACTCAAACGGTTGAAGAAGCTGAGGACCGTCGAAGTCGGCGTATGACCAAGCTGCCGCAGGTCTCTCATGAACGCGTCGTGAGAGCCCTCAAACGAGCCGGCTTCTATGTCCTCCGCGAAGGCAAACATATTTCGATGACCGACGAAAAACACATTGTCATCGTTCCTCGACATCACGTCATCAAACCCGGCACTCTCAAACAAATTCTCGACGCCGCCGACATCTCCCCCGAACGATTCAAAGACCTGCTCTGAAGAACTCAATCCTTCCGCCTGACATCCCCTGCTTCACGCCTAGATCTCGAATGCGTCACGGTTCGCATGCCTCTTGCTCTGCCACAAATTTCCCAAGGCCGAAGTGGCGCATTCACGAACTTGCCGAACTCATTTTCAACATCGTCTCCGCCCTTAGGCCTCATCCACCTGAGCAAGCACCCCTAAACCACAGTGTCGGCCTGCACCGATCGCTAGAGGGCCGGGCACCTGAAGTCCATCATGAAAGCGTAGCTTCAAATGGACAGCCGTTTGGCTAAACAAGTGACTGGGACGAAAATAGCCGAGCGGTCGCCTGTCGCGGCCATACTTATGCGCCGAGAGTGATTTAGGAAACTGGGAGAATGCGCTCCACTCAAACTCACACGGCTGTTCGATTCCTGACTGTTCCAGCGCCTTCTCGATCAGCTTGCGAGTCTTGTCAGGCTTGTGATCGTCATGCCCAGGAAGAATAACGGGAGTGGCGCTGGCCCACACATTGCCAGACCGGGTATAGAAACGGGCGACCTTGTCGTGATGTACACGTTCCAGGGTCGGGGGGTGATCGAGATGAGTTTGAGCCGTGGGTTTAAGTTGCTGGCCATTTAGCCTTCTCGTCAGATGCTGGAGCAACCGATCGTCACCAGGGTGTGCCGCAATCATCACCCGACGAACCTTGTGATCGGCATGCTGATCCCCGATCGACGGCAAAGGCAGGTACGAGAACTGGCAGTGGTCCGCTGCATCGTCACAATTATGACCGGCGACATATCTGTTAACCCACTCAGCATCCGCTCCCTCAGGCAACGCCTTTTCCATTGCTGCAATTGCCAGATGTCGAACCATCCCAGCGATGTGGATCAACCTGTCCTGAGGATAGTTAAAGTAGCCTCCATCGTCTCGGCGTAGTTCAAACACCTGGTAGGGTCGTCCAAGAAGTCTCTCCTTGGACTCATAGAAGACACGGTCAAACACCTTTGGCTTTTCCACGGTGTTGAGGGGCTTGCCATGTTCGATTCGGCTGAGCGCAGACTGGTGAGCGCGCTTCAAATCGCTCAGCGAACCGACGTGCGTTTCTCTATCGAACGCAGGCACGCGCAGCAGGCCATCATCTCGCAGTACATTCTTTTTGGGATGCCATCGCACGCCAGGAAGTTGGGAGATCTGATCGGCATCGATCAATTGCCCATCCGCATAGGCCATATCGATCCCCCACCCGAGACAAGAGAGATATCGTGCAATCTTACAAACACCCTCGGCTTGGGAAACCTGATCCGAATGAATTTTCCAAAGATAATGAATATCTGGTGGGTCGAGCATGAGGGTGGGGCGGAACGTCTTGCCTGTGAATCGATCTTGCCGGTCTGGTTTCTTATCGCCATCGTTATTGGGAACAAAGTGGGTGACGACTTGCCCAGGGCAAGACCGAGGAGCAATGATCATCGGAGGGTTGAGCCTCTGCAACCACTCCAGTGCTCTACCCGGTTCGGCTTCCAGCTCGCCACGCCGCGCCACTCCCGCCACCAATGCTTGAAACAGCCGATAGGGCGACGGAGGCCATTCCGGTGGACCTTCTCGATCCAGAAGGCCGTGATACCGGTCGTCCAGCCAGTGAACGGTAATGAGGAGGTGAGTCATTGGCTGGCCTCTGACGAGGCCTCAGACCCACCCGGGGCGTTAGAGTCCTTCTTTAGTTTTTTCTTGAACTCCTTGATTTTCGACTCGATCTCCTTTAACGCAGCATGTGAGTCTTCGTGGTCCTGCAATAGCTTGTGTAACTCTGCCGCAAGAGAGCTCGCTGAATCTGGTAGCGACGCATTCTCCGACATTGACTTGACCGCATCCCCAAGACCTCTCAGAGCTTCGATGTTTTTGGTTGGAGGTTTGCTCTTGCCTGGCTTCTGACCGAGCGTCTTTTTTGCCACCTTCAACGCATCATTGACGAGCTTGAAGGGATCTTCATCAAAACGTTGTAGTGTTGCAGCAGTGATGGGGCCGAGTTGCGTAATCTTCTTTCGTTCTTCGGTCGACCTGCTCAGGAAGTCTTCAGCGACCGATGTCTCAAACACCACATCTCTGTCGTCCTTCCGATCGAATTCAATTCCGGCAACTCTAAAGAATGCCTTGGCGGCGGACTCGGCAAAGTCCTCCATCTGCTTCACGTTGAGCGTAACCGGCTCATCGTCCTTGCTGCGATACACGAGTTTTGTGTTCGGTAAGCCTTTGAATCGCAAATTACAGCCCTCGCGCAGGTTGAGAGCAGGCTCGGAAGTGGCAGATATCAGCGCCAACGCCAGAATGTACTCCTGCAAAGCCTTGGTTTGATCGTCGGTTGCCCCACGAAGCTCTCGCACGACAGCCAGGTTAACGTTGACGGTACGGACCAACTTGCTTGCCGGAGTCAGCATCACACCGCCGACTGTTTGCGTGCTGAGCGCATGCAGCATCCCTTCAGCAGAAAGGTTATTGTCCTCTTTTTTTCCACTAACGACGTTCTCTTCAATGGCACCGACACCAACGTAGTTCACGGCAGGCGTGTATTGTGCTGACTTGCTTCGTTCTAGAATATTCGTCGCACGGATGTGGGCCTTCAATACACGCTGCCGCTTCTCGTAGGTGGAACGTGAGTCCCACACACCAAAAACCAGCGAGGTGGGAGCATACTTGGCCAGTTCGAAGTAATTGCGAGACTTCGCGGCGACAAACGCTTCATGGAACTTGTCCGCTAGAGAGGACCTTCTTACCACTGCGTCAGCCGCACGATGGCCTGCATCAAGAAGGTTCACGGTTTCTTTGCCAACCTTAATCTCAATCTGCGGAACAAGAGTGCCGTTTTTGATCGTCTTAAACTTTGGCTCAATGCGATTGCTCTGGGATTGTGGGCTATCGATCTCACAGGAGTTTGTGCCGTCAGGGAACCGGTCTATGTTGTATCCAGGCTTCTGGTCCTCTTTCTTCTCATTTTTGTCCGCTTTCGAGTCTGGTGGGAGTTCGACCGAGACACGGTAGTCCCCGTCTCGAATCGTATGAACACGGCTTTTATAAGTCGTTATTGGATAGGTCGGGGGAAAGATAACAGGATCTTCGTCGTCAACGGGCATGAGAGGCTGCTTGATGATAAGGGCAACAGGACCATCGTCTTCAAGCCATGTAAACGGGTTAAGAACGGACATGATTTGCAACTCCTTGTTTGGGTTTGGCATGACCTAGCGCGGCATACTGACCTCTACTGATTACGGGTAGCTCATGACTGTTTCCGCCTCCTGAGATAGCAAGGCAAGTCATTGCCGCAGCCAGCATTGGACCTACAGAAATGTTCCACGTAGCATAAACAATAGTTTGACGATCTGTTGAGACAAGTGGGCGGCATCGTTGAATACCAATCGTGGCAAGTAATTCAGAAGCAGGAGAAGAGTGAACAGCCATTTGCTGATCGTTTGGCGAAAACCCTAGATCTAAGGCATTCCATGCGCCAAGAGAATCGAATCCGAATCTGCCGGTGAGTGGACTTGTAAGCATGAAGAGCTGGTGAAGCTCATTGTCCGATTTGTCCTGCAATATTTTTCGCAAAGCATCTCTGAGTGGCATCCAAATTCTGAGAGGTGTCTGTTGCCCTGACCAACAGTTCCAGGGAGGATTTGAGATTGCCTGCACCTTTCCCTTTACGACCGCTAACCGCATCCAGAAGTCGATCACCAGTGAATTCGAAGCACCACCTCCTAGTTTTAGTTCAAGTGGTGCAATGATTGGTTTAACTGGAATATTGCCGCACATCTCCTTTAATTCCCTGGGCTCGTTAAGAATTAGCCGCGTCAGTATCTCGCGAATGCTGCCATTGGCACGTAGATTGAAGATGGAATTGTCAAACCACCCCTCCGCCCCAGGCCACAAGCGGTCTGCCAACTCCAGTAGGCCGCAGCAGGCAAAGAATTGGCCAGGATTGGAGACATCGACGTTAATGCGGATAGTCGGATCCTGGTTGCTCATGGTTGATCCTTCGTCTTAGCTGGCGTATTACCGTTCGTGCTCAGACCGGCGCTCACGGCGTAGTCGGCGGCTCGGACCAGCGATTCGAGATAGGCCAGCCCCCAACGGCCGTACTTACGTTGCAGGCGAGCGAAGCGACGTGGGGTCTCGATGGCGAGCGCTGCGGCGGCCTCATCATCGCGTTCGAGATCGATCGCCTCGTCTATCGGAAAGTGTGGGCGCGCTCGGCCATGGTGTGCGGCGACCAAATGCAGTACCAACTCCCGCATATCGTGACTCAGCTTCATGAACTCGACGTGCCGCGGATGCTTCTCGTCGAGCAGGTCAAGCATTGAGCCGAACTCATGGCGATAATCTTCGAGGAACTTACGCGAGCGCAACACTGTCCCATCGGGCAACCGCCCGGATTTGGCATACACCTCGTCGGGGTAGCGGTTGTTACCAAGGCTGCACTGCCAGCGTTCGCGGTGTTTGCCTAGGTCGTGAAACCACGCGGCAAGCACAATAGCTTCCGCAATATCATCCGGCAGATTGAGCCTTCCGACTAATCGCCGAGCCATGTCTCTAACCTCATCGAGGTGAGGCAGGAGGGGATACGCTATGCGGCTACGTTCACTAGCTGCTTCCGGCTTCCTCACGAACCACCGCCATACCTTTATTGGTTCAGCGTCTTCATCCTCCGGATTTTCAAATTTGATCTCGCGCTCAAAGTGCATACCGCCGGGGGCGACGTCTCCCTGCCAAACGCGCTTCCGTAGTGGCCCCTTGTCGTCTTCCCACATGTCGGCCACGTCATAAAGATTCCGATACTCTGACACATAGTCCGACCCATCAAATAGACCAGCCGAAGCTCCATCTGTGATCTTTAGGCCACCGGCTTCTGGAGGCAAAATTACAGTCCGGCCAGCCAACGCAAGATCGGCCAGCTTAGAAAGCACCGTGGCGATGACACTTCCGTGAGGTTCCTGAATCCAGACTGGAATGTCGCCATACTTTTCGGCAAGTTGCGCGAGTTTGTCTCGAATGCCACTATTCTGGCGAAAGGTGTTGTCACGAAGAAGCTCATGGGGTTTGAGCGGATAATCTTCAAGAAGCTCAGTTGCGAACTCTTGGAACCGCTTGCGATCTTCGTCATCGGTAAATTCACGATGAAGTTCCCAAACCTCTTGTCGCCAAGCAATATAGGTCTCCGGCGGCTGCCATTCGCTGATGCCGTGCAGGTACAGCTCGACGGGGGGACGACCGGGAAGTTTCTCGCGAATAGTCGTCAGCGCCCAGGCATCGAAAAGAATGTCTGTTACGGGCAGGATGGCAGGTGTTGGCGTAAAGGCCTCGCGACAGGTCGTAGGGTCGAGCTTGTCGAGCGCCGCAGGACTGGCATTACCCTTTAGGTTCTTCAATAGTTCGAGAGTCTTCTTCCGACGCTGGTCGAGTTCGCTCACTTTGACACTGCCAGTCTTCTTATCCTTCTTACCGAACTCCTTCGGATAGACAACATCAATCTTAGTATCTTTGCAGTCCCCGAATCGGTTCACGCGGCCGAAGCGTTGAGTCATGCTCTCGAATGTGGATAGGTCGCAGACCATATGATCGGCCGAGATGTTGACGCCGACCTCACCGGCGCTCGTGCAGACGAGATACACTGTCCCGGAAGCAGGCGTCACAGCCGAGTCACGATTCGATGGAGGCAAGAATCGCTGGAAAATCGGCTTCTTCACCAAGCTGTCTCGTTCTAATCCCCGAAGGGTTCCGGTCAGTTGCTCGGTTGAGTTCTTGAGCAGCTTCTTGATGACTTTCTCGACATCCTCGACCTTGCGCACGAAAACCAAGACGGCCAGGCCTGACTCTTTGTGTTTCAGAGCAAGCTCTGCAATCTTCTCGGCTAACTGTTTCTCGTCCGCGATCTCGTGCAGCTCAAGCGCTTTCTTCGCCTTCTGCCGACGCCACACATGATGAATCGGCTCGGTCGCAGGATTGGGAATGACGGCTGGCGGATTCTTCTCGGCCTCGGTCAGTTCGAATGAGGCCCCCCTTTCCTCCTCCCTCCCATTCCCTCTTGATGTCGCCGATAGCTCCATGACGTGAAACTTGCCAAACTCATTACAACGTTTCTGCTCTTTTTTGATCTCGACGATGAGCTGCTGAAAAGCTGGCTCCAGATGCCCTTCGTCATGCACGAGCAGTACGTCCTGTCCAAGAAACCCAGCATGCAACGGCTTTGACTTGAACCCGATCCCGTAGCCGCTGAAGAGCAGCCGGCTTCCGATCATGTCCACGGTCCCGCAGATTACCGCGGGGCGAGAAGGATCAGCCGACCATTCACGGTTGTCGGCAAACTGACCGCGCAAGGTGCTGATGGCCAGTTGCCGAACATGGTCCGGCAGATTCTTCAACTTCGGCAGGTTCTCGCGGAGCTTCTCAACTTCGTCGGTCGTCTGATCCACCACCGTCCGCCGGTTGACGACATAGACCAGACGGCGGGGCATCTTCTCAGGCTGGTTCATCAGGGCAATGAGCCATATTGCGATGACCGATGTTTTACCCAAGCCCGTCGGCAAGTTGCACGAAGAGGGAAACTTCCCATCACTAAACCACTTGTTGTAGAGCTCTATTTGCCAGGGAAACGGCCCTTTCGTGTCCGTCAGAATCTTAAAAGCTTCCACAAAGTCGATCATTGAATTACCTGCTGTGCCCAGACGTGATTATTTTCCCATCTCCCCCAAGAATCCAACATCGCCATTGCGGTTTTTCCCATCCCTGTCGGCATATCGACCAAGAGTCCCTGACCCCTTAAGCCGTCCTCCCCCTGACCTCTTCTCCCTCAACCACGCCTTGTGACTGGGGGACAGGCACCGCGTTGCGGAGCCAGCCCCCATGGGCAAAGCGAATCTGGAATGGATAGGGCTCATTGCCGATCGCTTGCTCGAACCAGCGTACAAATGCGTCTTCATTGCTCATGGTGATTTCCTATTCCTTGATCCCGTCATCTCCCCAACTCCACCCCTTCATCCAACGGCTCGAACGGCACGTTGACTTTGTCGGTCGAGTCGACGCGAGCGGTTCATCTGCGATACCCTTTCGGTTTGCTGGCTGTGGAGAATTTCACCTCGAATCCGATCCGGCGCCCCGGCGAAGCTGACTGGTCCATGAGTTGCCGGATCGCTTCGAAGAGCGACCGAATGTGTCCATCGTGGCCGGCGACTTTGCGCTCCAACTCTGTCAGCTCGGCCGCAAGTTCTTTGTGGTGAAGGCATAGGGCGCAGCACGACGGAGACCTCCCCAACTTGAAGTCACAATTTGTGATTTCAAGTTCGTGAACTCAGTCTTGTTCAATTGGAACATGAAATCGTCTGGGAACCTTTCCCG
>Ga0187894_10000350_pt1 | contig 62711 bp, 57 predicted proteins | sample GBC1701081metaG_FD_136650 | JGI IMG/M metagenome (GOLD analysis project Ga0187894, IMG submission 136650) | White microbial mat communities from a lava cave in the Kipuka Kanohina Cave System on the Island of Hawaii, USA - GBC170108-1 metaG ... | reverse complement strand
GCGACTGCTTGGTGGGCCCCGCTTCGACCGCGCGCTCCTTCGCGACCATGATCCAAGGCTTCACCGCCTTGAACTTGTCCATGAAGCCTTCGAGCTCGACGACGAGGTCCTTCACGACGGGGAAGTTCGCGAGCGGCGTCACCTCGATCACGTCGCCGTAGCTCGAGATCGGATCCTTGCAGGTGAGCTTCGGCTTGCCGTTCACGTTCATGCCACAGCTGCCGCACACCGCCATCCGGCACGACCAGCGGTGCGAGAGCGTCGGGTCGACGTGGTCCTTCACGTGGTTGAGCGCGTCGAGCACCTTCGCGTCGGATTCGACCGAGATCTCGTACTTCTGCGTGCGCAGCGCCTGGTCCTGGTCGGGATCGAAGCGCGTGACGATCAAGGTCTTCTTGACCTGGCCCATTATTTCCGAACTCCGTTCGCCTTCGGCTCACTGCGCGCCGGCTGCGGCGCTTCGCGCCGCTGGCCGGCTTGCGGCTTCTCGAGCCGCGTTCGCTTCGGGACAGCGAGTCCCCATCAATACTTCCGCTCTTCCGGCACCCACACCCCGAGCGTGACCGGCTTGGTCGCATAGCGCGGGCCGTTCTGGCCGAAGTACACGAGCGAGTGGTGCAGGAAATCCTGGTCGTTGCGCTTCGGGAAGTCGCGGCGCGCATGCGCACCGCGCGATTCCTTGCGCTGCGCCGCTGCGGTCGCGACCGCCTCTGCGCAGTCGAGCAGGTTCGAGAGCTCGAGCGCGGCGGTCAGCTCGGTGTTGAACACGCGCGAAGAGTCGCTGAGGCTCACCTGCTCGTAGCGGCGCTTCAGCTCCGCGACGTCGCGCACCGCCTTGTCCATCGAGGCCCGCTCGCGGTAGACGCCGAGCCCGGCCTCCATCGCGGAGTTCATGTCGTGGCGGATCCCGGCGAGCGTCTCGCCGCCGCGCTTGCGCGCGCGCAGCGCGTCGAGCCGCGCGCCCTCCGCCTTCACCTGTGCGAGCAGCGACGCTTCGGCGAGCGACATCCCGCCCTTCGCGCACGCCACCGCGTGCCGGCCCGCGCGCGCGCCGAACACGAGACACTCGGTCAGCGAGTTCGAGCCGAGCCGGTTCGCTCCGTTCAGCGACACGCACGCGGTCTCGCCGGCCGCGTAGAGCCCGCCGACGATCGTCTCGCCCTCGATGTTCACGTCGATGCCGCCCATCATGTAGTGGAGCACCGGGCGGATCGGAATCGGCTGCGTGACCGGATCGGTCGCCGCGTAAGTGCGCGAGAGCTCGAGCACGAACGGGAGGCGCGCCTCGAGCTTCTCCTTGCCGAGATGGCGCAGGTCGAGGTTCGCGTACTTGCCGAGCTTGCCCGGCACCTCGATGCCGCGGCCGGCCTCGATCTCGAGGATGATCGCGCGCGAGATCATGTCGCGCGGACCGAGCTCGGCCTTCGTGCCGACGCCATAATCACGCGTGATCAGGAAGCGCTCGCCCTCGGAGTTGATCAGGTAGCCGCCCTCGCCGCGTGAGGCTTCCGTGATCAGGATGCCGGTGCCGGGCAGTCCCGTCGGGTGGTACTGCACGAACTCCATGTCCTTCAGCGCGACGCCCTCGCGGTACGCCACCGACATGCCGTCGCCGGTCTTGATGTTCCCGTTCGTCGTGAACGGCCAGACCTTGCCGCCGCCACCGGTCGTCAGGATCACCGCGCGCCCGAGCACCGCCTTCATCTTGCCGGTGCGCATGTCGAGCGCCGCGACACCGCCGCACTTGCCGCCATCCAATAACAACTTCGTCACGAAGTGCTCGTCGTAGCGGACGATGCGGTCGTACTTCATCGAAGTCTGGAACAGCGTGTGCAGCATGTGGAAGCCGACCTTGTCGGTCGCGTACCACGTGCGCGGCGTCTGCATGCCGCCGAACGGGCGCGTCGAGACCGTGCCGTCGGCGTTGCGGCTCCACGGACAGCCCCAGTGCTCGAGCAGCGTCAGCTCCTTCGGAGCTTCCTGCACGAAGTACTGGATCACGTCTTGGTCGCCTAAGAAGTCGGAGCCCTTCACCGTGTCGAACGCGTGCTTCTCGAGGCTGTCGTCCTTCGCGCCGGGCGGAACCGCGGCCGCGCCGCCTTCCGCCGAGACGGTGTGGCTGCGCATCGGGTAGACCTTCGAGACGAGCGCGACGCTGATGGTGGGATCGGCCTCGCACGCGGCGATCGCAGCGCGCAGGCCCGCGCAGCCGCCGCCGACGATCACGACGTCATGGCGCACGACATCCACCAAAGCGCAGCCCTCCAGACCCGTTGAAGGGGCAGTGTTTAGCCGAGCGAGTGTGCTGAATCGAGATGAAGCGCGTGAAATGGCAGGCGCGCAACTTCGCGCGCGCGCTCACGAACTACGCGACTCGCTGCGCTCGGACGCGGGCTTCTCGCAAGCGTTCTCAGGCGGCGCGCGCACGCCCGAAAACGCTGCGCCGTAGGTCGCTTCGGAGAGCGCCGCGCCGTCGATCTCGTAGATGCGGTCGTACTCGTCCTCGCCGACCGCGGCGACGGCCTGCCCCGCCAGCACGCAAATCAAGCCGGGGATCGCGTTGCTGTGTGTCACGACGAGCACAGCGCCGCGCGCGCGCAGCTTCTCCACCTCCGCTGCGAAGGTGTGTGGATCCTGCACGTGCGTCGCGCTCGCGATCTGCGTCGGTTCGAGGCCGAGTCGCTGCGCGAGCGGCGCCGCCGTCTCACGCGTGCGCCGTTTCTCGCTGACGACGATCGAGCGGATGCCACGGCCGTGCAGCCGGTCCGCGAGCGCTCGCGCGCGAGCTTCTCCGGCTCGCGAGAGACGCGAATCGGGGTCGGCCGGATCGAGCTTCTCGGCGTGGCGCACGACGAAGATCGGCGCGGGCGGCTCGCCGGCGCTCGCGCTCGCGCCGAGCGCGAGCGGAGCGAGCAGAGCGCCGAGCGCGAGCCAACGCACTGCGTGGAACGAGCGGCGCGGCGCCCGCTGCGCCGTCAGAGCAGCGGATCGCAGGGCGCGAGCCCGTTCGGCCACTCGCTCGCTTCGGACGCGTTGCACACGCCGTCGTCGCTGCAGAAGTTCTCGATGCGTCCGTTCGGCGTGAAGAACTCGAGGAGCTGCGCGACCGAGGCGGGAATGAAGCCGCGTCGCCCGTGCGGATCACACTTGCTGACTCGCACCTGGTCGTTCACGAGCGGCGGGATGAATGGGAGGTGTGCCGGGTCATCAGGGTCGAACGAGCCGGTCGAGTAGACGATGTAGCCCGAGTCCTGCGGCCCCGAGAGGTCGGGCTGCCCGGGCAGATCCGTCATCACGGAGCCCTCGAGCGAGCCGAGCCGCAGCGTGCGCCCGAGCAGCTGCGAGCCGAGGTTCGACACCTGGTGGTCGTAGAGCGCGACCGTCGCGAGCACTTGCTTCGCGTTCGTGCCGGGCAGCGGCTTCGAGGTCACGTGCGTCGCGTAGCCCGCCGGCTCGCCGCGCACCCACAGCTCGTGCTGGAGGCCGAGCCCGAGCGACTGATCGAGCGCATCGGGATTCAAGATCCCGATCAGATCCTCGAACTGGACGAACGGCGTCGCGCGGTGCAGCAGCAGCGAGAAGTTGATCGCGGGCACGTCGACGTTGAGCTTGTCCACGTCGGGCGTGAGTGCCGCGAACATCGTGCCCATGATCCCGCCGAGGCTCGCACCGAAGTAGTAGGGCTTCACGCTCGTGTCGACGGCCGCGACGCCGCTCGGGAGCTGGAACGCCGGGTGCGCGTTGAACGCGCCGCGCGCGAGCAGACGCGCGAGCACGAGCGTCGCGAGCTGGCCCTGGCGCAGGCGGTCGGGGAGCGCCGGGAACGTCGCGGGATTGATGATGATCTGGAAGATGAACGTCTGGAAGATCGACCCGGCCACGTCCGGCCCTGATAACCCGCTGAAGTTCGTCGCGACCGAGACGAAGTCGAAGTTCGTGAGGCCGCGCGCGGCGGTCAGCGAACTCACGGTTCCGACGCCGGTGCCGAACAGCCCGTGCCCGATCACGAGACCCAGCAGCGGCGCGTCGAACGCGCTGCATGGGATCGCGGCGCCGAACGGCGCCTGCGTGAAGCCCTGCGCGAGCGGGCTGCCGTCCGCGCCGCGGCGCAGGAATGCCGGCACGGAGGCGGCGGCGTTCGGATCGCCCAACAGAAAGAGCGGCACCGAGAACGTGCCCTCGATGCGGCGCCAGATCGGCAGCGCCGGATCGGCGCAATCCGGGTTCACGTCGGTCGTGCTCGTCACCGTGAACGGCTGCTCGCCGCGCGCGAGCTCGTCGTCGAGCCAGCGGAACGCTTTGCGCCGCATCGCCAGCATCTCGCCGGTGAGCGACGCATCGCTCATCACGACGAAGTCGAACGCGAGGATCAGCTCGCTGCGCGCGACGCCCAGGCGCGCGAGCTGCGCGAGCACCGGCTCGAGCTGTGCGGCGCGCCGGCGCACCGCGGCGATCGTGCTCGGCCGCCGATCGCGGATCGCCGCGAACGCGGGCTCCGCCGGAACCGGCGCGCCGCTCGCGCCGACGAGCCGGCGCACCGCGACGAGGTAGCGATGCCCGGGGCGCAGGCTCTCGCCGGGGCGCAGGAACGTCAGCACGCGTCGCGCGTCGGTCGCGCGCGAGTCGTTCTCGAGCCAGTGATTGACGCGCTCGCCGCTCTGGGCGTCGATCAGCAGCGTCGGGCTGTCGGCGTCGAGCCCGCGCGTTCCGTACGTGCGCGTCAGCGGATCGATGCGCGGCGCGTTCGACGCGGCGACGTCGACGCCGGCCGGGAAGTGCATCAGCACCTGCGCGGTCGGGCTGAAGCCGTCGTTGCGCGCATAGTGACTCGGATCGGGAGCGCGGCCGGCGAACTGCGGCAGCAGCTCAGCGGGCGGCAGCTCGACGCGCACGCCGGTCGGCGTCTTCGCGGGCACGAGAAAACGCGAAGACGGGAAGGGGAGCAGGCAGGAGACGTCGTTCAGCACGTCGCACCGGTCTGGGTTCGTGAGCGTCGCGAGCTCGAACTCGCGGCTCGCGGAGGAGGCCGCGCCTTCGCCGGCGACGTCGGCGCGCAGCGTGTGCCAGCCGGCCGCCAGGCCGGCGAGCGTTCCGGTCGCGTGCGCGCCTTGCTGCGCGAGATCCGACGGCGCGATCCGCTCACCATCGAGAGTGAGCGCGAGCTGCGTCAGCTGCGCTCCCTCGGGCAAGCGAATCTCGAATGCGATCGAAGTCGACGCGAGCGAGAGCTGTCCTTCGCGCGGGGCCACGATCGCGACCTGCCCATGACCGCGCGCCGCCAGCGGCGCGAGCAACCCCAGTGCAGCGAACACGACGCAACGAACAGCGAGCCAGCGCTGCTGCATGGGCACCTCCAGCATCGGCGCATCCTACACCGCGCGGTGTTGGGGATGGCGGAAGGAAGGGCTGACGGCGGGTCAGTGCCGTCGGACGGAGTCTCCGGTCCGGAGTCGCTTCTTGTTGGGGCGCTGAATCGCGAGATCCGCGAGCGATGGTCGCGGCCGGAACACGGTGCGGTCGCCGAGGTTGCTCGCCAGCCGTGGGAGTGAGACGCTGCCCGGCCGTCCATGACGAAGCACGCGCCGATCCCGCAGCTCGACCTCGCGCCGCAGTACGAGGCGCTGAAGCACGAGCTCGCGGCGGCGATGGGCAAGGTGCTCGCCGAGCAGCGCTTCATCCTCGGCCCCGAGGTCGCGATGTTCGAGCGCGAGCTCGCCGCGTACTGCGGAGCGCCGCACGCGGTCGCATGCGCGAGCGGTAGCGACGCGCTGATCCTCGCGCTGATGGCGCTGCGGCTCGCGCCCGGCGATGCGGTGGCGTGCCCGGCATACACGTTCTTCGCGACCGCGAGCGCGATCGCGCGGCTCGGCCTGCGCATCGTGTTCACCGACGTCGACGCGGCCACGTTCGACATGACGCCGGAGACCCTCGACCGCGCGCTGCGACGCGGCCCGCGCGTGAAGGCGGTGATTCCCGTCCACCTGTTCGGGCAGGCTTGCTCGCCCGAGCTCGGCGATGCGATTCGCGCGCTCGGCGTCCCGATCGTCCACGACGCCGCGCAGGCGATCGGCGCCGCGGATGCGCGCGGCCGGAGGCTCGGCAGCGAGGGGCTGACCTGCTTCAGCTTCTATCCGAGCAAGAACCTCGGTTGTTATGGAGACGGCGGCGCGCTGGTCACCGGCGATCCTGCACAGGCGGAGCACCTGCGCCGGCTGCGTGCGCACGGCGCCGCGCGCGAGTACGTGCACGACGAGGTCGGCGTGAACTCGCGGCTCGACACGCTGCAGGCGGCGGTGCTGCGCGTGAAGCTGCCGCACTTGGACGCGTGGAACGCAGCCCGCGCGGAGGTCGCGGCTCACTACGAGGCGCTGTTCTCAGCTGCGGGCGCCGCCGACGCGCGCGTTCCGCTCGCGTCAGGCGGCCTCGCGCTGCGCACGCCGCCTGCGCCTGCGCAGCCCGCACGGCACGTCTGGAACCAGTACGTCGTGCGTGTTCCGGCTGTGAAGCGCGACGCGCTGAAGCGCGCGCTCGGCGATCGGGGGATCGGCACGAACGTCTACTACCCGCGCCCGCTCCACCTGCAGCCGTGCTTCGCGGCGCACGGCGCGCGCCTGGGCGATCTCCCGGTGAGCGAAGCGGCGGCGCAGGAGTCGCTCGCGCTCCCGATCTTCCCCGAGCTCACGCGTGCGCAGATCGAGCGGGTGGTGGACGCGATCGTGTCGTTCTCGAAGGGATGAGAAGCTGGCGCTCTCGTTCGTGACGTCGCCGCGCGGTCGCGTCACTTCTACGGGCGGCGAAGCGCTCGGACTCTCGTCGCGCGTTGTGACCGCGGCTGACACACGCCCCGTGCAAGCTCGTCCGTGGTCCCAACGAGGAGCGAGACGTGGCGAGTGCAACCTACGAGAGCGTGCGGGCGGTGCGGGCTGGGCGGGCTGCGATTGGGGTCGGGAGCCGAGGGCGGAACCGGGGCCCGGCCGCGCCTTCGAGAAGCGGCGTTTCGCCGCTCCTGCGCGGCGCCGCCGCGAGCGTGCTGATCGCGTCGGGATACGTCGCGCTGATGGCCGGCGCGCGCTGGCTGCTGGGCGCGATCCTCGGGTAGCCCGAGCGTTTATGAGGAGTTTTCGGAGTTTATTCCATCCTCGTAAACTCGATAAATTATGAATAAAATCAGCGCCCTATGGACCCGGTCGACAATCCCTACGCGCCTGGGGCGGGCACTCCACCGCCCGAGCTCGCGGGCCGCGATGAGCTGCTCGAACGCGTCCGCGTCGCGCTCGAGCGAATCCGGATCGGCAGCCCCGCGCAGAGCGTGCTGATGGTCGGCCTGCGCGGCGTGGGCAAGACGGTCCTGCTCGAAACGATGCGCGAGGCCGCGGAAGGCGCGCGCATGTGCACGATCAAGCTGGAGGCGCCCGAAGGGCGATCGCTGCCGGGGATGCTCGCGCCCGAGCTACGGCTCGCGCTGCTCCGACTCAGCCAGATCGAGGCCGCGAAGGATCTCGCGCGCCGCGGGCTGCGCGCGCTCGCCGGCTTCGTCGCGAAGCTGAAGCTGAAGTACGCGGACATCGAGGTGACGCTCCCGGAGGCGCAGCCGGAGGCCGGCCTCGCGGACAGCGGAGATCTCGAGCACGACCTCGCCGCGCTGCTCGAGGCTGCCGGTGCCGCGGCACACGGCGGCGGCAGCGCGCTCGCGCTGTTCATCGACGAGCTGCAGTACGTCGAGGAGCCGCAGCTCGCGGTGCTGATCACTGCGCTGCATCGCTGCGCGCAGCGAAAGCTGCCGGTCGCGCTCGTCGGCGCGGGCCTCCCGCAGCTGCGCGGGCGCACGGGCAACGCGAAGTCGTACGCCGAGCGGCTGTTCGAGTTCCGCGAGATCGGCCCGCTCGCGGAGCCCGAGGCACGCCGCGCGATCGAGCGCCCGGCGCTCGGGAAGGGCGTCGCGTTCACCGAGCCGGCGCTCGCGCGGATCGTCGGCGAGACGCACGGCTACCCGTACTTCCTGCAGGAGTGGGGCAAGCGTGCGTGGGAAGCGGCGAACGGCTCCCCGATCACGCTCGCCGACGTGGAGGCCGCTTCTCTCACCGCGCTCGCAGCGCTCGACCAGAGCTTCTTCCGCGTGCGCTTCGATCGGCTGACGCAGAGCGAGAAGCGCTACCTGCGCGGCATGGCGGAGCTCGGCCCCGGCCCCCATCGCTCCGGCGACATCGCGGACAGCCTCGGCCGCAAGGTCACCTCGCTCGGACCGACGCGGAATGCGCTGATCGCGAAGGGCATGATCTGGAGCCCGAGCCACGGCGACACCGCGTTCACGGTGCCGCTGTTCGACGAGTTCATGCGGCGCATCCTGCCGGGCGACGCGTGGCGAACATGAGCAGCGAGCTCAGCGCGCTTCGCGCTCTGGTCGAGCGCGTGTGGGGCTATGCGGAGCTCCGCCCGCTGCAAGCCGAGGCGATGCTCGCGGCGCTCGCCGGCCGCGATTCGTTGGTCGTGCTCGCGACGGGCGGAGGCAAGAGCCTCTGTTATCAGGCGCCCGCACTGCTGCGGCCGGGCCTCACCTGCGTGATCAGCCCGTTGATCTCGCTGATGCAGGATCAGGTCGCCGGCCTGGTCGAGAGCGGCGTCCCGGCCGTGATGATGACGAGCGCGCAGAGCGCGCAGGAGCGGCGCGGCGCGCAGGCGCGGCTAGCGGGCGGCGAGGTGAAGCTGTTGTTCGTCGCACCGGAGCGCCTCGTGATGCCCGGCTTCTGGCCGGAGCTCGCGAAGTACGGGCTCGCGGCGCTAGTGGTCGACGAGGCGCACTGCATCTCGCACTGGGGGCACGACTTCCGGCCCGAGTACCGCCGCATCGGCGAGCTCCGCGCGCTGCGTCCCGACGTGCCGGTGCACGCGTTCACCGCGACGGCCACGCCCGAGGTCCGGCGCGACGTCGCGGCGCAGCTCGGGCTGCGCGAGCCGGCGCTGCTGGTCGGCGACTTCGATCGGGCGAACCTCAGCTATCGCTTCCTGCCGCGCGGCGACACCGCGGCACAGGTGTTAGGCGTGATCCGCCGCCACGCGGGCGAAGCAGGCATCGTCTACTGCCTGCGCCGCAGCGACGTCGACTCGCTCGCGGCCGCCCTCGCGCGCGCCGGCGTGCGCTGCCTGCCTTATCACGCCGGCCTCGAGAGCGAGACGCGCAAGCGCAACCAAGACCGCTTCCTCGCGGAAGAGATCGACGTGATCGTCGCGACCGTGGCGTTCGGGATGGGGATCGACCGCCCCGACGTGCGCTACGTCGTGCACGCCTCGCTGCCGAAGGGCGTCGAGCAATTCGCGCAGGAGACCGGCCGGGCAGGACGCGACGGGCTCGCGAGCGAATGCGTGATGCTCTACGCGGGCGCTGATTACTTCGGCTGGCGCTCGCTCGCCGAACGGAGCGCGCAAGAGGCCGAGGCCGCCGGCGCGCCGGTCGAGCGCGCGGAGCAGGAGCGGGCGCTCGCGCGGCTCGGCGAGATGTACGGCTTCGCGACCAGCGCGGTGTGCCGGCACAAATTCCTCGTCGAGCACTTCGGGCAGCGTTGGCAGCCGCCCGCCGGCGACGACGGCTGCGGCGCGTGCGACGTCTGCCTGCGCGAGCTGTCGGCGCTCGCGGACTCGCAGCGCACCGCGCAGATGATCCTCTCGTGCGTCGCGCGCTGCGGGCAGCGCTGGGGCGCGCAGCACATCGCGGACGTGCTGCGCGGCGGCGACACCGAGCGCGTGCGGGCCGCGGGCCACGAGCGGCTCTCGACCTTCGCGCTGCTGAAGGCGCATTCGGCGCGCGAGATTCGTCATTGGATCGACCAGCTCGTCGCGCTCGGCCACCTGCGCATCGCGGATGGGCAGTTCCCGACGCTCTCGCTGACCGAGAGCGGGGTCGAAGCGATGTACGCGCGCGTGCCGGTGACGCTCTTCGCGTTGCCGGCAACGCCCGCGAAGCCGAAGCGCGCGCGCGCCGCGGCGGCGGCCGAAGCCGCGCCGCTCGCCTTTGACGACGCGCTCTTCCAGCGGCTGCGCGCGCTGCGCCGCCGGCTCGCCGCCGAGCGCGGCGTTCCGCCCTACCTGATCTTCGGCGATCGCACGCTGCAGGAGCTCGCGGCGGCGAAGCCGACGCGCGTCGAGCAGCTGCGCGGCATCCGCGGCATCGGCGAGGTGAAGCTGCGCGATCTCGGCGCGGTGTTCGCGGCCGAGATTGCCGCGGCGGTCGCGGGCGGCGCGCCCGGGAATTAGGTTCGCGACGATGAACGAAGCCGCACCGCTCGCGCTGCCCGCGATCTCGCTCTGGCTGGTCGACGGCTTCAACGTGCTCCACGCGCATCTGCTGCGCGGCCGCGATCGCAAGGATTGGTGGAGCGAGGAGCGCCGGCGGCTCGTGATCGAGCGAGCCGCAGCGCTCGCGAAGGCGGACGAGCGCGTCTGGGTCGTGTTCGACGGCCAGCGCCCGGCAGGCGAAGCGGAGTCGCCCGAGGATGCGGCGCTGCGCGTCGTGTTCGCGAAGGACGCGGACGACTGGATCCTGAAGGCGATGCGCGCCGCGCCCGATCCGGGCGGCGTCGCCGTCGTGACCGGCGACCGCTCGGTGAAGGAGCGCGCGCGGCGCTTCGGCGCGCAGGTCGTCTCGCCGCGCGCGTGGCTCGAGCGCTGCGCGCGCGTGCCCGCAGCGAGCGCCTGACGTGCCCACGCGGATGCGTGTCGTGAAGGGCGACATCACCGCGCTCCGCGTCGACGCGATCGTGAACGCCGCGAACGAGCGCATGCTCGGCGGCGGTGGTGTCGACGGCGCGATCCACCGCGCCGCGGGCCCCGAGCTGCTCGAGGCCTGCCGGCGAGTCCCCGAGCTGCGGCCCGGCGTGCGCTGCCCGACCGGCGAAGCGCGCATCACGCCCGCGTTCCGTCTCCCCGCGCGCTGGGTCGTCCACACGGTGGGCCCGATCTGGCAGGGCGGCGGCGCGCGCGAGCCCGAGCTGCTCGCCGCTTGTTACGAGCGCTCGCTCGAGCTCGCGCTCGCGCACGGCGTCGCGAGCATCGCGTTCCCCGCGATCAGCTGCGGCGTCTACCGCTTCCCGGCCGCAGGCGCAGCGCGCATCGCGACGAGCACCCTCGCCGGCGTGCTGGCGCGCGAACCGCAGCTCCGCGACGTCGCGCTGGTCGCATTCGATCGCGCGATGGCCGACGTGCTGGAGGCGGCGCTCGGAGAGGTTCCTTGAGAAGTCGAGGCCCGGCTGCCCGCAGCTGCGCCTTCTCGACTACTCGAAGAACGTCCCCGCCTCGCCGCGCAGGCCTGCGACGAGATTGCGCACGCACAGCTCGGCCATGCGCGCGCGCGTCTCGCGCGTCGCGCTGCCGATGTGCGGCGCGAGCACGAGGTTCGGCGCGCCCAGCAGCGGCGAATCGGCGGGCAGCGGCTCGCTCGCGTAGACGTCGAGGCCGGCGGCGCCGAGGCGTCCGCTCGCGAGCGCGTCACACAGCGCGTTCTCGTCGACGATGCCGCCGCGCGCGCTGTTCACGAGGATCGCGCCGCGCCGCATGCGCGCGAGCTCGCGCGCGCCGATCAGGCCGAGTGTCTCGCGCGTGCGCGCGACGTGCACGCTGACGAAGTCCGATGCGGCCAGCAGCTCCGCAAGCTCGCGCACGGCGGTCACGCCCGGCGCGCTGCGGCCGCTGCGGCTCCACGCGAGCACGCGCATCCCGAAGCCTCGCGCGCGGCGCGCGACGGCCGTGCCGATCGCGCCGAACCCGACGACGCCGAGCGTCGAACCCGCGAGCTCCTTCCCTAACAGCTGATCCGGCTCCCACGGCTGCGTCCAGCGGCCCTCGCGCACGAAGCGATCCGCCTCCGGAATGCGACGCGCGGCCGCGAGCAGCAGCGCGAACGCGAGATCCGCGGTCGCGTCGGTGAGAACTCCCGGCGTGTGGCCGACGCGAATCCCGCGCGCGCAGGCCTCCGCGACGTCGATGTGGTCGACGCCGACCGAGCAAGTCGACACGACGCGCAGCTTCGGCGCGCGCCGCAGCAGCTCGGCGTCGACGCGGTCGACGAGCGTGACGACCAGCCCCTCGCAGCGCGCCGCCTCCTCCAACAACACCTCACGCGGCGCCTCCCGCTCCCCCTCCCAGACCCGCAGCTCCGCGACCTCGCGCACGCGCTGCCAGAGCGCACCCGGCAGCTCGCGCGTCGCAAACACGCGCGGCAGATTCATCGCCGCGCGACCGCCCATGCGCGCTTCACGTTCCCTTCTTCCTTCTCGCAGCAAGCGGGCTCCGAGAGACAATCCACCGTCTCGGGCGCGAACCAAGCAGCGCAGCACGGCGAAACCGAGCTGCCGCGCGGAGCGGCGTCAATAACAAGCAAAGCCCTCAGGCCGCGCTCCCGTACATCAGCTCGAGGATCCGCGCGGCGTTCTCTTCGATCGCCTTTCCCGTCGTGTTCACGCTGCGCCACTGCCTCGCGTTGAACAGCCGCCGCGCGCGCTGCAGCTCTTCCACCACCGCCTCCGGCTCCGCGTACGTCGTGTACGGCGACGCGCCGAGCTGGCGGATGCGCGCCTTGCGGATCTCGAGCAGCGGGTTCGCCTCGATGACCAGGCCGATCACCTTGCGCGCGTCCATCTCCAGCAGCTCGCGCGGCGGCTCGATGCCCGGGACGATCGGCACGTTGCCCGTCTTGTAGCCGCGCTGCGCGAGATACATCGAGAGCGGCGTCTTCGACGTGCGCGAGACGCCGGCGAGCACGATGTCGGCCTGGTGCAGCGTGTGCAGGTTCGCGCCGTCGTCGTGGCGCACCGCGAACTCCACCGCCTCGACGCGCCGGAAGTACTCGTCGCCAAAGCCGTGCAACACGCCGACGCGATGCTGCGGCGAGAGCGCGTAGTAGTGCGACATCGCGCTGATCAGGGGACCGAGCAGGTCGACCGCCGGAACGCCCATCTCGAGCGCCATCTCCTTCACCGAATCTTTCAGTGGGTCGTTGACGAGCGTGAAGACGACCAGCGCGCTCGCTTCCTTCGCGCGCTCCATGATGCGCCGCAGCTGCGAGGCGTGGCGCGTGTCGGCGAACGTGCGCAGCCGGAAGCGGCGCTGGAACTGCGTCGCGGCCGCGCGCACCGCGTGCGTGCCGGTCTCGCCCGTGCCGTCCGACACCAGGAAGATCTCGATCTGGTCGCCGCCGCTGTCCGCCATCTCGCCATTTTGGTAGCGCGCTCGCGGCAATGCTCGCGGCCGACTCGCAAGCGGCGCTTCGCCGCGGTTGACTCGGAAGACCGCTGCGTCAACTTCGGCCTTCATGCCCTACGACCCGAAATCGATCGAAGCGCGCTGGCAGAGGCTGTGGGCCGAGCGGCAGACGTTTCGCAGCGAGATCGACCGCAGCCGCCCGAAGTATTACGTGCTCGACATGTTTCCCTATCCGTCGAGCGACGGCCTGCACGTCGGGCATCCGAAGGGGTACATCTCGACCGACGCGATCGCGCGTTACAAGCGCCTGCGCGGCTTCAACGTGCTGCACCCGATGGGTTGGGATGCGTTCGGGCTGCCGGCCGAGCAGCACGCGATCAACACCGGCACGCACCCGCGCACGACCACGAAGCGCAACACCGAGAACTACCGCCGCCGGCTCGAGGCGCTCGGCCTCTCCTATGACTGGGCGCGCGAGATCGACACCACCGATGCGAGCTACTACCGCTGGACGCAGTGGATCTTCTCGAAGCTGTACGAGCGCGGCCTCGCGTATCTCGCGGAGGTGCCGGTGAATTGGTGCCCCGCGCTGGGCACGGTGCTCGCGAACGAGGAAGTGATCGACGGGAAGTCGGAGCGCGGCGGGCATCCGGTCGTGCGGCTGCCGATGCGGCAGTGGATGCTGCGCATCACCAGCTACGCAGAGCGCCTGCTCGCCGACCTCGACGAGATCGACTGGCCCGAGCACATCAAGAAGATGCAGCGCGACTGGATCGGGCGCTCCGAGGGCGCGCGCGTGCGCTTCGCGCTCGCGGACCACGCGGGCCGCGCGATCGAGGTGTTCACGACACGGCCCGACACGCTGTTCGGGGCGACTTACATGGTGCTCGCGCCCGAGCACCCGCTCGTCCGCGAAATCGTCACGCCCGCGCAGCGCGAAGCGGTCGACGCGTACGTCGGCGCGGCCGCGCGCAAGAGCGAGCGCGCGCGCGTCACGGAAGGCGATGAGAAGACCGGGGTGTTCAGCGGCGGGTTCGCGATCAATCCGGTGAACTCCGCGCGCATTCCGATCTGGATCGCGGACTACGTGCTCGCGAGCTACGGCACCGGCGCGATCATGGCCGTCCCCGGCCACGACGAGCGCGACTGGGCGTTCGCGAAGAAGTTCTCGTTGCCGATCGCCGAGGTGGTGCGCGGCGGCGACGTTGCAACGGCGCCGTACGCGCAAGACGGTGTCGCGGTGAACTCGGGCCTGCTCGACGGGCTCGCGACGCCCGATGCGAAGCGAAGAATCGTCGCCTGGCTCGAGCAGCAGCGCGCCGGCGAGGGCGCGGTCACCTACAAGCTGCGCGACTGGCTGTTCAGCCGACAGCGTTATTGGGGCGAGCCGCTGCCGGTGATCCACCTCGAGGACGGCACGACCAAGCTGGTCCCCGAGTCCGATCTGCCCGTGATGCTGCCGGAGCTCGACGCCTTCCGGCCGACCGGCGAGTTCGAGACGCCGCTCTCGCGCGCGCGGGCGTGGATGGAGACGACCGATCCCGCGACCGGCCGCCGCGCACGGCGCGACGCGAACACGATGCCGCAGTGGGCGGGCAGCTGCTGGTACTACCTGCGCTTCCTCGATCCCCGTAACAACCGCGAGGCTTGGTCGCAGGAGGCCGAGCGCTACTGGATGCCGGTCGACCTCTACGTCGGCGGCGCCGAGCACGCGGTGCTGCATCTCTTGTACTCGCGCTTCTGGCACAAGGTGCTCTACGACTGCGGGCTGGTTCACACCAAGGAGCCGTTCGCGAAGCTGCTCAATCCCGGTCTGATCCTCGGCTACAGCTATCGCTACTACGACGACAACCTGAGCGACGACCCGCACGCAAAGCCGCGCGTTTTCCCCGCCTCGGCCGTGCGCGTCGACGGCGAGCGCGCGACCGCAGTCGCGAGCGGCGCCGAGGTCAAAGAGCGCTGGGTACGGATGCAGAACGTGCGCCGCGCCGCGGACGGCACGCCGCTGCATCCGACGATCGACGACCTGCCGCTCGAGGAGGTGATCGAGCGCATGTCGAAGAGCCGCGGCAACGTGGTCTCGCCCGACGAGGTGATCGCGGAGTTCGGCGCCGATTCGATGCGGCTCTACGAGCTGTTCATGGGCCCGCTCGAGAAGGGCGCGCCGTGGTCGACCGACGGCATCCCCGGCTGCCAGCGTTTCCTGCAGCGCACCTGGCGGCTGTTCGTCGACGAGGACGCCGGCGGCGAGCCGCTGCGTGAGCTCGCGCCCGGCATGGGCACGCCGGCGCAGGCGCGTCTCACCGCGCAAACCATCGCAGGGGTCACGGCCGACATGGACGCGGTGCAGCCGAACACCGCGATCTCGAAGCTGATGGTGTGGGCGCGCGACATCGCGAAGGATGCGCCGCTGCCGCGCGACGCCGCCGATGCGTTTCTGCGCATGCTCTCGCCGTTCGCGCCGCATCTCGCCGAGGAGCTGTGGGCGCGGCTCGGGCACGCGCGCGAGGTCGCGCTCGCGGACTGGCCGAGCGCCGACGCGCGCCTGCTCGTCGCCGAAACGATTCAGCTGCCCGTGCAGGTGAACGGCAAGCTGCGCGACCAGATCGAGCTCCCGGCGAGCGCGAGCGAGGAGCAGATCCGCGCGGCCGCGCTCGCGGCGACCAACGTGCAGAAGCACCTCGGCGGGCGCGCGCCGAAGAAGGTGATCGTGATTCCCGGGCGGCTCGTGAACGTCGTCGGGTAGCGCGTGCCTCGCGCGCGCTGCGTCGCGCTGCTCTCGCTCGCGGCGCTCGTCGCGCTCGGCCTCGCGCTCGCCGCGCTCTTCTGGCAGCGGATCGCGCTCGCTCACTGGCTCGCGCTGCGCGAGCTGCGCACGCGCGGCGTGCCCGCGGAGCTGCGCGTCTTGCGCCTCGACCTTTCCGGCGCCGAGCTCGCGGACGTGAAGCTCGGCGACCCGAACGTGCCGGACCTCGCGCTCGCGCGCGCGAGGCTGCGCTGGTCGTTCGCCGGAGTGCGCGCGGGGCGACTCGATCGCATCGAGCTCCACGGCCTGCGGCTGCGCGCGAGCATCGCCGAGGGCGGGCTCTCGCTCGGCTCGCTCGATGCGCTGCTCGAAGCGCGCGGGGGTGACGACCAGCCGCTCGCGCTGCCGTTCCTCGAGGCGCAGCTCGCCGATGCGCAGGCCGTGATCGATTCGCCGCAAGGCGCGCTTCATCTCCATGCGGAGGGCGAAGTGCGCCCCGAAGGCTCGCTCGTGCGCGCGACCTTCTCACTGCATGGCGAGTCGCCGCAGGGCGCGCTCGACTTCGGCGGCGGCGGCACGGTCGACCTCGCGACCCAGGCGATCGGCGCAGCCGGCGCGCTCGACGGCGCGACGCCGTGGGGCCGCGTCTCCGGCGACATCCGCGCGCTCGGCACGCTCGCCGCGCTGCGCGTCGAGCTGCGCGGCAGTGCGTTGCCGGACGAACGCGCGCTGCCGGTGCGCGCCGATGCGCCGTTCGAGATCGAGGGATTCGCGACGCGCGATCAAGCCGGCGTGCTAGCCGGTGAGGCGAAGCTCCGGGGGCGCGGCATCGCGATCCGCGACCTCGCAACGCTCGCGAGCGCGGACGGCGAGGTCGTCCTGCGAGACGACGCCGTCGAGGCCGTGTTCGAGCTGCACGGCGTCGACGCTCCCGACCTCTTCGCGGCGCCCGCGGCGAGCGTGCGCGCGCGCTACGCGCTCGCGAGCAGCGAGCTGCGCGTCCATGTCACTGCCGCCGACGCGCTCGCGCCGGAGATCGCGCGGCTCGCCGGCGTCTCCGTGGAAGTGCGGCTCGCAGGCGACGCGCTCGGCGGAACCGCGCGAATCGCGCGCGCCAGCGAGCTCTCGCAGCCCGCGCTGATCGCGCCGCTCCGCGTCGCAGCCGATTTATCAGGCTCGCTCGAGCGCATCGCACTGCGCGGAACGGCGCGCACGCCCGGCGACGACGGCCTCGCGTTCGAGCTCAGCGGCGCGCTCGAGCCGGAGCGCGAGCGGCTCGAGCTGCGCGTCGTGCTGCCCGAGAGCGACCTCTCGCCGAAGACGCGCCAGCCGGGGCGCGTCTTCCCGTGGCTCGCGGACGCGATTCAGGGCGCGCGCGGCAAGGTCGGCGGCGAGGGCCTCGCGTCGTACGAGAACGGCAAGCTTTCGGCGAGCGCGGTGATCGCGCTGAACGGCGCCGACCTCGTGACCGAGTACGCGACGCTGCACGGACTGATGGGCGTGATCACGGCGACCGAGGTCGACCCGCTCGTCTCGCCGCCCGGCCAACGCATCTGGATGGAGTCGGTCGACGCGGGGCTGCCGCTCGGCAACGGCACGATGAGATTCGAGCTGCAGCGCGATGGCATCCTCTCCGTGGAGGAGGCCGAGTGGAGCTTCGCCGGCGGGAAGCTCGTCTTCTCGGGTGCGATTCCACTCGACGCCCGGGAGCGCCGGCTCGAGCTGCGCGTCGAGGGCGTCTCGGTCGAGAAGCTGCTCGCGGCGCTCGATTTCGACGGGCTCGCCGGCAGCGGCGTGCTCGGCGGCGTGACGCCGCTGCTCCAGAGCGGCGCCTCGCTGCGCGTGAAGGGCGGCGAGCTGCGCGCGACGGAGACCGGCGTGATCCGCTTCACGTCGGGCGAGGGCGGCGCCGCTCTCGCGCGCAAGCAGCCGGCGCTCGGCTCCGTGCTCGGCGCGCTCGAGAACCTGCACTACGACGAGCTGACCCTCACGATCGACGGCGACCTCTCCGATAGAGTCGCCGTCCTGCTGCACATCCGTGGGCGCAACCCGAATTTCCAGAAAGGGCGGCCCGTCGTACTCAACGTGAACGTCGATCTCCCTCTCGGCAGCTTGCTGCGAGCGGCCGCGGTCGCGACCGGGGTTCCCGATGAGATCGAGGAGCAGGTGCAGAAGGCGATGGGCGAGGAGAAGCCATGAGGCGTTTGTTGGGGGCGATGGCGATCGCGCTGGCGGGCGGACTCGCCGGCTGCACGCACAACGTGAACGTGCGCGCCGAGGAGCCGATCACGATCAACCTGAACATCAAGATCGAGCACGAGATCCGCATCAAGGTGGACAAGGAGCTCGATGACCTGTTCAAGTCCGAGCCTGGGATCTTCTGAGGAGACCGAGATGATGTGGTGGAAGCGAATCTGCGCGGCGGCACTCGTGCTCGCGATCGCGCTGCCGGTGCTCGCGCTCGATCTCGACGAGGCGCGGGCCAAGGGCAAACTCGGCGAGCGCTCCGACGGCTACGTCGCGGCGGTCAGCGAATCCCCGTCGCCGGAAGTCAGCCAGCTCGCCGAGCAAGTGAATGCGCAGCGGCGCGCGCGCTACGAGGAGATCGCCAAGCGCACCGGCGCGCCGCTCGAGGCGGTCGCGGCGCTCGCGGGCCAGAAGCTGATCGCGAACACGCCGTCCGGCCAATGGGTGAACGACGGCAGCGGCTGGAAGAAGAAGCCGTAGCGCGCTGCTCAGTGCGTCTTCGCGCCGTCTCCTGCGGTCGCCTTCTTGACGACCCAATAGATCCCGACTCCGAGCGCGATCACCGGGATCGCGGTCATGAAGATCGTCGTCAGCAGGTACGCGATGCGGCTCTCGTCGCGACCCGAGAAGCAGACCGCGCACGCGAGCGCCTGCTGCGCCGGAACGGAGGCGGCCGCGAACGCGGCGAGCGCTGTCAGCCGCGCGCTCACCAGTAGACCCGCCAGTAGATGAGCGGCCACAAGCCGACGACGAAGTACCAGAACACGCGCACTGCTTGGAACGTGCTCGCCGCGAGCACTCCGGTCGCGAGGCGGCGGTAGGCCCAGGTGAGCGCCGCGATCGCGGCGACGCAGTGCAGCGCGTGGATGCCGATGATCAGATAGAAGAACGCGCCGTGCTGGCTCGACGTGAGCGTGAGCCCCTGCGCGAGCAGCTGCGTCCACTCCCAGCCCTGGAACAGCACGAAGAACGCGGCGAGACAGAGCGCGAACAGCATCGGACGCGACGCGGAGCGCTGCTCCTTCGCGTGCGCGCGGCCCGCGAGCCAGAGCACCGCGCCCGAGGCGAGCAGCGCGAGCGTGTTGATCGCGGTCTCCTCCGCAGGCAGTCGCGGCTGTCCCGGCGGCGGCCAGCCGAGCAGCGAGCCCGCCCGCGCGATCGAGAACGCGCTGATCAGCCCCGCGAACAGCATCGCTTCGCTGAACACGAAGATGCTCATGCCGAGCACCGCGCTCGGCAGCGCGGGCTGCGGGCGCGGATCGGAGATCACGCGCAGCGGGACGCCGGTTCGGCTCTGCATGTCGGGGCCTCCGGGGAGAAGCCCGAGTCTAGGGTTAGTGATGCGCTTCGGGATGAAGCGCGCGCTCCGGAATCAGGCCATGCGGGCTCGGCTTCGTCCAGTTCGCGCCCTCGTGCTCCATCACGTCGGGCGCGGTGCCTGCGTAGAACAGCAGCATGAACACGAGCACGGTGCTGAGCATGTACAGCACGAAGCGCGGTTGCACGGTCACGTGCATGAAGTTCTTGGCGACCAGCCAAGCTTTGTAGACCGCGATGCCGAACGCGGTGAGCAACGTGATGTAGCGCGCGGCGTGGACGCCGAGCATGCCCCGGCCGTGCAGCTTCTCGGACACGATCGGCCCCGCGAAGCTGATCAGGAGCAACCCCAGCAAAATCGCCCACACGACGATGTAGTGCTTCTCGTGCGCCGCCTGGTCCGCGTGCCCGTGCTCCGCGTGAGTGGCTTGCTCCGCCTGATCGTTCATGGGTCGCTCACTTCGCGATGTAGAGAAGCGGGAAGAGGAAGATCCAGACGAGATCGACGAAATGCCAGTAGATCCCGGCGTTCTCCACGCGGTGGAGGAACTTCCCTTTTGCGGCGTCCTTCGCGACTACCGCCATCGCGATCATGCCTGCGATCACGTGCGACGCGTGGATTCCGGCTGCCGTGTAGTAGAACTGCCAGAACCCGCTCGACGAGATCGTGAAGCCTTCACCGATCTCGACGCTCCACTCGTAGGTCTTGACGAGCAGGAACGTCGCGCCGCCGCCGATCGTGTACCACAGGCGCCGCGCGGCCAGCCTGCCGTCACCGCGCTCGGCCGCCGCGTGCGCGAGCACGGCCGAGAGGCTCGAGGTGAGCAGCACGAAGGTGTTGAACAGCCCGATGTACTGGTTCGTGTGCGCGGCCTCGGCCGCCCACCAGTCGTGCGAGAGCCGGTGCATGATGTACGAGCACAGGACTCCGCCGAAGATCACGATCTCCGAAGCCAGGAGCCACCAGACCGCAAGCGTCCCGGTCGGGAGTCCGGCCGCACTGCGGGAAGTCGCAATCGGTGTCATCGCGCTGAGGTCTCCTGAATCACGAGCTGGGAACGAAGCTCAGGCCGGCAGATTCTGGGGCCAGAAGTCTTCCTTGCGGTCCGGATGGCTGTACTCGTACGGCCCCCGATAACAATTCGGCAGCTCCTTGAAGTTGCCGTGCGGCGGCGGCGACGGGCACTGCCACTCGAGCGTGTTCGCGTTGTACGGGTTCGGTCCCGCCAGCGCGCCGCTCTTCAGGCTCTTGAAGAAGTTCCAGATGAAGATCAGCTGCGCGCTGAGCATGATCACCAGTGAGATCGTCGCGAACTGGCGAATGCCCTGATACTTCCACAGCTCGTCGAACAGCTCGTAGCTGTAGATGCGGCGATGCTCGCCCCACAGCCCGAGGAAAAAGAGCGGGATGAAGATGCAGTTGAACGGGATGATCGTCAGCCAGAAGTGAATCTTGCCGAGCGTCTCGTCCAGCATCCGGCCGAACATCTTCGGGTACCACATCGTCACGCCCGCGTAGGTTCCGATGATCGCGATCGGGAAGAACGTGTAGTGGAAGTGGGCGAGCACGAAGTAGGTGTCGTGGAAGTAGATGTCGGAGCCGGCGGTGCCGAGGTAGATGCCGGTCACGCCGCCGATCAGGAACGTCGCGAGGAAGCCGAGCGCCCACAGCATCGGCGTCGAGAGCGTGATCGAGCCCTTGTAGAGCGTCGCGATGTAGACGAAGCACATCTCCGCGATCGGCACCGAGATCAAGAGCGTCGTGATCGTGAAGACGTTCGCCATGCGCGGGTCGATGCCCGAGATGAACTGGTGGTGTGCCCAGACCGTGAAGCTGAGGATGCCGGTCGCGAACATCGTGTAGAGCACGGTGCGATAGGCGAACATCTTCTTGCGCGAGAACACGCAGATGATCTCGGCGACGATGCCGAGCGCCGGCAGCAGCACGACGTAGACCTCGGGATGGCCGAAGAACCAGAACAGGTGCTGCCAGAGCACCGGGTCGCCGCCCTTGCCGGGGTCGAAGAAGCCGGTGCCGATGTTCTGATCGAACAGCAGCATGATCGCGCCGGCGATCAGCGGGCCGACCGAGGCCATGAACAGGATCGACGCGATCACGATCGTCCAGACCACGATCGGGATGTCGTAGAGCTTCATGCCCGGCGCGCGCGAGTTCATCGCGGTCGTGATGAAGTTGATGCCGCCTAACAGGAAGGCGACGAATTCGAGCGCGACCGCAACCACCCAGAAGCTCGAGCCGAGCTGGGTCAGGTTGTAGTTGCCCACTGCGGAGAGCGGCGGATACGCCGTCCAGGCGCCGCCGAAGCCGCCGCCCGGCACGAAGAAGCCGGCGATCAGCACGAGCGCCGACAGCAGGAAGATCTGATACGAGAGCCGATTCAGCCTCGGAAACACCATGTCGTCGCAGCCGACCATCAGAGGAATCAGGTAGTTCCCGAAAGCAGCGACCAGCACCGGCATCGCGACCCAGAAGATCATGATCGTGCCGTGCTGAGTGACGAGCATGTTGTAGTCGGTGGGCGTCACCATTCCGAAGCCCGGCACTTCGATCCCCGGGAACGCGTTCTGCATGCGGAACACGTAGGCGAAGAAGCCGCCGATCAGCGCCATGAACATGCCGGTGAACATGTATTGCATCGCGATCATCTTGTGATCGGTCGAGAAGACGTACTTCTGCCAGAAGGTCTGCTCGTGATGACCGTGTTCGTCGTGGCCGGGAGCGTGCTCGACTGCGTGGGCCATGATGATTCCTTCGCCCTGTCTAGTTCGCGGCGATCTGCGTCGCGGGCGCGTGTGCCTGCATCCACCCCAAATGCGCGGCGGCGTCCTCGACGTGCACCTTCGCGGGCATCAAGCCGTGGCCGATGCCGCAGATCTCCGCGCACTGGATCTCGTAGACGCCGACCGCGTTGGCATCGAAGTAGCCCTTGATCACACGCCCGGGCACCGCGTCTTGCTTGAGGCGCATCGCCGGGATCGAAAAGCTGTGGAGCACATCGCGCGACTCGAGCTCCCAGATGTACTGCTGATTCGATTGGATGTGCAGATCGTCGACGGTCTTGATGTCATCGGCCGTGTCGAGCAGACCATCCGGCCCGGGGTGCACGAAGCTCCACGCCCACTGCTGCGCGACGACGCGCACGTGCGGCAGCGGCTCCGGCGGCAGCTCCATCTTCACGTCGACCCAAACGCGCACGCCGATGATCACGATGAACACGTCGAACAAGAGCACGATGTTGTGCGGGCGCGAGATCCAGCGCTTCAGCTCCGGCTCCTCGCCGGTGATGTAGGCCGCCTTCGGAGCGTTCTGCTTGCGGTACTTGATCGCGAAGTAGAACAGCACGAACTCGGTGACGATGAACCAGAAGCCGACGAGCACCGTGACCCAGCCGATGATGCCGTCGATACGAGCGGCGAAGCTCGAGAGCGCGGGCAGCCCCGTCCAGTTCCAGAGCGGGGCATTCAACAGGGAGTCGAGAAAGTCCATCCCGCGGACCTCAGTTCAAAATGATGTAGAAGGCGGCCGCGATCCAAGCCGCGAGCCCGGCGATCGTCAGCCAGAAAGCGCCGGACAGGACTTCTTCGGGCGGTCGTGCTTTCGCCATCGCGCGCTCCCTACTCGAGCTTCAGTGTCGCGATGTACGCGACGACGTCGCGCATCGCCTGGTCGTCGGCGAGCACGTTCGACATGCCGGCCATCGTCGCGCCGAACGGATCGTTGGGACCGTCGTAGCCGCGCGTCATCGCCTTGTACTTCTCGAGCGAGCGCAGCACGTACCAATCGCTCTGGCCCGCGAGCGGCGGCGCGCTCTGTGGCTCGCTGCCCTCCCCTTTCAGGCCGTGGCACGAGCCGCATAGCGCGTAGCTCGCCTCTCCGGTCGCGAGATCGCCCCCGCTCACGGTCGGCGCGGGGTTCGTGTGCGGGAGACTCGCCACGTAGGCCGAGACGTCGACGATGTTCGAGCCCAGCTTGCTCGGATCCGCCGTAGCGCCGCTCAGGTGATCGGCTGCGTGCTGCGATGCGATCAGCCAGAGCGACATCGGGCGCATCCGCATGCCCTCGGCGTCGTCGAAGTGCTTGCCGCGCAGGCCGATCGAGAACTTGCGCAGCTGCTCCGTCACGTACCACGCGGGCATGCCAGCGATCGCTGGCGCGCCCAGCACCTGATTCCCCTCGCCGGCGGCGCCGTGACATTGGAGGCACAACGAGAAGAGCTTTTCGCCGTGCGCCACGTCGGGCTCGGCAGCTTGCGCAGCGCCGAGCGAGGGCGCACCGAGCAGCGCCGCTGCGAGGCCGGCGGCAACGAGGCGAGTCGAGTTTCGAAGCATGACCATCCTTGCACGCGGGCTCTCGTGGGCGCGCGCGCGCGGCGGACTCATCTGGGTCACAGCGGCGCGCCCGCCGAGAAGTCGCGCAGTTTGAGCGGGCGTTCCCGGTTTTTCAAGGGAACGCGGGCCAGAAATCGCGGGAGAAACGCGCACTTCAGGCGTTCTGGCGGCGTGCGCGCTCGCCTCCGCCAACGTGTGGCAGATCAACGCGGCGCTGGGTTCAGCGGGTACAGCAGCAGGTAGATCAGAACGCCGGTGACCGAGACATAGAGCCAAATCGGCCACGCGATGCGCGCGAGGCGGCGGTGGCGAGCGATCTCACCGCGCAGACCGAAGCGGATCAGCGCAAGCGCCAGGAATGGCACAGTCGCCGCCAGCACCACGTGAGTCGCGAGCAATGCGAGGTAGGCCGTCTTCGCGAGGCCGGCGGCGTTGAAGGTCGTGTTCTCGAACGAGCGCGATGCCTTGTGCGCGATGTAGCAAGCGAGGAACACGCTCGAGACACCGAACGCCGCGAGCATCGTGCGGCGGTGCTCCGCGACGCGCCCGCGCTTGATCAGCATGCGCCCCCGCAGCAGCAGCGCGATCGCGGTCCCATTCAGCAGAGCGTTCAGCGCGGGAAGGAAGGAAAGGTCGGCCGCGATCCGCTTCGGCGCGAGCAGATCCACGAGCATCGCGAGGTAGAGCAGCGCGAGGTAAGCGAGCGAGACGCGGAACACGCGCTGCGCCGCGGCGTCGCTGCGCTCGCGGATCAGGCGGATGCACGTCCAGGTGAACCAGGCACCGAGCGCGAGCGAGGCGCTGAGATAGATCGGGCCGAGCAAGCCCAGCGGCGTCGGCAGGATCGTCACCGGCAGCAGGCCCAGCGTGTACCAGAGCATGCGATGGCGCGTCCGCTCGTCGCCGATCACCGCGGGCATCATCGGGATGCCAGCCGCCGCGTAGTCGCCTTTGCGATACAGCGCGATCGCCCAGACGTGCGGCGGCTGCCAGAAAAACACGATCGAGAAGAGCAGCAGGCCCGGCCAACCGACGCTGCCGTTGACGGCGGCGTCCGCGATCAACGGCGCGACCGCGCCCGCCGCTCCGCCGATCACCGCGTTGTACGGCGTCCGCGGCTTCAGCCAGATCGTGTAGACGAAGACGTAGAAAAGGATGCCCGCGACGCCGAGCAGCGCTGCGGCGCTGCCCGCGAACGTGTGCAACACGATGGTCGCGACCACCGAGAGCGCAAGACCGAACAGCAGCGCGGAGCGCGGCGCCAGCTCGGCGGTGGGCAGTGGACGCGAGCGCGTTCGCTCCATCAGCGCGTCGCGATCGCGCTCGACATACATGTTCAGCACGTTGGCAGCCGCCGCCGCGCACGAGATCCCGGCGAGAATCGCGACGCACTGCGCGAGCGGCGGCCAGCCCGCCATTCCGAACACCGGCAGCGCGGTGAACAACACGAGCGGCAGAATGCGCGGCTTCGTCAGCGCAACGTAATTCGAGAGCGTGCGCAGCAGCGACGAGCGCGCGGGTCCATGCAACGAAGCTGCGCTCATGGGGGAACTCTCCGACCGCGGGCCGCGGAGAGTTACCTGCCGCCGCCGCCGTCGCCATCCTGTCCGCCCGCGTTCCTCGGCGCGCAGCGCCAACGCGGGGTCAGACTCTCGTGCATTCGCGCCAGACGCCGAACCCGCAGAGGCCGACTCAGCGGCAGCGCAAGCAACCGCCCTGCCGCACCACCTTCATGCTCGACCGACCTCGATGTCCCCACCACCCCGACGCAACGGACCAAACTCCGCAAGCGAAGCGCGCAGCGAGCCGGAGTCCGCGACGGCGAGCGAAGTAAATAAAGCCAAAGCTTGCGACAGTCCCAACAAGCCACCCAACCCCGCACATCGAAGCCCAGCCTGACCGCCACCGAACTCGCATGTGTAGTCGCAAGCGCCCTGCTGCACGCGATCTGGAGCGCAGCGATCAAGGGCGCCCGCAGCCCGCTCGCGTTCGGCACCGCGCAGCAGCTCGCCGAGGTTCCGCTGGCACTGGCCGCGCTGCTCTTCTTCCCGCTCGCGGAGCTGACACCCTCGATCTGGGCGCTGCTCGCCGCGACCGGCCTCGCGCACGGCCTCTACGGCTACTGGATGAGCCTCGCGTACGCGCGCGCCGAGCTGACGCGCGTGTATCCGATCCTCCGCTCGACGCCGGCGCTGCTGCCGCTCGTCGCGATTCCGCTCGGTGAGGCGGTGACGCCGCGCGGCGGGCTCGGCATCGCGATCGTGATGGCGGGCGTGTGGCTGGTGTACGGCGAAGCGCTGACGCTGCGGCGGCTGTTCGCGCCCGACCTCGTCTACGCGTGGCTCGCGCTCGGAACCACCGTCGCGTACTCGCTGGCAGACAAGTTCGCGATGGCCGAGCTGAACGCCGGCGCGTGGAGCGGCGCACTGCCGCGGCCGCTCGCGTGGTACTCGCTGCTGACGCTCGCGAGCATCGCGGTGCGCCTTCCGCTGACGCTCGTCGCGGTCGGCCCGCGCGCCGTCGTCGCTGCGGGGCGCGAGGCGCCCGGCCGCGTCGCGCTGTCGATCGGCGTCGGCGTGCTCGGCTACGGGCTGATCCTTCAGGTGCTGCAAACTGCACCGGCGAGCTACGTGGTCGCGGTGCGCCAGCTCTCGGTGCTTTTCGCGGTCGCGATCGCGATGCGCTTTCTCGGCGAGCGCCCGAGCGCGCAGCGGCTCGTCGGCGCCGCGCTCACCGTCGCAGGCGTGACGACGATCGCGGTGTCGAAGTGAGCGCGCGTCGGCTTGCAGGCGCGCTCGCGGGTCTCGCGATCCGGTTGCTCGGCGCAACGTGGCGGCTCGAGCGCTCTGGACTGCTGCCGGAGCGCTCGCCGTTCGTGCTGGTCGCTTGGCACCGCGGACTGCTCGTCGCCGCTTACGCGCATCGCGACCGCGGGCTGTGGGTTCCGCTCAGCCTCTCGCGCGACGGCGAGCTCGCCGAGGCTGCGCTGCAGCAGCTCGGCTTCGCGCGCTCTCCGCGCGGCTCGAGCTCGCGCGGCGGCAGCGCGCTGCTGCGCGAGATGATCCGCCGCGTCCGGGCGGGCGAGAGCGGCGGCGTGCTTCCGGACGGCCCGCGCGGCCCCGCGTTCGAGGCGAAGCCCGGCGTGCTCGCGCTCGCGGCCGCAACCGGGGCGCCGCTGGTGCCGGCAGGCATCGCAGCTTCGCCCGTCCGCCGCCTGCGCAGCTGGGATCGCGCGCTCGTGCCGCATTTTTTCGCGCGCGTGCGCGTCGTCTACGGAAGCGCACTCGAAGTTCCGAGAAGTGCGGACGCCGCTGCGCTCGAAGCCTGGCGCTCGAAGCTCAGCGAGGAGCTGCAGCGTTTGGACCGCGAAGCCGAGGACTCGTTGAAGACGCGATGACGAAGCCGAAGGGCATGATCCGCCTAATCACTGCGAACCTGTACCACGACCGCGCGGAGCCCGCGGCGCTGGCCGAGCTGCTCGAGGCGCTGGCAGTCGACGTCGCGTGCCTGCAGGAGCTGGGCGCGCGCCAGGCCAGGGCGATCGCGCGAGTGCTCCCGCACGGAAAGCTCGAGCCCGGCGCGACGCAGCGCGACCACGACGGCATGGGCATCGCGTCGCGCCGCCCGATCGCGACGGAACGGCTCCCGCTACCGCGCAGGGACGCGCGCATCGCGCAGCTCGCGCCGGCGGATTGGCCGGAGCTCAGCGCGCCGCTCGAGCTGGTGAACGTGCACATCCAGGCGCCGCATTCCTGGCCGCAGTGGCGCGCGCTCGCGCTGCGCCGCGCGCAGCTCGCGGCGCTGCTGCCCTACCTCGACGCGAGCCCGACTGCCGCGCGCGTCGTATGCGGGGACTTCAACGCGACGCCGCTCTGGCCCGCCTACCGCGCGCTCGCGGCTCGGCTGCCCGATCTCGCGAGCGAATGGGCTGCGCTTCGCAGCGAACGCCCGTCGCGCACCTGGGGCCCGTGGCCCCGCGCGCCGCGCTTGCTACGGATCGACCACGCGCTCGGCGCCGGCGTGTGCGCCGAGGCAGTGCAGGTCGTCCCGGTGCGCGGCAGCGATCACTCGGCGTTGTTGGTGGATCTCGTCGGCGGAGGCTGAGCGCTCGCGCCGAGCGAGCCATTCCCGTAGCCCTGCACCGCGCTGCGCAAGAACTCACCGAGGTCGGGGTGCTCGAGCAGCCCCGCTTCCGCGAGCCGCGCGGCCGAGATCGCGCGCACTTCGCTGACGGTCGCGGATTCGAGCGCGCGGCGCGCGTCGGCGGCGGCGGCCGCGCTGTCGAGCGCGCGCACGATCTCCTTCACGAGCGGCACCGCGCTCGCGACGCCGGACAGCTCTTCGAGTCCGAGGCCGACGAGGATCGGCACCGCGAGCGGGTTGCTCGCCATCTCGCCGCAGAGCGAGATGCCGATGCCGGCCCGGTTCGCGGCGCGCACGCTGCGATCGATCAGCGCGAGCACCGCCGGGTGCAGCGGGTCGTACAGCTGCGCAACGCGCTCATTGCCGCGGTCCACCGCGAGCGTGTACTGCGTGAGGTCGTTGGTGCCGATCGAGAAAAAGTCGCACTCGCGCGCAAACACGTCGGCGATCACCGCGGCTGCCGGCACCTCGATCATGATGCCCACCGGCAGCTTGCGATCGAACGCGATGTCCGCGAGCGCGAGCTCGCGCTTGGCCTCCTCGACGAGCTCGCGGACGCGGCGGATCTCTTCGACCGACGAGATCATCGGGATCAGCAGGCGCACGTTGCCGTGCGCGCTGGCGCGCAGCACCGCGCGCAGCTGCGCACGGAACGCGTCGAGGTGCGAGAGCGAAAGGCGAATCGAGCGCCAGCCGAGCTGGGGATTCGCCTCGAGCTCGACGCCAAGCTGCGGGATCGCCTTGTCGCCGCCGAGGTCGAGCGTGCGGATCGTCACCGGCCGCGGCTTCATCGCGGCCGCCACTTGCTCGTAGAGCTTCTCCTGCTCCTCCTCGGTCGGGAAGCCGCGGTGCACCAGCGCGAGCAGCTCGGTGCGGAACAGGCCGATGCCCTCGGCGCCGTGGCGCTCGACGAGGCGTAGATCCGAGAGCAGGCCCGCGTTCGCGGTGAGGCGCACGCGATGCCCGTCGCGCGTCTCGGCGGGGCGCTCCGCGAGCGCGTCGAGATGCTCGACCGCGACCAGCGCGCGCTGCTGCGCCTTCGCGTAGGTGCTGCGCACGGCGTCGTCGGGCGAGAGCGTCACGCGACCCGCGTCTCCGTCGACGACTGCGATCTCGCCAGCGCGCGCGGCGGCCAGAATTCCCGCGACGCCTGTTACGGCGGGAATCTCGAGCGCGCGCGCGAAGATCGCGCCGTGCGAGGTCGGCCCGCCGTGCTCGGAGATCACGGCCGCCACTTTCTCGACGTCGAGCGTCGCGAAGTGCGCGGGCAAGAGCGCGGAGGCGACCACGATCGCGCCGTCGGTCAGCTGCTGATCGTGATGCCGCACGCCGAGCAGCCGCGCGACCACGCGCTGGCCGACGTCCTGGACGTCGACGCCGCGTTCGCGGAAGTACGGGTCGTCGATCGCGCCGAACGTGCGCTCGTATTCGGCGAGCACGCGCTTCAGCGATTCGAACGCGTTGCCCGTTCGCGCGAGCTCCTTCTCGAGCTTCTGCACGAAGCCCTTGTCCTCGAGGATCTGGATGTGCGTGTGGAAGACCGCGGCGAAGTCGGGGCCGAAGCGCTGCGTCACGTCCTCGCGCAGGTCCTGCAGCTCGCGGCGCGCCTCGGCGAGCGCGTTCTGCAGATCGCCCCTCTCCTGCGCCGCGTCCTTGCTCGGCGAGTACTCGACGCGGTCGAGCTCGACCGCATCGCCGAGGAAATAGATGGGACCGATCGCGATCCCGCGCGAGGTCGCGATGCCCTTCAACACCGCGTTGCGCTCCGCGCGGCCGGCGGGCTCCGGCGCAGCGCCTTCCCGCCCGATCTCCTCGATCAGCCGGGAGCGCCGCTCCTCGCCGCCTGCGACCACCGCCAACAGCTGCGCATTCATCACGACGGGCGCGATCAGCTGCGCGCAGGTCTCGAGCAGCTCGACGTCGGCTTCGCCGAACTGCCGCTCCTCGCGCGTCTGCACGACGAGCACGCCGATCGTGAAGCCCTCGCCCGAGAGCCCGCGCACCTTCAGCGGTGCGGCGGCGAGCGACGCGAACTGCTCTTCGCGCGTCTCCGGGAAGTAGCGGTAGGCGGGATGCTGCTGGGCTCTGGCGAACGCCTCGGGCTCGCCGCGCGCCGCGACGTGCCCGACCAATCCTTCGCCGGTCGCGAGCCGCACGTTGCCGATCGACGCCTTATCGAGCCCCATCGTCGCGGAGAGCGTGAGCGCCGTGCGGTCTGCGCTCGTCAGGTAGACCGAGCAGACGTCGGCATCGAGCCGCTTGGCGACCAGGTCGACGACGTTGTCGAGCGTCTCGCGCAGATCGTGTGAGCGCGAGACGATGCCCGCGATGTCGGCAATTAGGGCGCCTCGCTCTGCGCTGCGGTCCGGAATCGCTTGCACCTCACGCACCGCGAGCGGTGCGACGACGTGGTCGACGCGCGCCGATGGTAACCCGCTGACGCCGCGTTCTCGGCGCGGACCGCCCCGCTGAAACACGAAAGGCCGGGGCGAGCCCGGCCTTCGTATCGACGTTCATCGGGGCCTGACCCCAGCGAACGAAATGCCTAGTGAGAGAATCCGCCGTTGCCGCTGTTGCCCGGCTCCGGCGGCATCGGGGGCAGATTCTCGAGCCCGCGCCGATGCAGCGACGGGAACACGAACTCCTTGTCCTCGAAGCGCATGCCGAGCGCGAGCAGGATCTTGCGCTTGGTGTCCATGCGACAGTTCATGCCCTTCTCGACACTGTGGATCGTCCGCAGCGCCACCTTCGCCTTGCGCGCGAGCTGCGCCTGAGTCATCAGGCGGTTCTCGCGAATCTCGCGCACGCGGTTCGGCTGAAACTCGTTTTGGTCTTCTGCTTCCACCGTGTCTCTCTCCGCTGCCGTTGCGAGCTCCGCGTCGCACCGGCCCCCGGGTACGCGCGTCGTCCGCCCTCACCAACCGCAGCGCGCGGCCGGCTCTTGGCTGACTGGTGCTTTCGGAAGCGCTGCGGAATTTCTTGAGCAGGAATCGACGCTTGGACGATCCGCCCGCGGCCGAAGCCAGCGCAAAAATCGGGCTGCTTCCGCGCCTTTTCGCCCCGCCGACGCGAGCGCGCGATCCCGAAGTGAGGCGTGCTGAGCCTCGTGACAGAAGGCACGAATCGCGCCCCGGCAGGTCGCGTCTCCACTCCCACAGCCGGGTTTGAATCGGGAGCGAGACCGCCTCCGACCCCGGGGCAGCTCGGGGCCCGTCCGGTTTGGCGGGGGTCTGACCGGGGTCTGACCCCAAAAACTTAAAAACTTGAAGGGCGCGGCCGGCGGCGGGCAGGGTTGCTGCCTCGCGGCCGTGCAATGGGCTGCGGCTAATGTGGCCGCGCTTGGCGGGGGCCGTTTGCGTCGTGCGATTTTGGTCTTCCTGCTCGGGGTGTGCGTCTTCGGCGCGGCGGCCCTCGGTGGGTTCTTCGCCGCCTCGCAGCTCGCCCCCGAACGCCTGCGGGCGGAAGCGGAGGCTCGGCTCTCCACGCTGCTGAAGGCACCGGTTCGCCTGAAGGCGGTGAGCGTCAGCCTCACCGAGGATCTGCCCTGGCTTCACCTCACCGCGCGCGGGCTGCGCGCGGATCCGCTGCCGGGTGGCGCGTCGCTCGCTGTCGACGAGCTCAGCGCGCGCATCGACCCGATGCTGCTGATCCTCGGGCGGCTCGAGCTGCGCGCGCTGCGCTTCTCCGGGATCGAGCTCGCGGTCCCCGAAGCGAGCGGCGAGCCCGCTGACCCGAACGTCGATCCGCTGACGCGCGCGGTCGCCGTGCTCTCGCGGGCTGGCGAGCAGCTTCGCTCCCGCCCCTGCCCGATCCCGCCGGTAGATGGCGAGCGGCTCGCCCTTTCGCTGACGAGCGCGGCGGCGCCTCGGCGCGTGCTCGAGCTCGACGCGCTCTCGTTCCGTTGTTCGACGCTCACGCGCGACGGCGTGTGGCAGGCGAACGGTCGCGGCCTGCTTGCGAGCGGCGCCACTGCACCGTTCACGCTCGAGCTGCGCGCCGCGGACGACGAGGTCGAAGCAAAGCTGGCGTTGACGTCAGCTCCGCTCGGGCCGCTGCTCAGCGCCCTCGGCCAGCCGCCAGAGCTTTCGGGCGAGATATCGGGCGATCTCTCCTGGCGGTCGCTGCCCGGTGCTCCGCACGCGTTGCGGCTCGGGCTGACCGGCCGCGAGGTGCGCGGCGTGGTGAGCGAGGCGAGCGACCCGAAGCGCGCCTTCCGCCTCGAGCTGCGTGCGCCGCGCGCCGTGATCGCGCTCGCAGCCAGCGAGCGCGAGCTGCGTACCTCGCAGCTCGCGCTCTCCGACGGCGCGATCGCACTCGACGGCTCGCTCGCGCTCGGACTCCCGTTGCGCGATGCGAGCGCGCTGCGCGCGGAAGTCGTGACGCGCGAGATCGGTCGCGCAGAGCTGGTGCGCATCGCGGCCCAGCTGCCGCGCGGCGTGCAGCCCGACGTCGAGAGCGCGCTCGCGCGCATCGTCAGCGGCAAGATCCGCACGCTCGACGTGAAGCTCGCGAGCACGGTCGGCGGCGCGCGTGAGATTTCCGGCGGCGCGCTGCTCGCGCGCAAAGGCGACCTCACGCTCAAGGTCGCGCTCGAAGGCGCAGAGCTGCGAATCGGGGAATCGGACCGGCTGCGCGACGTGACGGGGACACTCGCGTTCGCGGGCAACGAGCTCGAGGTGCAGGCGCTCGGCGCGCGCTTCCGCGAGCGCAGGCTGCCGCGGCTTTCGCTGAAGCTGCGCGGCCTCGAGCGCGTGCGCTCGGTCGACGACATTCGCTGCGAGCGGCCCGCGCCGGTGACCGAGCTCGCCGGCATCGACGACTTGCGCGCTTGGATCGATTCGCGTCGGAAGCCGCCCTACACAGCGAGCTGGAGCACGCTCGAGCTCGACGTCGACCGCCTCGCGCATCCGCTGCTGTTCTGCACGCTGGAGGATGCGGTCGCGGAAGTGCGTCGCCTCGACAATGGCTACGACTACGCGATCGAGAGCGGGACCTGGGCGGGCTATGCGGTCGAGGGCAGCGCCGCTTATCGCAAGGCGCGCGGCAAGGACGGCCAACCGCTGCGCGACGGCGGCTCGATCACGCTCGAGCTCGCGCTCGGCGAGAAGCGGTTAGCGGCGCCCGCTTTGCGGGCGTCCGCCGAGGCCCCCGCGCAGCCGGCGTCCGCAGCATCTACTCAGCGTGCGTCCTGGGCAGAAGGCCGCTTCGCAATCGACGTACGCTTCATGGGCCGCTTTCTCACCAAGGGCTACGACGGCGACTTCCGCGCGCTCGGCTCACGCATCGAGCTGTTGCGGACGAAGCTGCACCTCGCGCCGACCGGCGAGCTCGAAGGCCGCTTCGCGCTCGAGCTCGGCGGCGACGGGCCGGTGCCGTTCGAAGCCGACGCGCAGAGCCGCGGGCTCGAGCTGCTCGACGTCTGGAAGACCTCACAGGCTCCGAAGACGCTGATGTCGGGCACCCTCACCGGGGGAGCGAGCGTCTCCGGGCGGCTGCACCTCGGGCGGAGCCCGCTCGTCGACGTCAGCGGCTACGCGAGCCTGCACGCTCGCAAAGGCGAGATCTATCGCGACGTGCCGTTCCTGCTCGCGCTCGCGATGACCGACGAGAAGATCAACCCGTTCGGAAAGCGTAATAAGTTCCCGTATCGCGGCATCGATCTCGAGGGCCCGATCGAGAACGGCTGGATGACGTCGCGCACGCTGACGCTCGAAGGCAAGTCCGAACGCATGGCGGCTTCGGGGAAGACGCATTTGTCCGAGCCCTACGAGCTGCAAGCGGCGATCGGCATGTACCCGATCCCGACGATCGACCAGATCGTCGGCGCGATCCCGATCGTCAACGTGTTGCTGCTCGGCGAGGACCAGGCGCTCGCGGGCTTCTATTTCTCGGTGACGGGCGTGTGGACGAAGCCAGTCGTGACGCCGCTGGTCGCGAAGAGCGTCGCATCGGGGCCGGCGAGCTTGGTGCTCGAAGGGGTGCCGAACTTCCTGTTCGGGAGCCTGAAGGCGATCGGGGAGGTGTTGGCGCCGCCGGAGGCTGCGAAGAAGGAGGCGGCGGAGAAAGCGGAGGGGGCGGCGGTGCAGCCGCAGGGTGGGAGTTAGGTGCGGCGGCTCCGTCACCGCGTTCCGGAAGAAAAAGCTGGCGCCCCGTCCGCCGCGCTCCCGCCCAACTCGTGAAGTTTTTGGGGTCAGACCCCGTCTGCTCCCGCCCCGCCCCGGACGCTTGCCTCGTGCGGGGCCCCCGAACAGGTTGGTGGTGGTGGGAGGGCGAAGAAAACGCGCCGTCGAGGCGCGTTTTCTTCGTTGCGCAGCGCATCGCTCGCACGGCGCCAGGCGCAAGTGCACGCGGCTAGGATGCGACTCCTTCGTGGACGCGATCGGAGAGGTGATGCCGGCGTTTCAGTTTCAGGAGTTGTTCGAGCTCGGGGAGGATGCGACGGAGTATCGGGCGCTGGGGGCGGAGCATGTTCGGACCCAACAACTCGGCGGGCGCGAGTTGTTGGTGGTGGAGCCGGAGGCGCTGCGTCGGTTGGCGGCGGCGGCGATGCGGGATGTTTCGCATCTGTTTCGTACGGGGCATTTGAAGCAGCTGCGCGCGATTTTGGATGATCCCGAGGCGTCGGAGAACGATCGATTCGTCGCGCTCGAGATGCTGAAGAACGCGAACGTGTCGGCCGGGATGGTGCTGCCGAGCTGTCAGGACACCGGCACCGCGATCGTGATCGGGAAGAAGGGCGAGCAGGTATTCACCGGCGCGGACGACGAGGCGGCACTCGCGCACGGCATCCACGACACGTTCACCGGCACGAACCTGCGTTACTCGCAGATGGCGCCGCTGACGACGTACGACGAGCGGAACACGGGCAGCAACCTGCCTGCGCAGATCGAGCTGTACGCCAAGCCCGGTGACACGTACGAGTTCCTGTTCATCACGAAGGGCGGCGGGTCCGCGAACAAGTCGTTTCTGTTCCAGGAGACGCGCGCGGTGCTGAACCCCGAGGCGATCCTGAAGTTCTTTCAGGAGAAGCTGAAGTCATTAGGGACTGCCGCCTGTCCGCCCTATCACCTGGCGATCGTGATCGGCGGAACCAGCGCCGAGTTCAACCTGAAGACGGTGAAGCTCGCGAGCTGCCGCTACTTGGACTCGCTCCCGACGACGGGCAACGAGCACGGCCGCGCATTCCGCGACCTCGGCCTCGAGCAGCAGATCCACAAGCTCTCGCAGCGCATCGGCATCGGCGCACAGTTCGGCGGGAAATACTTCTGCCACGACGTGCGCGTGATCCGGCTGCCGCGGCACGGCGCGTCGCTGCCGATCGGTATCGGCGTCTCGTGCAGCGCGGATCGGCAGGCTAAGGCAAAGATCACGAAGCAGGGCGTGTTCCTGGAGCGGCTCGAGACGAACCCGGCGCAGTTCCTGCCGGACGCAACGCACCAGGAGCTCGGCGGCGAGGTCGTCGAGATCGATCTGAACCGCCCGATGAGCGAGATCCGCAAGACGCTCTCGCGCTACCCGGTGAAGACGCGGCTCTCGCTGACGGGCTCGCTGATCGTCGCCCGCGACATCGCGCGCGCGAAGCTGAAGGAGCGCATCGATCAGGGCCTCGGCCTGCCGCAGTACGTGAAGGATCAGATGATCTATTACGCCGGCCCGGCGAAGACGCCGGCCGGCATGCCCTCCGGATCGTTCGGGCCGACCACGGCGGGCCGCATGGATTCCTACGTCGACCTGTTCATGCAGCACGGCGGCAGCTTCGTGACGCTCGCCAAGGGCAATCGCAGCAAGGCCGTCACCGCCGCGTGCAAGAAGCACGGCGGCTTCTACCTCGGCTCGATCGGCGGGCCGGCGGCAATCCTCGCGCAGAACTGCATCAAGAAGGTCCAGGTGATCGAGTATCCGGAGCTCGGCATGGAGGCGATCTTCCGGATCGACGTGGAGAAGTTCCCGGCGTTCGTGATCGTCGACGACAAGGGCAACGACTTCTTCGAAACCGCGATCCACAAGGACGTCGTCGAGACCGACAAGTAGGCAATCAGCGCAGGGAAACTGCGCGGAAGAGCGATCCAGGCGCCGAGCGCGCCCGTTCCCGCGATGCGCAATTCGTGCGCGAACGCACAGCGCGCGCAATCGGGTGCGTGCGAAAGTTGCGCGAGCGCTGCTGCGACAGCCCGCACAGTTCCGTCGGAGCGCTATTCCGAAGAGCAAGACGCCTCCCACGCGGGAACCCGTCATGCGCAATCGCCTCGTCACCGCGGCCCTAGCGATCACAGCCGTCGCGGCAGCGGGGCTGCTCGCGGTCGAAGCGCGCGCGCAGGCGCCCGGGGCGACGATCCGGCCGCCCGCGTTCGAGAGCTGGGCGCCGCTCGGAGACTACGAGCGCACGGCGTTCGCCGAGGAAGGCTCGCTGCGCGTCGTCATTCCGACCAAGCAGCGCGACGTGGAGATCGCGTTCACGCCGCGGCCGATCCGGGATGAGGACTACGGCGCCGAGCAGATCGATCGCCGCGGAATGCGCACCGGCGCGGCGCCGCCCGCATTCACGGCCTACACCGGGCAGGTCGAGACGAACTCGGGGCGCGACTTCGCGAAGATCGGCGTCTCCGCGACGCGCGGCAAGCTCGAAGGCTTGTTACGGATCGACGGCGCCTTCTACGCGCTCGACGCGGATCTCGCCGCTGGCGATTACGTGATCGCCGTGCGCGAGGTCGATGAGTCCGAGGTCGAGGCGCTCGCGAAGAGCTGCGGCGTGACGAGCGACGAGCTCCAGCTCTCGGCCAGCGCGCCGGCGCTCGCGGCCGAAACGAGCGCGCCCGCGATCGCCGCGGCCGCCGCGCTGCGCGAGATCGAGCTCGGCACCGAAGCCGACGCGCTGTTCGTCTCGCAGACTGGCGGCGCCGCCGCCGCGAACGCGCGCGTGCTCTCGATCGTGAACATGGTGAACGGGATCTACGAGACCGATCTCGGGCTCACCAATCGCGTGGTCGTGCAGCGCACGCACGTGGGCAGCGATCCCTACACGACGACTGATTCGAGCGATCTGCTCGATCAGTTCCGCGCGCAGTTCATCTCCAACGTCGGGACCGTCTACGACGACGCGATGCTGTTCAGCGGGCGCAACTTCGACGGCAGCACGGTCGGCGTCGCGTTCGTCGAAGCCGCCTGCACGTCGTGGCGCTTCGGCATCTCGCAGTTTCTCAGCCAGAACGACTTCACCACCAGCCTGATCGTGGCGCACGAGCTAGGCCACAACCTCGGCGCGAATCACACCAGCGCCGGCATCATGGCGCCATCCATTACGGGCGACACCTACTTCAATCAGGCGAGCAAGGACGAGATCGGCTTCTACGTCGGCTCGGTGGGCTGCCTCGCGCTCCAGGCGCAGGGTCAAAATCAGGCGCCCGCGCTCGATCCGGTCGGCCCGCAGATGGTGAACGAAGGGGACACGCTCTCGATCCAGCTCGCGGCGAACGACCCGGATGGCGACGCGATCACATACGGCGCGACACCGCTGCCGCAGGGCGCGTCGCTGACGAGCGGCGGCCTGTTCCGCTGGACGCCGCTGCGCAGCGCCGCCGGCTGCAACGCGACGACGCAGACGAACGTGCAATTCACCGCGTCGGACGGCGCGCTGCGCGCGAACGAGACCGTCCCGATCTCGGTCGTCGACGTGAACACGAACAGCGCGCCGGCGCTCAGCGATCCGGCGGATCGCAGCGTCTACCTCGGGCAGCTCGTGCAGTTCCAGCTCCAGGCGAGCGACGCCGACGGCGATTCGATCGCGTTCTCGTCCAACAACCTGCCTGCCGGCGCGACGCTCTCCGCGAGCGGCGCCTTCTCATGGACCCCTTCGAGCGCGCAGACCGCGAACGTCTCGGTTCAGGCGACGGACTGCACCGGCCTCTCCTCGTCGCAGACCGTGCAGATCGCCGCGAGCCCGAAGCCGGCGCCGCATCTCACTGCACTCTCGACGACGACCGGGTGGTACGGCCAAACCATCACGCTCAGCGGCACGGCGCTCTCGGGCAACTCGGTGCGCGTGCTGTTCCGCAGCAAGCAGGCCACGATCGTCGCGCTGTCCGACAGCTCGATCACGCTGATCGTGCCGAAGCTGAAGAAGAAGTACCGCAGGGCCGGCGCGCAGGCGGTGACACTGATCCGCGACGGCATCAGCGCGGACAACGCGCTCTCGTTCGATTACGTGAGACCGTGAGCGCTCAGCGCGGGCGCCGCTCACCCGGGCGATAGGTCTTCGCGCCGCCCGCGAGTAGCTCCGCCTCGCTGAGCGGAACGCGCTTGGTCTTCTCTTCGACGAACAACGGCAGCTGATCGGCATAATGCTTCGACGTCGCGTCGAGCGTCGCGCTGCCGAACTGGTGGATCGTCTCGATCGTCTGCGCGCCGCTCGCGTCCCAGGTCGAGAACAGGATCAGCGTGTCGCCGGTCTGCGAGTCGAAGCGGCCGTCGTCGCCGAGGCGGTCGGTCTCCACGGCTCGTAACACATCGGGCCCGCCGCCCACGCCGACGTCGAGCTCGCCGCGCCGAATGCGGTTCACTTCGCGCCACGGCGGATCGAGCCGGCCGTGATGACGGCGCAGCGCCTGCACCGCCGCGCGCAGCGCTTCGAGCGCGTCTGGCGCCGGTTCTCCGCGGCGCTGCGCGATCACGATCGGAAGCGCAGTCGCGACTGCGAGCGCTGCGCTCGTGTCATCCGCCTCGGTGCTGAGCTGCCAGCGCGCGAGGATGCGGCGCGCCTCCCCGAGCTCGAAATCGCCCGGCGCGATGCGAGCGAGCAGCTCGCGCACGATCCTGCGCGCTTCGCCCTGCTCCGAGTAGCGCTTGTCGAACTTGTAGGCGCGGAACTCCTCCGCCGTGATCGATTCGTCGGCGCCGAACAGCTCGAGCGCGCGCCGCCCACGATTCGTGAGATAGGTCTCGATGCCCGCCTCGCGCGGATAATCCTCGGCGCGCGGGTTCTCCGGATCGCTCGTCGCGGCGAACGGCGTGTGGTTCATGCTCACGACGAAGCCGGCGCGCGGGTTGATCACGCGAGGCAACGCGTCGAAAGGGAGTGTCTCGCGCCAGATCAGATCGCTGCGATCGCCGGGCAGCACGCCGCTCCAATCGAAGCCCTGCAGCCGCTTCGGAATCCGCGCGTTGTAGAGGTACGCGATGTTCCCGGCGCGGTCGGCGTAGACATAATTGATCGAGGGCGACGCGAAGATGCGCATCGCCGCGAGCCATTCCTCGAACGTGCGCGCGCGATTCTGGCGATAGAGCTGCTCGAGCTGGCGCAGCTCTCCCATGCCGGCATAACGGATCGCGTAAGTGCCGTGTGCGCTGCGCAGCACCGGGCCGTGCGCGGAGCGCAGCGTCTCGCGGCGCACTGGAACGCGCAGTCGGCCGAGAAGCTTCACCGAGAGCTTTGCTTCGCCGCGCTCGAGCTCGCGCCACTCGCCGTCCAGCCAGTAGCGATACGGGCTCTCAGGGTCGAGCTCGAGGCGATACACGTCGGCCAGATCGGGCAGGTTCACCGTGTTCGCCCAGCCGAGCGTCGGCCCGCTGCCGTGCAGAACGACCGGCGAGCCCGGGAACACGCCGCCCGTCATTTCCCAGCCTTCGTCGCTCTGCAGGCGCACCTCGTACCACGCGACGGGCCCGGTGTAGGGCTGGTGCGAGTTGACGAGCAGACGCGTCGCGCCGTCGGCGCTGCGGCGCGGTGCAACCGCGATCGCGTTCGAACCGATCTGATGCCGACCGCTAATCAGACTGATCGCAGAGTGGACTGGCGGCTCGGGTGGCTTCTCGGCAAACACCGCCGAGAGGGTGCGCTCGAGGCCGTAGAAGAACGGCGTCTTGAACGAGAAGCCGGCGACGACGTCGACGCCGGTAATCGGGAACACGCCGGGAAGCGCCTCGCTCGCGTGCAGCGCTGCATAATGATTCACGCCCGCCGCGTAGCCCTCGGCGAGTGCACGCACGTCGCCGGGAACCTCGCGCTCGTAGCGACGCGCAACGTCTTCGTACGCGCCGAGCAGCTGCGCGACGTAGTCGAGCGGTGCAGCGCCGAGCCCGCTGACGCTCGCGAGCTGCCCGCGCGTCGCGAGCGCGACCTCCTGGATCGTGCGGAAATCGTCCTCGCAGTGCGCCCACGCGAGGCCGTAAGCGACGTCCGCATCGTGCGCGCCGCGAATGTGCGGCACGCCGAAGGGATCGCGCGCGATGCGCGCGTCGTAATGCTTCGCGGCGGCGAGCAGCGGCGCCGCATCGAAGTCGGGCGCGACCGGCCAGAGCGCCCAGATCAGCACTGCGAAAAGTATCCATGCGAGCGCAGCGAGAACGCGGACCGCGAGCTTCAGCATTCGGCGCAGATTACGCCGCTGCGTCGGCGGCATGCCCGGCCGAATGCAAGCACGCCTGCAATGCAAATTCCCCGCTGCAAGCTCGGCTCAGCGCCAGCCGTCCGTGAGAGCGCCGTCATACCAGTCCCAGAGCACGAACAGCAGCACGCGCAGCGGGCGATCGTGCGTGTGATTCAGCGGGACGCGCGCGCCGAGCGAGAGGCGCACGTGTTGGCGTCGACTCAGTGCGACGTTCAGCTGCGGCGCGAGGTCGATCTCGAAGTCGGGCTCACCGCGCGCGAACACGCGCTTTGCCGCGAGCTCGCAGATGGGCGCCCACTCGCGGCCGAAGCCGCGATCCTCGAAGAAGCTGCGGCCGAGCGCGAGGCGCAGCTGCAGCTCGTCCTCGCCGCGCGAGCCGCGCGTCGGAAACTCACCTAACAGCTGCGCTTGCAGAAACGCGTCCGCGGGCAGCAGCTTTCCGAACAGCAAGCTCGGCTCGAGCACCACGGTGCCGCCGCCCAGCCCGCGGTCGCGCTCTCCGGTCGGCAGCACCAGCTCGCCCGCGAGGCTCACGATCCCGCCGCGCGCCTTGCTGTGCCAGAGCGCGTACTTCGCGCCCAACGTCAGATCGCCGAGCCCCGCCTGCCGCGATCCGCTCGCATCCTCTTCGAGCGCGAACGGAACCGCGAGCTCGAGCTGTGCGCGAGGCCCGATGCGCTTTTCGTAGATCAGCGCGAGCTCTGCCGACGTCTCGTCTTCCGCGTTCGCGACGACCTCGACGACCGCCTCGTCCTCTGGAAATGCCTTCTCGGTGAGCTGCGCGCGCGGCAGGTTGAGCTCGCCCGCGGGCCAGCGCGCGTCGGTGCAGAAGCTGCGCACGTGGGCGATCACGAGCTGCAGCGTCTCGGCGCCCAGGCTCTCGCCGTGCGGCGGCATCAGCGGCGAGAAGCCGCGCACCGGGCCCCCCTCGTGCGCGACCGCGAACCAGTCCGCGTCGGGCTCACGGCTCGCGAACGCGCAGTCCGTGAAGTCGGGCATCGGGACGCGCAGGTTTTCGCGCCCCGGTGCACCTCTCCCGTCCGCGCCATGACACGTCGCGCAGATCTGCTCGAAGCCTTCGCGCCCGCGATCGAGCTCCGCAGAAGCCGCCGGCGCCGAAACGAACAGCGCCGCCCCCGCAATCACGCACCACGGGTCTGACCCCAAAAACTTCACGAATCGTCGGGCCGGGTCTCGTCGGGCCGGGTCTGACCCCAAAAACTTCACGAAAGGCTCACTCCGCGCCCTTTGGCCGATCGTGCAACGGGCCCTTCGGCAGCCGGCCGTCGAGGTCGGTGAAGCCGTAGACGTCCGCGAGCTCGCGCGATGTGAGCGCGCGGCCGCTGAACCGCAACGCCTCGGGATCGCGCGCGAGCGCCGCCACTGCGCGGCCCGTGAAGCGCTGCGATTCCGCGCCTGCGAAGTCGAGCTTCGGCATCGCCGCCTGGGCTCCTTGCAACCGCTCGGTCAGCACGAGCCCCGGCCACAGCGAGACGACTGCGACGCCGTGCGCGCGCAGCTCGTGCGCGCAATCGGCGGTGAGGCGGTCGAGCGCGCACTTGCCGACGCCGTAGGCCACGTGCCACGCGTACTCGCGCGCACCGGACGACGAGATGTTCGCGATCAAGCCGCGCTTCGCGGGAGCCATCAGCTTCGCGGCGAAGTGGCTGGCGACGTAGGCGGAGCGCGTGCCGACGTCGATCATGTCGTCCCAGTTCGAGAGCGGCAGCTCCCAGAACGGCTTGCCGCTCGTCAGCTCGCGCGGAATCAGGAAGGCATTGTTGACCAGCACATCGAGCCGGCCCTGCTCCGTCTCGATCTGCTTGAACAGCCGCTTCACCTGCGCGTCGTCGCGGTGGTCGCACGCCACCGCGACGCCGCGGCCGCCTGCGCTTGTTACGGCCTCGGCCGTCTCCGCGACCGTGCCGCCGAGTGGGTGTGCGTTCTTCTTCACGCTGCGGCCGGTCACATAGACCGTCGCGCCGAGCGCGCCCAGCTCGATCGCGCAGCCCTTGCCGATGCCGCGCGAGGCGCCGGTGACGAGCGCGGTGCGCCCGGCGAGCGGGAGATCGGCTGCGCGCGGCATTCCGCGAGAGTGCCGCGCTGCGATGCGCGCGACCAGACGTAGAGCGAGGCACCTACCGCCTGCGCTTCGCGGCGGAGCGCAGCCGCCGCCGTGCACGCTGCTGCTCGAACGGGCGCGCATCGGCCGCGAGCAGCTTCGCGGCTTCAGCTTCTACGCGCGTGCCCTCGAAGAACCGCGGATTCAGCCGCGTGTAGAAGCGCACCGGATTCGCGAACACGAAATCGCGAAACGCGCGCTCGTCGATCAGGCCGTGCTCGACCCCCTCGAACGCCTCGCCGAGGATTCCGGTCATGTCGGGCACGTCCCAGTGCCCGAGGTCCGAGCTGAACATCGCGTTCAGCCTCGCGCCGAGCGGATTCACGCGCGCATCGAAGGCGAGCGCGACGCCGGCGTCGTCGGCCTCGCAGCCGAAGAAGAAGCTGGGCACGAACTTGTCGCGGATGTCCTCGGCGCGCCGGATGCCGCACGCCTGCCACTCGTCGAGCAGCGGCGGCTCCGGCTCGAGCTTCGTGAACGCATCCATCAGGCCCGGCACGCCCGCGTGGAAGTGCGCGTCGCCATAATCACTGAACAGCTTCGCGACCAGCGCGGTGTCGATGCGCGCGGGGTTCAGATGCTCGATGGCCTTGCTGTTGCGCTTCTCCCAGTGCCCGAGCAGATCGGCGTAGAGCTGGCACGCCCACGAGACGCCGCCTTCGAGCAGCCCGAACGCGAGCTGCGGGAAGCGATGCGTCACGCCGCCGATGAACAGCGAGCGGCACTGCGCCTCCATGCTCGCGGCGAACGAGCCGATGTGGTTCGCCATGTAATTGCTGACGCTGCGCCGGCTGCCCCAGCCCATGCCCGGCGTGTGCGATGCGGGCACGACGCGCAGCTCGATGCAGCGCCGCCAGAACGGGTCGTAATCGTGAGCGCTGTCGAGCCCTAAGCAGTCGAGGCGCTCGCCGGAGCCGGAGCCCCAGCTCGGGAGGCGGGTTTGGCCCTTTGGGGTCTGACCCGAAAGGGCCACGTCCCCGATCGGCCGGTGAATCAACCCGTTGATCATGATCGCCTTGAAGCCGAGCTCTCCCACCGCGTGCTCGAGCTCCGCGATCGCCTCCTCCGGCGTGTGCATCGGGATGTGCGCCGCCGCCGTCATGCGATCCGCGTAAGGCCGATACACCTCCGCGTTAAAGGCATTCAGCGCGCGGCACGCGACGCGCCGCAGCTCGTCGTCCTTGATCGCAGCCGTCGTCAGCGTGCGGCTGCCGTAGAGCACCGCGAAATCGATGCCGAGATCGTCGAGCCGCTCGTATAACAAGCGCGGCAGATGCGACGTCGCGCGGTCGAGCGTGTTCGCCGCCGGCAGCGACCACCAGGAGGGCCGCGTCGCCCCGCTCGCACGCCGCTCTTCCCAGGAGAGCGCGCTCCACGGGCGCAGCACCATCTCGTCGAAGTCCATCCCGCCGACTTCCCGGAAGCGCTTCACCATCTCGCGGCCGGCAATCTTCGCGACGTACTCCTCGAAGAACGGCATGAAGACGGGAGCGGTCTCGATGATGTGGCCGTCGGCGTCGATCACCGGGTAGGAAAGCGACGCGCGGAGCTTTGCGGCGGAGGTAGCGCGGGGCGCAATGCCGCGGCGGGGAGCGGGGTGGTTGTTACGGCGGTGGCTCCGAGGCACAGCGGTCTCCGATGCGCAGCCGCGAGGCGTAGCGCACTGCACCGGACGGCGTGCGTGCGCTATGCGGGGCGCTGCACGAGCTCGATGTAATTCCCATCCGGGTCGCGCAATCGCAGCGTGCGGCCCCAAGCCTCGTCGGCTGGCCCGACGAAGCGGATGCCGCGTGCAGCGAGGCTCGCAGCGCTCGTGTCAGCATCATCGATCCGGAACGCGACGCGCGCTCCGCCGCACCCGACCTCCGGCGCGTCGGCCCAGTTCTCCACCGGATGCACCGCGAAGTGCAGGCCGCCGAGCGTGCACCCGTAGTGGAGCGCCTCGCGCCCGTGCTGCTCGTCGACGAGCGGAACGCCGAGCGCATCGCGATAGAAAGCCGCGAGCGCGGGCGCCTGCCGGCTGACGAGGATCAGCGCCGAAAGATGCTTCACCATGCGCTCCCTCCGAGCCGCCGAGGAGAATCGCTGTTGGGGACGGGGATCGCGTTCGGGATGACGTCCTGGTCTCGCCAAATCCCGCGCCCGGGCCAACCGATTAGGCGGCCCCTCGTTGCAGCGCCGCAGTGCGGACCGCCGCATCGTCGTGCTCGTACCGCGCGCGATAGGCAGCCTCGGCAACGCGCGGCAACACCGCCTCCAGCGCCGCCGCATCGATTCGCTGCGCCAGCTCGCCCGCCTTCGCGCGCTCGAGCATCTGCGGCAGCCGCGTCCGAATCCGATCGAGCGCCCACGCGAGCGGATCACCGTTCGCGATCGGATCCATGTGCGCCATGTCGTTCATCTTGTTAGGGGTCGAGATGTAGTGATAATGCGGGTCCTCGCCGAAACAGTCGAAGCGCAGCAGCTCGCGCCACTCGCCATCCTGACGGCCGCAGACGTGCAGCGAGACGCCCGAATCGTCGATCCCCTGCGCCTGCGCGTAGGCGCCTCGCGGATCGACCTCGCGCATGTGCGCCTGCGCGATCGTGTCGTCGAGCAGGCGATACTCGACGCCGATGCGCAGCACACCGGCGTCGAACCAGCGCGTCTGGGCCTCGACGGGCGGGATGGGGAGGATGTCGTAGTGGGTGATGGCGGTCATCTTGGGCTCCTCTGCTCGCCATCGGATTGTCTTCGGCGACGTGTACGCCGGCAAGGTCTCTGCGAAACAACTTCCGGTGGTTGGCCAAGCCGAATAGAATCCCCGGATGCCGATCGATGAAGCGGCGAGCGACCGAGCGACCCACGGGTGGGAATCGGACCTCCCAACGTTCACGACAACGGCGGCGCGAGTGATCCGGACTCATCTGGAGGGGTCGGTCGAGGACCCAAGCATTGAGCAGATAAGCGCCTGGGATGACTCGATCCCCGGTTTGCAGCGCGAGGTTCGTGAGTTACTCGCGCGCGATCGAGCGGCGTCTGGTTATTCGACCATCCTCGAGTACGAGCTGCCCCTTCAGGCGCGTCGGCACGATGTGATCTTCCTCGTCGGAGCGACGGTCGTGGTAGTGGAGCTGAAGGGGAAGGAGGCGCCATCGCGCGCAGACCTAGATCAGGTCACCGGCTATGTGCGCGACCTCCGCAGCTATCACGCTGAGTGTCACGGCCGACATGTTGTTGGGGTGCTTGTGCCAACACATGCCGTCGGCTTTCTCGGCGAACGCTCGGGTGTCATCGTGTGCGGCCCGGATTCGCTTGATGGCGTATTGGCTGAGATTTCAGTGCAACCGGGAGAACCTGGTCTCACGCGAGCGGCGTTCCTCGCGAGCGATGCGTACTCCCCTCTTCCTTCTCTTGTGGAGGCAGCCCGAGAACTATTCCGCACAGGTTCGCTGCGGCGGATCCGACGCGCGAAGGCGAGCACAGACCCGGCGATGGCGGCGCTCACTCAAATTGTTCACGCGGCTGCCGTGCAGAGGAGTCGCAAGCTCGTTCTGCTGACTGGCCATCCAGGGACAGGCAAGACGCTGGTCGGCCTCCGTCTCGTGCACGCTAACTATCTGGCCGACCTCGCCGAGCCTCGCCCAGCCGGCAAAACCGCTGCACCCGCAGTCTTTCTATCAGGCAATCAGCCGCTCGTTGAAGTTCTTCAATACGAGCTGCGCGATGCGGGGGGTGACGGAAGAGTCTTCGTACGGCAGGTCAAGGACTACGTACGATACTTCTCATCGAGAAAGCGAAGCCGACCTCCAGAACACGTGATGGTCTTCGACGAGGCTCAGCGTGCGTTCGACGCCGGGCAAGTCGCAGCCAAGCACAGGAAGACGCCGGGCTACGGCGGTGGGAAGGGAGAGCCGCAGCTCTTCGTGGAGTTTGCGGAGCGAGTCCCCAGTTGGTGTGTCGTGCTTGCTCTCGTCGGCACAGGCCAAGAGATTCATATCGGCGAAGAGGGCGGCCTCGAGCAGTGGCGTGATGCGATCGAGGAAACGGGCCCCGACCAATGGGAGGTCGTGGGTCCGCCGAACATCGCCAGTGCCTTCCGTGGCTCACGGGTCCGATTCTCGACTCGCCCTGAGCTCCATCTCGTCGAGGAGCTGCGCTACCACTGGACGAACCGACTCCACGAGTTTGTCGATGGCCTTCTCTCGGTTCGGTGCACTCCTGAACTGAACGAGATCTCTCGCAGTCTGAGAGAGTCGGGCTTCCACCTCCGAATCACCCGCGACTTAGAGCGCGCAAAGACGTACCTGCGAGATCGCTACTCGGGCGACAAAGATGCGCGTTTCGGACTCCTCGCTTCCTCGCGCGACAAAGACCTCGCCCAGTGCGGAGTCGACAACAGTTTCAATACAACGCGACGGGTCCGGTTTGGTCCGTGGTACGCCGATGGCGAAGAGAAGGCCAGCTCCTGTCGCCGCCTCCAGGATTGCGTCACTGAATTCGGGGCACAAGGGCTTGAGCTGGATGCCACGTTGCTTGCGTGGGGGACTGACTTCCAGTGGACAAGCGAATCATGGTCAAGTGCGAAGACGCGGAAGTACAAGGAACAGAGACGCGTACGGGATCTTCATCAGTTGCGGACCAACGCCTACCGCGTTCTGCTCACACGAGCTCGCGAGACAATCGTCGTTTTTGTTCCGCGGCTTCAAGAGCTTGACCCTACCGATAAACGACTCCGAGAGTGCGGATTCGTGGACCTAGAGGACGTTGAGTGATGAGCCAATCAACAGTCTGGGTGTTGATCACTTACAACCGAGGGACAGAAGACGAGGTTGAGGTCTTCTCGAGGAGGGAGGACGCTGAAGCGGAAGCACTCGAGTACGCGCTCGCGTTCTGGCCCGAGGAACTCGGCGCCGCACCTTTGACCTATCAGGATCTCGAGACTGCGTGGAACAAGCACGGTCTCTGGGGAACGGACGATGCACGATGGGAACTGGCGGGAAGAGAGGTGCGTTGACGCGCTCCTGAGCGCGCAGCGGTTCGAGGCCGAGCTCCCGGCGGGGGCGGGCGAACGCGAGATGCCCCTGGCGCGCGCTCGGCGCGCCATTCGCGCTAGGCGCGCACGTCCGGCCGAGCGCTTAAGGTCGCTTCGCCGCCAACGGCTGCAGCAGCCGCGCCTCGCGCTCGAGATGGCGCTCGAACTTGCGCAGCACCTCGTCGACGATGCGCTGCGTGGTCTCGCGATCCTCGTAGGTGAGCGCCTCGCGCAGCCGCGCGAACTCCACGTCGAGGTGCTCTCGCTCCGCGAGCACGCCCGCAGCTTCACCTCGCAGTGCGTCGAGGCGCTTCAGCGCGCTCTGCTCCGCCGGGGAAGCGGCGCCCACCGGCGCCGGGCTCGCGGGCGGCTGCTCGCGCTCGGGGCATACGGCGCCTTGCGGCGCGTAGATCAGCTTTCCGTCGCCCCCGTACATGCACGAGCCGCCCGGCGTGCGGCTCGGGTTCTCGCTGATGATTTTGTCGCGCACGGTTTGCGCGAGCGACGGTGTGCCGAGCGCGGCGGCCGCTAGGGCGGCGAGCGCGAGAGCTCCTGGCTTCCAGCTGCGAGCGCGGGATTGATGACTCATGACACCTCCCCTGTCCCTCCTGTTTCGACGCGAAGTGCGGCGCGCTGCGTGATCCGCATCTCCGTCGGAAACGGAAGCCCCACATCGAATTGCGACGCCGATCACGCAATGAGCAAAATCCGTGCAGCGTTTCTACCGTCGCGGGCGTGGCCAATCTGCCGTCTCCGACGCGCGATCTGCGGCGCGCTCTGCGCGATCTCGCGGAGTACGGGCTATGCCTGATCGCCGACGCGATGGCGCGCGAGGAAACAGCGCGCGTGCGCGAGCGGGTCTTCGAAATTGCGCGCGAGGACGTGAGCGCCGGGCGCGGCTACGACTACGACGCCGGGAACCAGCGCGTCTGGGCGCTGCTGAATCGCGGCGACGTGTTCGCCCAGCTGGTTCAGCGTGATTTCGCGATCGAAGCGCTGACGGCGACGCTCGGACGGCCGGTGCTGCTCTCGAACTTCTCAGGGAACATCGCCGGGCCGGGCGGGCGCGTGGGCGGGCTGCACTCGGACCAGTTCTATGTGCCGCAGCCGTGGCCCGAGGGACCGCTCGCGATCAACGTCGCCTGGCTGCCCACCGCTTTCACCGCAGAGAACGGCGCGACGCTGGTCGTGCCCGGCAGCCATCGCAGGCCGCCGCTCGCGTTCGACACGCTGCCGCGTGCGCGGCATCCCGAGGCGGTGCCGCTCGAAGCGCCGGCCGGCTGTGCCGCGATTCTGGACGGACGGCTCTGGCACCAGACCGGCGAGAACCGCACGCAGAACGAGCGCCGCATCGGGCTGTTCGCTTATTACGTGAAGCCGTGGCTGCGCACCCAGGAGGTGTGGCCGGTCTCGCTCGATCCAGCCGTGCGCAAGCGCGCGACGCCGCTCTTGCGCGAGCTCGTCGGCGAGCTGCAGTACGCGACGCTCGGCGGCGTGAACGGCCAGCCGCTCGACGCGCCGCGCTTCTAGCCAGCGTTACAGCGGGGTCAGACCCCGCTGTAACGCTGCTGACGCGCTGCGTCGCCGGTGCGGAACCGCAGGTGAGCGCAATCGCACGCAAGCGAATACTGCGGCCGCGTGTGGTGCATCCCTACGCCGTACGACCGGAGGCGCGTGTAACGCACCGCGTTGTCAGCGTTACAAAGGGGTCAGACCCCGTTGTAACGCTGCGGCCTCAAGCCAACGCCGCCTCGAGCAGCGAAAGCGGGCTCTTCGTCGCGTGCACCTTCACGAGCCGCAGCCCCGCGCTCTCGAAGAGCGCCGCGAACTCCGCACGCGTTCGCTCCTGGCCGCCGGGCCCAACCAGCATGTTGATGTCGAGCCACTTGCTCCAGTCGGCGCCGTTGCCCGGCGCGATCACGCGATCGGCGACGAGCACGCGGCCGTCTGGCGCCATCGCGTCGCGGCAATGGCCGAGGATGCGTGCGCACTTCGCGTCGTCCCAATCGTGGATGATGTACTTCATCAAGTACGCGTCGGCGCCGGCGGGCACTTTGTCGAAGAAGCTGCCGCCCTCCACCTCGCAGCGCTCGCTGACGTCGGGCGCCGTCACGAAGCCGCTCGCCGCCGCGCCCGCCACCACCTGGGGCTGGTCGTAGAGCACGCCGCGCAGCTTCTTGTACCGGCGCAGGATCGTCGCGAGCAGGTGCCCGTGCGCACCGCCCACGTCGACGAGCCGCGTGTGCTTCCGGAACGGATAGGCGCGCGCGACGGCCTCGTTCTCGGTGCCGGAGATCGACGCCATCGATGCCGAGAATTGGCGGTCGTCGTCGGGATGAGCCCGCAGGTACTCGAAGATCGGCTGACCGAACTCGAGGTCGAACGCGGTCTTGCTCTGCACCACGGCGTCGGTCAGGCGCTCCCACGATCGGTAGTTGTATTTCTCGACGATCATCAGTGCGAAGTCGCGCAGGCTGCCGGGCCGTCCACTTCTCAGGGTCTGCCCGAGCGCGGTCAGCGCGAAGCGGCCGCGCGCGTCTTCGGCGAACACGCCCACGCTCGCGAGCGCGCGCAGCACGCGGCGCAGGTACGCGGCGTTCGCGCCGACGCGCGCCGCGATCGCGTCCGGCGCGAGCGCGCCCTTCGCGAGCGCATCGGGCACGCCCAGCTTCGTCACCGCGAACAGCATCTGCGCGATCCAATGACCCGTCAGCAGCGCGAGCATCGTTTGCTGCGGCAGCGGCTTGCGTTTCGCCATGCGCGGTTCTCCCTAACTACTCGTTCTCGCGTCCGCGGCTGGCGCTCAGCTCGTCGGCGCCGGCGCGAGCGCCAGCGGGTTGTAGTAGTAACGCTCGTGCTGGATCTTGCCGTCGCGAATCTCGTGCACCGCGATCTCGCGCAGCGAGACGAGCCGGCCGTCGCGCAGCTGCACCTCGCCGTCCCACTCGATGCAGATCGTGCTCTTGCCGCACCACACGTTGCGCGCAGTCCAGACGCTCTTGCTCTGCATCTGCGCCCAGCGCGCGTTCTTTTCGGCGAGGCCGGTATGGCCGCGGGCCGGCTCGCCGATCGGCTCGGTCGACGTGCAGTCGACGGTGTAGAGCGTCTCGAACGGGAAATCCGGTTGTTGGGTCGCGCGCACGATCTTGCGCGCGAGCGCTTCGATGCTGGGGCCGCGCGCCTTCGCGCTGCGCCGCGTCGTTCTTCGCGCTTTCGATCGGCTCGCCTTCTTCGCGCGCTTCTTTTTCGCCATGCGTTCCTCCGAGTGGGGCGCGCTTCCACTCTACTCCCGCGTGCATCATGGGTGCGGGGCGTGCGGCAGCGCGCGGCCGGCTTCGCGTAGCATGCGCGCGTCAACCGAAGGAGCCCCGATGCCCGACTTCTGCCTCACCGAGCGCGAAGGCAACCTCTTCATCATCACGATCAACCGCCCGGAGGTGATGAACTCGCTGCATCCGCCGGCGAATCGCGCGCTCTCGGATGCGTTCGACGAGTTCCACAATGATCCGGCGCTGTGGGTCGCGATCGTCACGGGCGCCGGCGATCGAGCGTTCAGCGCCGGCAACGATCTCAAGTACCAAGCGAGCGGCGCAGACATGAGCGGGCAGCCGAAGTCCGGCTTCGGCGGCCTCACCTCGCGCCAGGATCTCGTGAAGCCGGTGATCGCCGCGGTGAACGGCGTCGCAATGGGCGGCGGCTTCGAAATCGCGCTCGCCTGCGATCTGATCATCGCCGCCGAGAACGCAGTGTTCGCGCTGCCCGAGCCGCGCGTCGGGCTCGCCGCGCTCGCGGGGGGCGTCCATCGCCTGCCGCGTCAGATCGGGCTCAAGAACGCGATGGGCATGATGCTCACCGGCCGCCGGGTCTCGGCGGCCGAGGGCCAGCAGCTCGGCTTCGTCAACGAGGTCGTGCCGGTCGGGCAAGCGCTCGCCGCTGCGAAGCGCTGGGCCGCGCAGATCCTCGAATGCGCGCCGCTCTCGGTGCGCGCGAGCAAGGAAGCGGCGATGCGCGGGCTCGGCCTGCAGCTCGAGGAGGCGATGGCGGTTCGCTACGACGGCATCGCGGCGATGGTGAAGAGCCAAGACTTCATCGAGGGGCCGCTGGCGTTCTCGCAGAAGCGCCCGCCCAAGTGGCAGGGCAAGTGAGCTACGCGGCGAGCGGCGGAGAGCCAATCGCGCGCGAGGCGCGCCAATAACAGAATGCACCTAGCAGGTAGGCGAACGCGGCGGCCGCGATCGCATAACGAATCGAGAGACGGCCGTAAGCGGGAGCCAGCGCGTCCGAGAGCTCGCCGATCAACCACGGCCCGAGCCCGAGGCCGATGCCGTTCAAGAAGAACAGCATGATTGCGGTGGTGAGTGCGCGCATGTGGGCCGGCACCAGGTTCTGAGAGCCGGCGTAGGTAGGGGGCGGCCACATCCCGCCGACGACGCCGAGCGGCGCGATCACGAGCAGCGCGACCCACGGGTTCGGCCAGAACAGGAAGGCCAGCGTGAACGGGAGCGCGAGCAGCGTCGAGAGCGCGGCGAGGCGCATCGGGCCGCGCGGGTCGCGCTTGCCGAGCCGATCGGCGAGCCAGCCGCCGAGCATGCTCGACGCGATCCCGGTGAACAGATTCACGAAGCCGACCGCGAACCCGGCGCCCTTCAGCGAGAACTCGTGCACGCGAATCAAGAACGACGGCTTCCACATGCCGAAGCCGTAGCCGGCGAACGCGGAGAAGCTGATGCCCCCGATCATCCACCAGAACACCGGCTTCTGCAGCAGAACCCCTAACACGTCGAACACGGTCGTCTGCGGCGGCGCGGCGCTGCGCGCGGGCTCGCGCACCGTGAGCGCGAACAGCACTGCGAGCGCGAGGCCGGGCGCGCCGAGCCAGATGAACGCGTGGCGCCAGCCGTACTCGTGGCCGATCCAGCCGCCGAGCACGTTGCCGAGCAGCGTCCCGAACGAGACGCCCGTCGCGAAAATGCCGAGCGCGGTCGCGCGCCGCTCCGGCGTGAAGTAATCGGAGATCAGCGCGAACGAGGGCGGCGTGCCGCCCGATTCGCCGAGCGCGACGCCGATGCGCGCGAGCCGCAGCTGCGCGAAGGAATTCGCGAAGCCGGTCAGCGCGGTCATCGCGCTCCAGACCGCGAGCGCGATCGCGATCACGTTGCGGCGGCCGAACAGGTCGGCGATGCGCGCCACCGGAATTCCCGCGACGGTGTAGATCGCGGCGAACAGGAAGCCGGTGAGCATGCCGAGCTGGCCGTCGCTGACGCCAAACTCCGCCTTGACCGGCTCCATCAGCACGGAGAGCAGCTGGCGGTCGAGGTAGTTGAACGCGTAGACCAGCGTGAGCAGCGCGAGCACGTAGTTCGCGTACCCGCTCGCGCGAGTTGTTACGGCTGGTGCAGCGCGGGGCAGCTCGGCGTCCACCGCGGCGCACGCTAACGCAGCGCGGGCGGCGCGGCGTCAGCTGCGGCGCACGATCTCGGCGATCTCGCGCAGATCCGCGACGACGTGATCTGGCTGGGCGCCGCCGTGCTTCGCGAGCGCCTCGTCCGGCTTCGCGACGCGCCGCGTGATCCAGGCGGTCCGCATGCCGAGCGACGCGGCGCCGGAGACGTCGGCAGCGAGGTTGTCGCCGACGTGAAGCGTCTCTTCGGGCGCCGTGCCGAGCGCGCCGAGCGTCGCGCGAAAGATCTCGGGGCGCGGTTTGCGGAAGCCGACGGTGTCGCTGACGAGCACCGCGTCGAAGCTCCAGCGTAGGCCCGCGGCTTCGAGCACCGCGAGCGCCGTCTGCGAGTGCGAAAAGTTCGAGCACACCGCGAGCTGCGCGGAGCTGCGCAGCTGAGCGAGCAGCTCCGCGTGATGCGCGTGCCGCCGCACCTGTCCGACCAGCAAGCCCATGTGCAGCGCGGTCAAGCGCTCGGCGAGCGCGCCGTCGTCGCGCACGCCGAGGCGCGCGAGCACGAGGTCGAAGCGTTCGCGCGTCGGGAACTCGCGGCCCGCCTCGTAGCGCGGCGCGCGCACCTCTTCGTCGATCGCGCGCTGCGCCTGCGCGAACGCGTCGAGCGAGACCGGGGCGTGACGCGCGAGCTCCTCGTGCAGCGCGCCCGCGGTCGACGGGAACGTGCGCCCGTTCACGGTGACGAGCGGCAGGCCGTCCATGTCGAGGTCGACGAGCGTGTCGAACAGGTCAAAGACGACTGCGCGCAGCGGCACGCGCGCACGGTAGCCACAGCGCACGCGAACAAGCTGAACCGCGCGGAAGTCACCAGTCGGGGACGTTCATACTTCCCGGAGACCTTGGGGACAGACCTCGTCGTCGATCATCAAGCTGCGAAGCCACAGGAGTGGTACGTAAGTCACCGCCAAGTATGAACGTCCCCGTTTGGTGACTTGTTTGGCGCGCGCTCGCGGGCGAGGCGGCGGCGGTAGGTGCTGCGCGGGAGGCCGAGCGCGCGGGCGGCGGCGGAGATGTTGCCGCGGGCTTCGGCGAGAGCGGCGCGCGGCGTCGGCGCACGTACGAGTGCGCCCGCGACCGTCGGCGCGATCTCCGCGAGCAGCGCGCGCGCCTCGTTCGCGCCGAGGCGCGGCGGCGCGCCGAGGGCGAGCAGGCGCTCGAGCGCGTGCTCGAGCTCGCGCACGTTGCCGGGCCAGTCGTAGCGCGCGAGCTGCGCGACGAAGCTCGCATCGCAACCGGGTGCCGCACAGGCGAGCGCGGCTCCGGCCCGCGCGAGGCCAGAGGCGACGAGCGCGGGCAGATCGGTGAGCCGCTCGCGCAGCGGCGGCAGCGTGAGCGTCACGACCGCGAGGCGGTGGAACAGGTCGGCGCGGAACTCGCCGCGCGCGACGGCCTCGCCGAGCGCGACGTTCGTGGCCGCCACCAGCCGCGCTTCGAGCGCGAGCGCTGCGCCGCCGCCGAGCCGCGCGAAGCGGCGAGCTCCCAGCGCCCGTAACAAGCGCGGCTGCAGCGCGCGCGGCAGCTCGCCGATCTCGTCGAGCAGCAGCGTGCCGCGGCCCGCGCGCTCGAGCGCACCCGCGCGGCGCGCGTCGGCGCCGGTGAACGCGCCGCGCTCCGCGCCGAACAGCTCGCTCTCCGCGAGGCTCGGCGCGAGCGCTGCGCAATCGACGACGGTCAGCGGCTGGCCGCGCCGTCGCGAGAGGCGATGCAGCTCGGCCGCAGCGAGCGTCTTGCCGGTGCCCGTCTCGCCGAGCAGCAGCAGCGGCGTCGGAAGCGGCGCGAGGCGCACGAGGCGCGCGCGCAGCTCACGCATCGCGTCCGAATCCCCGAGCAGCCCACTCACGCTGCGCCCCCAACCCGGGGCCGCACCCTAAGCGATCAGCGGCGCCGCCTCAGTGCAGCGATGCGCGCGAGTGCGTCCAGTCGGCGCGGACAGGCGCGGACCGGCGCGCTTCGTCAGCTTTTGCCGCGCAGCTGGCGGTTCAGGAACAGCAGCAGCAGTGCACCGGCCGTCGCGATCGCGAGGCTCGGCAGGTCGAGGCCCGAGACGACGCCGAGCCCGAGTCGCGTGCTGATCCAGCCGCCGACGACGGCGCCGACGATTCCGAGCAGCGTCGTCATCACGAGCCCGCCGGGATCCTTGCCGGGCATGATCACCTTCGCGAGCACGCCCACGACCAGACCGAGCACGATCCAAGTCAACCAGCCCATGCAGTCCCTCCAGGCGCCGGCGCGCCACTCCGCGGCGCCGTTGCGCGCCTCGCGTGCACCCTATCACCACGCGCGGAGCCGTTACGCGAGCTCCGCTGCTCGCGTTCTCGGCCTGCACGTCTGCGCAAGAGCAGAGATGACAGAGATGGGTTAGGCGCTCAGCCCCGTGTTCATCCGCAGGCGCTCGATGCGCTCTTCGAGCGGCGGGTGCGTCATGAACAGCCGCGAGACGCCCTTGCCCGTCGTGATGCCGAACGCCGCGAGCGACTGCGGCAGCGGCACGCTTTCGCGCGTCTTCAGGCGCTCGAGCGCGGCGATCATCCTGTTCGGAGTCGCGAGCCGCGCACCGCCCGCGTCGGCGCGGAACTCGCGATGGCGCGAGAACCACATCACGATCAGCGAGGCCAACATGCCGAACACGAGCTGGGCCAGCATGCGCGCAACGAACGCGCCGATGCCGGGCCCGCGATCCCCCTCGCCTCGGCGCAGGAACGAGTCGACCAGAACTCCGACGATGTAGGAGAGGAAGATCACGAAGGTGTTGAGCACGCCCTGAAGCAGCGAGAGCGTCACCATGTCGCCGTTCGCGACGTGGCTGATCTCGTGGGCGAGCACGCCGTCCACCTCGTCGGGCGTCATGCCACGCAACAGGCCCGTCGAGACTGCGACCAGCGCCTTGTCCCGACTCGCGCCGGTGGCGAAGGCGTTCGGCGTCGGATGCTCGTAGATCGCGACCTCGGGCATCCCGATGCCGGCCGCCTGTGCGTGCCGCGCGACGCTCTGCACCAGCCACTGCTCGGTCTGCGAGCGCGGCTCGCTGATGACGACCGCACCGACCGAGCGCTTCGCGATCCACTTGGACAGCGCAAGCGAGATGAACGAGCCGCCCATGCCGAAGACGGCCGACATCGCGAGGAGTACCGGCAGCCCGACGCCGTAGCCCTTCGACGCGAGCCACTCCGGCACGCCGAGCAGCTCCATCGCGAAGCCCGCCACCAGCAGCACGGCGAGATTCGTCAGCACGAACAACGAGATGCGCTTCATCGTCCCTCCTCCGACCCGAGTCGAAGGAGCTTGGGGAGCGAATGCAGGGCGTCAAGCCCGAAAACTCCATGCGCGCGCAGGCAGAGTGCCCCGCCGTGGCGATGCCGGCGTGTCAGGCGGCGGCGTTGCCGAGTAGCCAGCGTCGATACGCGGGCGGCGGAAGGAACGCGAGCTGGAGTGCGATCGAGCAGGCGAGGCCGCTCAGCGCGGTCGCGAGGCGCGCGTAGGGATTGCCGGCGCCGTCGCCGCCCGCGAGCTGAATGACGAAGCTCGGCGTCACGCTCAGCAGCGAGCAGACGCCGATCACGCCCCACAGCAGGAAGCGGTTGACGACGAGGGGATCGGCGAGGCCGAGCGCGAACCGGCGCCGCGCCTGATCCCAGCAGCGGAAGCCTTCCACTGAAGTCCAGGCGTAGACGACGATCGCGGCAGTCTGCAGCCAGCGCGCGGGATTGCTCGCGGAACGGAGCGTCGCAACGTCGGCGGCGCGTAAGTCGAAGGCGATGCTGGCCACGAGCCCGTAGGCGAGCACCGCGATGCCGGCGCCCGCGAGCGCCTTCGCCCACTCGACGCCAGGCCGAAACACGAGCTGGGTGAACGCAAACATGCATGCCCAGCCGGCCGCCATCACGATCACGGATGCAATCGAGAGGCCGCGCGTCGCGCCGAGCGAGAAATCGCCGAGGCTCGACCCCAGGATCAGCGGGTAGGCGACCGGAGCGAGCAAGAGCAGCGCGACGCCGACCATCAAGTCGGGCAGCTGGCGAGTCCGGCGAGCCAAAGCCAGCAGCCGAAAGCCAACGGCGGCGCCGGCCGCGACGAATGCAACAGTCGACACGAGCAAGAGGAGATCGAGCATCGCTGTTCCTAAGCGCTGACCGCTGCGCCGCCGCTGACCCAGCGCCGGTACGCGGCGGGCGGCAGGAACGCGAGCTGCGTCGCGATCGCGAACGCGAAGCCCGCGACCGCGGTCGCGAACCGCGCACCGGTGTGACGCAGCAAATCGCCGCCGCTGAGTCCGATCACGAACGAAGGCGCGATGCAGATCAACGCGAACACGCCGCTCCAAGCCCAGAGCAGGAAGCGATTCACGACGAGCGGATCCGCGAGGCCGAGCGCGAGCCGCTTGCGCGCCTGTAGGAAGCAGCGCAGCCCCTCCAGCCCGGTCCAGCCGTAGGCGAGGATCGCGGCGCCCTGCTGCCAGAAGACGGGGTTCTGCGGCGAGGTGAACGCCGAGGCATCGCTGGCCTGAAGATCGAAGCGCGCTCCCGCGACGAAGCCGTAGGCGAGCAGCGCGATTCCGAACGCCGCAAGGCCGCGTGCCCAAGCGACGCCAGGACGGAACACGCGCACGGTGAAGACGAAGACGCCCGCCCACCCGATCGCCATCGCGAAGGCGCCCGCGATGTAGACCCAGCGCGCGCGCTCGATCGGCAGGTTGCCGAGACCGCCCCAGAGCACCAGCGGGTACGCGACCGCAGAGAGATCGAACAGCATGAAGCCGACGATGAAGTCCGTGAGCTGGCGCGTGCGCTGCGCGAGACGGAGCAGGCGCCAGCCCACTACGCCGCCGGCCGCGATGAACGCAACCGTCGACAGCAGCAGCAGCGCGTCGAGCATCGCGCGGGCCTACCCGCCGAGTCGGCGGAAGACGGCGTCCGGCGTCTCGGCGCTGGCGCTGGCGCTGGACTGCAGCCGGCGCGCCTTCTGGGCGATCTGGCTGCACAGGCTCGCGGCGTCGGCGATGCCGCGGTTCGTCAGCTCCGTCGTCAACAGCTTCTCGACGACGACCGCCATCTGTTCTGGCGTCGCGGAGCGTGAATCGAGCCCCGCCTGCTTGAGTGCGATGCGGACCGTGCCGCGTGCGGCCAGGCGATCGAGCGAAGTGCGCGCCTCGAGCTCACCGCAGACGAAGTCGAACGCCTCGGTGTCGGCCATGAGCGGTCACGCCTCCGCGCGGGTTCTCGGTAGAAGCCGCGCGCCACTTGAGTGGAACCGCGAGCGCGTTGGCGCACGGGGGTTGGCTTCGCTCGAGCTCGGCTTCGCGGCGCGTCGCACGCTCGCGCACGGCGCTGAAACGCCGCTCGCGCGGCCGAGATAATCTGCGCCGCAGATGCGGTACTTGGTGAACCTCGCGCTCGTCGCCGCGCTGCTCGCGGGCGCCTGCGCCGCTCCCCCTCCACCGGCCGCGCAAAACGCTGCGAGCGAAATCGCAGCGCTTCCGCGCGGACAAGCGCGCGTCGACAGCGTGCGCGTGCTGGGGCCCTACCTCGAAGCGCATGTCGCTGGGAACGCGGGGCGCCAGGGGTTTCTGTTTGCGGCGAGCGCGGCCTGCCGCGCTGCGCTCGTCGACGGCGTCGTCGTGCGCCTCCAGCCCGTGCCGCCACTCGCGCGCGTAATCACTGCCAGTGGGGTGCAGTGCGACGCGCGCGGCATCGCCAACCTGGCCGCTTGGCGCGACTCGCTGCCGGAGCGCCGCTCCTCGTTCCTGATTCCAACCGAGCCGGCGGAGCTGCGGCTCGTCTCGGAGGCGCCGGGCGCGCTGATCGTCGCGGGCAAGCTGCCGCTCGCGCTCGAGCTGCGCTGGCCGAAGCCGCTCGACCTCGCCGCCGTGCTCCCCGACACGCCCGCGTGTCGTGCGCATCTCGCGCGCGATCGCACCGAGATGGAGTTCCGCGCGCGCGGCGAGGACGTGCTCGTGCTGCGCGGAAGGCTTGAGCCGTGCCCAGTGCTCGCGATCGCCGAGCCCATCTTCCTATGAGTTCGTGAACGTCTCGCCCCGGGGGAATCGACCATGCGTCTCCGCCAAATCGCTCTCGCCGCGCGCGACCTCGACGCGACGCTCGACGCGCTCTGCGACGTGCTCGGCATCGAGGTCGCGTTCAACGACCCCGGCGTCGGCGTGTTCGGCCTCGTGAACGGCGTGATGCCGATCGGTGAGACCTTCCTCGAAGTCGTCTCGCCGGTCCGTAACAGCGCGACCGCGGCGCGCTGGATCGAGCGCCGCGGCGGCGACAGCGGCTACATGGTGATCTTCCAAGTCGACGATTTCGCGCCGCACCGCGCGCGGCTCGCGCAGCTCGGCGTACGCATCGTCTGGGAGGGCAAGCAGCACGGTGCGGCGACGTTGCATCTCCACCCGCGCGATGTCGGCGGCGCGATCGTCTCGCTCGACACGATGGACGAGCCCGGCGCCTGGGAGTGGGCGGGCCCGAAATGGCGGGAGCATGTTCGCACCGCGGTAACGCGCGCGATCATCGGCGCAGAGCTCGAAGGCCCCGAGCCCGAGCGGCTCGCGGCGCGCTGGAGCGAAGTGCTCGGCACCGCCGCGCTGCCCGACGCCGAAGGCCGGCCCGCGATCGCGGTGGACGGCGGCGTGCTGCGCTTCGTGCGCGGCGCGAGCGACGGCGTGATCGGCGTGCTGCTCGACGTCGCCGATCGCGCGCGTTTCCGCGCCGCCGCCGAGAAGCGCCGCGTGCTCGAGCCGGACGGCGCCGCGCGCATCGGCGGTACGCGCTTCATTCCGGCGTGAGGAGCGGGGCCAGACCCTGCGGCGGTTGGCCCTTTGGGGTCTGACCCCAAAGGGCCAACCCCAAAGCGCCAACAGCCGGGTAGGCTGCGGCGTTTCGTCCGGAGCACCGCCCGATCGACGCCGCAGCCGTCAGCACCGAGAGCCCGCTCGCTTCGTCGGACGTGCGCGTCGTCTCGCAGGCCGGGCGCGAGTTCGTGCTGGTCGGCACCGCGCACGTCTCGCGCGAGAGCACGGAGCTCGTGCGCCGGGTCGTCGAGCATGCGCAGCCGGATGGCGTGTGCATCGAGCTCGACGTCGGCCGCTACGAGGCGCTCGCTAGCCCGCAGCGCTTCGAGCAGCTCGACCTGCGGCAGGTGCTCGCGAGCCGCCAGCTGCCGACTCTGTTCGCGAACCTGTTATTGGCTTCGTTCCAGCATGCGCTCGGGGTGAAGCTCGGCGTGCGGCCCGGCGCCGAGCTGCTCGAGGGCGCGCGCGCGGCCGAGGCGATCGGCAAGCCGTTTCATCTATGCGACCGCGAGGTGCGCATCACGCTGCGGCGCGCCTGGGCGTCGCTCTCGTTCTGGAAGAAGGCGCTGCTCGCCGGCGCGCTGCTGGAGAGCCTGTTCGCGCGCCCCGAGATGAGCGAGAGCGATCTTCGCGATCTGCGCGAGCGCGACGTAATGACACAGCTGCTCGAGGAGCTCGCGAAGGCGTTTCCGGGGCTGAAGCGCGTGCTGATCGACGAGCGCGACGCGTACTTAGCGGAGCGGATTCGGCAGGCGCCCGGCGCGAAGCTGGTCGCGGTGGTTGGTGCGGGGCACGTCGCGGGCCTCGCGGCGCACCTCGCGCGCGGCGAGCCGATCGCGCTCGCGCCGCTCGAAGAGATTCCGCGGCCCTCGCGCTGGACGGGAGTGCTCGGCTGGGGCGTGCTCGTCGCGTTCCTGTCTTCCTTCGTCGCGCTGGCGATCCTGCGCGGCCCCGAAGCGATCGGAGACAGCGCACTGATGTGGGTGTTGGCGACCGGCGTGCCGTGCGCGCTCGGCGCGGCTGCGGCGCTCGGACATCCCGCGACGATCGTGTCCGGCTTCGCGGCCGCGCCGATCACGACGCTGCACCCGGCGATTGGCGCCGGCTACGTGACCGCGTTCGTGCAGGCCTACTTCCGTCCGCCGTTCGTTCGCGAGTTCGCGACCGTGCTCGATGACGTCTCGTCGATCTGGGGCCTCTGGCGCAACCGGCTGCTGCGCGTGCTGATGGTCTTCATGCTCAGCTCGTTAGGGGCTTGCTCGGGCTGCGGCGCGGGCCTCTTCGAGATGGCGCGGCGGATCGTCACGTCCTGATCCGCAGCCGCGGGCGAACTTCACCGGCGAGTCCGCGTAGCATTGCCGTTGCACCCGAAGGAGACGCGATGGCGATCGAACGACCCGGACTCAAGCGCTCGCGAGATCAACGCATGATCGCCGGAGTCTGCGGCGGCCTCGCGGAGTGGCTCGGCTGGAGCGCGACCGGAGTGCGCATCCTGTTCGTGCTGGTCTCGATCCTGTCCGCCGCGTTTCCGGGCATCCTCGTCTACCTGATCCTCTGGATCGTGATGCCTGAGCGCAGCGCCGAAGACTTCTGAGCTCGATCGCGCGGCTGGCTTCACGGTTCTTTGCGTGTCTTTACGCGCCGCGTGTTGCCAAGCCTCGTGACGCTCTGATACAAGACGTCGGTCGGATCGAGGAGCGCGCGATGAAAGCCTGCCTGATGTGCGGCGCGCCCCTCTCCGGCCGGAGCGAGTCATCGACTCGATTCCAAGCAGCGAGGCTCCGGAGAAGCGCGCGCAACTAGCGGCCTCTCCTCGCTCCTCTCTCTCGCTTGGATCGCGTCATGACCGAACTTTCTCCCGCTACTGCCGTCTCTTCCGTCGCCGTAGGCGCGCCCTTGCGCGGCAGCCTGCGTGAGCTGATCCAGCTCGGCACGCCGATCGTGCTGACGCAGCTGTCCACGACGCTGATGGGCATCGTCGATTCGGCGTTCGTCGGCCGGCTCGGAGCCGCGGAGCTCGGCGCCGTCGCGTTCGCGAACATCTGGAGCTGGACGATCTTCTCGCTGTTCCTGGGCTCCGCGAGCGCCGTGCAGACCTTCGTCGCGCAGGCTCAGGGCGCTGGCGACGAGCGGCGCTGCGGACGCTGGGTGTGGCAGGGGCTGTGGGCGATGGCGCCGCCCACTGCGCTCGCGGCCTTGGTCGCGTACTTCGCCGCGCCCGCGCTGCTGCCCGGCTTCCTGGCTTTCGTAGGCAGCGCCCCGGAGCTCACGCAGCCGGCGATCGAATATCTCCAGCCGCGCGCATTCGGCTTCTTCGCGCTCGGCCTGATCTACGTGTGGAATGGCTTCTACCGCGGCGTCGGTATGACGACCGTGCCGCTGCTCGCGGGCCTCGTCGCGAACCTCGTGAACATCGTCGGCGACTACGCGTTGATCTTCGGCGAGCTCGGCGCGCCGAAGCTCGGCATCGCCGGCGCCGCGATCGCGACGGCCGCGAGCGAATTTCTGTTCGCGGCGATTCTGTTCGGGGTCGCGGCGCGGCCGGGCGTTCGCGCGCGCTTCGCGACGCAGCCGCACGCTCCGGACGCGGCCGCGCTCACGCGCCTCATTCGCGTCGGCCTGCCGATCGGCGCGCAGTGGGTGTTCGATGCGCTCTCGTTCGCGGTGTTCACGCTGCTGCTCGCGACGCTGAACGCAGCGTCCGTCGCGGCCAGCCACGCGTTCATCATGCTCGTCAACGTCTCGTTCATGATCGCGCTCGGAGTCGCGGGCGCGACGCAGACGCTGGTCGGGCGCGCGATTGGCTCCGACGAGCCCGAGCTCGCCGTCACTGCGATCAAGAACGGGATGAAGGCGGCGCTCACGGTCTCGACGGCGCTCGCGGTGGCGCTGACCACGGTGCCCGAGCTGTTGATCCGCATCTTCACGAGCGACGCGAACGTGCTCGCGCTCG
>Ga0187894_10000349_pt1 | contig 62832 bp, 58 predicted proteins | sample GBC1701081metaG_FD_136650 | JGI IMG/M metagenome (GOLD analysis project Ga0187894, IMG submission 136650) | White microbial mat communities from a lava cave in the Kipuka Kanohina Cave System on the Island of Hawaii, USA - GBC170108-1 metaG ... | reverse complement strand
CGGGTCGCCGATCTGGAGCGCTTCGTGCGCTTGGCCGAGGACTTCGTCGCCGTTCAGCGGGATCGTCTTCGGCGCGAAGCACGCCCGCGCCGCCACGGTTTCTCCCAGTCGAAGGAGCTCCAGACATCGCCGAACCGCGTCGTCGACAGACTCGGCCCGTGCCGCCGCGATCGCGCCGAGAAGGCCGATTGTCAGGACCAAGAGCTGGCCGAATCGACTCGCGATCATCTCATCTCGCCGCCCGACATGTCGCGGCTCACACGCAGCCGCCCGCCCTGAGTATCGATACGGCGGCCGTTGCGCGTCAATCACCGGTTGTTGGGCGGCGTCATTTTTATCGTTGCCGTTGCCGGGCCCGACGCGCCAGCCGCGTCCGGTAGCGTCGCCTCCATGGACGCCTCCATCACCCGACTGCTCGCCCGCCACGAAATCTCCTCGACCCTCCTCCGCTACTGCCGCGGCATCGACCGCCTCGATCTCGAGCTCGTGCGCTCCTGTTATCACGCCGACGCGACCGACTCGCACGGCGGGTTCTCGGGCACGCGCGACGAGTTCATCGCGTGGGTCGGGAAGCTGCTCGCGCGCTTCGAGTCGACGATGCACTTCGTCGGAAACATGCTGATCGAGGTCGAGGGCGACGCGGCGGTCGCGGAGACGTACGCGATCGCGTTCCACCGCAGCGCAGACGCGAGGCCGAGCCTCAACCTGATCGTGGGCGTGCGCTACGTCGACAGCTTCGAGAAGCGCGACGGCGCGTGGAGGATCGCGCGGCGCGTGTGTGTGACCGAGTGGTCGCGCGTCGACGATGCGGCGGGGCGCTTCCCGATCGCGCCGGGGCATCTCACGGGCCGGCGCGACCGCAGCGACGTGCTCTACGAGATGCTCGCGAGGATCGGGAAGGGCTGAGCGACTGCGGGCGGCGCTGCGATTCAGCGCAGCGCGTCGATCCGCCGGATCTCGTCGCGAAAGAACGCGATCTGCCGCGCGCGCGGCCAATCCTCGGCGTCGAAGACCGCCTGCACGGCGACGCCCATCAACAGCGCGAGCAGATGCCGCGCGGTCGCGGCGGCGCGCGGGCAGCCGCGCTTCGCGAGGATGCCCTGCGCGACGCGGCGCGCGTGCAGCACCCAGCCGCGCTGCTCCGCCGCATAGGTCGCGTCGTCCGACGCCGCGTGCCAGAAGGAGAACCACACCTTGCAGTCGCGCCGCCGCGAGCCGTCGACCGGCAACAACGCCTCACACCACCCTTGCAGGTCGAGCGGGTCGGCCTCCAGCACGCGATCGATGCGCGCTTGCGCGCGATTCGCGACCAGCCGGTACGTGTGCAGCAGCAGCTCGTCCTTGTCGGCGAAGTAGTGCGTGACGACGGTCGTGCTGCAGCCGGCGGCGGCCGCGACCTCGCGCACGGTCACCGCGGCGAGGCCGGCGCGTTCGATCAGCTCGGCCGCGACGCCGGCGACCTCGTCCCGCTTGCGTTCGTGGGTGTGGGGAGCGGGCACGCTTGTTCTCCGGCGGCGACTGGCGTACAACACTTGTTGCAACAGCAGCGAGGGCATTGCGATGACGGATCTCATCGTACTCGGAAGCGGCGCCGCCGGCCTCACCGCCGCGCTCAGCGCGCGCGCGGCGGGCTGCTCGGTCACGCTGCTCGAGAAGGCGGAGCGCGTCGGCGGCACGAGCGCGTGGTCCGGCGGGATGATCTGGATCCCCAACAACCATCACATGCGCGAAGCGGGGATCCCGGACAGCGACGCCGAGGCAGTCGGCTACCTGCTCTCGATGTCGCACGGCCTGATGGACGAATCGCTCGTGCGAGCGTTCGTCGAGACCGGCCCGCGCATGGTGCGCTGGCTCGAAGAGAACACGACCGTGCAGTTCCAGTCGGTCGGCGCGTTCCCGGATTATCACCCCGAGCATCCGGGCGGAAAGCCGCGCGGCGGCCGCAGCCTCGAGTGCCCGATGTTCTCGTACCGGGAGCTCGGCGCGTGGGCCGCGCGCGTCGACATCGGAGACTTCTACGACGAAGTGATTACGACGATGGGCGAGACGCCGCTCGGCCAGCCGATTCCGGCGGCGATTCCGGCGGCGGAGCTCGAGCGCCGGCGCCGAAACGACGAGCGCGGCCGCGGGCAGGCGCTGATCGGCCGGCTGCTGAAGGCGTGCCTCGAGCGTGGGGTCGAGATCCACACCCGCGCGCGGGCGCGCGAGCTGATCATCGAGAACGGTGCCGTCGTCGGCGTTCGCAGCGAGCGCGCCGGCGAGATTCTCGACGTACGCGCTGGCGCCGGCGTCGTGCTCGCGACCGGCGGCTTCGAGTGGAACGATGCGCTCGTGCGAGCCTTCCTGCGCGGCCCGATGACCGGCAAGGTCTCGCCGCAGACCAACACCGGCGACGGCCTCCTGATGGCGATGAAGGCGGGCGCCGCGCTCGGCAACATGCGCGAAGCGTGGTGGCTGCCGGTCGCGCGCGTGCCGCGCGCCGGCGCCGCGCCGGTGACGATCCTGATCACCTGCGAGCGCACGTTCCCCGGCTCGATCATGGTCAACCGCGAGGGCAGGCGCTTCACGAACGAAGCGGCGAACTACAACGCGTTCGGCGCGGCGTTCCACGAGATCGACGTCTCGCGCTTCGCGTACCGGAACCTGCCGTGCTGGCTGATCTTCGATCAGGCTTATTACAACCGCTACGGGTTCGGCTGGGACGCCGCGCCCGGGAAGCCGGCACCGAAGTGGATCACGAGCGCGCCTTCGCTCGCGCTGCTCGCGAAGGACATCGGCGTGCCCGACGACGCGCTGCAAGCGAGCGTCGTGCGCTGGAACGCGCAGGCCGCAGCCGGCCGGGACACCGACTTCGGCCGCGGCGAGAGCGCGAACGACACTTGGTGGGGAGACCCGGCGAAGAAGGGCACGCGCGCGGCGACGCTCGGTCCGCTCGGGCAGCCGCCGTTCTACGCGGTCGAAGTCGAGAGCGGCTGCCTCGGCACCAAGGGCGGCCCGCGCGTCGATACGTGCGCGCGCGTGCTGGGTCACGACGGCGCGCCGATCCCCGGCCTCTACGCCGCCGGCAACGTGATGAGCTCTCCGATGGGCATGACCTACGGCGGCGCCGGCGGAACGCTCGCGCCCGGCATGGTGTTCGGGTTCCTCGCGGGACGCGACGCGGCGGCGCGCTGGAAGGCGTGTGCCGGCGTGAGCGCGGCGCTCCGCTCATGACGGGGGAATTCGCCGCCGCGTCCGTCGTCGTTACGGGCGCCGGCTCCGGGCTCGGATGCGCGACCGCGCTCGCGTTCGCCGCGCGCGGCGCGCGCGTCGTCGTCGCGGATCGCGACGCGCTCGGCGGCGAGAAGACCGCGCGTGCGATCGTCGACGCCGGCGGCGTCGGCGTGTTCGTGGCGACCGACGTCGCGCGAGAGGCGGATGTCGAGCGCGCGATCGAGCGAGCGCTGGCGCTCGCCGGCCGGCTCGACGTGTTCGTGAACAACGCCGGGGTGTTGGGTGATTGGGTCCCGATCGCCGAGCACAGCGCCACGACGATCGATCGCGTGCTCGACGTAAACGTGAAGGGCGTCGTGCTCGGGATGAAGCACGCGCTGCGCGTGATGGCGCGCCAAGGCTCCGGCGTGATCGTCAACGTCGCCTCCGTGCAGGGCTTCCGCGTCGTGTTTCCCGGGAGCGCGCTGTACGCGGCGAGCAAGGCTGCGGTGGTCTCGCTGACGAAGTCGGCGGCGCTCGAGTACGGAGCCGCGGGCGTGCGCGTCGTCGGCGTTGCGCCGGGGCCGATCGATACGCCGATGCTGCGCAGCGCGACCGGCGGCGAGTGGCCGCCGCCGATCGTCGCGAACGTGCCGCTCGGGCGCGTCGGCGCACCCGACGACGTCGCGCGCGCGATCGTGTGGCTCGCGAGCAAGGAGGCCGCCTACATCACCGGCGCCGTCGTGCCGGTGGACGGCGGGTTCCTCGCGCCCTGAGCGCGGTTCGCGCCGCCGCCCTTCTGCGCGCGAGCTGCGTATCGTTTTCGAGCGCCGTGCGAATTGCGACGCGCCTCACGCCTGGCACGGTGAACACGCTCACGCTGCGCCGCGTCGCCGGCGCCGATTCAGCGAGCGTGACCGGAGGATTCACGATGGCGCTGCTGCGAGATGATTCGTACGACCGCGCACGGCTGCTCGACGCCGCGGCGCGCGCGCGCCGGCGCGGGCGCGTGAAGGAGGCGATCGCGCACTACGAGCGCGTGCTGCGCGCGGAGCCGCACAACCCGGAGCTGCTGCGCCGGATCGCGCCGCTGTTCGCGCAGGCCGAAGAGCCGGACCGCGCGTGGCAGGCCTATCGCGGCGCGGCCGACGAGTTCGCGCGCGCGGGCTTCGTCGACAAGGCGATCGGCGTCTACCGCGACGCGGCGTCGCAAATGCCGCGCACCGCGATCGCGTGGCTCAAGCTCTCCGAGCTCGAGGCGACGCGCGGACGCATCGTCGACGCGAAGCTCGCGCTGCTGACCGGCCGCTCGTACTACCGCACGCGCGCCGACGTGTGCGTGGCCGCGGACTTGTTACGTCGCGCGCTCGCGCTCGATCCCGCCGACTTCGACGCGCGGCTCGACCTCGCGCGCTGCGAGGCGCGCGCCGGCGAGACGGAGCGCGCGCTCGAATCGCTCGCGCACGCGCTGATGCTGCGGCCCGATTGCGTGCGGCGCGTCCGTTTCCGCGAGCTGCGCGTGCAGCCGAGCGGCGCGCGGCTGTGGGCTTGGCTGCGAGCGCTGCTCAGCACCCCGCCGACGGCGCGCTCTGGCCACGCGCTGCTCGCGCGCGCGAACTCGGCGCCGGAGCGCCGCCGCGTCGTGCTCGCGATGCGGTCCGATCCGCACGCGCGCGACGTCAGCGGCGCGTTCGGAGAGGCGCACTGGCCGGCCACTGGACAGCTCGCGCGCTGAGCCGTTCGTTACAGCGTGAAGTCGTACGTCCAGAAGCGCTGGTCGCGCTTCCAGCCGTTGCGCTCGTAGACGCTCTGCGCGCGCCGGTTGCCGTGCGCGGTGCGCAGCGTGAGCCGCAGCGCGCCGGCGGCGCGCGCATGCGCCTTCGCCGCCTCGAGCAGCGCGACGCTCGCGCGCGTGCCGCGCGCGGCGGGCGTCACGAACAAGTCGTTCAGCACGAAGATCCGCCGCATCCCGACCGAGCTGAAGGTCGGGTAGAGCAGCGTGAAGCCGATGATCTCGCCGCTCGCGCCGAACGCGACGTAGACGACGCACTCCCCGCGCGCCATCCGCTCGCCGAGGTAGCCGCGCGCGCCCGCGAGGTCGGCGGGTTGCTCGTAGAACTGGCGGTACGCGTCGAGCAGCGGCGCGAGCGCGTCGAGATCGGCGAGCGATGCGAGCCGCGTGCTCGGCAGCGGGTCGGTCAGCACATCACCAGCCCGCCGTTCGGCGAGAGCCACTGGCCGGTGACGAAGCTCGCTTCGTCGCTCGCGAGATAGACCGCGGCGTTCGCGATGTCCTCGGGCTGGCCGATGCGGCGCAGCGGCGTTGCGGCGAGCAGCGGCTTCTTCGCGGCGTCGGGCACGCGCGCCGCCATCGGCGTGTCGATCACGCCGGGACAGATCGCGTTCACCCGAATGCCGTGCGGGCCGAGCTCGCGCGCCGTCGCACGCGTGAAGCCGAGCACCGCGCTCTTCGACGCGCTGTAGTGCGCGACCGCGAGCGCGCTGAGGCCGGCGACGCTGCTCATGTTCACGATCGCGCCGCCGCGCTTGTCGCGCAGCATCCGCTTCACGCCCTCGCGCGTGCACGCGAACACGCCGAACACGTTGACGGCGAGCATGCGCTGGAACGCGGCGTCGCTCATGAACGGCGTCACGAGGCCGCGGTTCTCGATCAGCTTGTCCATGCCGTCGCCCGGCGTCGTGTCGATGCCGGCGTTGTTGACGACGACGTCGATGCGCCCGTAGCTCGCGTCGATCGCGTCGAACGCGCGCACGACGCTCGCGCCGTCCGCGACGTCGCAGAGCAGCGTGCTGTGCTTGCCGGGGCCGAGCAGCGTGACGGTTTCCTGCGCAGCGGCTTCGCGCACGTCGAGAGCGGCGACGCTCGCGCCCTCGCGGGCAAACGCCAGCGCGATCGCGCGGCCGATGCCGGAGCCGGCGCCCGTAATGACTGCGATGCGGCCTGCGAGACGCATGCGGCTCCTCAGCGGCGGTGGCGCGGCAAGGCTGGCACGGTTGTCACCGGCAAGTATGAACGTCCCCGTCTTGGTGACTTACCAGCCGCGGGCGTGGAGGACGCGGTCGAGCTGGGCGCGGGTGGAGCCGTAGAACTGCTCCAGCGTCTTCACGCGCTTCAGGTAGACGTGCGGGTCGTACTCCCAGGTGAAGCCGACGCCGCCGTGCATCTGGACGGCCTCGCCGCAGACGAGCCGCGCCGCCGGGCCAGCCCACGCTTTTGCCACCGCGATCAGGTACGCGGCCTGCTCGGGCTGATGCTCCGCAGCGAACGCGGCGCGGTAGACCGCGGCGCGCGTGCTCTCGGTCTGCAGCAGCATGTCGGCAGCGCGGTGCTGCAGCGCCTGGAAGCTCGCGATCGGAACGCCGAACGCCTGGCGCTCCATCGTGTAGGCGACCGTGATCTCGAGCGCGCGCTCGGAGAGCCCTAACAGCAGCGCGGAGGCGCCGAGCGCCCCGAGCCGGTCCACGTCGTCGAGCACGCCGCGCGCGGCGGCGGCGTCGCACAGCAGCACGCCGGGCGTGTCGAGCACCAGCTCCGCGAAGCGCTGCGCATGGTCGATCGTCGGCAGCGCCTTCGCGTTCCAGCCGCTCGTCGGCCTCTCGACGAGCGCGAGCCCGCTCGACGTCTCGACGATCCATGCGTCCGCTTCCGCGCCGAACGGCACGAAGCGCTTCAGCCCCTGCACGCGCCCGTTCGTGAAGCGCGCGCTCGCTGCGCTCGGGTCGCCGCTCGCGAGCGATTCGCCGCGCGCGAGCACGACGAGCGCCTCGCCCGCGGAAGCGCGCGCGAGCCACTTCTTCGCGGCGTCCTCGGAGCTGCCCGCGAGCAGCTTGATCGCGAGCGCGAGATCGAGGAACGGCCCCGGCAGCGCGACGCGCCCCATCTCTTGGAGCACCGCCGCGAACGCGATCGGCCCGAGCCCGCCCTCGTCCTCGCTCAGCAGCAAGCTCGGATAGCCGAGCTCGCCGAGCTGGCGGAACAGCGCTTTCGAGTAGCCGCTCGGCTCGCTCTCCATGATCTGGCGATTCGTCGCGAGCGGCGCCTCCTTCTCGAGCAGCTCGCGCGTCGAGCGGGCGAGCAGGGCGCGATCTTCGTCGAGTGCGAACTGCATGTGCGTCTTCCCTGATTACTTGGTGGGCATGCGCAGCACGCGCTTCGCGATGATGTTGCGCTGGATCTCGCTCGAGCCCGAGTAGATCGTGCCGGCTCGGCTCCACAGGAATTCGTACGCCCAGTTCACGTCGGGCCGGGCCTGCGGCTGCGTGTCGCGGAGCTGTGCCTGCGGCCCGAGCAAGTCGAGCGCGGTGTCGGTGAGTCGCTTCGCGTACTCGCTCCAGAAGATCTTCTCGATCGACGACTCCGCGCCCGGCGCGTTGCCCGAAGCGATGTTCGCGAGGTTGCGCATGCCGTTGCCGCGCATCACCTCGTTCTCGACGACCAAGCGCGCGAGCTTCTCGCGCACGTCGGCGCGCGCGAGCGTGCCGTTCTCGCGCAGGCCGTCCGCGAGGCCGCCGAGGTAGCGGTCGTACTCCGCGGGATACGCGAGGGTCGAGCCGCCGCGCTCGTAGCCGAGCAGCGTCATCGCGACCTTCCAGCCCTCGCCGATCTTGCCGACGATGTGCTCGCGGCGCGCGAGCCCGCCGTCGAAGAACACCTCGCCGAACTCCGACTCACCGGTGATCTGGCGGATGCCGCGCATCTCGACGCCCTTCTGCGCGATCGGCATCAGGAAGAACGTGATTCCGCCATAACGATCCTCCATGTCGGTGCGCGCGAGCACGAAGATCCAGTCCGCCCAGGGCCCGAACGTCGTCCACACCTTCTGGCCGTAGATGCGGAAGTGCTCGCCGTCCGGCTCGGCGCGCGCTCGCAGCGACGCGAGGTCGGAGCCCGAGCCCGGCTCGCTGAAGCCTTGGCACCAGATCTCGGAGCAGTCGAGGATCTTCGGAATGAAGCGCCGGCGCTGCTCCTCGGTGCCGTGATGGATCAGCGCGGGGCAGAGCAGCGAGATCCCCAAGAAGTTGGGGACCTGCGGCGCGTCGGCGCGGTAGAGCTCCTCGGTGAAGATCGCTTCCTCGATCGCGGTCGCGCCGCGGCCGCCCCACTCGCGCGGCCAGCCCATGCCGAGGAAGCCGGCCGCGAGCAGCTTCTTCTGCCACGCGCGGCGCACCTCGACCAGCGAGCTCGCGTCGTGCTTCGGGTCGCGCACCTCCTGGCTCCAGGGGCGCTCGAGATTCGCGCCGAGCCAGGCGCGCACCTCGGCGCGGAATTTCTCCTGTTCGGGCGTGAAGCGAAGATCCATCTCGTCCTCCGGGCGAAGGGCAAATCCTATCGCGCCGTGGGGCTACGGGCCCCGCGCGTGCGCGAACGCTCCGCGGGCGCCCAGGCAGTGTCCGTCGTTCTACGCGCCCCGCGCGCAGTAATAACCTTACGCGGCAGAGCGTGTGCAAAGCGCCGTCAAGTCGCGCGGCACGGGGCACGAAGAGCGCGCCAGCGAGGGGTGCGCTCGGATGAAGATCGGAAGAATTCTGATCGCCGCGGGTCTGATCGACGAGAAGCAGCTCGAGATCGCGCTCGCCGAGCAAGACAAGACCGGGGCGAAGCTGGGCGCCACGCTCGCCGAGCTCGGCTTCGCGAGCGAGGAGGCGGTCAGCCACGCGCTCGCGAACCAGTCCGGCGTCGACCACGTCGACGCGGACCGCGAGGAGCTCGAGCCCGCCGCGCTCGCGCTCGTGCCCGAGGCGACCGCGCGCCGGCTGAACGCGCTGCCGCTGCGGCGCGAGGGCAAGGCGCTGCGCGTCGCGATGTCCGATCCGACCGACATCGTCGCGATCGACGAGCTGCAGCGCACCGCGCGCACGTTCGTGCGCGTCGTCTCGACCGGCCATCGCCAGCTGCTGCGCGCGCTCGATCGCGCGTACGGCGGGACGGGCGGCGGCGGCGGGTCGTCCGCGCTCGAGCTCGCGATCCAACGTGCGAGCGAAGAGGCCGCCTCTGACGCGGCCGGCGAATCGCGCGGCGCGCTGGTCGCGCTCGTCGACGAGCTGCTCATGCTCGCGATCCGGCGCGGCGCGACCGACCTCCATCTCCAGCCTGATAAGCGCGTGCTGCGCGCGCGCCTGCGCGTCGACGGCGAGCTCACGTCCGGCGCGGCGCTGCCGTCGAGCTTGAGCGGCGCGGTCGTCGCGCGCATCAAGGTGCTCGCGGGCCTCGACCTCTCCGAATCGCGCGTGCCGCAGGACGGCAAGATCCGCTTTCCGTTCGACAAGGACGCGATCGACCTGCGCGTCTCGACGTTTCCGACTGTGAACGGCGAGAGCGTCGTGATTCGCATCCTCGACAAGAAGCGCCAGAGCCTGACGCTCGAATCGCTCGGCCTCGACGGCGAGAGCCAGCTGACGCTGCGGCGCATGGCGCAGCGGCCGAACGGCTTGATCCTGACCGTCGGGCCGACCGGCTCCGGCAAGTCGACCACGCTGTTCGCGCTGCTGCGCACGCTCGATTCGTCCCGGCGAAAAGTGATTACGCTCGAGGACCCGGTCGAGTACGAGCTGCCGCTCGCGACGCAGTGCCAGGTGAACGAGCGCGCCGGCCTCGACTTCGCGACCGGGCTGCGCTCGATCCTGCGCCACGACCCCGACGTCGTGCTGGTCGGCGAGATGCGCGACACCGAGACCGCGGCGCTCGCGCTGCGCGCCGCGATGACCGGTCATCTCGTGTTCTCGACGCTGCACACGAACGGCGCGCTCGAGACCGTCGGCCGCCTCGTCGACATGCAGCTCGACCGCTACGCGATCGCGAGCTGCTTGGTCGGCGTCGCCGCGCAGCGGCTCGTGCGCCGCATCTGCGAGCACTGCATCGAGGATTGGACGCCGGAGCCCGAGCAGCTCGTCGCGGTCGACATGGCCCCCGAAGCGGGCGGAAAATTTCGCCGCGGCGCAGGCTGCGAGCGCTGCCAGGAGAGCGGGCACGCCGGCCGCGAGGCGCTGTTCGAGCTGCTCGAGGTCACGCCCGCGCTGCGCCGCTCGATCTCGCGCGGCGCGCACGCCGACGAGCTCGAGGCGCAGGCGCGCTCGGACGGCTTCGTGCCGTTCCGCGAGCGCGCGCAGCGCTCGGCGCGCGAGGGCCGCATCTCGCTCGACGAGGTCGCGCGCGTGACGGCCGAGAACTAGGAGGCCAACTCAGGATGCGCGAACACCGCACGCCGATGGTCCAGCACACGCAGAGGCCACTGCTCGACTCCGCTCGGCCCCGCATCGCTACGCGCGCCGCTTCGCGGCGCTTGCACTAGCCGATGCCGCTCTTCCAGTTCGATGCGCGCGGCTTCGACGGGCGCCGCGTGCGCGGCGCGCTGAGCGCGGCCGACGTCGGCGCGCTCGACCGCGCGCTCGAAGAGCAGCAGCTGGTGCTGGTGCGCGCGCGTACCGCCGCGGCGCGCACGTCGGCGCGCGGCGGCCGCGCGCTGATCGACATGTGCCATCACCTCGCGACCGCGCTAGAGGCGGGCGTCCCGCTCGTCACGACGCTGCGCGATCTGCAGGAAGGCGGAACCAGCCCGCTCGCGGGCATGCTCGAGGACGTCGCGGGAAAGGTGGAATCGGGCGCGACGCTCGCACAGGCGCTCGAGGATCATCCGGCGCTGTTCACGCCGCTCGCGCGCTCGCTGGTTGCTGCGGGCGAGCAGACCGGCGAGCTGCCGCGCATCTTGCGCGAGCTCGTCGCCTACCTGCAGTGGAGCGAGGATCTGCGGCGCAAGCTGAGCAGCGCGCTGCTCTACCCGTGCATCGTCGGCGCGGGCACGATCGGCCTCGTCGCGCTGCTGACGACCGTTGTGTTGCCGACTTTCCTCGCGCTGTTCGTCGAGCTGCGCGTCGAGCTGCCGCTCGCGACGCGCGCGATGATCGCGGCGCAGCACTTCTTCGCCGGCTACTGGCCGTGGCTCGCGGCGCTGGCCGCGGCCTGCGTCGTCGCGTTCCTGCTCACGCTGCGCAGTGCGAGCGGGCGCTACCAGCTGCACCGCACGCTGCTCGCGACGCCGCTGCTCGGCCGCGTCGTGACGATGATCGAGATGTCGCGCTTCGCGCACAACTTCGGGCTGCTCTACGGCGCGGGCGTCCCGATCGTGCGCGCGCTCGAGATGGTCGCCGGCATCGCGCAGAACCTGGTCGTGCGCGAGGCGCTCACGCGCAGCGGCGCGGCGGTGCGCAGCGGCGCCGGGCTCTCGGCCGCGCTCGCCGAGACGGGCGCGTTGCCGCCGCTGGTGCTGCGCATGCTCGGCCTCGGCGAGCGGACCGGCGCGCTCGACCGCTCGCTCGCGCACGCGGCGAGCTACTACGACCGCGAGCTGCCGGTGCTGATCGATCGCAGCCTCGCGCTCTTCAACACCGCGCTGATCGCGAGCCTCGGCGCGCTGCTCGCGACGATCGCGCTCGGAATCTTCGTCCCCCTCTACCAGATGATGGGGCAGCTCAATGAGACCCCATGACCGCAGATGCGGAAGCGACCGAGATGCCGGGGTCAGACCCTGCAAACTTGCGTTTCGAGGCGCTCCGCGCGCCCGGGGGGCGCGGCGAAGCGGCCGCGCGCGCGGGTTCTCGCTGATCGAGATCCTCGTCGCGATCACGCTGATCGCGCTGGTCGCGGGTGCGCTCGCGCCGTACGGGATTCGCAGCGTGCGCGCGGCGCAGACGGAGAAGACGCGCGCGCGCATGGACGCCGCGCTGCGCGGTCTGGTCGGCGATCCCGAGCGCAGCGACTTCGGCTACCTGGCCGATCTCGGCGCGCTGCCGGCCTCGCTGAACGACCTGAACGACGGCGCGGGCAAGCCGGCGTGGGCGCTGAACGCGGCCGACGGCGTCGGCTACGGCTGGGCCGGCCCCTACGCGCCGTCGCTCGCGACGGCCGGCGCAGCGCTCGTCGACGCATGGGGCATGCCGCTTCAGTACACCGGCGCCGCGCAGCTGCGCAGCGCCGGTCCGGATCGCGCATACGGGAATGCCGACGATCTGTTACGCCCGCCGCTTGCTCAGGCGACGACGGGCAACCTCGTCGTCACGGTGCTCGGCATTCCGAGCGGCGGCGGCACGCCGATCCAGCTCGACACCGCGCGTGTCGACGTGTTCGTCGCGAGCGCGTCGGCCGGCGTGCGCAGCGAACAGGCGATGGCCGGCGCCGGCCCGTACACGGCGAACAACCTCCATCTCGGCCTGCACGCGCTGCGCGCCGTCGGCGTCGGCGCGTGGGCGGCCGCGCCGGTGGTGCGCGACGTCGTCGCGATCAAGCGCGGCGCCTCGCAGCGCACGCTCGTGTTGGAGCAGCCATGAGAGGCATGCCGCCGCGCGCGGGAGCGCCGCCGCGTCGCCGGACGCGGCTGCGCACGCCGCATCTGTGCCTCGACGTGCGCGCTGAGGCGATTTATTGGGCGAGCGCGAACGCCGGCTGGCACGGCCTCGAGCCGGTCGCGTGGGGGCGCATCGCGCGCGACGGCGCGCGCAGCGTCGACGAGCAGCTCGCGGAGCTCGCGGCGCAGGGCATCGGCCGCGAGCATCGCTGCGAGACCGGTGTCCGCTCCGCGGGCGCGCAGCACGAGCGCGCGAGCCTGCCCGCGCTCTCCGGCGGCGAGCTGCGCGCGGTGGTCCGCCGGCGCGCCGAAGACTTCGCGGCGCGTGCGGGCGACACGCTGTCCGCGGCTTCGCTCTGCGCGCGCGGGGAGCACGGCGCCGCGCTCTGGCTGGTCGGCGTCGAGGAATCCGAGAGCGAGCGCGAGCGCGAGGAATGGCTGCGCCGCGGCATTCCGCTCGCGCGCCTGCAGAGCCGCCACCTCGCGCTCGGCCAGCTCGTGCGCTGCCTGCCGCCGCTCGCCGACGGCGAGGTCGTCGCGATCTTCGACATCGAGCCCGAGACCGGAACCTGCGTGCTCGCCGATCGCGAGGGCTGGATCTTCAGTCGCGAGGTGCCGCTGCGCTTCATGGGCCGCAGCACGGCCGCGCGCAGTGCGCCGAGCGCGCCGCCGCCGGCGCCGCTGCCCGACGACCCCTCGCTGCGCGTGCTCGACGAGGCGAGCTTCGGCGATTCCGACGCCGCGCCGCTCCCGACGCAGCCGACCGCCGAAGAGGAAGAGCGCGATCCGCTCGAGGACCTCGCGATTCAAGCGGAGCGGCTCGCGACCGAGCTGCGGCGCACGTTCCGCTACGTCGAGGGCCGCATCGGCGCGCAGCCTGTCTCGCGTGTCGTGCTCGCCGGCGAGATCACCGAGCTGATCGACCTCGGGCCGGGGCTCAGCGAGCAGCTGGGCCTTCCGGTCGACGTGCTCGCGAATGGCGAGGGCGACGACGCGCGGCCGGTCGGCGGCGCGGCGGTCGTGCTCGGGATGGCCTGTGCGCCGAGCGCGAACGACGGAAACCTGCTCGCGCTGCCGGTACAGCGCGCGCTCGCCGCGCGGCGCCTGCGCCGCCGTCTGCAGCGCGGGCTCGCGGTTGCGTCGCTCTCCGCGGCGGCCGGCGCGGCCGCGATCGCGCTCCAGGCGGGCTCGCTCTTGCTGCGCGTCGATTCGCTGGAGAGAACGTGGGCCGCGGAGGCGGATGCGCGCGAGCGCGTCGCAGCTGGCAAGGCCGCCGCGCAGCGCGCGAGCGAGGTCGAGCGCGCGTTCGCGCAGCTCGATGCTCCGCAGCCGCGCGCGGCCGCGCTGCTGCGCGCGCTCGCGCTGCAGGTGCCCGACGAAGCGGCTGTGCAGCGCCTCCAGATCGCGCGCGACGAGCAAGGCATCGCGCTCGAGATGACGCTCGACGCGAGCGGCGCGACGATCGCGAGCGCTGCGCAGTCGGTCTCCGACTTCGCGCGCGATCTCGCGCAGGCGCCGTTCGCGCGCGTCGACGTCGTCGAGCCGGAGGCCGAGAGCGGGCCGGCACCGGAGCCGAATGCGGTGCCGCGCGTGCGCTTCCGCGTCGCGGGCCGGCTCGCCGCGGTGACGCCGTCGAGCGCAGCTGCGGCGGGTGATCGCTGATGCGCCGCCTCGGAGATCGCGCGTTGAACGCCGTGCTGGCGGGCGCGCTCGCGCTCGTCGTGCTCGGCGGCGGAGCGCTGGGTCTCGGCTTCGCGCGGCCGCGGCTCGAGGCGGCGCGCGAGCAGCTCAGCGCTGCGACCGCGCGCGCAGAGGAGTGGGCGCGCGAACGCACGGCTTTCCATTCTACGGACGCGCGCGCGAGCGCCGAGCGCTGGCGCGAGCTGTTACGGCGCGTCGAGCCGGTGCCGAACACGCCGGCGCTGATCGCGCGCGTCGCCGAGCGCATGCAGGCGCCGAGCGTGCGGCAGCTCGCGGTGGAGCTGCGCGAGCCCGATCCGAGCGCGCCCGTTCCGGAGCCGTTCGTCGTGCACGCGCCGGACGGCAGCGCCGAGATCGCGCTCACGTCCTCCGCGATCGAGCTGCGCTTCCGCGCGAGCTACGAGGACGCGCTCGCGCTGCTGACGCGGATCGAGCAGCGCCTCGTGCCGGCGCGGCTCGACGCGCTCGACATGAAGCGCGATGCGACGCGCGTCGTCGTGCGCGCGCAGCTCACCTGGTTCACGCGCGCGCCGGGAGCGAGCCGATGAATCACAAGAAGGCCGGTATCGCGCTCGCGATCGCCGCGGCGGCGGTCGTGCTCGAGAACGTGCTCTATTGGCAGGACGGCGCGCCGCCCGCGGTCGCTTCGCCCGAGGAAGAGGCGGCGCTCGCGCTGGAGAGCGGTGCGAGCGAAGGGCCGGCCGCGGCCGCGGCCGCCGACGTCGACGCCGCGCAGGTACGCGCGTATCTCGCGAGCCTTCCGAACCCGGAGCGCGCGCGCAGTCCATTCCTGACGCGCGCGGAGGCAGATTCGCTCGCAGTCGCGGATCCGGGCGCGAGCGGCCCGGTGCTCACGCTCGTCGGCACGCTGTTCGGCGCCGAGCGGCGCGTCGCATGGCTCGACGGCGCGCCGCGTGTCGAGGGCGACTTCGTCGCGGGCCGCGAAGTGCTGCGCATCGAGCCGCGCTCGGTCGTGCTGGACGCCGGCGGCGCCGAGCTGCGCGTGTTCGTGCGAGCGCCGCCCGAGCCCGTGGGCGCCGCCGGCGATGCCGAGCTGCTGAAGACGCTCGAAGAGGAGACGCCGTGATGCGCGTTCGATCGTGGTTTGCGCGCACCGCGGCCGCGCTCGCGCTGTGCGCGGGCCTCGCGTGCGCGGGCGTGCCGCGCGGCGGCGCAGCGCCGGCGCCGCCGCTCGCCGAGGCGGAGGCCGAGCCCGAGCGCGCGCCGTCGCCCAGCTCGCTCGAGCCGGGCCGCGCGCCGTCGCCCAGCTCGCTCGAGCCGCGCACGCTCTCGCTGCCCGAAGACGCGCCGCGGCCGCCAGCGATGCGCTTGTTGGAAGCGACGCGCTTCAGCCTGTTCGTGCAGGACGCCGACCTGCGCGGCGTGCTGCTCGGGCTCGTCAAGGAGAGCCCGCTCAACGTCGTCATCGACGAAGACGTGCGCGGCGTCGTCAGCGCCGATCTGAAGAACGTCTCGCTGCTCGAGGTGCTCGACCAAGTCGTCGCCGGGCGCGGCTATCGCTACGCGCTCGAAGGCGACCTGCTGCGCATCTTCCGCGAGGACCGCGAGACGCGCACTTATCAGGTCGACTACCCGAGCTACACGCGCAAGGGCGACACGCGCGTCTCGCTCGCCGGCTTCGCGGGCCAGAGCACGAGCATGGGCGGCGGGAGCGGCGGCGGCAGCTCGGGCTCCGGCTCGGGTGGTGCGGGCGGCGCGCAGGACACCAGCGTCTCGGAGATCGAGACGACACAGCAGATCGACCTGTGGGCGGAGGTCGAGGCCGCGATCCGCACGCTCGTGTTCGGCGCGCCCGACGCGACGAGCGAGACGAAGGACGGCACGCCAGCGAGCGGCGCGCTCGCCGCGCGGCGCGTGATCGTGTCGCGTCAGTCCGGGCTCGCGACGGTGACCGCCGAGAGCGCGGTGCTCGAAGAGGTCGAGCGCTATCTCGCCGACGTCGCGCGCAGCACACAGCGCCAGGTGCTGATCGACGCGCAGATCATCGAGGTGCGGCTCGACGACGACTTCGACCTCGGCGTCGACATCGAGGCGGCCGGCGACAACGGCGTGTTCGAGCGCCTGATCGTTCCCGGTCTGAAGAACGCGAACCTCGCGCAGGCGCTCGCGCCGGTGCTGAACGACGGCGGCATCTCGATCGGCATCGCGAAGGACGGCTTCGGCGCGATTCTGCGCGCGCTCGCGAAGCAGACCGACGTGCGCGTGCTCTCGACCCCGCGCGTCAGCACGCTCAACAACCACAAGGCGATGATCAAAGCGGTTCGCAACCAGGTCTTCTTCGTCGCGGAGACGGAGACCGTGCTGAACCAGAACATCGCGCAGACGTTCACCGAGTTCGTGCCGAACGTGATCCCGGTCGGCGTGAATCTCGACGTGACGCCGCAAGTGTCCGAGGACGGCGAGATCACGCTGCACGTGCGGCCGAGCGTCTCCGAGGTCGCGTCGATCGAGCTGCAGCCGCGCGCGAACCCGACGCAGCCGCAGAACGGCAGCCTGCCGGTCGTCGACATCCGCGAGACCGATTCGGTGCTGCGCGTGCACGACGGCGAGACGATCGTGCTCGGCGGGCTCGTGCAGAGCCGCGAGCTCGAGCTCGAGCGCAAGGTGCCCGGGCTCGGCGACCTCCCATGGTTGGGGAACGCGTTCCGCAGCACGCACACGGAGGAGATCCGCACCGAGCTGCTGATCTTCCTGACGCCGACCGTGCTCGACCCGCCGCGCATCTCGCGCGTCAGCGCCGAGGCGCGCGCACGCTTCGACGAGGTGGACGGGCTGCGCGCCGATCGCTCGCAGCGGCATCCCTGGTGGCGCGTTCCGCGCGGCCGCTCGTACGGGGCATTCTGAGATGCGCACGCTCATTCGCTGCAGTACGGCAGCCGTGGTCGCGTGTCTGGTCACGGGTGCCGCGCGCGCGGACGAGCGCCGCGAGCTCGCGGCCTACCGCGCGAGCGAGCAGCAATTCCTCGCCGCGCTCGCCGCCGAGCGGCGCGGCCTCGCGGACGACGCGCGCGCCGGCTACGAGCGCGCGCTCGAGCTCGATCCCGCGTTCGCCGAGGCGGCGGTCAATCTCGCGCGGCTCGCGCTCGCGGCGGGCGATCTCGACGGCGCGGAGAGCTGGCTCGCGCGCGCGGAGTCCGCGCGTCCGGATTACCCGCGGATCGCGGCGACGCGCGGGCTGCTCGCGCTCGCGCGCGGCGACAACGCGCGCGCACTCGAGCTGCTGACGCTCGCGCAGCGTGTGCTTCCCGAGGACACCGAGATCGCGGTGAATCTCGGTGCGGCGCTGATCCGCCGCGAGCGCTTCGCGGAGGCGCGCACGCTGCTCACTTCCGTCTTGCGCGCGCAGCCCGATGCGAGCGACGCGCATTACAACCTCGCGCTCGCTGCCGACGGCGCCGGCGATCGCGACGCGGCGCGCTTCGCGTACCAGCGCTTTCTCGCGCTTTCGAGCTTCGCGGATCCGGCCCGCGAGGGCGTTCAGCAGCGGCTCAGCGAGCTCGCGGCGAGCGACCCCGCGGCGGCCCGGATGCGCGAGACCGGCCTCAATTCCGAGGCGAAAGCAAACCCAAGCTTGGGGAGGAACGAACCGTGACGAGCTCATTGCAACGAGACGAGAGACGCAGCGCGCGGGGCTTCACGCTGATCGAGATTTTGGTCGGCGTGGCGATCCTCGCGATTCTGTCGGCGGCGCTGACGCCGCTGGTGATCAAGTACGTGAACGACGGCCGGCGCGCGCGTGCGCTGTCGGACTCTCAGGCGATCGGCCAGGCGATCATGGCCTTCCAGCTCGACACGGGCATGTGGCCCGTGAACGACGACGCGAACCTCACCGACGCCGGTGAGCTCTCGCGCCTCGTCGGGCTGCCGGCGCCGATCAACGCGGCGCTGATCCCCACCGGCGCAGGTACCGCCGGAAACTGGGACGGCGGCGGCAGCGGCGGCACCGCGGGATCGCTGCAGGATCACTTGATCCGCAACCAGACCGCGGCGCTGAATCCGATCTATCCGGTGAGCCTCTCGGCGCCGGAGCCGCCGGGCTGGAACGGCCCGTATCTGAAGCAGATCCCGCTCGATCCGTGGGGCCATCCGTACGTGTGCAACGTCCGGTATCTGGACGGCTCGCGCGTGACCACGGCCGCGAACGAGGACGATCACGCGGTGATGTGCCTCTCGGCCGGCCCCAACGCGGCCTACGACACGCCGCTCGACGACGCGACGCAGCTCGTGGTTCCGCTCGTGGACGACATCGGGTGGAACATCCAGGGCGATCAGACTCCGTAACAATCCTCCCCGGCCGGCTCGGGGTGGGCGACTCGCTGGGTGCGCGAGTCGCCCGCCTTTGGGGGTCAGACCCTGCAAACTTGCTTGCCTTGTTGGGGGGGACTCGGTTGGGGCTTCGTGCTTGGCTCGGAGCGGGAGGGGGCTCCGTTCCGCTGCGGGCCTCATCGAGGTGCCGTGCATCCGGCGAGATGAGCGCGCATCTGGGTGAGCCTGCATCGAGCTCGTCGCGAGCGTTGGCTGAACATCTGGGCGCTCGCGGAGATCGATCGTGCGCACGCACCGCGAGGTGCGCATTTCGTCGACCGGCTACGGCCCTCCGCTCCAGGACCCCCGTCCCGCCCCTCGCTGGCGGCAGGGTCGCCGGACGCCTGCGGGCGCGGTTGCTCGGTCTCGCGGCGGTGGCTCCAGTGGAGAGGTGCGCCGATCGCGCCTTCGAGGCGCGATCGGCGCACGCTTCGCGTCGGTTCGCCGCGTTTGGATTCGCGGGCGTCGTCCAGTTATCCGGTGGATCTAGGGCGATCGATGCGGGATGCGGAGCTTCGGCGGCCGCTCGCGATCGTGCTCGCGCGGCTCGGCTTGGTAGCCGAGGCGCGCACGATCCTCGAGGAGCTCGAGCGTGAGCACGGGCTCGCGGCGCCGGAGCGACCGGGGGTGCTCTGCCTTCGCGGAGATCTCTCGCTGGAGGAGGCGCTTGCGGCGGCGTTCGAGGAGGCGCGCGCGGCGAAGACGCGGGCCCGGCGACGGGCGGATTTCTGAGATGGGTTCTGGTCTGGTGCCTGGCTAGAAACGGAACGACGCGATGACGCCGAAGCTCCGCTTGCGCGAGTCGCAGTACGGGAACAGGAACACGCGGTCATCGTGCGGGTCGGTCAGGAAATAGGCCGACACGTTCGCGATCACGATGCTCGCGAGGACGTCGTGCACGAAGTGCTTGTCGGCCTCGACGCGGCTCGCTGCCACGAGCGACCCGAGCGCGTAGGAGGGCAGGCCGTACTTCCAGCCGTAGCGATAGTGGAGGTAGGAGGCGCCGAGGAACGCCCAAGCGGTGTGACCGGACGGGAACGAATCGTCGCCCGAGTGATCCGGCCGCTGCTCGTGGACGGCGGCCTTGAGCCCGTAGGTGAGTGCGAGCGTCGGCACTGCGGTCGCGGCGAACATCGCCGCGCCTTCGCCGTCGCGCTTCGCGGCCGTAACACCGAGCGCTGCGGCGGGCAGCGCATAGCGCATCACGTCGCCGAACTTCTCGAAGCCGTCGCCTGCGAGCGCGGGCGCCGGAGCGAGCACGAGTGCGAGCCAGGCGGCGCCGATCCAGCGCCGGGTGCCGGATCCGTCCCTACCGCGCATCCGACACGCGATGGCGCGCCGTCTCGTCCCGGTGCTTCGCGAGGTACGTCATGAACGGCGTGCCGCCGGTGCCGACGTCGCTCGGGTTCGCGCCGCCGCCGGCTTGGGAGTGGATGTACTTCGCGGCGTAGTCGAGATGGAGCGAGCGGAATGCCTCCAGCCAGTGCAGGCACGCGTCGTAGATCTCGGCGAGCTCGGGGTGCGCGGCGCGCAGGTCGCGCACCGCGGCGCGCACGGAGCCGGCGGCCTCGACATGCGCGAGGAACGCGCGATGGCCGGGCGGCATATACGCGCGCATCTCGTCGAGGTACGCGCGCAGCGGGTCGGGCGCGTGCGCGACGCCGAGCAGCGCGTCGAGCACGGGCACGATCGTGCTCTGCGCGCCGGTCTCGCCCCGGTACAGCTGCGGCCCTGAGAGCTCGGCCACGCCCTCGTACGTGACGCCGCTCGGCAGCGCGGGATGATTCTTCCAGCCGTGGATGAACGGCCGCACGCGGTGGAAGTAGATGTAGGGATCGCAGCGATCGGGCATTCGGCGCAGCGTCGCGAGCATCGCTTCGAGCGCGCTCGCGACCTCTTCCAGGCGTGCGCCGAGCTCCGCGGCTTCGCCGGCCCGCGCGGCCGCGAGCGCGGGCAGCGCGGCGTGCAGCGCCTTCGCGGCGATCGCTTCGATCTCGACGTGGATCAAGATGAACCAGTCCTCGTCCTGCCCGCCCAAGAAGTTCTGCAGGATCGCGAGGTTGTCGACGCGCAGCGGGCCCTGCGCGTTGAGGCGCCGCCAGTTGTCGAGCGCGTAGGAGGCATAAGAGAGGATGGGAGGACGGCCGAGCTTCGCCGCGAGCGCGCACCACGGTGCGGCGAGGTGAGGCGGAAGCGCGGCGGCCGGCGCAGCGCCCTCCCAGACGAACGCGTGGCCGAGGAACGAGAGCGCGCGCATCGCGGCGCGCTCGTCGGCGGGCGAGCGCAGCGCGGCGAGCTCGAAGCGCGGCAGCGTGCGCACGGCATCGCGCACGCACCGCGCGGCGAGCCGCTTCGGCAGCTCGCTCGCGAGCTCCTGCCAGAGCGCGAGCGGAGCCGGCAGCGCTCGTTCGGGGTCGCGCTCGGGCAGGAAGCCGCGCTCGTCGCTCACCTCGAAGCGCTTCAGATCGTTGCTCGCTGCGGGCATCCAGAAGTCTCCCTGGTTCGAGCTCACGACGCCGCGTCGTTCGTTCGGCGCTCCTCGCTTCGGAACGTCTCGCGCTCGGCTCGAGCACGGCGTGCGCGCAACCTAGGACTGCCGCGCGGAAGCGAAAGGCATTCCGGCCCGAAACGAGGAGCTAGCGAGCGGGCGCCGGCTCTTCCGGATCCGCAGGCGCGAGCGGCGCCGCTTCGTACACGCGCTCGCCGTTCATCCAGGTCTCGAGCACGCGCAGCTCCGACAGCGCCGCCGGCGGAATCTCGAACGGGTTCGCGCCGAGCACGATGAAGTCCGCGAGCAGGCCGGGCGCGAGGGTTCCGAGCTCGTGCTCGCGGCGCAGCTGGTAAGCCGCGCCCGCGGTGTACGCGCGCAGCGCCTCGTTCAGCGAGATCGACTCGTTCGCGCCGAGCGGGCCGGGCAACGCGCCGGCGCCGCTCGTCGCGCGCTCGCGCGTGACCGCGGTCTCGATCGCGTCGAAGCGATCCGATGGGTCGACCGGCCAGTCGCTGCCGAACGAGAGCTTCGCGCCGGCACCGAGCAGCGTGCGGATCGGGTACAGCCGCGCGTGGCGCTCGCTGCCGATGTACGGCTCGAGCGTGTCGATCGTGTACGCGTCGCGCTGCGCCCACTGCGGCGAGAAGTTCGCGACGGCGCCGAGCGCGGCGAAGCGCGGCACGTCCGCCGGATCCACGAGCTCGAGGTGCGTGATCGTGTGGCGCGCGTCCTTCGGGCCGTTCGCACTGCGCGCCGCTTCGATCGCGTCGAGCGCCGTCCGCACCGCGCGATCGCCGATCGCGTGGAAGTGGAGCTGCCAGCCGTCGGCATCGAGCTTGATCGCGAGCCGCGCGAGCACCTCCGGATCGGTGTAGAGCTCGCCGTGATTCCCGCCGAGGTATGGGTCGAGCAGCGCCGCGGTCTGCGCGGGGTACTCCATCACGCCGTCGAGGAAGAACTTGATCGTGCCGACGCCGAGGCCCGGGTACTGCATCCCCTCGCGCAGCGCGCGCACGCGCGCGGCGGTCGGAACCGGATCGCGCTCCAGCGTGGGGTCGACGACGAACGCGATGTGCGCGCGCGGTCCGGGCGGCGGCGGCGCGAACGCCGCGAGCTGATCCGGACTGACGGACGCAGCGAGGTACGAGGTCACGCCGAGCGAGAGCATGTACGCATGCGCGGCGGCGAGGTGCGCGCGCATCTGCTCGCTCGTCGCGGCGGGAATGACCGAGTCGACCAGATCGATCGCGCCGTCGAGCAGATAGCCGCTCGGCGCGCCGCTCTTGTCGCGCAGCAGCTTGCCGTCGGGCGGATCGAGCGTGTCGGCGCGAATGCCGGCGAGCTCGAGCGCGCGCGAGCTCGCGAGCGCGGTGTGGCCGTCGGCGCCGTGCACGAGGATCGGCCGCTGCGTCTCCACGCGATCCAGCGTCTTGCGCGAGATGCGCGCGCCGGCCGGCACGATGCCCTGCGCCTGCCAGGCCCAGACCTCGAGCCACGCATCCGCGCTCGCGTCCGGCTCCGCGGCGATGCAGGCCGCGATGCGCTCGCGCACCTGCGTGCGCGTCAGCGGCTCGTACTGGAGCGAGCACGACGAGAGGATCTGCCCGGCCTTCAGCGGATGCACGTGGCCGTCGACGATCCCGGGCATCACGAACTTCCCGTCGAGCTCGACGACGCGCGTCGTCTTGCCGACGTGCGCAGCGACAGCGGAGCTGCTGCCGACGAACGCGATGCGCCCGCCGCGCAGCGCGATCGCTTCGGCGAGCGGCGCGCCCGCGATCGCGGGAAACACGACGCCGCCGCGCAGCACGAGATCGGCAGCGGGCGGAGGCGGCGCGGGCGGCGAGGCGGTGCATCCAGCGAACGCGACGACGGCAGCAGCGAGATGCGCGGGCCAGCGCATGATTCCTCCGAGTCGCGCGCATACTAAGCGGTTCGGAGGATGCGATGAAGGCAGGTGCGGGTGCGTTCGCGCTGTTGTTGCTGGCGGTCCTGGCGTGCGGGCGCTCGAAGGAGCCGGAGGCAAGCGCGGCGCCTGCGCCGGCCGAAGCCGCGCAGCGCGGGCTCACGAAGAGCGCGGCGGGCGTCGCACCCGGCTACGTCCTCTTCAGCCCGCTCGCGTCGAACAAGACGTATCTGGTCGACAACGCCGGACGCGTCGTCCACCAGTGGCAAACGCTCACGTCGCCGGGCGGCGATCAGGTGCTGCTCGACGACGGCTCGCTGCTGCGGCTCGGGCGTGATCTCGACTTCGAGCACTTCCGCACCGGCGGCGTCGGCGGCTGGCTCGAGCGGCTCTCGTGGGACGGCGACGAGCTCTGGGCGTGGCAGTTCGCGAGCGAGCGCGCGGTGCTGCACCACGAATTCGAGCCGCTGCCGAACGGCAACGTGCTCGCGCTCGCGTGGGAGGCGAAGACGCCGGAGGAGGCGGCGCGTGCGGGCCGGCGCGTCGACCGCATCCCGAAGCAGGGATTATGGCCGGATTGGGTGCTCGAGGTGAAACCGCAGCCGCCGCGCGGCGGCGAGATCGTCTGGGAATGGCGCGTCTGGGATCACACGGTGCAGAACGCCGACGCGACGCTCGAGACGTTCGGCCAGCCGAGCGAGCAGCCCGGCAAGCTCGACCTCGACGCGGGCGCGCCGAAGCAGACCGTCAGCGAGCAGGAGCTCGCGCAGCTGAAGGCGCTCGGCTACGTGCCCGACGACGCGAAGCCCGCGGACCTCGAGTCCGACTTCCTGCACGTCAACGCGATCGACTATCACGCGGGCCTCGATCAGATCGCGCTCAGCGTGCCGAACCTCGGCGAGGTCTGGATCCTCGATCACGGGACGACGACCGCGCAGGCGCGCACGAGCGCCGGCGGCAAGCGCGGGCGCGGCGGCGAGATTCTCTACCGCTGGGGCAACGCGAGTAGTTATGGACGCGCGGCGCCGGCCGCGCAGGTATTCGGCTCCCAGCACGACGTGCGCTGGATCCGCGAGGGACTCCCCGGCGCCGGCCACCTACTCGTCTTCAACAACTCGGTCGGCGGCGAGGGAGGAAAGCTCTCCGCGGTCGACGAGATCGCGCCGCCGCTGCTCGCGAGCGGCGTGTATGCGCTCGCGAACGGCGAGGCGTTCGGGCCGAGCGCGCCGAGCTGGCGCTACGTCGCCACGCCGGCCGAGAGCTTCCACGCGGAGTTCATCTCGGGCGCTCAGCGCACCGCGAACGGCAATACGCTGATCTGCTCGGGCCCGCAGGGTCGCCTGTTCGAGGTGACCCCGCGCGGCGAGATCGTCTGGGAGTACCTGAACCCGTTCGCGGGCAGCGTGCGGCTGAAGGACGGCAGCCTGCCGCAGCCCGGCCTCGAAGACGCGCCCTATGCGGTGTTCCGCGCCGCGCGCATCCCGCCCGATCACCCCGCGCTGCGCGGCCGTACGCTCGCGCCGCTCGATCCGCAGCCGGAGATCGCGCCGCCGGCGCCGAAGTGAAGACGCGGCGCGCCCCGTTACCGCTTTGCACCGCGCCGACTTCGTCCGAAGCCGAAATCGAACTCGCGCGAGGCGATGTGCGCCCACGGGATGACTCGGATGTGCTCGCCAATCATGCCGGGCTCCGCGGCGTTCGAAACGACGAAGCCTTCTCGCAGCCCGAGATCCTCGGGGGCTGGCGCGCAGAAATCCCTCGACGTCGGCATCGAGCGCTGCGAAGTCGGTGGGTCGCTCGAGATCGAGGTGGCGCCAGCTCGGATGCTCGGTGCGCACCCAAGTGCTCTTTCCGCACTGGCGCGGTCCGGCCACGAGCACGGCCGGGAAGGCTGCGAGCAGCCCGGCAAGCCGCTTTTCGAGCCGCCGCGGGACCCATTTCATGGCTTGAGATCTGGCACCCGAGGTTCCAGATTTCAAGTCATGCGCGGCCGGGGCTGCGGCTCGAGCCGCTCAGCGCGGCTCGAGGATCACGACCGGGATGTCGCGCTCGGTGCGGGCCTGATAGCTCGCGTAGTCGGGGTAGACCTGGTTGAGGCGCGGCCAGAGCGCGGCCTTCTCCTCCGAGCTCGCGCGGCGCGCGCGGTAGGCGCGCACGCCGTGCTGGCGCGTCTCGAACGAGGCGTCGGGGTTCGCCTCGAGATTGAGGAACCAGACCGGGTGCTTCGGCAGTCCGCCCTGAGAAGCGACGAGCACGATGCGCGGGCCGTCCTCCAGGTAGATCAGCGGCGCGACGCGGCGCGCGCCGGACTTGCGGCCCTTCGTCGTCAGCAGCCCGACCGGCGAGCCATGCAGGAAGAACTTCGAGCCGAAGCGTCCGCCGCTGACGCGGAACATCAGCACGTTCGCGGCGCTCATCGCGCGGATGAACGGCTTCGCGCGGCGCAGCTCCTGCTCGGTGCTCTGCGCGGGCTTCTCAGCAGCCATTGGAATCTCCTCGGGCTTCAGGCCCGACGCATCATCGCGTGGTCGAGATACCGCCGTCGACCGGAATCGTCGCGCCGGTGACGTACGCGCCGGCGCGCGACGCGAGGTAGACCGCGATGCCCGCCATGTCTTCCGGCTCACCGATGCGCCTCATCGGGCAGCTCTGCTTGATGCCGTCGCCGAACTTCTCGAGCGTCTCGTGCATCATCTTGCTCTCGAACGGGCCCGGCGCGATCGCGTTCACCGTAATACGCGGCGCGAGCTTCTTCGCGAGCACCGCGCTCATGTGGTGCACCGCCGCCTTGCTGGCCGAGTACGCGTACGTTTCGAGCAGCGGAACCTGGATCCCGTCGATCGAGCCGACGTTGATCACGCGCGCGGGATCGCCGGGCGCCGCGGCCGCCTCGAGCTGCGGCACGAGGAAGCGCGTCAGATCGAACACAGCCTTCAGGTTGAGGCTCAGCACCTTGTCCCAGCCGGATTCCGGGAACTCGCGCAGCGGCGCGCCCCAGTTCGCGCCGGCGTTGTTCACGAGCACGTGCAGCTTCGGCTCACGCGCGGCGATCTCCTCGGCGAGCGCGCGCGTGCCGGCCAGCGTGCCGAGATCGGCGGTCAGCGCGCTCGCGCTCGCGCCGAGCCGCGCGATCGCCTCGTCGCACTCCGCCTTCTTGCGCGCCGCGATGTAGACCTTCGCGCCCGCCGCGACGAGCCCGGCCGCGATCATCTCGCCGATCCCGCGCGAGCCGCCGGTGACGAGCGCGACCTTGCCGCGCAACGAGAACAAGGAATCGAGCGAGATCGCCATCGCTGCCTCCGCGAAATCGCGGCACGGTAGCGGCGTTGGCGGGCCGCCGCGTCGAATCGCGATCACGCGGCTTCGTGCGGATGTCCTTCGCGTGTGCCAGGCGCGGAATCCGGCTGGTGCGCGTCCGGCGTCCCGCGCAAACGCGCGGCCTCGCGAGCGACGTCATGTGGCACGATGCGTCGCAACGCGGGGAGGAAGCATGCGCGCTCGAATCGCTCTGTTCGCGGCGATCGCGATCACGGGGTTGTCAGGCTGTGAGCGCGCGGAGACGCCAGCGGGCGCGCCCGCCGGCGCCGCCGCGGATGCGAACGGTTTCACCCCGCCGAGCGCGCACACCGCGCGCGCGAACGCGGCGGTGGCCGAGGCGCTCCCGCTCGCCGAGACCGCCGACTTCGAAGACGCCGCGCGCGGCCTGATCGAGAGCGATCCAGCCATGTCGGTCGAATCCGCGGACGGGCGCAGCTGGAGCCAAGCGCTGTTCGCGTTCGTGAAGGGCGACGCGCCCGCGAGCGTCAACCCGAGCCTGTGGCGCCAGGCGAAGCTGAACGGCCAGCATGGCCTCTATCGAGTGGCCGACGGGATTTATCAGGTGCGCGGCTACGACGTCTCGAACATGTCGTGGATCCGCGGCAAGAGCGGCTGGATCGTCGTCGACCCGCTCACGAGCCGCGAGTCCGCGGCCGCCGCGGCGGCGCTCGCGCGCAAGCACTTGGGGAACGACCCCGTCGTCGCGGTGATCTTCACGCACAGCCACGTCGACCACTTCAACGGCGTCGCGTCGGTGCTGCCCGAGAGCGGAGCGGAGCGCGTGCGCGTGATCGCGCCGCGGCGCTTCGTCGAAGAGGTGACGAGCGAGAACGTGCTCGCCGGCATCGCGATGGGCCGGCGCGCGATGTACCAGTTCGGCATCGGCCTGCCGAACGGCCCGCGCGGCTACGTGGACACCGGGCTCGGCAAGCAGCCGCTGACGGGCACGCCGAGCTTCGCGCTGCCGACCGACGAGATCGATCGCACGCCGCAGCCGATGACGGTCGACGGCGTCGAATTCGTGTTCCAGTACACGCCGGATTCGGAGGCGCCCGCGGAGCTCGCGTTCTACCTGCCCGCGCAGAAGGCGTACTGCGGCGCCGAGATCGTGAACCGCACGATGCACAACCTCTACACGCTGCGCGGTGCGAAGGTGCGGGATGCGCTGAAGTGGAGCGGCTACGTCGACGACGCGTTGCAGCGCTTCACGGATCTCGAGCTCGTGTTCACGAGCCACAACTGGCCGGTGTTCGGACACGAGCGCGCGCTCGCGTTCCTGAAGGGCCAGCGCGACACCTACCGCTTCATCCACGATCAGACGCTGCGGCTCGCGAACCAGGGCGCGACGCCGCGCGAGATCGCGGAGCAGCTCGAGCTGCCGCCTTCGCTCGCGCGCGTGTTCGCGAACCGCGGCTATTACGGAACGCTGCGCCACAACGCGAAGGCGGTCTACCAGTTCTACTTCGGCTGGTACGACGGCAACCCGGCGAGCCTCGATCCGCTGCCGCCGGTCGAGCTCGGCAAGCGCTACGTCGAGGCGCTGGGCGGCGCGACGGCGCTGAAGGAGAAGGCGCGCGCGGCGATCGCGGCGGGCGACTACCGCTGGGCGGCGACGCTGCTCGATCACCTCGTGTTCGCCGACGAGGGCGACGCCGAGGCGAAGGAGCTGCTCGCGAGCGCGTACGACCAGCTCGGTTATCAGGCCGAGTCGGGCGTGTGGCGCGCGGTCTACCTCAGCGGCGCGAACGAGCTGCGCCACGGCGTCGCGGCGCCTGCGCTCGACGCGCGAGCCGGCGCTGCGATCCTCGGCCGCATTCCGCTCGAGCTGTTCTTCACCGCGATGGCGACGCGCCTGAACGGTGCGAAGGCCGCCGGGCGCGAGCCGCTCACGCTGAACTTCGTGTTCACCGACGTCGGCGAGACGCACGTGCTGAACGTCGAGAACGCGGTGCTGCACCACTGGCGGCGCGACGCCGATCCGAACGCAGCCGTGACCGTGAAGATCACGCGCGACCTGTTCCTGAAGCTGGTCAGCGGACAGCTCGGCGTGAAGGAGCTGGTGTTCTCCGACGACCTCGACGTCGACGGCTCGCGCAGCGAGCTGCTCTCGTTCTTCGGCCTGCTCGATTCGGTGGACGGCCGCTTCGCGATCGTGACGCCGTAACAAACGCGCAGCTCGGCCTCACCGAGAGCCTCGAAGTCGCCTGCCGCATCTCGCCGCGCGGCCGCGAAATGGCCAAACGGGGTCTGACCCCGTTTGGCCAAGTGAACGAAGCCGCCCCAGCGCGTCAGCCCACTAGCCCATGAAGAACGCGTTCAGCTTGTTGCCGTCGAGATCGCGGAAGTAGCCGGCGTAGAAGCCGTCGCCGCGCGGCCCGGCGGGGCCTTCGTCCTTCGCGCCGAGCTCGATCGCGCGCTTGTAGAGCGCGTCGACCGCGGCCTTGCTGTCGACGCGGATCGCCGCCATCACGCCGTTGCCGACGCTCGCGGCCTTCTTGTCGAACGGCTGCGTGATCGCGAGGCCCGCCGAGTCCATCGACGTGCCCCACATGATGAACGTGCCGAAGTCCATCAGCCGCTTCGCGCCGATCGGGCTGAGCAGCGCGTCGTAGAACTTCCCAGCGCGGGCGAGATCGTTCGTGCCGAGCGTGACGTAACCGACCATCGGGGGTCTCCTTTTCGAATGTGTCGAACGCCATCGGGCGGGAGCGCGAGGGTTAGCCCCGCACGAAAGTGCGGGCAAACGCCGCAACGCTCAACGTCATGTCAGCTGCTGGCGCGGAATCGACGCGCGCGAGCTGCCGGAGGCCGCGCGATTAGGGAGCGCGGCGCGGCGCGCGCGAAAACCGTGGGGTGAGTGACGGGGATCGAACCCGCGACCTCCAGAGTCACAATCTGGCGCTCTAACCAGCTGAGCTACACCCACCGCGGAAGGCGGCCGAGGCTACGCAGGCGCTCGGGGCGTGTCAAAGCACGGCGCCGCAGAGGCCGCCCGCTCCGGCGGGCGCTCGTCGCGTCAGCGCAGCAGCGTCGAAAGCGCAGACCGCTCGCGGCTGACCAGGCACGCGCTCAGCGCGGAGCGCAGCGCCGCGACCGAATCCGGCGCCGGATCGCGGCCGCCGACCGCCTTTACGACGAACCAGTCGACCGCGCGTTCGCCCTCGCTGCCGACCGAGAAACGATCCGCGTGCATCCCGAACAGCGCGAAGCGTTGCAGCACGCCGGCGAGAAAGCCCGGCTCGTCGCGACCACGCACGGAGACCTCGATTCCCGCGGCGCCGCGCACGATCTCGAACGCGTCGAGCCGCGGCATCACCGAGGTCATCGCGCCCGAAGGCCGCCGCCGCGCCATGCGCAGAAAATCGAACGCGTGCAGCTCCGGCCCGCCGCGCGGCGCCTTCAGCACGAAGCGCGCCGCCCAGCGCGAGACGCCGACGCGGCAGCCGCGTCCCTCCGCGATGTCGATCCCGACGCCCGAGCAATGCAGCGCGAGGCTCCCCACCCACGTCGGCGGCAGCGAACCCCACAGCTCGAGCTGCCAGCGCCCGCCTGCGCGCGCACACACCGCCTCCGTCTTCTCACTGCGCCGCGCCTGCGCGATCACGGGCGCGAGGCTCGTCTCCAGATTCACGGGAGCGGAGGGCACACCGCTGGCTTCCGACATGTCTCACCCCGGAGCGCGGTGCGTGCAGGATTCGGGCCCCGAGTTTCCTGCGCTGCGACGAGCGCGCGTGCGCGGGAAGGCGCTCGATCGCGCCGCGCGTGTGCTCGGCTCCGAAGCACCGGGGGCCGCTGGCACGGGCAGCCGTGCGGGCTCCGCCAAGCGCGTGAACCCTGGTTGCGATCGCTGGGCGGCGACGCGCGCCAGGAGCAGCGACGGCCGGCGGGATCTCGCGCGTTCAGCATTAGGTCGGGACGACGCCGCGGTCCTGTCGCGAGGCGGCCCTGAACCCTGCCGAGTCCAGCGCATTCCCCGCCAGATTCGGCAGTCAGTCCGTGCTTCGGTTCGCTGTGCGCAGGTCATTACGCGGCACGTTGGTTGCTTTACCGCCAAGGCAACGAGCGCCGAATTGGCGGCGCGTCACGTTGGAAGGAGAAGCACGGTGAAGACCTACGAACGGGTGCTGCCCGTCGCAATGATGAGTGCCGGCTTGGCCCTCGCGACCGGCGCGCAGGTGGCCATGGCCGCGCCGCCCACGCCGTTCAAGCTGACGAACGTCCACTTCGAGACGAACGCGTCGGCTTGCGACATGGGCATTCAGATCGCCTTCGACACGGATGGTGTTACGGAGGGTTCGGTCGAAGATCCGAACGAGGAGGTCGTCTTCAGCTTCGGAGCGGTCGAAGGCATGGAGGAAACCCAAGACCTGACCGAGAGCTTCCAAGAACGCGTCGAGCCGCCGATCATCGAGCTCGAGAACGCGCTCGGCTGCGAGCCTTCCGACGATGCGATCTCGCTGGCCGAGCTCTTCACCGCTTGGCCCGCCGGCACGTACGAGTTCGAAGGCCTGAGCGATGGAGTCGAGTTCGAGGGCGCGGCGAGCCTCACGCACAAGATTCCCGCCGGCCCCGAGATCACAGCGCCGGAGGACGGCGACGTCGTCCCCCACGACGCGCCACTTCTCATTCGGTGGAAGCGAGTGACTGGGCCGATCATGCCGAGTCTCGGGCCGGTCCAGATCGTCGGCTACCACGTCGTCGTCGTGGACGTCACCGTGCCCGTACTGCCGCCGGGCAAGCTGAAGACGGCGCTCGACGCCGACCTCTCGAAGAACGAAACGACCTTCCTCGTTCCGAAGCAGTACCTCGAGCCCGGCCGCAGGTACGAGTTCGAGGTGCTGGCGACCGAGCGCGGGGGGAATCAGACCATCACCGAGGGCGGCGTTTTCTGTACGCCTCCGATCCTTCCCCAGAACTGCGAGCTGCCGTAGCTGCATGCGCCGCTCGAAATGACGGGGCCGTCGGCGATTGCCGGCGGCCCCGAGCATTTGTCGGCAAACTCCGTAGGTTCGTCGCGGCGCGCCCCGGTAGCTCAGGGGACAGAGCGGCTGCCTTCTAAGCAGCGGGTCGCAGGTTCGAGTCCTGCCCGGGGCGCCACGAAACCAACTCGAGATCGCGCACTTGTCGTTGCGATCGCGCCAGGCCGTGCGGTGTGAAGCGCCGAGCTTTCCCGAACCACTTCCTCACGAGCTTGCGGAAAACGCAACGGCGTGACGAGCGCTGAGCAGACGAGCGTGAAGGAGCTCGAGCGCCGGCCGAAGTGATGACGTCGTTCATCGACGAGCAGCGCGACGCGTAGGAGGTCGAGCCGATCTGTGGCGTGCTGCCGATTGCCCCAGGGGCAGGTCGGCGATCGACATCACGGAATCCGCCCATTCGGGCCTCCCGCCTGTGACAAGCTGGAGGCCCATGCCGCTCGACGTGCTCTGGCTCTCGGACGGGCAGCTCACGCGGTGCGAGCCGCGAGAGGTCCCGGCGCTGCTCGCGCGCAACGACGGGATCCTCTGGGTCGACGTGCCCGAGTGGAGCGAGGAGGCCGAGCGCCTGCTCGTCGACACGTTCAAGTTCCACCCGTTCGCGCTGCGCGATTGCAAAGAGCGCAGTCACATCCCGAAGCTGCGGACCTACCCGGATTACCTGTTCGTGATCTTGCACGCGCCCGAACCGGGCGCCGCCGGCCAGATTCATCTGCTGGAGCTCGACTACTTCGCGGGTCACCGATATCTCGTGACGGTTCACGGGCCGATCAACCCCGAGGTGTCGCACGAGCTCGCGCTGCGCGAGACGCGCGCGGCGCTGCGCCGCATCCAGCAGGGACGCTTCTTCCCGCGCTCTCCGGCGGAGCTGTCCCACGCGATCGTGTCGGCGGTCGCCACCCGACAAGAGGCGCTCGTCGCCGACCTCACGCGCAAGGTTGCGGCGCTCGAGCGGCGTGTGCTGTCGGGCGGCTCCGCCGCGACCGATCACAGCTTCGAGGGCGCGCTCGAGGAGATGTTCCGGGTGCGCCACGAGCTCTTGACCGTACGCACGATGGCGGCGGCGGGCCGCGAGATGTTCGCGCGCATCACCGGCATCGCGCGTTTCCTGCCGCCCGAGTCGCTCCCGTTCGTCGAGGATCTCGTCGACCAGTTCGAGCGCGTGCGCAGCGTGTGCGACAGCGAGAAGGAGTTCCTGCAAGGCGTCGTCGACTTCTACCAGTCGCGCACCAGCGTCAAGATGAACGTCGCGATGGAGCGGCTCGCGCTGCTCTCGGCGGTGCTGCTGCCGCTCTCGCTGGTCGCAGGCATCTACGGCATGAACATCATCGTGGAGCGCGAGACGAGCGTGACGCAGCTCGGCTGGGTGCTGTTGTCGATGGCCGGGGTGGCGGGCCTGATGCTCTGGTGGGCCAGGCGCCAGGGCTGGTGGTAGCCGGGACGCTCGTTGCGTTTCGCGTGCGAAGGTGTGGGTCGCCGGCTCGAGTCCGCCGCGGAGCCCACCCTCGGGCGCGGCGCTGGATGGCCCCGCCGCCTATCGCCAGCGCGACGCCCGCGACTCGAGTGCAGCGAACAGCGCGTGAATCAGCACCGCCATCCCGGCCGAGGGCAGCGCGCCCAGCATGACGACGCGCCAATCGTTGAGCGCGAGCCCAGTAACAATCAGAGTGCCATAGCCCCCTGCGCCCACGAGAGCCGCGAGGGCAGCGGTGCCGACGTTGATCACCGCTGCGACCCGAATCCCGGCGATTAGCGCGGGGGCCGCCAGCGGGAGCTCGACGCGGCGCCGCCGCTGACGGTCCGTCATCCCGAGAACGGCAGCCACGTCTCGTAGGCTCGCGTCGATCTGCGTGAGGCCGGTGACCACACCTTGGACCACCGGAAGCAATGCGTAGGCCGCGAGTGCGTAGACCGCGGGCTCCCATCCCACTCCGAACAACGGGATGAAGAAGCAGAGCAGCGCGATCCCCGGGATGGTCTGAATCACTCCGACTAGTGACAGCACGGTCTTCGCCACGGCGGGCCGCTGGCTCGCCCACCAGCCGAGCGGCAGACCGATGGCCAGCGCCATCGCAAGCGATACGGCGACCAAGCCGACGTGCTCCAGCGTGAGGCGGAGCCACTGCGTCTCGTCCGCCGCTACTTCGCTGCGCGCTGTCGACCGAGCGATTCCGATGGAAGCCAAGAAGTCGGCGGCAAGCGAGGACGGGCTGCGACGGGCGATCTCGAATTCGCCGTTGAGCCGGGTCATCGTCGAGTCCGAAAGGCGCCCGACCAGCTGCCCGAGTGCCGCCCACGACCGCGGGTAGCGGCGGGCGAAGCCGCTCCGGGCCAGCACGAGTCCCTCGTAGCGCACGAACACGTCGAGGTCGTCCTCGAGCACGACCAGATCTCGTGCGCGGATGGTGGCGTCGGTGGTGTAGACGTCGACGAAGTCGACGTCGCCGCGCGCCAGCGCGACGTACGAGAGCGCGTGCTCCATGGTGCGGACGTCGCCCAGCGCGAGGCGGTAGGTGCTCACCATTGCGCCGAGGCCGGTCACTGCGTCTCGGAACTCCGGGGTCAGCCCGGCTCGCCACGGTCGCCCGCGGAGATCGGAGATGCGCCGCAGGCCAAACCGCTCGGCCACTTCTCGCTTCACTCCGATCCCGTAGGTGTTATTGAAGCCGAGCGGGCCGAGCACTTCGTATCCGAGGCCTTCGACCTTCAGACGGATGGTCGGGAAGTCAGTGAGGGCGGGCTCTCGAAGCAGCTCCTCCGCAAGCGTGCCGGAGTACTGGGGGACGAGGTCCACTTCGCCGGCGTGGAACGCCGCGAACACCACGCCGGACCCGCCCAGGCCGAGCCTGCGCTCGACCCTCGCCTCGCCGGTGGATTCGACGACCTGGGCGAGCAACTCGCCCAATACCTGACCCTCGACATCTCGCAGCGACGCGACTCGGATCGCGGGCTGCTGCTGGGCTCGCTGACATCCGAGCGCTGCTGCGATGGCCGCGAACGCGATCCCGAGCGCAAACGAGGCGCGAGTCATCGCGCACTCTCGCCGTCGACGAGATCCAGCATGTGGCGCCAGCGCGGCGCCGCCGACCGGACGAAGGCACGGGCCCACTCGGACGCAGGATGGCGGGCGATCGTCTCGGCGGGGCCGTGCTGCGCGACGCGGCCGCGATCGAGCAGCGTGATCGTATCCGCCAGAAAGAGCGCCTCGGGCAGGTCGTGAGTCACGAGCACCACGGTTCGGGCGAGCGACCCGAACAACCGCTTCATCTCTTCCTGCAGCTCGGTGCGGCTCTGCGGATCGAGGCCCGAGAGCGGCTCGTCCAGCAGCAGGAGCGGCGGATCGAGGAACAGCGCGCGGGTCAACGCGACACGCTGGCGCTGGCCCCCGCTCAGCGAGCGCGGGTAGCGGGCTCGCAGCTCGGACGCGAGGCCGACCAGCGCCTCGAGCTCCGTCAAGCGCCGCTCGACGCGCTCGCGCGACCATCCGGCCAGCGCTGCCGGAAGCACGACGTTGTCGCGCACCGTGAGGTGCGGGAACAGGCCGCCGTGCTGCAGCACGAGTCCCGCGGAGCGGTTCGCTTCGCGCTGCGCGGCCGCGTCCGCCGGCTCGACGCGCCGGCCTAACACCGTCACCTCTCCGCGGATCGGCGCGGCGAGGCCGGTGAGCGAGCGGAGGATCGTCGACTTCCCCGACCCGCTCGGGCCCAGCAAGCAATGCGTCTGCCCCGCAGCGAGCGCGAGCGACAGATCCGCGATCACGGGAACGGGCCCGTAGGCCAGCGTGACGCCGGAGAACGCGATTGCGGGGCTCAGGCGCCGGCTCCCACGATCGGAACGGTCCCGATCACGCCCTCATGCTCCAGCTCGTCGAGCTCTGCGCTCGACAGCTGCAACAGCCCAGCAAGCACCTCGCGCGTGTCGCGGCCCAGCGTCGGAGCAGGAAAGTCGATCGCGTGTGGGCGCTCCGACGAGCGGTAGGGGGCGGACGGATGCGGCTGGACGCCGACGACCTCGCGCTCGATCCATTGCCAGAAGCCGCGAGCTTCGAGCTGCGCGTGAGTCAACACTTCGTTCACGTCGAGCACGCCGGCAGCGCGCCGAAGTCCGCGAACAGCCGGCCGCAGACCGCGCTCGCGACCGAGCCGCCGATGTCGACGACGGTGATTCCCTCGAACGGTGCGGGAAGAGCGTCCAGCATGCGGCCTCGGCGCCGCGAGCCGGCGCGAGCGCGGATTCTGTCACAGCCCGCACGTTCGGCACGGCGGAGACGACGCGCATGGCGACGCGGGCCGCCGCGAGCGCCGCGGCGCACATCGACTAGTCGCTGCGCCGAATCCCGAGCTTCTTCATCCGGCTCCGCAACGTGCTCGCATTGATCCCGAGCCGCGCGGCTGCGCCGGTATCTCCCTCGACCCGCCACTGCGCCGCTTCGAGCGCCTCGAGGATGTGGCGCCGCTGGCTGGCCTCGAGCGTCTCGTTCGCAGCGGGAACGGACGAAGTGCTGGCCGCCTTCGTGTTCGTAGCGTGCGCAGGCGTGTCGGTGGGCGTGCTCGCTCGCTTTCCGACGCGCGGCAAGAACTCCGCATCGATCTCGAGCACCGGCCCGCGCGCGAGCACGACCGCGCGCTCCACCACGTTCGACAGCTCGCGCACGTTTCCCGGCCAGTCATACGCGCACAGTCGCTCGAGTGACTCCGGTGCGATGCGCTCGATGTGCTTGCCGAGCTCGCGCGCGAAGCGCTCGGCGAAGTAGAGCGCGAGCAGCTCGACGTCACCGTGGCGCTCGCGCAGCGGCGGCACCGCGATCGGCACCACGTTGAGTCGGAAGTAGAGATCCTTGCGGAAGCGGCCCGCCTCGACTTCGTGCGCGAGGTCGCGGTTCGTCGCCGCGATCACACGCACGTCGACTCTGCGCGTCCGATTGCTGCCGACCGGCTCGATCTCGCGCTCCTGCAGCACGCGCAACAGCTTCACCTGCGTGTCGAGCGGCAGCTCGCCGATCTCGTCGAGGAAGAGCGTGCCGCCGTGCGCGATCTCGAAGCGTCCCATGCGGTTGCTCGTCGCGCCGGTGAACGCGCCGCGCACGTGGCCGAACAGCTCGCTCTCGACGAGGCCGGCCGAAATCGCCGAGCAGTTCACCTTGACGAGCGGACGCTCGCGGCGCGGGCTGCGGTCGTGCAGTGCGCGCGCGATCAGTTCCTTCCCGGTGCCGGTCTCGCCGAGGATCAGCGCGGTGGTCTGCGTCGGCGCGACGGTGTCGACGAGCGCGAGCACCTTCTCGATCGCGGGGCTGCGGCCGACGAAGCCGCGCGCGTCGTGCGCCTGCTGGATCTCCTCCTGCAGGTACGCGTTCTCGCTCGCGAGCTTGTCGCGCAGCTCGGCGACCTGCTCGTACGCGAAGCAATTGTCGACCGCGACGGCGACCGCGCTGCCGACGCGGTCGAGCAGCGTCTCGGGCAGGTCGCGATACGCGTCGCGATGCGTGGACATGAAGAACAGCGCGCCGAAGCTGCGCTCCTCCCGAATCAGTGGGAGTGCGCACAGCGACTCCATGCCCTCGCGCTCCATCACGATGTGCGTCATCGGGAACAGCGTGCGCAGCTCCTCGCGCGCGGCGGCGACGTAACGCCTGCGCTGCTCCTGTGCCCAGCGGCACGCCGTTCCCGCGGACGGAAACTCCTCGATCATCGGGCCGCGCGCCGGCTGATCGAGCGCGAGCACGTGCACGCGCAGGCTCTCGGGCCCCGTCGGCACCTCGATCCCGAAGCGCTCGCACGCGAGCAGCGGCTTCACCGAGCGCGCGAGCTCCGCGAACAGGTCCGCGCGGCGCAGGTGCCGCGTGCTCGACTGATTGATCGAGAGCAGCGCGGCGAGCTCGCCGTACGCGAGATCGAGGTGCTGCTGCGTCGCGGAGAGATCGCGCCGCGTCGTCTCGAGCTTCACCTCGAGATCGCGGAACGCGCTCTGCAGCATCGCCTCCGCGTGCAGCCGCTCGATCTCGACGCGCGCGCGGTTCGCGAACACTTCGAACAGCGCGAGATCGCGCGGCGATTCCGGCATCGGCTCGGTGTCGAGCGCCGCGAGGTGGCCGAGCGTCTGGCCCTGCGCGCCGCGCAGCGGAACGCCGAGGTAGCTGCGCACCCCCATCGTCACGAGAGGCGTGTCGGAAGGGAACAGCCGCTGGACGTCGTCGGGATACAGACAGAGCTCACCGGCGACGACGCGCTCGCACGGCGTCCCGGCGAGCCGGAACTCGATGTTCGAGAGCCAGTCGGCTTCGCCCCAGTACGCGAGCGTGCGCACGCGATCCTGCGCGCCGGCGAACTCGGCGACGAACGCGTACTTCACGCCGAGCGACTGCGCGAGGTTCTTCACGAGCTGGCGCATGAAGTCGATGCCTGCGCGGTCCGCGGTCGCCTCGACGACGGAGCGGTACGCGAGCTCCGCGTTCCACTTCTGGAACACGCGCGCGTCGGGAGCCCTCACGACGGCGTCGGTCATGCCTGCCCTCCGGATCTTCGCCGCCCGCTCGGCCCGGCTGAAGCGCGGCGGGTCCAGGATGACACGAATCGGCCCGCTACTCGGTTTCCTCGGACGTGCCGTTCACGTGGCTCAGCAGCCGCTCGATGAACGGCGAGCACGCCGCCAGCTGCGCGCCGGCGGCGATCAAGCCGCTCAGCCAATCGCGCGCGGGCCCGTCGAGCCAGCGCAGCTCGCTGAGGTCGAGCGTGATCTCCTTCGGCGCGTGCGCCGAGAGGGAGGCCTTCATCACCGCGAGATCCGCCTCCCCGAGCCGCCCTTCGAGGTGGAGCCGCGTGATCCCCCCCGAATCCGTGCGCGTGATTCGCAGCATCGCCCGTGAAACCTCGCTGGTGGCGCGCGTGCGGTCTCGGGCTCGCTCAGACCTTTGCCAGCCCAGCCGGCGAGGCTGGCTGCAGGCGCTGGCTCGCACGCGAGCCGAGCCGCCGCGCGACGAGCGGGTCGAGCGAGAGCGCGCCCGGCCCGGCGATCGCGACCTGCACGAGCAGTGCGATGTAGAGGAGCTCAGGCAGGCCGAACAGCGCATTCACGCCGGTGATCTTCGGCGCCAGCGCGGTCGCGAGCGCGACGAGCATCGTTCCGATCAGCGGGATCGCGGCGAGGCGTGTCGCGAGCCCCAACAACACGAGCGCACCGCAGACAAGCTCGACGCCGGCGACGAACGGCGCCTGCAGCTCCGGCGCGGGCACACCGAGGCTCGCGAAGAAGCGCGCGACCTGATCGAGGTTGTGCAGCTTCCCCCAGCCCGAGTGCGTGAAGACGACGCCGATGATCACGCGCGCGAAGAGCGGCGGCACGAACGCGAGGCGGTCGGCGAGCGCGAGCAGCGCGCGCGAGAGGCGAAGCAGGGCGGACATCGGAGCTCCTTCTGTGCGGTCCGGGGAAGGCGGGCGTGGCTCGCGCGATTCGGTTGCGCCGAGCGCGGCGCATGCCGCTGCTCGACCGATGCGCGCGGCCCACGGAGGTAACGGGCGTTACCTGCGATCGAATGCGCGCGTCCAATCGCCAACCGCGCGGCGATCCGTCCGCCGGAACCGCGCGCGCTGCGCGCATCGGAGACCGGAATCATGGAACGAGCTCGAACTTCGAAGCGCTCGCGCGTCGCAATGCTCGCCGCGCTCGCGGGGATTGCGGCCGGCTCCGCGCTGGCGCTCGGCTGCAGCGAAGGCCCGACTGCGTCGGCCGACGCGACCGAGGCGAACGGCAGCAACGGCGAGACCGCGCAGGCCGGCGACGCCGGCGCGCACTCCGGCGAGTCCGCCGACGCGAACGGCTGCAACGGCCCGAACGGCTGCAGCGGCGAAGCCGAAGCAGCGCAGTAACACCGCTGACGACGAGCACAGGCGGTGATTCGCTGCGGGCTTCCTGATCTGGGTCTCGGCCTCGGCCTCCGCGCGCAGCATGCGCGCGAGATCCTCGCCCACCGCCCGCCGCTCGGCTTCCTCGAGCTGCTCACCGAGAATCACCTGCGCGAGCCGCCGCGCTCGCGAGCGCAGACCGACGCGCTCGCGGCCGCCTACCCCGTCGTGCTGCACGGCGTCTCGCTGAATCTCGGCTCGGTCGACCCGCTCGATCGCACGTACCTCGGCGAGGTTCGCGAGCTCGCGGAACGGGTCGGCGCATGCTGGGTCTCCGATCACCTGTGCTGGACCGGCGTCGACGGCTGGAACAGCCACGAGCTGCTGCCGCTGCCGTACACCGAGGAGACGTTGCGCCACGTCGCGCGCCGCGTGCGCCAGGCGCAGGACTCGTTGGGGCGCCGCATCGCGCTCGAGAACCCGTCGACCTACCTCGCGTTCGCGCATTCGCAGATGCCGGAGCCCGAGTTCCTCGCGCGGCTCTGCGAGCTCGCCGACTGCGCGCTGCTGCTCGACGTCAACAACGTCTACGTGAACGCGATGAATCGGGGCGGCGACCCGAGCGCCTTCCTCGCCGCGCTGCCGCGCGAGCGCGTCGTGCAGATCCATCTCGCCGGCCATTCGCGGCGCGGGCGTTGGTGGATCGACACGCACGCGGCGCCGGTGGCGCCCGCGGTGTGGCGGCTGTATGAGCGGGCGCTCGCGCGCTTCGGCCCTGTCTCCACACTGCTCGAGTGGGATGCCGCGATTCCGTCGCTCACGGAGCTGCGCCGCGAGCTCGCGAAGGCGGAGCCGATTCGCGCGCGCGTGGAGGCGACCGCGAATGCGGCGTAGCGCGCTCGCGCGGCTGCAGCGAACGCTGATGCGCGCGCTCTACGCACGGCCGAGCGCGCGGACTGACCGCGCGCTCGACCCCTATTGCTCACCGCGCGAGGGGATCGTGCTCTATCGCAGGATGGGCGCGCTGCGCTTCGAGCGCGAGGTCGCGCGCGAGTACCCCCGCTTGCGCGCGTTGCTCGGCGACGAGCGGTTCGCGGCGCTCGCGCGCGCGTTCGTCGCCTCGCGTCGATCGCGCTCGTTCACGCTCGACGGCTACGCCGACGCGCTGCCGCGCTTCATTGCGCGAACGCGCGGGAGCGCCGCGGCCCGTTCGCTCGCATCGTTCGAGCTCGCGCTGCGCCGCGCCGAGCGCGCGGATGCAAGCCGCGCGACGGCGCGGCCCGGCGCGCTCGCTCACGCGCCCGGCGCGCGCGTAACGCGTGGGCCACGGCGGACGAGCGTCGCGGTGTTTCAGCGAGAGGGTCGCGCCGCGTGGCTCGACGTCGCTGCCGCGGAGGTGCCGCTGCTCTGCAGCCTGCTCCGCGGCGGGCGCGTGGACCGCGCAGTCGCGCATACGAAGCTCTCGCCCGCGCGGATCCGCGCCGCTTTCGAGCGCTGGATCGCCGCTGGCCTTCTGATCGCCGCCCCTTCGCTCGAGTAGTCGCGGCCCACGAACGGCCGCGGCCGCGCTCGCGGGATTTCGCGGGCGCCCGCGAACTCTCGCGGGCGCGGCCCGCGAACGCCGCGCAGATGCGCGGAATCGCTCGCCGCACCGTGGCACACGCCTTGCTCAAGAGCGTCGCGGGGCCACGAAACACGAAGGAAGGGGAGACGCGATGACGGATCGATGCGAGGGCGAGCTGCTCGGCGCACTGCAACGCGGGGACGAGCGCGCATACACCGAGCTCGTGCGGGCCAACACCGGCAAGATGCTCGCGGTCGCGCGCCGCATCCTGAAGAACGACGAGGAGGCGTACGACGCGACGCAGGAAGCATTCCTGCAGGCGTTCAAGGCGATCGGGAGCTTCCAGGGCGACTCGATGCTCTCGACCTGGCTCCACCGCATCACGGTGAACGCATGCCTGATGCGCCTGCGCCATCGCAAGCGCCATCCCGAGACCGCGATCGAGGAGCTGCTGCCGCAGTTCGACGAGACCGGTCACCGCATCGAGAGCGGGCCGGCCTGGACCGAAGGTGTCGTCGATCGCCTCGAGTCAGCGCAGCTGCGCAAGGTCGTGCGCGATGCGATCGATCGCCTGCCTGACAACTACCGTACCGTGATCGTGCTGCGGGACATCGAAGGCCTCACGACCGAGGAGGCCGCGGTGGCGCTGGGAGTTCGGCCGGAGGCCGCGAAGATGCGGCTGCACCGGGCGCGCCAGGCGCTGCGCACGCTCCTCGCGCCGCACTTCGCCGCGGAGGCCGAGTAGATGATGCGCCGACTCACGTGCCGGGAGCTGATCGAGTTCCTCGACGACTACGTCGAGCAGCGCCTCGCCGCCGGCGAGCGTGAGCGCTTCGACGATCACCTCGGGCGCTGCCCGGCGTGTCGCCGCTACCTGACCGGTTATCAGGGGACGCTGCGTGCGGTCGCGCTCGCGTGGGCGCCCGACACCGCGGCGCCGTCCGACGTCCCGAGCGAGCTGGTCGCCGCGATCCTCGCCTCGCGCCGCGCGAGCTGACGCGCGGCGAGCTGCACCGCGAGCAGCGCGAGCGCGAAGCCGAGCAGCGCGAGCGGAACGCACGCGAGGCCGAGCCGCGCTGCGGCGAGCCCGGCGAGCGCCGGCAGCCCGGCCTGCCCGAGCGCCGCGCTCGCGATCTGGAGGCCTACCGCGTTCGCGGTGTGGGCGGCGCCGATCCGCTCGGGCGTGCTCGCGATCAACGCGGGAAAGATCGGCGCGGCGGCGAAGCCGAGCAGCGCGGCGCACGCGAGATCGAATGGGAAGCCGGCGTTCAGCGTGAGCCCGACGGCGGCGAGCGCGCAGAACGCAGTCGCCGGCCCGACAACCGCGCTCGCGCCCCAGCGGTTCGGCGCGAAGCCGAACGCGACGCGCCCAGCGAGCAGCGCGCCCCAATAAGCGCCGGCAGCGCTGCTCGCCGCCGCCATCGGCGCACCGCGGCCCTCCTCGAGCAGCGAGTAGAGCCACGCGCCTGCGGTCGCCTCGACGCCGAGATAGAGAAAGAACGACGCGGCGCCGAGCTGCGCCGCGCGCGAGCGGAGCGTCGCGACGAGCGGCGCCGCGGGCGCGTCGTTCGTCGCGCTGTCGCCATCTGCGGCCGGCGCGCCCGGCCAGAGCCTTCGCGTCGCCGCAAAGCCGAGCGCGAGCGCAACCTGCACCGCGCCGAGCGCGAGGTAGCCCGCGCGCCAGCCCGCGCCGCTGATCAGCGCGTGCGCCATCAAAGCGGGACCGGCGGTCGTGCCGAGGCCGTAGGCCGCGTGCAGCCAGTGCAGCATGCGCGGCGCGAAGCGGAGCGCGGCGAACGCATTGATGCCGGCGTCGATCGCGCCTGCGCCGAGGCCGGCGACGAGCCCGCACGCGACCATCGCGCCCCAGCTCGGCGCGGCCCAATAGCCGAGCAGCGCTGCGCCGGTCGCCGCGCACGAGAGCGCGAGCAGCGCGCCGAGCGAGATGCGCGCGAGGATCGCGCCCGCGAGGAAGCTCGCGCCCGCGTAGCCGGTGACGCTCGCCGCGAGCAGCGCGCCCAGCGCATCGAGCGGCAGCCCGAAGCTCTCGCGCACGCGCGGCCATGCGACGCCGAGCGCGCCGTCCGGCAGCCCGAGGCTCGCGAAGCCGAGGAACGCGAGGACCCCGAGCGCCACGTTTCGGCGGCTGCGCATCTCCGTCAGCAAGCGCCGCGCAGCGAGGCGGAGCAGCAAGCGAAGCGCGCAGCGAGGCCACGCGAGCCTTCGGCTCGCGTGAGCCGAGCGGAGTCGATGCGGTAGGAGCCGAGCGGAGTCGAGCAGTGGCCTCGGCGTGCGCTGGATCCTCCACGTGCGTGATCGCGCATCCTGGGTCGGTCTCCTAACGACTCATGCCGGAGGAGCGTGTCGTCGCGAACTGCACCAGGTCCTTGGAGAACACGAGATCGAGCGTCCAGTCGAGCGCGACGCGCAGCTTCTTTTCGAGCCGCGGCAGCTTGGCGAGGTAGATCGTGCGCCACAGGAACCACGCCGCGAAGCCGGAGAAGCGCAGGCCGAGGATCTGCGCGACGCCGGCGCGCCGCCCGATCGTCGCGAGCTGGCCGATCGTCGCGAAGTGGAACTCGCGCAGCCGCCCGCCGCGAAGCCGCGCGCGCACGTTCTTCGCGAGCACGGCGGCCTGCCGTAGCGCGTGCTGCGCAGTCGGCGGATAGGGGCGGCCGTTCGCGTCGGGAATCCACGCGCAGTCGCCGATCGCCCAGACACCGGGATGGGTCGCGACGCCGAGCTGCGGCGTCACCTTGATGCGGCCCGCTTCTGTCTCGCACGCGAGCTGCGCGAGGATCGGGTGCGCCGACGTGCCTGCGGTCCAGACCAGCGTGCGCGTCTTCAGCTTCGTGCCGTCCGAGAGCTCGACCTCGTCGTCGTCACCGGCGGCGCTGACGCGCGTCTCGAGCCGCACCTCGACGCCGCGCGCCGCGAGCTTCTTGCGCGCATAAGCGCCGAGCCGCGGGTCGAGCTCGGGCAGGATCTCGTCGCCCGAGTGAGCGAGCACGAAGCGCAGGTCGCGCTCCGACAGGTTGGGGTAGAAGCGCAGCGCTTCGCGCGCGAAGTCGTTCAGCGCGCCGATCGTCTCGACGCCGGCGAATCCTCCACCGGCGACGACCACGGTGCAGAGCGCCGCACGCCTGCCCGCCGCGCGCGAGCACTCGGTATCCGCCTCCTCGAGGCTCGCGATCACCTGATTCCGCAGCGCAATCGCGTCGCCGAGCGACTTCATCGTGAGCGCATTCTGCTCGAGCCCGGGAATCCCGCGGAAGTTCGTCACGCCGCCCAGCGCGAGCACGAGCTGTCCGAACTCGAGATCGTGGTGATGCTCGTCGCTGCGCGAGCCGTGCACGACGCGCACCGAGCGGCGCTCGAGATCGATGCTGGCGACGTCGCCGACGAAGAACTGAACGCGTCGCAGCAGCTTGCGCACCGGATTCACGATGTGCGTGAGATCGATGTCGGCCGCGGCGACCTCGTGCAGCATCGGCGTGAACGAGAAGAAGTTCTCGCGCGAGACGAGCACGATCTCGACGTCGGGCCGATCCGCGAGCTCGCGCTCGAGATGGAGCGCGGCGGTCACACCGCCGAAGCCGCCGCCGAGAATGATCACGCGCTGCTTGGGATCGCTCGGCACGCATCACCCCTTTGTCGCGCGATCTCGCGCGAGATCTTCGATCAGCCGCACGACGAGCGCGGTCCAGCCGGTCTGATGGCTCGCGCCGAGGCCGCGCCCGCTCTCTGCGCAGAAGTACTCGTGAAAGAGATTCAGCTCGCGGAAGTGCGGATCGTCTCGATAGAGCTCGTTGTGCTGGTGCCACGGGCGCGCGCCGTCCGCGCCCGCGCGGAAGATTCCGCTCAGCCGCTGCGCGATCTCGCGCGCGACCTCGGCGAGCGTCAGCGTGCGGCCCGATCCGACCGGGCACTCGACGCGCAGGCTGTCGCCGTAGAAGTGCCCGAAGCGCTCGAGCGCCTCGACCAGCAGATAGTTCACCGGAAACCAGATCGGCCCGCGCCAGTTCGAATTTCCGCCGAACAGGCCCGAGTTCGACTCCGCCGGCAGGTAGTCGACGCGATGCTCCGCGCCGCCCGCCCAAAAAACGTACGGCGTGTGCTTGTGGAAGCGCGAAAGCGAACGGAGCCCGTTCGGCGCGAGGAACTCGTTCTCGTCGAGCAGATACCCGAGCACGCGGCGCAGGCGCTGCTCGTCCGGAATCGAGAGCAGGTGCAGGCGGCGGCCGTCGTCGCTGCGGCTCGTCACATGCCGCGCGAGCTCGGGCCGATTGCGCAGGAACCACTCCATGCGCTTGCGGAAGCTCGGCGTCTTCGCGAGCTGCGCGTCGTCGAGCACCTCGACCGCGAGCAATGGCAGAAGGCCGACCATCGAGCGCACGCGCAGCGGCAGCTCCTGGCCGTCGGCGTGCAGCTCGTCGTAGTAGAAGCCGTCCTGCTCGTCCCACAGCCCGTCGCCATGGCGCGTGTTCATCGCGTCGACGATCGCGACGAAGTGCTCGAAGAACTTCGAGGCCATGTCCTCGTAGATCGGGTCTTCCTGCGCGAGCTCGAGCGCGATCGCCAGCATCGTCGCGCTGTAGAACGCCATCCACGCGGTGCCATCGGCCTGCTCGAGGTGGCCGCCGGTCGGCAGCGGCTGCGAGCGATCGAACACGCCGATGTTGTCGAGGCCGAGGAAGCCGCCGCCGAACAGATTGTCGCCGTGCGGGTCCTTCCGATTCACCCACCAGGTGAAGTTCAATAACAGCTTCTGGAACACGCTCGCGAGGAACGCGCGATCGCGCTTGCCGACGGGCGCCTCGATCTTGTAGACGCGCCATGCGGCCCACGCGTGCAGCGGCGCGTTCACGTCCGAGAACGAGAACTCGTAGGCCGGCAGCTGGCCGTTCGGATGCAGGTACCACTCGCGCAGCAGCAGCTGCAGCTGCTCCTTCGCGAAGTGCGGGTCGACCTTCGCGAACGGAATCATGTGCGTCGCGAGATCCCACGCGGCAAACCATGGGTACTCCCACTTGTCGGGCATCGAGAGCACGTCGCGCAGGTAGAGATGGCGCCAGTCGCCGTTGCGGCCGCGACGCCGCGCGCTCGGCGGCGCAGGATGTGCGGGGTCGCCGTCGAGCCAGTGCTCGGCGATCAGGTGGTAGAACTGCTTCGAGCAGAGCAGGCCCGCGTAGCCCTGGCGCGCGACGCGGCGCTCCTCGGCGGTCATGCGCGCGGGAAGCAGCTCGCCGTAGAACGCGTCCGCTTCGCGCCGCCGCGCGTCGAACGTCGCCGCGAATTCGGCACCGAGCGCAGCTCGCGGCCGCTCGCTCTCGGCGAAGAGGCGCATGCGCAGCGTCGCGCTCGCGCCGGCCGCGAGCTCGAGGCGGTACCACGCAGCCGCCTTCGAGCCGGCGCGCGCGGGATTCACCGCGTCCTCGCGCCCATGCACGACGCGCTCGTGGAACGCGTCCTTCACGAACGCGCTCTTGTTCGGGGCGCCGTAGAGGCGCTCGGTGTTCGTCTCGTTCTCGGTGAACAGCAGCTCGGGCGCGCCGTGCGGGCCGGGCGCGAGCTCCATCCGCAGCCGCCCGAGCTCCGGGTGGAAGCACGCGAGCGCGCCGCCGTCGTCGCGGACCTCGCCGCGCGCCGGGTAGCTCTCGCCGCTGCGCCCCCACGCCCAGGTGTTACGGAGCCAGAGCTGCGGCAGCACGTGGATGCGCGCCGGCTCGGGGCCGCGGTTCGCGACGGTGATCTCGATCAGCAGATCGTTCGGCGACGCCTTCGCGTACTCGGCGAACACGTCGAAGTAGCGGCTCTCCGCGAACGCGCCGGTGTGCTCGAGCTCGAATTCGCCCTGCTCGCGCGAGCGCCCGCGGTTCTCGTCGATCAGGCGCGCGTACGGATACTCGGCCTGCGGGTACTTGTAGAGCATGCGCACGTGCGAGTGCGTCGGCGTCGAGTCGAGGTAGTAGTAGTTCTCCTTGACGTCCTCGCCGTGGTTGCCCTGAGAGCCGGTCAGTCCGAACAAGCGCTCCTTGAGGATCGGATCGCGCTCGTTCCACAGCGCGAGCGCGAAGCAGACGCGCGCGCGGTGATCGCTGAAGCCGAGCAGCCCGTCCTCGCCCCAGCGAGTTGCGCGGCTGCGCGCATGATCGTGCGGGAAGTAGTCCCAACAATTCCCGTCCGCGGAGTAATCCTCGCGTACGGTCGCCCACTGGCGCTCCGCGAGATACGGGCCCCAGCGCTTCCAATGCTTCTCGTGCGCGTGGTCCTCGGCGAGGCGTTGCTTCTCGGCGCTTGCGCTCATGGCGAAGTCCTCTCGATGAGGCGCACGCGATGCCCGTCGGGATCCGCAGCCGTGATGGCTCGCCCGCCGTCGGGTGCGCTGACCGCGCCGGGAGAGTCGAAATCCGCATCCGCGGCGAAGAGCGCGCGCTCGATTCGCGGGGCGTCATTCACGCTCAGGTCGGTGTGCCAGAACAGCAGATCGTTCGCGTGCGCATCCGGCGGGCGCGCGCGGCCGCCGCTCGGCGCGAGGTACTCGAGCAGCTCGACGCCCGGGCCGCCGCCGGCGGCGAGGCCGGTGATGCGCAGCCGCGCGCCGAACACCGCGTTCAGGCGCTCCTGCTCGGGGCCGTAGTTCTCGCTCGCGCCGGCGACGCGCAGGCCGAGCAGATCGCGGTAGAACGCGAGGCTCGCGTCCGTGTCGCGCACCGCGATCGCCGTGTGGTCGATCCCCAAGAACAGCTTGTCGGGTCCAGCGCCGTCGCCCGTCTCCTGCCAGCGCGGATTCCCCTTGCCGGCCGGGAAGTGGATCAGCTCGAGGAAGTGGCCGTCGGGGTCGCGGAAGTAGAACGCCGAGATGCCGCCGGCGTTCGGATTCCAGTCGGGCAGGCGCTGCGGGCCGGACGACGCGTGGCGCACGCGATGCGCGCGCAGCTTCGCGTACGCGGCGTCGATGTCGGAGACGACGATCGCGATGTGTTGGAACCAGAGGTCGTTGCCGCGCGTGTCCTCGGGAAACGCGCGTCCGGTCGACGGCGCGAGGTACTCGCTGAGCTCGATCTCCTCGCTTCCGAGCCGCAGCCGCGCGACGCGGACCCGCGCGGGGAACACGCCGGTGAGCCGCTCGACCGCTTCGCCCGCGAGCTCGCGCTCGCCGACCAGCTCGAACTCGAGCACGTCGCGGAAGAACTTCACCGACGCGTCGAGGTCGCTCACCGTGAAGCCGATGCGCGCGACCTCGCGCACCTGCGCCGGCGCCTCGGCGCGCGCGAGCGCCGCGACGAGCAGCAGCTTCCACGCGAGCGAGCACGCGACGCACGCACGCAGCACGCGCCGCATGCGCGGCCGCCGCGCGAGCGCACGCATGTTCGCGAGCGTTCCGCTCACCGCAGCCGCTCCGCGATCCGGTCCCCGACACGCAGCGCGTTCGCGACGATCGTCAGCGCCGGATTCACCGCGGCGCTCGACGGGAAGAAGCCGCCGTCGACGACGTAGAGGTTGTCGAGCTCGTGGCTCTTGCAGTCGGCGTCGAGCACCGACGTCTGCGCGTCGCGTCCGAACTTCGTGGTGCCGCACTGGTGCGCGACGCCGGCGAGCGGGATGCGGCCGCCGACGTACACGTTGGTCGGCAGCCAATGCTTCATGTCCATGTTCGCGCGCGCGAGCAGGTCGCGGACCTTTCCCTTCAGCCGCTCGTGGCCCTCCAGGTTGTTGGGGGTACGAATCAGCCGCACGCCGCCGTTCGCGTCGAGCGCGACGCGATTCTCCGGGTCCGGCAGGTCCTCGCTGGTGAGCCAGAACGGGATCCCGTGGCTCGCCATCAGCTTCAGGATCCGCTTCGGCGTCCCGGGCGGCGCGCCGACCGCGAGGATCTCGGCGTGCGCTTGCCCCATCATCTGGATCGAGCCGAGCGGGAACGGGAAGTCGTCCGCGCCGAAGTAGTAGTCGGTGATCGCGAACGTCTTGTGGAAGCGCGTCGGGTTCTCTTCGCGCGAGAGCGCGACGAACATCGTGTTGTTGTGGACCATGTAGTTACGGCCGACGAGCCCGGAGCCGTTGCCGAGGCCGTTCGGGTGCGCGTCGCTCGCGCTGCGCAGCAACAGCGCAGCGGAGTTGATCGCGCCGCACGCGACGACGACGAGGTCCGCCGCGTACTCGAAGCGCTCGCCGTCGCGCTCCGCGACGACGCGCGAGACGCTGCGCCCGCTCCCATCGGTCTCGAGGCGCAGCACGCGCGTGCGCGTGTGCAACGCGACGTTCGGATGCTCGAGCGCCGGGCGCACGCACAGCACGTCCGCGTCGCTCTTCGCGTCGACGAGACACGGGAACGCGTCGCAGGTCGCGCAGCGGATGCACGCGCTCTTGCGCGCGTTCTGCTCGTCGAGCATCACCCCGACCGGAACGTGGAACGGCCGCGCGCCGACACCGGACAGGTCGTCGTGCAGCTTCTGGATGCGCGGCTCGTGCGAGACGGCCGCGTGAGGGAACGGCGCGCTCGCCCAGGGCTCGGTCGGATCCTCGCCGCGATTTCCGTGCACCTGATAGAGCTGCTCGGCGCGCGTGTAGTACGGCTCGAAGTCTGCGTACGAGAGCGGCCACGCCGGCGAGAGGCCGCCGTGGTGCTTCAGCTCTTCGAAGTCGCGTTCTCGGAAGCGAAACAGCGCGGCGCCATAGAACTTGGTGTTGCCGCCGACGAAGTAGTGAGTGCCCGGCCGAAACTCGGCGCCGTCCGCGTCCGCCCACAGCTCCGGACAGTCGTAACGGCCGTCCGTGATCACGTGGCGCGGGCTCCAGTTCTCGCGCTCGCGCGGCACGAAGTCGCCGCGCTCGAGCATCAGCACGCGCTTGCCGGTCTGCGCGAGGCGGTACGCGAGCGTCCCGCCGCCGGCGCCGGTTCCGATGATGATGACGTCGGCTCGCTCCAAGGCGTCTCCTCTCGCTCTCGCGACGTGCGCTCGGATTCCGCGCGCGCGGCGGCCGTAACAGCTCGTGCCTGCGCGCGGCGTTTCGCTCAGCGCACCGCGCCGTAGTCGCAGCGGAAAATGCAGCGCTGCGCGTTCTCGTGATGGAGCTTCGCGCAGTGCACGCGCCGAGCTCCGCGCACGCGCACGTAACACTCGGCAGCGAGCAGCATCCCGAGCAGCGGCGCGGCGAAGTACAGCCAGAGCGCGGTGAATGTGCCGGCGCCGAGCGCGGAGGCGAGCGTGCGCGCGGGATTCATGCTCATCCCGGAGATCGGCGCTTCGAGCGTGATGTACGTCGCGACGCCGAGGGCGGCGAGCATGCCGGTGTACTTGTTGAGGCGTTTGCTGTTCGACGCGACGAGGACGAGCGACATCTGCGTGAACGCGATCGCGATCTCGCCTGCGAACGCAGCGCCGACGCCGGCGGTGCCCGGCACGGTGACCGCGTACCGCACGCGCTCATCCGCGAGCGCCATCGAGAGTGCCGCCGCGAGCAGCGCGACGCCGAGCGCACCGCCCGCGAACTGGGCCGCGCCGTAGAGGAGCGCATCGGCCGGCGCGACCTTGCCGAGCCGCAAGTAGGTCAGCGTGAAGACGGGGTTGAAGTGCGCGCCCGAGCGCTGGCCGAGCGGGTTGTAGACGAGCGCGATCAACGTCGCTCCCATCGCGCACCCCATCAGCGCGCGGCGCATGAACGCGTCGGGCAGCGCCTCGCGCAGCGGCGAGGCCGGATGCTCGAGCAGCAGCGTGAAGCCGAGCGCCGAGAGCATGAACGCAGCGAGCCCGGCGGCCTCGATCGAGTACTCGGGCCAGTGCGCCCGCAACGCGCTGCGAAAGCTCTCGAGCAAGCCTGACTCCGATGAGAAATGGCTTGCCTTGGATCTGCGTTCGTGGCATGAGGTAACGCGAGCCCGCAAGAGCGCGCGTTTGACACCTGCCGGCCGCTCTCGCGACGGTTGGCTACGCCCGAGGCTTCGGCGTCTCGAAGCGGTAGTAGAAGTGGCCGTCGTGGAAACCGTGCTCGTCGAGCACGTGCCGAATGAAGCCGAGCTCCGCGAGCCGTTCCCCGACCACGCGCGCCTCGTTGCGCGTCAGGTGCTCGTTCTCGACGAGCCAACCGACCGCATCGCTGCCGACGAAGCAATCGCGATACGAGCGCAGCCAGTGACGTCGATCCGAGCGCGGGACGCCGCTCGGGCTGCGCATCCGAGCCGCGGTCTCCTCGAGCTCGGCGAGCGTCCACTCCTCGGGGCCACGCTCGTCACGGCTCGATTCGAGCGCCGGATGCGGTGAGTGCGCCTCGCCGCTCGCGATCGCTGGCGCTGCATCGACCGCGAGCACCGCGCCGGCCGCGAGCGCGCCCGGCGTGCGGATGTGCACGTCGAGCTGCGGGAACGGCACGCGCACGCCGTGCCGGTCGAGCTCTGCTTCGATCCGGTAGTTCAGATCCGAGATCAGCGTGAACTGGTTGCGCGGGTCGCGCGTCCAGACGAGCAGCTCGAAATCGAGCGAGCTGCCGCCGAACGCGCGCAGCTGCACTTGCGCACGCGGCTCGCGCAGCACCGCGGGATGCGCGCGCGCCGCCGCCAGCAGCGCGCTGCGTACTGCGCTCACGTCGGACGAGTAGTCGACGCCGATCGGGATGCGCACGCGCGAGACCGGATCGCCGTGGCTCCAGTTCACGACCTCGCCCTCGAGGAAGCGAGAGTTCGGAATCAGGATCGTCACGCGGTCGAGCGTGCGCAGCGCCGTCGAGCGCGCGCCGACGCGGAGGATCGTGCCGAAGTGCTCGCCGACGCGGACGACGTCGCCGGGCTGGATCGGGCGCTCGAGGCCGATCACGACGCCGGACACGAAGTTGTTCGCGAGATTCTGCAGGCCGAAGCCGATGCCGACGCCGAGCACTCCGCCGGCGATCGCGAGCGAGCGCACGTCGAGGCCGGCGCTCTGCAGCGCGATCAGCGCGCCGACGAACGCGAGCCCGTAGCGCAGCAAGCTCGCGACGGTCGCCTCGCTACCGCCCGAGAGCCCGATCGCGCGCAGCAGCGAAACCCGCAACAGCTGTGTCGCGCCGTTCACCGCGATCCACAGCGCGACGGCGATGACCGGCACGAGCAAGAGATCGAGCGCGCTGACGCCGCGGCCCGAGAGCTCGAACAGCGGCGACTCGAGCGCGCGCATCAGCACCGAGCCGGTGCGCTCGCGCGCGGCCGCGAGCGCGGGATGTGCGTCGCTCGCGATGCGCAGCGCGGCGAGCCAGATCGCGCCCTGCGCGGCGAGCAGCGCGAGGCTCGCAGCGCGCAGCGGCAGCGCGCGTGCGGAGCTGCGGCCAGCGCCGCGCAGCGAGAGGTGAGCCCCGGCGCGCCGTCGCGCACGCTGCAGCGCGAAGTGCGCGAGCGGCGCCGCAGCGAATGCGGCAGCCGCGAGCGAGAGCGAGCTCTTCATGCGCGCGGCCAGCAAGCGAAGCGCGCAGCGAGGCGGAGCGGCAAGCGAGGCGCGCGGCTCGGCGAAGCCGAGCGGAGTCGATGCGGTAGGAGCCGAGCGGAGTCGAACAGTGGCCTCCGCGTGCGCCGGACCCTCGCTGTGCGTTGATCGCGCATTCTGAATCGGCGTCCTAGGCCAGCGCGCGTTCGAGCCGCAGCAGCTCGGCGAGCGACCACGCCTGGAACGGACAGCCGCGCGGCGCGTGAGGCGCCTCGGCGTCCGCGATCTCCGAGACGTGCCCGATGCCGGCTTCGCCGAGGTGCTCGTGCAGCGGCGCGAGGAACCGCTCGCGCGCGTCGCACCGCGCATCCGGGATCTCGCCGCGAACGCGCAGCCACGCCTCGACGAACGCGCCGAGCAGCCACGGCCATGCCGTGCCCTGGTGGTACGCGCGGTCGCGCTGCTCCGGGTCGCCTTCGTAACGCGGCGCGTAACCCGCCTCGCTCGGCGCGAGCGAGCGCATGCCGAGCGGCGTCCACAGCTGGCGCTCGCAGACGTCGACGACGGCACGCGCGCGCTCGCCTTCGAGCAGCGCACGCGGAAGGCCGCCGATCGCGAGCAGCTGATTCGGGCGGAGCCGCGAGTCGACGCGGCCCGCCACGTGGTCCTCGTCGACGACGTCGTGGAGAAACCCGCGCTCGGGGTTCCAGAAGCGCGCGGCGAAGGACGCCCGCGTTCTCTCCGCGAGCGCGCGCCACTTCGCGTCGCGCTCGCCGGCCGCGACGAGCGCATTCCACCAGAGCGCCTGGATCTCGACCGGCTTGCCGACGCGCGGCGTAATCACTTCGCCGCCGACGCGCGCGTCCATCCACGTGAGCTGCACGCCGGGCTCGCCCGCCGCGATCAGACCGTCGCGGTCGAGGTGGATGCGATGGCGCGCGCCGCGGGCATAGCCGACCAAGATCGCGTCGACGGCGCTCAGCAAGCGGTCGCGCTGCGGCGCTGGGAGCGCCTCGCCGCGGCGTGCGAGCTCATCGAGCAGCTCGTGTACGCACACGACGAACCACAGCGACGCGTCGACCGCGTTGTACTCCGGCTGCTCGCCCGCGTCGGCGAAGCGATTCGGCAGCACGCCGTCCGCGAGCGCGCCCGACCATTCGAGCAGGATTCGCTTCGCCGTCTCGAGGCGCCCCGTCGCGAGGCAGAGGCCGCGCAGCGAGATGAACGTGTCGCGACCCCAATCGGTGAACCACGGGTAGCCGGCGACGATCGTCTCGCCCGCCGCGCGCTGCACGATGTAGGTGTCTGCGGCGCGCTCGAGGGGGGACGCGAAGCGCGAGCGGCGAGCGCGCTCCATGCCGCGCAGCGAAGCCGCGAACGCGCGCGCATCGCGCAGCGCGGGCTCGCGCGTCTCGCCGGCGCTCAGCACCCAGCACGCATCGCCGCCTGAGAGGTCGAACACCAGCTCGCCTGGTGAGGGGAGATCCTCACGATGCGGAAAGCCGCGCTCGCACTCCGCGGCGTAGTGGAAGCGCTCATATAGATAGGGAGCGTGCACGTATTCGGCGTTCGCACGCATCTCGACCGACGGCAGCGCAGCGGGCATCGCGAACGTGAGCCGCTCGCCGTCGCGCTTCGGCTCGGCGAGCAGGCGCGCCGCATCGGCGCTGCTGCACAGCGCGTGGTAGTCGCGGCCCGCGAGAAACGGACGCACGACGAGCTTCCCCGCAGCCGCGCGGCCGTGCGCGTCCGCGAGCCGCCAGACGACGACGACGCGCGCGTCGCCCTTCGTCGCGAAGATCTCCTGCGTGACGCGCGCGCCGTCCGCGAGCCGGAACGTCCAAGTGGGCCACGGCTCGGATTCGAAGCGCTCGATGCGCGCCGCGCCGTCCGGCGCTTGCTGCCCGGGGCCGTACGACTGCGCGGAGATCGGCTCGCGCTGCGTGCCGCGCGCGACGAACGCGTCAAAGCCCGCGACCAGCAGCGCGCGCCCGGTCGGCGGCGTCGCCGCCGCCAATAACAACGCGTGATAGCGGCGCGTGCGCACGAGCCCAGCGGTTCCCGAAGCGAACCCACCGAGCCCGTCCGCCTCCAACCACTCTCTTTGTTCGAGGCCGTCCATCACGCCGCGAACTGGATCACGTTCTTGATGCCGGTCGCCTTTCCGAGCAGCAGCTCGCGGTGCGCCTCGAGCGGGAAGCGCCCCGTGACCAGGCGCGAGACTGCATCCGGCCAGAGCGTGCGGAAGCGCGCGACGTCGCGGATCGCGGCTTCGAACGCGTCGCGGCCCGCGTTCACGGTGCCGAACACGAGCTGGTTCTTCAGCACGAGGTCGCGCATCCAGCGGTCGGCGTCGACGGAAATCGGCGCCTTGCGGCCCGGCACGCCGGTGAACACGAACACGCTGTTCGCGCCCATCGCCTGCATCGTGTCGAACGCGAGCTTCGAGGCGCCGGCCGCTTCGTAGACGACGTCGATCGCGCCGAACCTCGCGGCGAGCTCGTTCGGCGCGACGTCCTGCGAGGAGACGTAGGCGGCGCCGATGCGTGTCGCGGCGTCGGCCTTCGCGTTCGGCGCGGGCTCGCGCGCGTAGACGATCGTCTCGAAATCGTGCGCGCGCAGCGCCATCGCCCCTAACAGGCCGACCGGTCCCGCGCCGAGCACGAGCGCGCGCCGGCAGTGGCCGGTCTCCTTGCCGGGAAAGTGCGGGCAGCCCCACGGCAGGCGCTCCTGGATGTCCCAGAGCTGGATCAGCGCCTTCTCGGCGATCGTCAGCGGCTCGACCAGCACGCCGAGCTCGCGCAGCTCGCGCGGCACGACGTTCAGGTACTGCTCGTCCTCGACGATCTGCTCGGTCATGAAGCCGTGCGCCTGTTTGATCCCGCGCTCGCGGAAGTCGCCGGTGAAGCAGAAGTCTTGGCGGCCCGCGCGGCACGCGGTGCAGTGCGCGTGCGGGCAGGGCCGGCGCACCATCGGGATCACGAGATCGCCCGGCTTCACGCGCGCCGCGCGCACGCCGACCTCGACGACCTCCATGAAGCTCTCGTGGCCGATGATCAGGTGATCCGAGCCCGCGGGCGGCGTTCCGTACTCGAACGCGCAGATCTCGCGATCGGTGCCGCACACGCCCACCTCGAGCACGCGCAGCCGCGCCTGCGTGTCGCGCTCGATTCGCGGCCGCGGCTCCTCGGTGATGCGTACCGTCTTCTCGTTCGGGAACACGCTGATCGCGCGCATGCGAGGCTCCTGATCGTCGCGGCGCGCCCGGAGCGAGCGCGTCCAGCGCGCTGTGATGGCGCCGCCCCCTCCGGCGTAACCGCGTCCCTCGCCGGGGTCAGACTTGCAAACTTGCAAAGTCGCGGGCTCGCAGCGTGGCTCGCGGTGCTCGCGGGGTCAGACTTGCGAAGTTGCAAAGTCGGGGTCTGGCAGGCTGGCGGGATCAGACCTGCCGTTCGCCCGAGACTATGCAAGTTCGCAAGTCTGACCCCGCGCGGTAGTCGCGGGCTCGCAGCGTTGCGCCGCCATGAGCCGCGGCATCGCAGCCGCCGCTCACGATGCCCGGCGCGCGGTGCGCCGCGCGCGAGTCGACTTGGCCGAGGCGCCGAACGCAGATGCGAATTCTCACGCTCGGCTGGGAGCTGCCGCCGCGCTTCGCGGGCGGCGTCGGCGTCGTGGCCGATGCGCTGCTGCGCGCGCTCGCCGCACGCGGCCACGCGCTCACCTACCTAATGCCTCACGCGTTCGAGCTGGCCGGCCCACCCGGCGTGCGGCTGCTCGGGCCCAGCGGCGAGAGCTCGCCTGAGCGCGCGAGCCGCCTCGTCTCGTACGCGAGCGAGCGGCCGCCGATTCGCGTGCCCGGCGAGGCGGTACCGCCCGCAGGTGTTCCTTTGTATGGACACGATTTGCTCCACGAGGTCGAGCGTTTCGCCGCGTCCGCGGTGGAGCGCGTCGCGGCCGCCGGCCTCGCGTTCGACGCGATTCACGCGCACGACTGGACCACGTTCCGCGCCGGGCTTGCGCTGCGGCGCGCGACTGGAAAGCCGCTCGTCGCGCACGTTCACATCACCGAGCTCGACAAGAGCGGCGGCACGCACGCGAACCCCGCGGTGTTCGCGCTCGAGCGCGAGGGCATCGCCGGCGCCGACTGCGTCGTCGCGGTCAGCCGCCGCATCGCACGCACCTGCAGCGAGCGCTACGGCGCGGACCCCGCGCGCGTGCGCGTCGTCTACAACGCCGTCGACGAGGCGTGCGACGCGATCGCGCCTCCGCTGCTGCCGCGGCCCCTCGTGCTGTTCCTCGGCCGCGTCACGCTGCAGAAAGGTCCCGAGTACTTCCTCGAGGCGGCGCGCCGCGTGCTCGACGTGCAGCCGGACGCGCACTTCGTGATGGCCGGTACCGGTGATCTGTTGCCGCGCATGATCGAGCTCGCGTCCGAGCTCGGCATCGCGCAGCGCGTCTCGTTTCCGGGCTTCGTCGACCGCGAACGAGCCGTCGCGCTCTACTCCGCGGCCGACGTGTTCGTGATGCCGAGCGTCAGCGAGCCGTTCGGGATCGTGCCGCTCGAGGCGATGGAGCGCGGCGTGCCCGTGATCGTGTCGCGCCAGTCCGGCGTTTCCGAGCTGATCACGAACGCGCTGAAGTGCGATCCGTGGGAGGTCGAGCGCATGGCTTCGCTGATCGCGTCGGCGCTACGGCTGCCGGCGCTCGCGCATGCGCTCTCCGAGAACGGGAGAGCCGAGGTCGCGCGCTATCGCTGGCCCGACGCGGCGCAGCGGATCGAGTCGATCTACGCCGAGCTCGCGCGCGGCGCCCCGTAACCGCCACGCTGCGCGCAGCGTTACCCGCGCGCCGCTCCGCGAATCCGAGCTGGGCAGCCACGAGGGTCCGCGTGCCGAACGTCTGCTTCTACTTCCAGGTCCACCAGCCCTACCGGCTGCGCGACTACGGCGTGTTCGACGTCGGCCGGCGCCACGACTACTTCGACGAGAAGCTCGACGAGGCGGTGCTGCGCAAGGTCGCCGCGAAGTGTTACGGGCCGATGAACGCGCTGGTCGAGGAGCTGATCGCGCGGACGCACGGGCGCTTCCGCGTCGCGTACTCGATCACCGGAACCGCGCTCGAGCAGATGGAGCGCTGGGCGCCCGACGTGTTCGAGAGCTTCCGCCGGCTCGCACGCACTGGCGCAGTCGAGTTTCTCGCGGAGACCTACTACCACTCGCTCGCATTCCTCGGCTCGCGCGATGAATTCGACGAGCAGGTCGAGCTGCACGGCGCGAAGCTCGAAGCGCTGCTCGGCGTACGGCCGCGCGTGTTCCGTAACACCGAGCTGATCTTCTCGAACGCGCTCGCGCGCCGCGCGCACGATCTCGGCTTCGCCGGCGTGCTCGCCGAGGGCGCCGACCGCGTCCTCGGCTGGCGCTCGCCGCACTTCGTCTACAGCGCGAAGGGAGCGCCCGATCTGCCGGTGCTGCTGAAGAGCTACCGGCTCTCGGACGACATCGCATTCCGCTTCGGCAATCGCGGCTGGGAGGGCTGGCCGCTCACCGCGGACAAGTTCGCGAGCTGGCTGCAGCGCGTGAACGGCTGCGGCGAGGCGATCAACCTGTTCATGGATTACGAGACGTTCGGCGAGCATCAGTGGGCCGAGACCGGGATCTTCGAGTTCATGCGGGCGCTGCCGGACGCCGTGCTCGCGCAGCGCGACATGCGCTTCGCGACTCCGTCCGAAGTGATTGCGAGCTGCGAGCCGCGCGGCGAGCTCGACGTGCCCGACTTCGTCTCGTGGGCCGACAGCGAGCGCGATCTCAGCGCGTGGCTCGGCAACGCGATGCAGAACGCGGCGCTGCGCGCGCTCTATGCGCTGCGTGGCGACGTGCTCGCGAGCGGCGACGCGCGCGCGCTCGAGGACTTCCGGCGGCTCACGACCAGCGACCACTTCTACTACATGTGCACGAAGTTCTTCGCGGACGGCGACGTGCACAAGTACTTCTCGCCGTACGAGTCGCCGTACGAGGCGCACATCGCGTTCATGAACGCGCTCAGCGATCTCTCGCAGCGCGTCGGCAGCGCGGGGCTCCGCTCGGCGGCATAGCGCCCGGGCAGAAGCAAGCCGCGTGCCGGGGTTGTTACGGATCGGGCGGCGCTGCATCGCAGCGGTCGGAGGACCGCACGATGCTCGGAACGATCGGCCAGACGTTCTTGCGGCGCGCGCTGCAGGGGCTCCGCGAGGGCGACTCGCCTGCGCTTCCCGAGCTGACCGGCTCGGCCGCGCCGGTCGTGCTGCTTCACGGCTTCGGCGTGACGAGCGCGGTGCTGCGCCCGCTCGAGGCGCGCATCGAGCGCACGCTGAAGCGCCCGTGCATTCGGCTGCGGCTCGGCTGTCGCCTTCCGCTCCATCTCGCCGGCGTGCGCGCCAGCGCGCGCCGCGTCGACCGCGAGCTCGCGCGCATCGCGGCGCGCTCGCCGCTCGGCCGCGTCGACGTCGTCGGCCACTCGCTCGGCGGCCTCGTCGCGACGTATTGGCTGAAGCAAATCGATCGCGGCCGGAGCATCCGCCGCGTGATCACGATGGGAACGCCGCACCGCGGCACGCCATTCGCGCTGCTCGGCGTGCTGTTGTTCGGTGCGATCTCGCCGGCGGTCTGGCAGATGCTCCCCGGCTCGCAGCTCGTGCGCGAGCTCGCCGCGCTGCCGGTTCCCGAAACGTCCGAGCTGATCGCGCTGGGTTCGCACGACGACGCGGTCGTGCCGGCTCGGCTCGCGCTGCCGGCGCCTGCGCCGCGGCTGCGCTCCGCCGCCGTCTCGCGCGTGCGCCACGTCGACTTTCTCTGGTCGCGCGACGTGTTCGATCACGTGAAGGGCGCGCTCGCCGCCTGATCCCTGCAGCTGTTACGACGCTCGCGGCGGCGGAATCCGAGCGCGGGCTCGAAAGACGCACCTCTCATTCAGGAGCATCTCCATGTCTCGACCGCCGAAGCGCCCTCGGCCGCTGTTTCCGCCGATCTTCTTTCTGCTCGTCGCGAGCTTTGCCTCCGCGGCGTTCGCCGAGCACGGTGAGCGCGAGCTGACGCTCGCGCTCGCGAAGCAGCTGATGGCCTCCGCGGAGGCCGAAGCCGCGCGGTTGAATGCGCCCGGCGGCGCGATCGCGATCGTCGACGACGGCGGCCACCTCGTGATGCTCGAGCGCCTCGACGGCACGTTCCCGGCCGCGAGCGCGGTCTCGACCGAGAAGGCGCGCACGGCGGCGGTGTTCCGCATGCCGACCGAGAACCTCGAGAACGCGATCAAGAGCGGGCGCAACGCGCTGCTCGGCGTCGCCCTGATGACTCCGCTGCAGGGCGGCGTTCCGATCGTGGTCGGCGGACGCGCGATCGGCGCAGTCGGCGTCTCCGGCGCCGCGAGCGCCGCGCAGGATACCGAGATCGCGAAGGCGATCGCGGCTTCGGTGTCGCAATGAGCGCGCGAGCGTCGACGCGCGTGTGGCTCGCGGCGGCGGTGCTGTTCGCGTGGCCCGCGCTCGCGGCGGCGGGCGACGTCCTCCACCTTGCGAAGCGCGACGTCGACGCGGCGTTCGCGCGCGGCGCGCCGCTCACCGAGACCGCGCTCTACAAGATCCACGCGAGCCGCCGCGACGCGCCGGGCGTCGGCGAGGTCCACGTCGCCGACACCGACATCATCTACGTGCTCTCGGGCCGCGCGACGTTCGTCACGGGCGGGGTCCTCAGCGAGCCAAAGGAGACGGCGCCGCGCGAGCTGCGCGGGCCGCGCATCGAGGGCGGCGTCGAGCGCGAGCTCTCCACCGGCGACGTGATCGTCGTCCCGAACGGGACGCCACACTGGTTCAAGGCGGTCGACGGACCGTTGACCTATTACGTCGTGAAGACGACCGATCCGGGAGCCGCGCGATGAGGCGCGCGCTGCTCGTCGCCGTGCTCGCGCTCGCTTCGCGCGTGGCGCCCGCCGCTGCGCCCGCCGTTCCAGACGGCGCACCGCTCGCGACGATCGATCTGGCGACGAGCGCGGGCGCAGCGCTCGCGCAAGCGGAGTGGCGCTATTCGGACGTGCAGATCGTACGGGCGATGCATCGCGCGCCCGACGCGGAGGGCCAGCCGACCGGCGCACCGATCGAGACCTACACGATCGAGCCGCGCGCGGGCCGCGCGGACTACGACGACTCCGCGTGGCCGGTGATCGCGCCGGAGTCGCTCACTGCGCGTCGCGGCAACGGCCGCGTGGCGTTCAACTGGTACCGCATCGCCGTCACGGTCCCTGACAAGATCGGCGGGCTCGATCCCACGGGCGCGACGCTCGTGTTCCAGGCGACGGTCGACGATTACGCCGAGATCTGGGTCGACGGCGAGATCGCGCGCGCGATCGGGCAGCGCGGCGGCTCGGTCGTCGCGGGCTGGAATGCGCCCAACCGCGTCGTCGCGGCGCGCGACGTGAAGCCGGGCCAGCGCATCTCGATCGCGCTGTTCGGCGGCAACGGCCCGCTCAGCGATCCACCCGCGAACTTCATCTGGGTGCGCGAGGCGAAGCTCGAGCTCTACGCGCGCGAGAGCGCCGAGCCGTACGCGATTGCGCCCGCCGAAGTGAATGTGGAGGTCGAGCGCCGCGACCCGCGCATCGATCGCATCGTCCCGCAGAACGCGAAGATCTGGAAGCTCGCGGAGGGCTTCCAATTCACCGAGGGCCCGCTCTGGCTCGCCGATCGCGCGCGCCTGTGGTTCAGCGACCCGAACGCAAACCGGATCTACGAGTACGACCCGGCGGGCGAGGGCGCGCTGCGCGTCGTTCGCGAGCAGTCGGGCTACGAAGGTGCGGACATCGGCGAGTACGGGCAGCCCGGCTCGAACGGACTCGCGCGCAACCCGCGCAGCGGAGTGATTACGGTCGCTGAGCACGGCCGGCACCGGGTCAGCGAGCTCGGCGCGGACGGCGCGCTGCGCTCGCTCGTCGACAGCGAGAACGGCCGGCGCCTGAACAGCCCGAACGATCTCGTGTTCCGTTCCGACGGCACGCTGTTCTTCACCGATCCGCCGTTCGGCCTGCCGAAGTTCTTCGACGATCCGCGCAAGCAGCTCCCCTACAGCGGGCTCTACGCGTTGCGCGACGGGGAGCTGCGTCTGCTCTCGAGCGAGCTCCGCGGCCCGAACGGCGTCGCGCTCTCGCCCGACGAGAAGTTTCTCTACGTGACGAACTGGGACGAGCAGAGGAAAGTCGTGCTGCGCTACGACGTCGCGCGCGACGGCTCGCTCTCGCGGGGCCGCGTGTTCTTCGACATGACGAGCGCGCCTGGCGCCGAAGCGCTCGATGGGATCAAGCTCGATCGCGAAGGGAACCTCTACGTCTCGGGGCCCGGCGGCCTGTGGATCATCGCCGCGGACGGCACGCACCTCGGCACACTGCGAGGGCCTCGGTTGCCCGCGAACTTCGCGTGGGGCGAGGACGGGAAGACATTGTTCCTGACCGCGCGGAGCGGCCTCTACAAGACGCGGCTGCTGATTCCCGGCGCGGGGCAGTGAGTGCCGCGCGCCGCCGAGCGCCGGCATTCACGCGCACTGTCTGCCGCGCTCCTCGCCGCACTGCTTCTCGCGCCGCTCGGCGCGCGCGCTCAGTTCGCGCAGGAGTCTCCCGCGCTCGAGGTGCTGCGCCTCGATCCTCGCCTCGATGCGCTGATCGCACCGAGCACGCGCGCGGAGAAGATCGTCGCGGGCCACGTGTGGCTCGAGGGCCCGAGTTGGGACGCCCGCGCCGGCGCACTGCTGTTCTCGGACGTCGTGAAGAATCGGCTCTGGCGCTGGACGCCAGGGCACGGCACGGACGTCGCGCTCGATCCGAGCGGCACGACGGCGCCAGGTCCGCATCCGGCGGCCGAGCCCGGATCGAATGGGACCGCGTTCGATGCACAGGGCCGCCTGCTGATCTGCCAGCACGGCGCGCGCCGCATCGTGCGGCTCGAGGCGAGCGGCGAGCTCGCGGTCGTGGCCAGCGCTCATCAGGGGAAGCGGCTCAACAGCCCGAACGATGTCTGGGTGGCTCGGAGCGGCGACGTCTACTTCACGGATCCGCCGTTCGGCCTGCCGAAGCACTTCGACGACCCCGCCAAGGAGATCGGCTGGCAGGGCGTCTATCGCCTGCGCGGAAGCGAGCTCGAGCTGTTGATTCGCGACGTGCGCGCGCCGAACGGCGTCGCGCTGTCGCCGGACGAGCGCACGCTCTACGTGTCGAATGCGGATCGCGGCGAGCCCGTGTGGCTCGCGTACGCGATCGGCGCGGACGGACGCGTCGGCGCCGCTCGCCTCTTCGCGGATGCGCGGCGCGAGGTCGCCACGTTCGCCGGCGTGCCCGACGGCATGGAGACCGACGCGAACGGAAACCTCTGGGCCGCCGGCCCCGGTGGGCTCGCGATCTTCGCGCCGGACGGCGCGCGGCTCGGCTTCCTGCGCACCGGCATCGCGACCTCGAACGTGACGTTCGGCGGCGAGCGCGGGACGACCGTGTTCATCAGCGCCTCCTCCGCGATCTGGCGCATCGAGACGAGCGTACGCGGCGCCGCGGCGGCGAGGCATTAGGGGCTCACGCGTCGTTACGCGCAGCCGCACGTCGTCATCGAACCTGCGATCCCAGCAGAGCGAACCGGAGCGAGGCTGGCGAGACGGACTCGCCGCGACCCGCGCCCGCGCGCTGCATCGGGCAAGGAGAAGCAATGAAGACTTCGAAGCTTGGCGTGCTGGCCGCGAGTGCGGTGCTCGGCATGATGGGCTCG